>Ga0335072_10003175_pt1 | contig 24866 bp, 28 predicted proteins | sample Lox_Sample_21_FD_206725 | JGI IMG/M metagenome (GOLD analysis project Ga0335072, IMG submission 206725) | Soil microbial communities from Loxahatchee National Wildlife Refuge, Florida, United States - Lox_Sample_2.1 | ecosystem: Environmental > Terrestrial > Soil > Wetlands | place: USA... | reverse complement strand
CGTGGCGGGTCGCCGCCCGGCTGCACGAGCGACGTGAACGGCGTGGCGCCGGCGGCCTCGCCGTAGACGAAGATCTCCTCGACGCGCGAGCTCCGCGCCGCGGCGGTTGCCTTGTCGAGCAACTCGGGCACGGTGACGAGCAGCCGCGCCCCCGAGTCGACGAGCTGCTTGGCGAGCTCGTCCTCGGTCAGCATCGGGTTCGCGGTCGTGTTCACGCCACCGGCCGTCGCGACGCCGTGAAACGCGACCGCGTATTCGGGCGAGTTCGGAGCGTAGTGGGCGAACACGTCGCCCTTGCCGAAGCCGCGCTCGGCCAGGCCCGCGGCCAGCCCCCGGATGGAGTCGGTCAGCTCCGGGTAGGTGATCGTCCGGCCGCTCGGTCCGTCGATCAGCGCCGCCTTGTCGCCGCGCTCGGCGGCGCGCTCGAGGACGAAGTCGGTGAACGGGATGTCCGGAATCTCGATATCCGGAAACGGGCTGCGGATCATTCCAAGGCCTCTCCTCGCTTGGCGTTTGGGCGAGTCTACGCCGGGCCAGCCGGGCCCCGCCCGGTCGCAACGCCCGCCGTCGATTTGCAGCGGCGCGATCTGGGTAGTAGCCGCCTCGGTATGTGTTAGCGCTCACATCCAGGCCACATCCAGGCCACATCCAGGCGGCGGGCGAGCGCCCGCCGCCCGTCGGCGCAGTGCGAGTCAGCAGGAGCGAGGAGGGATCATGAACAACCGTCTGCGGAGCGCCGCTCGACTGCTCGGGGTCACGCTCGTGTGTGGAGCGGCCGCGTTCCTGGCGGGCGCCGTCGTGCCCGGCCACTCGGTCCGCCTCGGGAGCGCCGCCGCCGAAGCGTCGCCGCGTGGCGAGACCGCGCTGAATATCGCGCTTCCGGTGGCGGCATGCGCGCGCTACGACCCGTCGGCGGTGCCTTGCGAGGTTCCCGACGGCGCGACCACCGCGATGAACTGGTAGCCGGTCGCCGGACGCTCAGAGCGCCTGCTGGATGCGGATCAGGTTGCCGGCCGGATCGCGGAAGGCGCAGTCGCGAAGCCCGTACGGCTGATCGGTCGGCTCCTGGACCACCTCGGCGGCGTCGCTGGCCTGCAGTCGCTCGAACGTGCCGTCGACGTCGCTGGTGGCGAGGTTGATGCTCGCGTAGGTGCCCTTGGCCATCATCTCGGCGATTGTGCGGCGCTCCTCGTCGGTGAGGCCGGGAGCGGCGGCAGGCGGGTACAGGACGATCGACGTCTCGGGCTGGTCGGCGGGGCCGACCGTGATCCAGTGCATCCCGCCGTATTCGACGTCGTTGCGCACCTCGAATCCGAGGGTGTCGCGATAGAACGCCACGGTGGCCTGTGGGTCGTTGTGCGGGAGCATGGTGCTGTGGATGGTGATGTTCATGGCGATCACTCTAGGTGGGGCTATTTGACCTGCGCTTCTCGATTCCTGACCGGTTTCGTCACCTGCTTGGCCACGCACGACGGCATGCCCACGGTCGCGAGCGCCTGCTCGCGCCGGTAGGCGCCGGGCGGCATGCCGACCAGCTCGGTGAAGCGCGTGCTGAAGGTGCCGAGCGACGCGCAGCCGACCTCGAAGCAGACCTCGGTGACGCTGAGATCGCCACGACGGAGCAGCGCCATCGCGCGCTCGATCCGCCGCGTCATCAGGTAGCTGTACGGCGACTCGCCGTACGCCAGCTTGAACTGCCGGCTGAGGTGCCCGGCCGACATGTGCGCCCCGCGGGCGAGCGCCTCGACGTCGAGCGGCTTGTCGTACTCGCGGTCGATCCGGTCGCGCACGCGACGTAGCTGCGCGAGGTCGCGTAGGTGCTGCGCGTTGCCGGCTCCACCGGTCACACACGGGATCCTGCCACGTGGCGACCCCCGCCGGGCGCAGACCGCGCCGGTCAGGCGGCGACGTAGTCGGCGAGGTGCTCGCCCGTGAGGGTCGAGCGGGCGGCGACCAGATCCGAAGGGGCCCCCTCGAACACGATCCGGCCGCCGTCGTTGCCGGCGCCGGGGCCGAGGTCGATGATCCAGTCCGCGTGCGCCATGACCGCCTGGTGGTGCTCGATGACGATGACCGACTTGCCGGAGTCGACGAGCCGGTCGAGCAGGCCGAGCAGCTGCTCGATATCGGCGAGGTGGAGGCCGCTCGTCGGCTCGTCGAGGACGTACACGCCTCCGGTCTCCGCCATGTGGGTGGCCAGCTTCAGCCGCTGCCGCTCGCCGCCGGACAGCGTGGGGAGCGGCTGGCCGAGGGTGATGTAGCCGAGTCCGACATCGGCGAGCCGCTCGAGGATCCTGTGCGCGGCCGGCACCTTCGCCTCGCCGGCGGCGAAGAACTCCGTGGCCTCGGTGACCGACAGCGCGAGCACCTCGGTGATGTCGCGGTCGCCGAGCTTGTACTCGAGCACCGACGCGTCGAAGCGCTTGCCCTCGCATTCCTCGCAGGTCGAGGCGACGCTGGACATGATCGTCAGCTCGGTATAGACGACGCCGGCGCCGTTGCAGTTGGGGCAGGCGCCCTCGGAGTTCGCGCTGAACAGCGCCGGCTTCACGCCGTTGGCCTTTGCGAACGCCTTGCGGATCGGGTCGAGCAGTCCGGTGTAGGTCGCCGGGTTGCTCCGACGCGAGCCGCGGATCGCGCCCTGGTCGATCGACACCACGCCGTCCCGGCCGGACACCGAGCCGTCGATCAGCGAGCTCTTGCCCGACCCTGCCACTCCGGTGACCACGACCAGCAGGCCGAGTGGGATGTCGACATCGACGTCGTTGAGGTTGTTGGTGTCGGCGCCGCGGATCTCGAGCTTGCCGGTGGGCGTCCGCACGGTCTCCTTGGGATGTGCCCGGTCATCGAGGTGGCGCCCGGTGATCGTGTCGCTCTCGCGCAGCTCCTCGACGCTGCCCTCGAACACGACCTCGCCACCGCCGGCGCCGGCGCCCGGACCGAGGTCGACGACGTGATCGGCGATCCCGATCATCTCGGGCTTGTGCTCGACCACCAGGACCGTGTTGCCTTTGTCGCGCAGCTCGAGCAGCAGCTTGTTCATGCGCTCGATGTCATGTGGGTGCATCCCGATGCTCGGCTCGTCGAACACGTAGGTGACGTCCGTCAGCGAGGAGCCGAGGTGGCGGATCATCTTGGTCCGCTGGGCCTCGCCGCCGGACAGCGTGCCCGACGGGCGGTTTAGCGAGAGGTATCCGAGCCCGATCTCGACGAATGAGTCGAGGGTGTCGGTGAGCGCGTTGAGCAGTGGCGCCACTGACGGCTCGTCGAGCCCGCGGACCCGCTCGGCGAGGTCAGAGATCTGCATCGCGGAGAGGTCGGCGATGCTGGCGCCGCCGATCTTCGACGATCGGGCCGCCTCGTTCAGCCTGGTGCCGGCGCAGTCCGGGCAGGTGGTGAACACCACCGCCCGCTCGACGAAGGCGCGGACGTGTGGCTGCATCGCGTCGAGTTCCTTGGACAGCATCGACTTCTGGATCTTCGGGATCAGACCGTCGTAAGTCAGGTTGATGCCGTCGACCTTGATCCTGGTCGACTCCTTGTAGAGCAGGTCGTGCAACTCGCGTTTGTTGAACTTCTTGATCGGCTTGTCGGGGTCGAAGAAGCCTGAGCCGCGGAAGATGCGGCCGTACCAGCCGTCCATGCTGTAGCCGGGAATCGTCAGCGCGCCCTCGTTGAGTGACTTGCTGTCGTCGTAGAGCGCGGACAGGTCGAAGTCGCTCATCGACCCGCGCCCCTCGCAGCGGGGGCACATGCCGCCCGTCCGGCTGAAGCTTGCGCTCTGCGTGATCGTCTTCGCCCCGCGCTCGACCGTGATCCCGCCGCTCCCGTGCGCGGAGGCGACGTTGAACGAGTAGGCCCCCGGGCCGCCGATATGCGGCTGCCCGAGGCGGCTGAACAGGATGCGCAGCATCGCGTCGGCGTCCGTGGCGGTGCCGACCGTCGAGCGGGGGTTTGACCCCATCCGCTCCTGGTCGACGGCGATCGCGGTCGTCAGCCCCTCGAGCACGTCGACGTCGGGGCGCGCCAGCGTTGGCATCCAGCTCTGCACGAACGTGCTGTAGGTCTCGTTGATCAGCCGCTGAGATTCCGCCGCGATCGTGTCGAACACCAGCGAGCTCTTGCCCGACCCCGAAACGCCGGTGAACACTGTCAGCCGGCGTTTCGGGATATCGATGCTGACGTCCTTGAGGTTGTTCACGCGCGCGCCGTGCACCCGGATCAGATCGTGTACGTCGGCGGCGTGCGTGATGCTCATGCGTCCTGCACCAGCCCGAGCACGTTGCCGTCGGGGTCGGTGAAGCTCGCCACCTGGCGTCCGGGGCCGACCTCGTGCGGGGCCTCGGTAACAGTGGCACCGGCGGCGGTCACCTCGGCCAGCTTCGCCTCGATGTCCGGCACGCGCCAGTAAGCCACCGGTGAGGTCATGCCCTGGGGTCCACCGCCCGGCACCAACCCGATGTGCTGGCCCGCGACGTCGTACCCGACGTAGTAGGACGAGTCGGCCTGCGGCGGGATACCGAGCAGCGCGGTGTACACCGCCTTGGCCGCCGCCAGATCGGACACGGGATGCAGAACGATCTTGATTCCCTCTGTGGAAGAGTCAGTCATGGTCACTCCTCAGGTTGTGTGAATTGTGATGTCCATGCCGGTCACTCTAGGCGTCGCCCGGTGAGCGCGCTTCTCGATTCCTGACCAGTTCCGCAGCGTTCGCTACGTCGAAGACGCCTTGCGTCGACCCACGCGCGGCGGGCGGGCGCGCAGGCTCGCGGTCCAGGCGACAGCGATCAGCACGGCGCCGATGGCAAACGCGACCAGCGGGATCGGGTCGGTCGCGCCGCCGGCGGTCGCGGTCGCGGTCGCGGCCGGGATCGGGACGGAATGGCCCGAGGCGGTCGCGAGGCGCTCGATCGAGGTGAGCGCGGCAGTGCCGAGCGCGGCGCCGCCGCCCGGGCTGCGCAGACCGGCGATCGCGGACGCGGCCGCGGGGTCCGGCGTGCCGCCGGAGGAGACGCCGTAGCCGGCGGGCATGACCACCAGCAGCGGGCCCCGGTGCACGAGCGACAGCTCCTGTCCGAGGAACAGCGCATAGGTACGGGGCTGGCGCCACAGTTCAGTGACCGATCCGAGGTCAGCGGGGGAGGCGATGATCGCTACGCGGAGCGGGTAGCCGCTTCGAGCGGTGGCCCCGAGGAGGGAGGCGAGCTGGCCCTGCTGGGCGAGCGGAATGCGGGCGTCCTGCGGCAGAAACAGCGACTGGGTGGCGAGCACGTCGCTGGCCGGATCGCCGTCCGCGCGGGCGGCGGTGGCGAACGAGCCGCAGGCAAGTGCCAAGATGAGCGTGGACGCGACCGCTCCAAGCAGCACGCGGGCGCGCGAGCGATGAATCGGGTTGTCCTTAGAGTGCTTCAACTGCGATGAGCCCGGAAGCGAATCGACCTGGACCGTCGGCGCTGGGCGGGGTTGCCGTCCAGTCTAGGCGCCGGACGCCCTGGCGCGTCCCGGCCGGTAGGCGGCTGGGGCTCGCATTCGCCTGCGTGGCGGTGGCGCTGGGCGCATGTCCCGCCATAGCCGCGGCGCACGGTCCGATCGCCCCAGCGGCGTCGAGCTACTTCGCGAAGGTGATCGGGCTCCCGGCCGGCCTCGACGCGAAGGTCATCGACGGCGATCTGCGGATGTGGCTGAGCGTTCCCCCGAGTCAGACGCTCGTGGTCCTCGATTACCGCGGGGCGCCATACCTGCGGTTCTCGCGCGCGGGCGTCGATGTGAACCGGAACTCGTCGATGTACTACCTGAACCAGACCCCGGTTGCCGCGACGCCGCCGACGTACCTGAGCGCGGGTACGCCGCCGAGCTGGCACCGGGTGACCGGGGGGCACGCGTACGAGTGGCACGACGGCCGGCTGCACGCGCTCGCGGCGGTCGCGCTCGCCCCCGCGTCCGGGGTCTCGTTCGTCGGGCACTGGAACATCCCGCTGCGGATCGACGGGCGCCTGGCCGCGATCACCGGCGGGCTGTGGCACTCGGACAGCCCGTCGCTCGTGTGGTTCTGGGCGATCATCGTCCTGGTGGCGTGCGTCCTGGCGGGATGGCGCATCCGCCGCCGTTCGCTCGACCGGCTCCTCGCCCGCGGCCTGGCGATCACCGCCCTTGTCGTAGTGACGATCGCCGCCCTCGGCCTGCAGCTTCACGGGCGACCGACGATCAGGCCGTTCCAACTCGTCGAGTTGGCGGCGATCCTGGCGTTCGTCGGCTGGGGGCTCTCGCGCACCCTGTTCCGGGCGCCCGGATACTTCACGTGCTTCCTGATCGGCATCGCAGCGCTGTGGGCAGGAGGGGAGATGATCATGACGCTGTTGTACGGGTTCGTGCTGATCCCGCTGCCGGCATTCACCGCGCGCCTGGTAACCGTGCTGTGTCTCGGGACCGGCGCGGCTCTGCTCCCGCTGGTCTTCCGCCTGGCCGACCACGGTGATCCCGACCCGGTCGAAAAGCAGCCCGCGAACGCACCCGACGGCGAGCGTGGCGGCGTCACCGAGAGCATGGCCTGAGGGCCGGCCCCGGACTCGATCCGTCGTGCGCAGGGCGATCCGACTCTGTCCCGTCTTCGCCGGCGCACTGACGGCGGCGTTCACAGCCGCCTGCGGATCCACCAAGTCCCAGACCGAGCCCTCGGTCCGGGCGCCGGCACCTCCGGCGGCGCTCGTGGCCGAAGCTCGCCCGATCGGGAGAGGCCCGCGGTTTCAGCCCGCGGCGAGCGGTCCGGTGCTCGGCCCTTGCACCCGCAGCCTGGGTACGCGCGACGGCGTGCACATCGAGGTGTTCGCCGCCGACCGCGTGGTGCTGATCCCCGCCGGGATCGGCACGCGACCGCCGCTGGGCATATCCGAGGGGCGAATCTCGAGCGCCCGGTGCTACGGCGAGCTTGTAACGCTCGACCCCACCGGCGTCGTGCTCGTTCGGGCCGGAGCCCGTCCGGCGCTGGGCGATCTGTTCCGCAGCTGGGGGGAGCCGCTGTCGGGGAGCCGGCTTGCATCGTTCTCGGCGTCCGGGGGCGACTCCGTGGCGGTGTTCGTCGACGGGCGGCCCTGGCTCGGCCCGCCGGGGGCCGTGCCGCTGCGGCGACATTCGGAGATCGTGCTCGAGGTCGGGCCTCACGTCCCGCCGCACGCTGCCTACGCGTTCCCGCCGGGTATGTGACGGAGCGGTATCTTCCTCGCAGGATGACGGTCCGTCCCCAGCGCGGCGTGTCGATCAGACGTCTCGCGCCCGCGGCATTGACGGCGCCGGCGGCGTTCGCCGTCCACCAGTTGCGCTACTGGCTGGCCTATGGCAACAGGGCCGAGGCCGCACTGGCCGCGCAGGGACACTCGTACCTGCACTCCGTGGTGCCGTGGATCGTGCTGCTGATCGCGTTCGCCGTCGGAACGTTCCTGGTAGCGCTCGGACGGGCGCTCGGCGGTGGCGGCTCGGTTCCCCGCTACACGCTTTCGTTCGCCGCGCTGTGGCTCCTGTGCGCGGCCTGCCTGGTGGCGATCTACACCACGCAGGAGTTCCTCGAGGGGCTGTTCGCGACGGGCCACCCGGGCGGTCTCATCGGAATCTTCGGCTACGGCGGCCTGTGGTCGATCCCGGCGGCGCTCGCCGTGGCGCTGGTTCTCGCGGCCACGTTCCACAGCGCGCGGCGCGTGCTCCAGGTGGTCGCCGAACGCAAGGCGCGGCCTGCGGTGCGTGCCGCCCGCGCGCCGGTTGTGCCTCGCGGCAGGCTCGACGTGCCGCTGCCGGGGGTCGCGCCGCTCGCGGGCGGGTGGTCCGGCCGGGGTCCTCCGGTCTGATCTGGGCTCACGGCGCCGTGCCCACGGCGCAGTCCTGATCACCTATAGAGGAGGACTACCTTGAACCTCAAGTCCCTTGCGGGACGCCTTGCGGTCGCCGCTGTCGTGGCGGGCGTAGTCGGGATGTGGTTACCGGCGCTCGCCTCGGCCCATGCCCGGGTGAGTCCGGCGGTTTCGCTGTCGGGCAAGCTGCAGCTCTACAGCCTGGCGGTGCCGACCGAGAAGAGCGGGCTGACGACCAGCGCGATTGTGATGACCGTGCCGGCCGGCTTCGGGATCGATTCGTTCGTGCCGCCTCCGGCGGGGTGGACCATGCGCGAGCAGCAGACCGGCTCGGGCGACAACGCCGTGTTCACGAAGGTGACGTGGACCGGCGGCAAGACCCCGACCGGCGAGGACTCGCTGTTCCAGTTCCTCGCCCAGCCGGCGTCGTCGAAGACGTACACGTTCCAGGTGCAGCAGACGTACTCCGACGGGTCGATCGTCGACTGGGCGGGGTCCGAGTCGTCGGCCTACCCGGCGCCGACGATCGAAGCCGTGAGCTCGCTCGGCGGTGGCGGCGTGTCGCTGCTGACGATCATCGCGCTGGTGGTCGGAGTGCTCGGGTTGCTCGCCGGCGGCTTCGCGCTGATCGGCGGGTCGCGGGAGCGTGAGCTGGCGTGAGCCGGCGGACGCGTGTCGCGGTGGCGGCGGTCGCGGTCGCAGCGTGGCTCGCGCTGCCGTCCGGCGCCGCCGCGCACGCGTACCTGGTCAAGACGGTCCCGGCGGCGAGCGTCGTGCTCAACACACCGCCCCCGAACATCCAGCTGACCTACGACGAGGCCGTCGAGCCGCGGTTCGCGATCATCTCGGTGACCAACGTCGGCGGGCGCCAGGAGACGACCGCGCCCGTCCACCGGTCGCCGTCGGATCCCGACACGCTGGTGGTGCCCCTGCGGCCGGATCTGCCCGAAGGGTGGTACCTGATCTACTGGCGGGCGATCTCGGTCGACGGTCACCCGGTCAACGGGTTCTTCACCTATGCGGTCGGACCCAACCCGGGACCGGCGCCCCAGTTCCGGATCCCGAACATCTCGGCGACCGCGACTACTCCCGCGCTGCTGATCACGCGCTGGGCGATGTTCGTATTCGTGATGGCGGCGATCGGCCTGTTCGTCATGCGGCTGCTCATCGCCCGACCGGTGGTCCGGAACGTCGAGGGGGTGAGTGTGGCGCCGGTGTCGATCGCCTTCGGCATCTCGGCAGCACTCGGACTGATCGCGATCCCGGTGTACCTCGACGTCTCGACCGCCAACGACTCGCTGCGCTCGGTGTTCGACGTGACCGCGCTGGTGCCGCTGTTCCGGGTGACCGCGTTCGGCCGGGCGATAGTCGATCTCGAATTGTGCTTCGCGCTGTTCTGTGTGGCCGCGGGGGTCGCGCTGTGGGTCGACCGTCCGGAGCGACCGCGCCGGTCGGTCGCCGAGTTGACCGCATCGTGCGGCGCATTGCTCGCGGCGGCGGCGGTGCTGATCGTCCCCGGCGCCGCCGGGCACGCGGCACAGACCTCGCCGCGCGGGCTGACGTTGCTGTTCGATTGGCTGCATCTCGCGTCTGGCTCGGTGTGGCTTGGCGGCTTGATCGGTCTGCTCGTGCTGTGGTGGACCCTGTCACCGCGCGTGCGGGTTCCCGCCCTGTCGGGCACCGTTCCCCGATTCTCGAACGTGGCGCTCGTGTCGGTGTTGGTGCTGGCCGCCACCGGCGTTGGGGAGGCGATCGAGCACACGCCGGCGGTCAACGCGCTGTGGGAGACGAGCTACGGCCAGGCGATCCTGGTCAAGGCGGGACTGCTCGGCGGTGCGATGCTGATCGCGGCGGGCAACCTGCTCCGATCGCGGCCGCGGCTGATCGTCGCCCAACGGCGTCCCGAGCTCGGCGACTCCGCGGCACGGCTGCTGCGCGGGCTGGTCAGCGGCGAGGTCGTCGTCGTCATCGGCATCGTGTTCGCCGCGGCCGTGCTCTCGAGCCTCGCTCCGCCGCCTCCCGCGTTCGCGCTCGAGAACTCGGCGCTCGCGAAGGTCGGGCCCGGCCGGGTGGTGCAGACGATCAACCACGCGGGTTACACGCTGCAGGTACTGGTCTCGCCGAACAGGGCCGCGGCGCCCGACTCGTTCGCGCTGCGGATCACGAAGGGCGGGCAGCCGGTGCGCGGTGCCGACGTGACGCTGCTGTTCAACCACCTGGAGATGCAGATGCCGACGCAGGAGTATCAGCTGACGGAGTCAGCGCCCGGGGTGTACTCGCGCGCCGCGCCGGCGCTCGTGATGGTCGGCCGCTGGGGGCTCACGTTCCAGGTGACCCCGCCGCACGGACTTCCGTTCACGGCATTGATCGTCGACCAGGCAAACGGCTAGGGAAAGGCAGGAGACAGTGATCAAGCGACCGACCGGGGACCGGACCCGACGGATTGCGTGCACCACCGCCGTCGCGCTCGCCGCGATCGTGGCGCTGACCGGTTGCGGCGGCTCCGGCAGCGGGCTCACCGTGCCGACGGTCGCGCCCGCGAAGGTCTACTCCCTCGGCGGCTTCGCACCGAGCACGCCGGTCACTGTGGGCCGGCCGGTCACTGTCACGTTCACCGTGCTCCTGCCCAGTGGCAAGCCGCTCACGCAATACAAGACGGGTCCCGGGCCACACACCGGCGTGCACTTGATCATCGTCAGGAACGATCTCGCGTACATCATTCACCAGCATCCGCCAGTCGGACCGAACGGTCTCCTCCGTCAGACCGTCACCTTCCCGGCACCGGGTCCGTACAAGGTGCTCGTCGACGTGTATCCGAACATCCCGGGCGGCCAGCCGAACTTCCAGCTGTTCCAGACGATCAACGTCACCGGCAAGTACAAGCCGTTGCCGCTCCCGCCCTACCACTCAGACCTCGTGGTCGACGGCTACCACTTCGATATGCAGGCCCACCCACAGGTGCACGCAATCCAGGCGCAGTTCATCGACGTCACGGTGACCGACTCGCACGGCCACAAGCCCACGTTCGTTCCGTGGTTCGGCGCGCTGGCGCACGCGATCTTCTTCCGGAAGGGAACGCTCGACTACTTCCACACGCACATCTGCGCTCCGAACGCGCCCAACTGCGGCGTGCTGCCCGGCGTCGCCTCGTCACGGATCTCGGGCAGTTCGACCGCGCCCGGTAAGCTCACGATCGGCGTGCTGTTACCCGTGCCAGGCACCTGGCGCCTGTTCCTCCAGATGAAGCTCGGCGGCCGGATAGTGACCGCGCCCTACACGCTGGCTGTCACGTCATGAGGGCGGCGGGCGTTCGCCTCAAGCTGCTCGCCTCGGTGGTCGCGCTCGCCGCGGGCACCGTTGCCGTGGTGGTCGCGATCCTGCTCGTGCGAAGCGCACTCGGTTAGGGAGAGCGCGCTGAGGACGACGATTGGGACCGCGGTGTGCGTGCTGGCGGTGGCGCTGCTGTGCGCGCCGCCGGCGCTCGCCGACGGCGACCCCGCCAGCGACGTCCTGATCGCCCAGAACGTCTTCTACCCCTTCAGCCCACCGGTGGCCGCCGGAATCCAGAAGACGCTGAACGCCGAGGCCGCCGCCGCAAAGCGGGCCCACTTCCCGATCAAGGTGGCGCTGATCGCGTCGCCCACCGATCTCGGCGCGATCCCGTCGCTATTCGCCAAGCCCCAGCAGTACGCCGCCTTTCTCGACCAGGAGATCAGCTTCTTCGGCGGCAGCCAACCGCTGCTGGTCGTGATGCCGAATGGATACGGCGTGCGGGGGCTGACCGCTCAGGCGGCCGCCGTCGTCGCCCGATTGCCGCCGCCGGCAGGCCGCGCCGGCGACGATCTCGCCCGCGCCGCGATCGTGGCGGTCCCGAAGCTAGCCGCCGCCGCCGGCCATCCGGTGAGCCCGGTCTCCGGCGCGTCCGGCCCCGGTTCGCCCGGCTCGGGCGGGGGCGCGGGCGGGGGTGCGGCTGCCATCGGGGTCGGAGTGCTCGTGTTCGTCGCCGTGCTCGCGAGCGCCGCCGTGCTCTCGTTCCGCCAACGCCGGGCGCGTGCCCGCTGATCGCTCGGACCCGGCCGGGTGCGACTCATTCCCCGAGGATCGTCAGGTCGAGTCGGCTCACCCGCTCGGGGTCGGCGAGGATGTCGAGTTCGACGATCTTGCCGTTCTTCACGATGAACGAACCGACCGAGAACGCCCGCCCCTCGCGCAGCGAGACCATTCCGGCCGCGCCGTTGATCAGCGCGCGCCGCAAGGACAGGTCGACGCGCGACCACATGAGCGCCTGACTTGCGACCGTCTCTGCGCCCGTGACGTGGCGCGAGAGGCCGGTCAGGCCGGCATCGGCCCTGAGCACGACGTCCGGGTCGAGCACGGCCACGAGCGCGTCGAAGTCACCCTCGCGTGCGGCGGCGATGAAGGCGTCGACGACCTGCCATTGGGCGCCGAGGTCGGCGTCGGGGAGCGGGGCGGTGCCGCGGACGCGCCGGCGCGCGCGGCTCGCGAGTTGCCGGGTCGCGTCGGGCGAGCGCTCGACGATCGTCGCGATCTGGTCGAACGGGACCGCGAACATGTCGTGCAGGACGAACGCGAGTCGCTCGGCCGGCGTGAGCGTCTCGAGCACGACGAGGAGCGCGAGGCCGACCGAGTCCGCGAGCAGCGCTTCGTGCTCGGGGTCGGTGCCGTCGGCGGGATCGATGATCGGGTCGGGCAGGTACACGTCGAGCGGTTGCTCGCCCCGCGTCTTGCGCGACCTGAGCATGTTGAGCGCGACGCGAGCCACCACCGTCGTCAGCCACGCCCCGAGGTTCTCGACCTCGCTCCGGTCGGCGCGGCTCAGGCGCAGCCAGGCATCCTGCACGGCATCGTCCGCCTCGCTGAGCGAGCCGAGCATCCGGTAGGCCACCGCGCGCAGATGCGGCCGCTGCTCCTCGAACTGCTGGGCGAGCCATTCCTGCTGATCCATCTCACGTCCCTCCGTCGCGTTGGGTCATGAAGTACTAGACCCGGGTGACGCCCGCAACGTGACAAGTACGTAGTTATGCGCAGCCGACTTCGGGCTTCCGCTGCTGTGATCCGCGGCCGCCGGGCCTAGCTTGAGGGCATGCCCACAGAGACGCACACCGATCCCGATCAACCGAAGGCGACCCCCGCCGCAGCCTGCCAGCGCGAGGACGTCCACGCGATGATGCAGGAGCTCTCGCGGGACGAGTGCCTCGAGCTGCTCGCCGCAAATCATTTTGGCCGCCTGGCGGTCGTCGTGAATGGCGCGCCGGCGATCCGGCCCGTCAACTACGTGTTCGACGGCCCCTCGCAGTCGGTGGTGTTCCGCACCGGCCAAGGCTCGAAGTTCCAGGCGCTGCTGAACGCCGCCGAGGCTTCGTTCGAGATCGACGGGATCGACGAGACGGCGCGGACCGGTTGGAGCGTCATCATCCAAGGGGTCACCGCCGCGGTGAGCTTTCCCACGGACATCCGGCGGCTCGACGCGCTCGGCCTTCAGCCCTGGGCGCCCGGGCGCAAGCCGCACTGGGTGCACATCCGCGCCCGAACCGTCGCGGGCCGGCGGATCATCTTCGGCAGCGCGCCCATGGCCGGCGACTACCAGGGGTGACGCCGAGCTGAACAGTCACTCCGGCTTTGAATGAAGCCGTCAGGCCTCGGGTTCGAACGTCTCGGCGGCCTCGCCGCGGCGCCTCAGCGGAAGCGCGAACCACAGGGCAGTGACGACAACCGCGGCGACGATCCCGACAGTGACCGCGGCGACCGTCCCGAACACGAAATTCGAGACGAGGATCAGGATTCCGGTGAGTCCCACCGCGATGAACCCGGCTGCCACGATCGCGAGCTTCGTGCCAACCCGCACGAGATACGCCCGCTGTTGCTGGCGGAACAGCAGCCGATGGTGAACCGAAGGCGCGATCAGAAGCACGGCCGCGGTCGCGATGCACAGCAGGGTGCCGAAGTAGACCCAGCGATCGAACGCCGAAGCTCGTTTCCAGCCGGCGTTGAACGGCACGACCAGGAGGAACGCGAACATCACCTGGATCCCGGTGCCCGCGACGCGCAGTTCGTTCAGAAGGTCGGTGACGTTGCGGCCCAAACGCTCGGAATCTGGCTCGTCGGGCCGGCCTCCGCACGTCGTCCGCTCCCGATCGGTGCTCGTGACGTTCGTCACCGCTTACTGCTACCCATCGCCACACCCCGGCAAGCCGGTTCGGCCACCCGCGACACGACGGGCTGGAGTTGGCGGTTTTGTCCGAGCGGCTGGTCACCATGTCCGGCCCGTGACCCAGCCTGATCTTCAGACCACCACGCCGGCGCTGCGCTCCTGGCAGACCCGCGCGCTGGCGGCGATGGACCGGTGGGAGCGGGGTTCGTTCTTGCTATCGGCGGCCCCGGGCGCTGGCAAGACACGTCCGGCGTTGGAGCTCGCCCGGCGCCAGCTCGCCTCCGGAGCGGCCGGCTCCATCGTGGTCGCGTGCCCGACCGGCCCGCTGACCCGGCAGTGGGCGCGGGCCGCGAGCCGGCTGGGCATCGAGCTCGAGGTGGACGCCGGATCGCCACGCCCGCCCAGAGGCTTCGATGGCGTGGCCGTGACGTACGCCCGGATCGCCAAGGCCGCGGCGCAGTGGGGGCGCGCGGCCGGAGCACGGACGCTGGTGATCGCCGATGAGGCGCACCACCTGGGGGAGGAGCTCGCATGGGGGGAGGCGTTCGCGAGAGCGTTTGGTGGGTGCGAGCGGTGGCTCCTGCTGTCCGGGACGCCATTTCGTTCCGATGCGACGCCGATCCCCGGTGTTCGGTACGACCCCAACGGCCTGGCGCAACCGGACATCTCGTACGCCTACGCGGACGCCGTCCTGGATGGGATCTGCCGGCCGGTGCGCTTCGTCGCGTACGACGGGACGCTGTCGTGGCGAAGTGGGGATGACGTGATCGAGTCGAGCTTCGAGACGGTTCTGAGCGCGCGCGAGGCGGGCCGCCGCTACCGGACGGCGATCTCGACCGAACTTCCCGACGGGCTGCCGCGGATCCTGGGAGAAGCCGACGCCAAACTCAGGACGCTCCGCGCCGACGGCCACGCGGATGCCGGTGGGCTGGTGATCGCCGCGGACTCGAGCCACGCGCGCCGGATCGCCGCGCTGCTGCGCGAGGCGACGGGGCAGCGGGCCCTGGTCGTGCTGCACACCGAGCCCAGAGCCGCCGATAAGCTTGCCGCGTTCACCAACGCCCGCGACCCCTGGATCGTGGCCGTGAACATGGTCTCCGAAGGCGTAGACATCCCGCGTTTGCGGGTCGGCGTGTACGCGTCGGCGGCCAAGACGCCGCTGGTTTTCCGGCAGATCGTCGGTCGCTTCGTCCGCACGATCCCGCGTCGGCCGGCTGAGCCGAGCTGGCTCTACATCCCCGCGGACCCGATCCTTCGGGATCATGCCGCGGCCGTCCGGCAGGAGTTGCGCCACGTACTGCGACGAGCCGAGGACCAGGACCCGGGCGAGTTTGACCGGGCCGAGCGCCTGGAGACCGAGCGAGGTGAGACGGCCTCGTTCGAGCCGGTGAGCGCCGACGTGACCCCACAGATGACCCTGTTCGGAGCGCCCGCTCAGTCGGCGGCCGTGCCCGCGAGAGTGACGCCCCACCACCACCCGGATCCCCATCCCGAGCCCGAGTCGCATCGGACGCCGGCGTTCGAGCAGCGCGCGAGACTGCGCAACGAGCGTCACCGGCTCGTCTCGGAGGTCACCCGCCGTGACGGAGGCACTCACCGCGAGGTAAACGCCTGGATCAACCGCAAGCTCGGAATCACCTCCGTCGAGGATGCAACGCTCGACGACCTCGAGCGCTCCGTCGAGTTACTCGTCAATAAGCTCACGCGCCGTTCCTGATCGTGGCCCCGTAAACGCGTCCGGATCGAGCGGCGCCGGGCGCGCTCGATCCGGATGCGGGGATTGGGGTTAGGTCAGGACGCGCTGGGGGCGAGGTCCGGCCGGGGCTTGACTGCGCCGGCGACCCCGTTGCGGACGGGCCCTTCGTACGCCTCGTCCACGGTCTTCGGGAGCCGCTTGATCTCGAACGAGAGGACGACGCGCATGACGCCGACGGCGACGGCCCAGATCCCGCCAACGGTGATGATCGCGGCCAGGGTGGCGCCCGGGTCGGCGAGTGCGAGCACACCGAGGGGCACCTCGACCAGGCCCAGGAGCAGCAACAGCCACCAGTCCGGCAAGATGCGCCGGGCGGCGAATGCACCTGAGATCGTGACGGTTCCCATCACGATCAGCCACGAGCCGAGGAAGATCGCGACAGCGACGATCCCGGGGGCGGGCCAGACGATGATCGCGACGCCGAGTGCGACCGACAGCAGTCCGGTGACGACGTTGGCGCGCCGGACGCGCTCGTCGATCCCGGCGGTCAGCGCGATGGTGAGGCCCTCGAGAATGAACAGGGCGCCGAGGAACGTGGCGAGGCTGCGCAGGCTCCAGTCGATGCTGAAGATCAGCACGCCGGCCACGATCAGCACCAGGCCGTTGAGCAGGAACCTCCACCAGTTGCTAGCAACGCGCTGGGCGGCGTCGCGGGAAATTCTGTGGGCGAAGTCGCCCGGGGAAACAAACATTTTGGTCCTCCGAGGAGAGTGATGGAACGGCGACTGTCGATCATCGTGGGTCCTGCAGGTGACCAATCCAAGACGCCGAGTGCACGCTGCCGATCACTGGTGCTTATGAGCGGACGCGGAGCACGATCACGCAGGTGACCGCGCGGCGGCGTCCGGGCGAACCGGCCCCGGCGTGGTTGCCGGCGTGGCCGTCGTCACCTCAGTGCTGGCGACGTGGCGGCGGAGCTCGATGTACGCAATCGTCCCCGGCACCGTCGGAAGCCAGTACGAGATCGTCCGGTACCCGAGCACAGCGAGCACCGCCAGGCTCCCGTTGACGCCGAACGCCAGGAACGACCCGATCATCCCGCCCTCGACACCGCCGATCCCACCCGGGAGCGGCAGCGTGTTCGCGAGCGTCCCGACGTAGTAACCCATCACCAGCACCGCCGGGGGCGGCGCGTGACCGAAGGCGTTAAACGCGGCCCACAGCGTGCCGATGTCAAAGCCCCAGGCGACGAGCGGCCACAGCACCGCGGGGTCGCGGCGCCGGAACATGGCGATCGCGGCGCGCAGACCCGCCTGGAGGGAGCGCGGCAACGCGGCGGCGCGCTGCCACCAGCGCCGGGCGCGGCCGTGCGAAGCATGCGCTCGCCGAAGCAGATACCGCTCGGCAGGCACGTCGAAGAACAGCATCGACACGACGATCGTGATCACGGCCAGGCCGAACAGCGCCGGGGCGAGCGTGAGCACGACCGGCGCTTTGCCCGCGAACACTCCGAACCACAGCCCGAGCCCGCAGATCACCAGGGCGCCCATATACACCGCGTAGGTGAGGATCTCGTAACACACCATCCCGGTGGCCACCTCGTCCGTGGGCAGGCCCGCGGCTCGGAGTGCCCACACCGTCAGCGCGATGCCGCCCGCGCCGGCGGTGGCGAGGATCTTCGTCGCGGCTCCGCCGGCGAGCGTGATCTCATAGCTCATGCGCCATCCCACCCTGTTCCCGTGCCGCGCGAACACGCCACGGAACAAACCGATCTCGCCGCCGATCGAGATCGCCTCGAGCCACACGCCGAGCGCCAGCCACCAGAGGTCCCCGGCGCGCAGCCGCTGGAGCGTCGGTCCGGGCCCGCGATCTCGGGGATCACGAAGTAGATGAACCCGACGACGACGAGCGCCCCAAGCGCCGTGAGCACGGCGCGCCGGCGGCGTGCGAAAACCCCGGGCTCGTGCCCGGGTTCCTGCGGCGCAGCGGCGTCGTCGGCCGGCGGGACCGGCGGGACCGGTAGCGGCCGGAGCGTTGGCTCCGGCCGCTGGTCATCAGCCATGGTCGAGCGGGCCTAAGCGGCCGGCGCGCCTACTTCCTTGTGCTTGTGGAGCTTGCTCTTGAGCGCGGCGATCTTGGCGTCGACATCGTCCTTCTGCTTCTTGTGCCGCGCGTCGCGCAGCTCCTTGCGGGCCTTTTTCTTGGCCTCGCGCTGGGCGTCCTCCGCCTCGGCGATCTCCGACTCGACGTCGGCGATGTCGCGCCTCAGCACGGTGCCGTTCAGGTGTGCCATCACGGCGTCGATCGCCTCGTGGCTCGGTTCGGACACGTCGGCGAGTAGCCCCGGAGGGCCAACGCGAATCGCGTTCGAGATCTCGCTGAGAGCCGAGTCGGTCTCGTCGTCATCGTCCATGTCGAACAGCGACCCGACCAGCAGCCCGGTCGCGCCGCCGATCAGGACGCCGAGCGGCCCGCCGAGAACACCGACGAGCAACCCGATGAGCCCTCCGCCCGCCGTCCCCGCGTAGTTGTCCTCTCCGAACTGATCCTTCTCCACGATCTTGCCGTCGTCCTGTCGCGCGACCACGGCGGCCCCGTGCACGCCGATGTCTCCGCGTGAATCGAGCTCCTTCAGCCGAGAGAGCGCCTCGTAGGCACTCGCCTCCTCGGGGAAGGTGACCGCAATCACGTTGCGGGGTGTGTATGAGTCGTCGAGCATGGCTCGTCCTTTCTCTGGTTAGGGGTTGACCACCCGGATGTCGTTGGTGATGCCGATCACGCCGAACACGCCGGCGACGTCGCTGTATGTGGCATCGCTCTGGAACTGGTCGGAGACCTCACCTGTAAGCGTGACCACGCCATCGACGACGTGGACGTCGATCGACTCGGCTGGGGCGTCGGGGTCGTCGGCGATCGCCTGCAACACCAGCCCCCGGACCTCGGCGTCGCTGCGGCCGTCGACGTCGAGGATGCGCACGTCGATTTGATCATCGACGTCGTCGACGCCGTCGACCTTGCGCGCATCATGCACGGCAGCGAGGCGCTGGCCAAAGCTGCCGACCGTGCCGCGGAGCGTGACGATTCCGTCGTCGAACATGACGGCGATCTCGGCTGAGTGACGGAGGCGCGCGTCCTTGTCGAGCGATTCCCGGACGGCGTCTTCGACGGTGACTCTGGTGGGCATGTGTGTGCTCCTCTCTACGTCGTAGTCGGATTACGTGATTGCGGTGGGCGTGGTTGCGGTCGTCGCCGCGGTCGCGGTGGACGTGGTCGCCGGGGTGCTGCCACGGTTCGCCCACCAGTCGCGGATTACGATCTGGATCGCAGCGGCCGTGGGGATGGCCAGCAGGGCCCCGAGGATCCCGAGCAGCGAGGCGCCGGCGAGCACCGAGACGATCGTCACGATCGGGTTGACGCGCAGCGCCTTTCCATACACGAGCGGTTGGACGACGTAGTCCTCGAATCGCTGCCAGACCACGATGAACGCGACCCACACGATCGTCGCGGTCGGGAAATCCACGGTGACCGTCGCCACCCCGACGACGATCGCGCCTAGGGTGGCGCCGACAAGCGGTATGAGGTCGAAGAAGCCGACGACGAACCCGAGTGACAGCGCGTAGGGGACGCCGAGGATCGTGAGCACGATCCAGGTCGCCAGCGTCGCGAGGACGCTGATCACGATGTTGCCGAGGACGTAGTCGGCGACCGCCCGGTTGATGTCGATGATCAGCTGGCGGTAGCGCTTCTCGCGGGAGCCGGCGAGGCCGAGGCCGAGGTTCACGTACTCGCGGCCGTGGAGGATCAGCAGGAACGAGATCGCGAGGACCGTCACCAGTTCGCCAATGAAGCTGGCCGCTTGCACGGTGACGTCCTTGAGCGGTCCTACGAGATGCCCGAGCATCTCAGGCAGGCGGCGGGCATCCGCGACAAGCTTCCTCGTGATGTGGTAGCGGTTGTCGTAGTGACGGAAGGTCGAATTCCGGCGGAGCTCTGCCGCATAGTGAGGCGCGTTGCGCGAGAGCTGTTCGACCTCCTTGACCAGACTCGGGACGACGACGTAGCCGACGACCGCGACTCCCGCGATCAGCGCCAGGTAGGTGATGAGGATGACGAGCGCACGGGGGAGACGGGTCCTCGTGGTGATCGCGTCGACGAGTGGAATCAGCGCGAGCGCCAGGAACAGGCTGATCGCAACCAGCCGAATCACCCCTCGGACGCGCCACACCAGGTACAGGACGATCGCGCACGCGGCCAGGATCAACACCGCGCGGACGATCCCGCCGAACGACGGCGTCGCGATCCGGACCAGACGAGCATCCGCAGAGGGGACCGGGACCGCGACCGCGGCGGCCGCGGCCGCCGCCGCCGTCGGCGGCTCCCGCGGCGGTGCGGCCGCGACCGAATGACCGCGCCCCGCCGCGCCGAGATTCGCCGGCGTCTCCGCGCCCGGATCCACCCGCGCGTCTCCGCCAGACGGGTCGGAGCTATTGGTGGAGGGGCCGGTCACGACGTGGCACCGACTCCGGCGGGGATGCCGTCTGACAGTGAGATCACTGCTCGCCCCCTCTAGTCCTGCCCACGCCCGAACAGCTGCAGGAAGAACGTGAAGACGTTGAGCGTGTCCAGGAAGATGCCGGTCGCGATCGAGACGGCATCGCCGGAGCCCGCGTTCCGGAGCCGGTTGAAGTCGAGCAGCGTGTAGCCGCCGAAAATCCCCAGGCCGAGCACCGCGTAGATGACGTTGGCCGCCGGCATCGACACGAACAGGCTGATCAATCCGTACACGATCAGCGCGAGCAGCAGGAAGAACAGGATGCGATATCCGGCCGACAGGTCCGAACGGATCGTGTATCCGAGGGCGCCGAGCGCCGCGATGAACAGCCCGGTCGCCGCCCCCGCCTGCCAGACGACGCCGGGGTCGGTCGACGCGTACGCGTCAAGACCACCGCCGAGCCCAAGTCCCAGGAACAACCCCGCAGCGGTCAGCAGGCCGATCCCCGCGCCGCTCGAGCCACGGGCGTAGTTGAGGCCGAAGATGCAGGCGAAACCGACGAGGAAGCAGATCAACGACGGGCCTCCGGCCAGGTGACGGCCGAGATACGCGCCGAGGGTGAATACGCCGAGCGTGGTCGCGACCAGCGCCATCACCTGACTGAAGACGCTGGCGCCACGGACATCGGCTCCGGATGACAATGCGAATGACATGAGGGTCCTTTCGCGGTTTCAGTTGCCGTGGGTGGAGGTGCTCGGGTGAACTCCGAGCATCACTTCCACCTTGATCTCGTTAGTGATGCCGACCACGCCGTGGAGTCCGGCGATGTCGTCGTAGGCGGCGTCACTCTCGAACTGGTGAGTGAGCTCGCCTTTGAGCGTGACCCAGCCGTCCCTGACCTCGACGTCGACGAGGTCGGAGGGGACCTGGCTGTCCCACGTGAGCACCTGGAGGGCCATACCGCGGATATCCGCGTCGGTCCGCCGGCTGCCGTCCAGCAGTCTGACCTTGAGCTGATTGTCGACGTCGTCGACGCCCTCGACCGCCAGGGTGTCGCTGGCGGCGGCGCGGCGCTGGCTGAAGCTACCGACCGTGCCGCGCAGGATCGCGGTGCCGTCGACGGCACCTACGGCGATATCGGACGGATCGGGGATCCTCGGGTCGTGGATCAATGAATCCCGGATCGCATCTTCGACATTGGAATCGATTGACATTGATAGTCACCCTTTCGTTTCGTGCTTACGACACTCACAGCCACCCGGCGACCGTCTGAACGAGCACCAAGGAGGACAACACACCGACGACGGCTACGCAGATCGTCGCCACGATGCGAAACACCGGCCCGTTCGCGGCGGCGCCGAGTACCGACCGGCGGTTGGCCAGGATCAAGATGTATGTGAGCAGGATCGGCGTGATGAAGCCGTTCAGGACCTGGGCGTTGATCACGAGCTCGACGAGGTTCCCGGGGAGCAGCGCGATCACGGCGCCGATCACGAGTTGAACGGTGAACACGCCGTAGAACAGCGGTGCCTCGCGGAGCTTGCGGGCGAGCGACCGCTCGGCTCCCGCCGTCTCGGCGAGCGCGTAGGCGCTCGACAGCGGGACGACCGTCGCGGCGAGCAGGGACGCGCCGAGGAGCCCGAAGGCGAACAGCTGCGATGCCGCGGCGCCGGCCACCGGCTTCAGCGCGGCCGCGGCCTGGCTGACCGAGTTGAGCGGTCCGGTTCCGCCGATCGCCGCGGCCGTGGCGATGATGATGAAGACCGAAACCATGTCGCCGAGGATCGCGCCGTTGATCGTGTCGATCCGCTCTGCCTTGTAGGTCTTCGGCGTGACGCCTTTGTCGACCACCGCGGAGGTCAGGTAGAACTGCATGTACGGGGTGATCGTGGTCCCGATCAGCGCGACCGCGAGCAGCAGGAACGCGTCCGTGTGGAGGAAGTGCGGCCACACGAGGTTGCTCACGACCGTGCCCCAGTGCGGGTGGGCGAGCACCGCGGCGACCGGGTAGGCCAGGAAGACGAGCCCCATGACGAGGAACACGCGCTGCACGCGCGAGTAGTTGCCGAGCACGGTCACCGACCAGATCCCGACCAGTGCGAGCGGCACCGCGATGTACCGCGACACCCCGAACAGTTCCATCGATGCTCCGACGCCCGCGAACTCGCTCACGGTCAACCCGGCGTTGGCCACGAACAGGAGCGCCATCGCGGCGGCGCCGCTGCGGAGCGGGAACTGCTCGCGGATGAGCGCGCCGAGCCCCTCGCCGGTGTAGGCGCCGAGCCGTGAGCACATCTCCTGGACGATGACCAGCGCGACGGTGATCAGGACCAGGAGGAACAGCGTCCGGTACCCGAACTGCGAACCGGCGCTCGCGTAGGTCAGGATGCCGCCGGCGTCGTTGCCGGCGTTGGCGGAGATGAGTCCGGGGCCGAGGATCGCGAGCAGCCCGAGCACGCCCTTCAGCCAGCGCGGCAGTCTCGCGACGCGCCCGACGTTCCGTCGCGACGGCGTGTCGACGGCGCTCATCTTGGATCTCCGTCGCTGCCGCGGTTCTTTTGCGCGCGCAGCGCGGCGCGCACCTCGCTCGAGTCGAGCCGCTTCACGTCGCCGGCCGGGCCCCCGAGCGCCAGGCCGGCTCCCGGTTGACCGGCCATGTCGGACCGGCGGCCCCGCGGCTGCTCACCCTCGGTCCGCGCGGGCGCGAACGAGGCGATGTCGCGCCAGTCGATGACCTGCTGCGGGCGGATGCGATGGCGAAGAAAGCCCGGTCCGAGCCGCCTGAGCAGCGCGCCGACCCCGACCTCGATCCCGAGCGCCTCGATCCGGCCGTTGAGCTCGGTGAGATACACGTCGGCCGGTCGGACCATCTGGGTCCCGTCAGCGTCGACGACCTGGTGGTCCAGAACGTCGTGCGCGAGCGCGACGTCGCCCGGGTGCCGCTTGACGGCGCGGGCGTACGCCTGCGACGAGCCCAGGCGGACCGTCGCCGGCGGCGCCATCTCGATCCACCGGGAGCCGATGGCGACGTCGTGCTTGCCCGCGCGGACCACGATCGCGGTCATCCGGGGGTACGGCGCCCCGGCGGTCCACCTGACGACGACATCCCGCAGCTTGCCGACCGTATCGCCGTTCGCATCCTTGACGCCGGTGCCGAGCAGCGCGGCGAGAGACAGCAGCGAGCCCTCTAGCTGCCGGCCGGCGAGTCTGTCGCGCGCGTGCCGTTGGCGCCGTGCGCGGACCTCGGCGAGTCGTCTGAAGTGCGCGGGCGAGACGGTCGTGCGCTCCCGCCCCGGCGTCCACGTCGGCTTGTTGAATCCCACGACCAGCAGCGTGGGTCCCCGCGGCCCGCGACCCAGACGAATCCGCCGCTGCCCCGATAACTGCGAGTTACGACACTCCGAGCGGGCTCTGCGCGACCCCGATCAACGGCGGCGCGACCCGCGAACGTTCCTCTCGCCCGTGAGGAGCGATAGGAGGTCTGCTACGCGATCGCCCCTGCGGTTGGCGCCGGCGCATAGGTTGGCGAGCGCGCGAACGCCAGCAGGTCGGCGTTGATCGTGTCGGCTTGGGTGGTGGGCATGCCGTGGGGGAAGCCCTTGTAGGTCTTGAGCGTTCCGTTCTGCACGAGCTGGGCGGACAGTGGCCCGGAGTCGTCGTAGGGTCGTGGTGAAGATAGCCGGCGGCGACGAGCCAGCCAAGCGTGCCCGCATCCGCCTCCTTGGCGGCTCGGTAGTAGAGCCGGTCATGGAGCTCGCGGGCGCCAACGGCGAACTTGAGGCGCCACGGCGCAAGCAGGATGGCGGCAACGACGAGCGCGAGCACGAGCGCCGCCACAGCGATCCAGCCCAGCAGCTGCAGGCGCTGGTCTTTGATGGTGGTCGCCGCGAGGAAGGACGCCACGATTGCGTCGGCCGCCAAGAGCGTGCCGGTGCGCTGTCTGATCCCGGAGACGAGCGACTCCTGATCTGCGAGCGTGGACCGCCCAGCCTCATAGGTGATCTCCTCGAGGGTGGGCATGTCGCAACGGTACGGTCGGGGGCGGATGGCGACGTGAACGTCGAGCGCCCGCGCTCCCGCGCTCGTCCATGCCCACTCTCGCCGGCCATCCGTGGCCGGCGGGCGACCCCTCACGCAGACACTCCGGTCCACCACAAGCACGGGCGTCGGGCCCGGCTTCTAGGCGAGAGATTGGCGACCGGCGGATGGGTGTCGGGCTGCGTGGCCAGGCGGACCGCTGTGGGCGGCTCTGGTGTGAGTCAAGCCCGCGTCCCGGCGCCAGTGCCGGATTTAGCCCAACGCGACAGCGGCCGAATCTCGCCTCGGCGCCTGATTTGCGGACACGCGACCCGCACGGGCGCTTATCCTCTTCGACCATCGATGCCAGCTGAACCACCACGGAATCTGCCACCGGGCGAATATCTCGTGGTTGGCGGGTACCGGGCACGCTGGAAGGCGTCGTTCCGTGTGAGTGGTGACCGCATTGACCCGGACGCGATCACGCGTGCGACCGGGCTCACCCCAACCATGTCCCACAAGCAGGGCGAGGTCATGCCATCCGGGGACCGCGTGTGGCGCCAAGGGCTCTGGTCCCTGAACACGGAAGATGTCGTGTTCGACGGCGAGACCGAGCTTGAGGATCACCTCGTCTGGCTACTTGACCGGCTC
>Ga0335072_10003174_pt1 | contig 24870 bp, 20 predicted proteins | sample Lox_Sample_21_FD_206725 | JGI IMG/M metagenome (GOLD analysis project Ga0335072, IMG submission 206725) | Soil microbial communities from Loxahatchee National Wildlife Refuge, Florida, United States - Lox_Sample_2.1 | ecosystem: Environmental > Terrestrial > Soil > Wetlands | place: USA... | reverse complement strand
GCCAGTCAGCGGATCACCGACCTGCTCGTGTATCTCGGCCAGGTTGTCGTGGGCCGGGTACTTCTCCGCAGCCGGGCCGTCCGCAAAGGCCGTCAGCACGTTCGCGGTCACCCGCCGGGTGAACCGGCCGCAGGCCGGCGTCAGACCCCAGTCGTATGTCGGCGGTGAAAACGACTCGACCCAGCGCATCGTGCCGCAGTTGAATACCCCGGCCCCGCCGGAGTGCGTGTAATAAGCGGAGTCGGCGTAACTGTTAACGCCCTCGCACACCAGCGGAGAATGAGCAAGGACCTGAATCGGGCGTTCGACGGGGTAGCCGGGCGTGACGCGGTCGTACTCAATGCCGACCAGGACCTTGAAGCTGGTGCCCTTGCGCACGCCAGTGCCCTTGAACATCCAGGCGCGCGGTGTGTGCACGACGTAGTCGGCGATGGCTGGATAGCCCTCGTACAGCGTGCCGATCAGCGAAGACTCCGGGTCCGGGTGCGGTGGCTCGCGCCAGTCACTGGTGACCAGGTCGTCGTGCTTGCCGTACATCGGGTCTAGTTCGTAGCTCGTCTTGTAACAGACGATGAGCCGGTTGTCGCCGACGGCGGTCGACTCCAGCCTCGTCCGGCGGAACATAGCGTTCGCGCCGAGGAAGGCAATGTTCATGCCCTTGTCCCTGGCGGCCGTCACGATAGCCCGCTCCTGCGGCGACCAGTACTCGTCATGACCAGGGGACACCAGCGCCGCGGCGCCATCCAGCGAGTGCGGATCGCTGGCGATGTCCATGCTGGTCAAGTACGCGAGCGGCAAGCCAAGCCGCTCAGCCAGGTTGATCAGCTTGCGCTCGTAGACCATGAACAGGTAGGCACCGTCGGTGTCAATTGGCCGGTCCAGGCTGACCGCGTAGGACCGGTTGTCGTAGCTGGCGCCAGGTCCCTTATAAAGATCGTATTCGCCCCACGTGTTGTAGGCCTGCCACGTCGGCACAGCGTTCTTCATGACGACTTTGCCGGCCGTACTGGCCGACCTGACGGTCACCGGGACATACCGCTGGAAGCCGTTGTCTGCGTCCAGCCGGAACAGGTAGGAGCCCTCCGGCCAGTCGTCGGTCGGCACGGTAAGCGACACACCCCACTTGGTATGTACCGTCCGGGTCGACTCGTCGAATCCGGCCGGCGCCTGCCGGTGCCCGCGGATCGACCCGGACTGCCAGACCAGCCGCGCGAGGTCGTGGTTGTACCAGCCCATGCGGAACGCTTTTACTTTGAACTCGCGGGCCGTCGTCGACACGTACAGGTCGATGCGCTCGCCCGGCCGGACACTGGCCTGTCCGGTGTAGCCGCCGATCGCGTGCAGCGGGCCCTGATTCTGAATACGCCAGTTCCGGTAGCCGGGCAGTGAGTTCTCGTACTTGACCGTCCAGCGGACGGCGGGCTTCTGATGGCCCGAGCCTGCGGCATTGGCAGCGCCGGCCTTGGCCGGGCTCCCCGACTCGCCGATCTTGACCGCGGCGACGACGGCGGCCGGAATGGCGGCAGCTGCCGCAGCCCGGCCGAGGAAGGCCCTTCTGGTCCAACTCATGTGACTAAGCATTACCCCCGGCGACCGACGCCTACATCAACCACTCCGTAATTTTACGGTAGTCCGCGATGAGTTGTACGGTTCAAGACGCCGGGCGATGGCACTAAGTGATTGGCTCGTTACCAACCGTGCCAGGGCAGCAGCACGGTAAGGGCAACCGCCGCGAACAACAGGGTCAGGTAGACGATCGACAGATGGAACAGGCGCATCGGCGCGGACCCGCCGGCTGTCTCGATGCGGCGTCGAAGCCGGTGTGCCTCAGCAAGGAACCAGCCGCCCAGGACGGCCGCGCAACAGCCGTAGACCCAGCCGGCGTACGGCGTCAGCAGCAGCGTCGCCGCGACCATGGCGTAGGAGTACAGCAGGATCTTCTTAGCCACCGCAGCGGGAGTGGCGACTACCGGGAGCATCGGCACCTTCGCCGCCGCGTAGTCGTCGCGGAACTTGATCGCCAGCGCCCAGAAGTGCGGTGGCGTCCAGAAGAAGATCACCGCGAACAGCACGCCGGCCGCCCAGCTGACCCGGCCGGTCACTGCGGCCCAGCCGACGAGTACCGGGAAACAGCCTGCCGCACCGCCGATCACGATGTTCGATGCGGTGCGCCGCTTGAGCGCGATCGTATAGATGAAGACGTAGAACAAGATCGCCGCGTCGGCAAGCGCCGCGGCAAGCCAGTTCGCCGCAAGACCGAGAAGCAGCGTGGCTGCCGCGCCGAGCAGGATCCCGGACGCTAGCGCTTCGCCCGGCTTCACCGCTGTGCCGCTGACCGCCTGCCCGCTAGCCCCGTGCCCGCTAGCACCGTGCCCGCTAGCCCCCTGCCCGCTAGCCCCGTGCCCGCTAGCACCGTGGCCAGCGCGCCCGGCTACCAGCGGCCGCTGCGACGTACGTTTCATGATCGCGTCGATGTCGCGGTCGATGTAGCAATTCAGCGTGTTCGCGCTGGCGGCTGCCAGCGCGCCGCCCAGCAGCGTCACCAGGATGAGCCAGGCCGATGGCAGCCCGCGCTGCGCGAGCAGCATGGTCGGCAGGGTGGTGACAAGTAGCAATTCAATGATGCGCGGCTTGGTAAGCAGGAACAGGCTGCGAGCGATGAGCCGGACGGACCGCCGACCGTCAGGCAACAGGCGCTCGCCCGGCTCTGCCAGCCCGGGCTCGATCGTGCCGGTCGCCTGTGTCACTGCCTGCCTCCGCCATGTGCCGGGCTGCGCCGAGTGCTGCTGCGCGCCGGTTGCTGTGCTGCCTGCGCGGCGCGACGAGCCCGCGGGCAAGCCGGAGTCGTCGGGCTCCGGCGTCAGCAGACACGTTACCCAGGTCAGCCGGATGCACAGGCAGCGGGCTATTGCGAGGGTTGTGGTCGTAACTATACGCAGTCGGAAACACACTCTACGTAATCATCGCTGCGTAATCCCGCTCTCCGGGTAATCGCCGAGTGCCCCGGCGGTGATACGACTTACTCATGGTTGCAGGTGCTGTTAACAGCCGGGTGTGGCGAAAGGCCGCCATTCTGGCCGGTGGCGCGGCCGCCGGGCTGGCGATCGCGCAGGCCGGGCCAGGGCTCACCGGCCTGCGACCGGTTCGGATGCTCGCGTTCAAGCGGCTAGCAGGCCAGGGAACTCCCGGCCATGTGGCCCTCACCTTCGACGACGGGCCTGATCAGGGGTCCACGCCTCAGTTCACCAAGGTGCTGGCAGAACGCGGGGTTCACGCCACCTTCTTCATGCTGGGCAGCATGGTCGCGAAGGCACCCGGCCTTGCTGCCGAGATCGCCGCAGCCGGCCACGAAATCGGCGTGCACGGCTGGGATCACCGGTACCTCCCCGCGCGCACCCCGGCAGCCACGAGGTCAGACCTGACCAGCGCCACCGAATTGATAGCGAGCGTCACCGGCACCCGCCCACGGCTGTTCAGGCCCCCATACGGAGTGCTGAGCGGACCAGCGCTGCTCACCGCGCGTGCTCTCGGGCTCACCCCGGTGTTGTGGGGCGCATGGGGCCGGGAATGGACGCCAGGCGCGACATCGGCCTCGGTGCTGCGAACAATGCTGGCCGGCCTCGAGGGGGGTGTGACCGTACTGCTGCACGACTGCGGGCCGCCCGGCGCATGGCAAGCCAGCCTCGGCGCCGTCCCGCTCCTCCTTGACGAGTGCCAGCGGCGCGGCCTGGCAGTAGGGCCGGTCGGCAGCCACGGATGGCACGAGCGCGCCTGCGACCGGCACTGCGGCAGTCAGGGCTGAGTCAGCCCGGTTAGGCGCGCTTGTCCTTGCCCGGCCTCACCACCGACCCGACCACACCGGTCAGGCCGTAAGCGACAGCGCCGTGCCACAGCCCAGTGAAGGCACTGCCGAAGATGCCGCTGCCGTGCAGCATCGTCAGCACGAAGATCACGATCGCGGCGGCCGCACCGGGCATGACGGCGAACCGCCATGGCCTGCTGCGTGCCCAGCGCAGTGCGCGGCTGTGCCTGCTGCGGACCAGGGCTCCGGCTCCGGCTACGGCAAAGAACGCGACTACACCCTCGGAGAGCGGGCTGAACAGTTCCGGGTGGAGGAAGACGAGGTGGGCGAGCATGTCAGCGCCAGCGACAGCGACGCCCGCGGCGCCGGCTAGCTTCCATGGCGCCTCTGACAGCGCTGCGCCGGATACTGCCATCTCCTCGCGGCGGCTCAGGTCGGCTTGATAGGTGCTGGGCGGTGCGGACATTGTCAACTCCTGCATGCGGCTATGCCTGATGGCCCTCAAGATATATCTTCAGGCGCTCAATGACAAGATATATCGCCTTCCAGCTGGCGCTGGCGTCCGCGGCACAGTCGTGCCCGGGTAAAGGGTCGACCCAGCAGATTACTCCGCCAACTCGCCGCCAGGCCCGGAATTTTGCCCGCCCTGGGCCGCTTACTGACTACTACCAGTCCCCCAGTTAGGTTGCGCCCAGCTCGTCTCTAGCGCACGCCACGATAGGTGATCCTCAGTGCTCGTTCAGCTAACGTCCAGGTCGGTGGTGCTTACTAATGGCACAGATTCGAGTAACTGCGTCCGCTGAAGGATGTCAGCCCGACCTGCCGCACATAGGCTGGCATGGCACCGGGCAGAGGGTGATGGAGATGGACGAGCAGAGCAGCGACAGCCAGCAGCCTGGCATCTGGGAATCCTGGACAGCCGGCTCGGCGAATCCGCCCAGCGAGCCGAACGCAAGCGAGGCCTCGCAGGCCAGGAATCCCGGCCAGCCAGAGTCAGGGCCGTCAAGCGAGCCCGGCCAGGCTAGTCAGTTCAGCACGCCCGGTGCCACCGGCCAGCTGCCCTCCTTCACTCAGCCCATCGGCTACCCGCAGGCTAGTTACCCGGCGTCTGGCTACGGCCAGCCCGGTTACGGCCAGCCCGGCTACGGCCAGCCCGGCTACGCGCAGGCCAGTTACCCGCAGCAGGGTCAGCCCGGATACACAGCCCCCGGCCAGCCTGGATACGGCAGTTCGGGATACGCAGGCTATGGCTATCCGGGCGGCGGTTTCGGCCAGCCGCCGGGCGGCTACGGAGCACCGGGCGGCTACGGCCAGCCACCCCGCCCGCCGCGGCGCCGTGCGCTGACTACAGCCATTACCTACCTGGCGGTGGCAGCCATCGCAGCGACCGCGGGCGGCCTGGTCGTGGCGTTCGCCGACGGCAGCCAGCCGACAGCATCCAGCGCGGGCAGCAGCGGCTCGGGCAGCCTCGGCGGTCTGGGCGGCGGCTTTTTCCCCGGCGGCAATGCAGGCAACAGTGGCAATAGCGGCAGCAACGGCTCCGGGGCTGTGTCGCAAGGCACCATCCAGAAGCTCAGCAACGCTGTGACCCCCGGCCTGGTGGTCATCACGAGCAACTTGAAGTACGACGGCTCCGGCGCCGCGGCCGCCGCGACCGGCATGATCATCAGCCACAACGGCCTGGTCTTGACCAACAATCACGTCATCAACGGAACGACCGGTCTGACCGCGACGGTCGTGAAGACCGGCCAGCAGTACACGGCCACCTGGCTTGGCTATGACAAGGGCTCCGACGTCGCCGTCATCAAGCTCGAAGGAGCTTCCAACCTGCCTACCGTCCCGCTCGGTGACTCGTCGACGGTCAAGGTCGGCGACGACGTCGTTGGCATGGGCAACGCGAACGGCACCGGCAGGATCAGCTACGTCGGCGGTACGATCACCAACCTGAACCAGACCATCACCGCAAGCGACGACGGCAGCGGCGAGGCGCCCGAGAAGCTCACCGGCATGCTCCAGACCAACGCGCAGATCATTCCAGGCGACTCCGGCGGACCGCTGGTTAGCACTGACGGCAAGGTCATCGGCATGGACACCGCGGCGAGTACGAGCAGCATGGCGAACTCGGGCCAGAACGTTGGCTTCGCTATCCCGATTAACCGGGCCATGACTCTGGCACGGCAGATCATCGCCGGGCAGTCAAGCTCGAGCGTGCACATCGGCAGTTCCGGCTTCATCGGCGTGCTGGTGCCGAGTGGCCCGAATGGCGCGCAGAGCACGAAGACGAACCCTGGCGAACAGCTGCGGCAGGAGGAAGCTAGTCAGCAATTCGGGCAAACCGGCCCAGCCCCGAGCGGCTGCGTGCAAAACGACGCGAACGCAGGCGTGCCGACGCGAATCGCGCCCGTCAACTCCGGCACGCTGGTACTCGGCTCGCTGTGTCAGACGTCCGCGGCCATTGCCGGCATCAACGCCGGCGACGTGATCACGAGGGTGAACAACCGGCCGGTTTCGTCGCCTTCGTCGCTGATGAGCATCCTGCAAGGGATTCACGGTGGCGCGTCGGTCAAGGTGACCTGGGTTACCCCCAATGACCAGTCGGTGACTCGCACGCTGACGCTGAGCGTCGCCCCACCCCAGTGAGGCGCCGCCCAACGAGGCCAGCACGGTGAGGCTCGCGCGGTAACCGGGCCCGACGCCCTAGACCGGGCCCGACGCCCTAAACCGGGCTGAGCCAGGCGAGCATCTGCGCCTCGCAGCGCTCGATCTCGGCTACCGCAACATGCTCGCCTTGGGTGTGCGCAAGTTGCGGATCGCCAGGGCCGAAGTTGACCGCGGGGATGCCGAGCGCGTCGAACCTGGCGACGTCGGTCCAGCCCAGCTTGGCTCGCGGCGCGCCGCCCATGGCGGCCACGAACGAGGCGGCGGCGGGCTCGCCCAGGCCTGGCCGCGCGCCCCCGGCGACATCAGCGATCACGACATCCCAGCCGTCGAACACTTCGCGTATGTGCTGCTCGGCCTGTTCTGCGGACCGGTCAGGGGCGAACCTGAAGTTCACGCTTACGACGCACTCGTCCGGAATGACGTTCCCGGCAACCCCGCCACGGATGCCGACCGCGTTCAGGCCCTCGTGGTAGCTGAGCCCCTCAACTACGGGCTGCCGCGCGGCATAACCGCGCAACACATCCAGGATCCCGCCAGCCGAATGGATCGCGTTACTGCCAAGCCAGGATCGCGCGCTATGCGCGCGCTCGCCACGCGCGATGACGTCGGCTCGCAAAGTGCCCTGGCAGCCGCCCTCTACCACGGCACCCGTCGGTTCTAGCAGGATCGCGAAGTCGCCAGCCAGCAGGTCCGGCCGCACCCGGCTGAGTCGTAGCAGCCCGTTCCGCTCGGCCTCGACTTCCTCGCAGTCGTAGAACACATAGGTCACGTCGCGCGCCGCCGTGGTCAGCTGAGCCGCCAGCCGTAGCTGCACCGCTACTCCGGATTTCATATCGCAGCTACCGCATCCGGAGAGCAGCCCGTCCGCCAGGCGGGACGGGAGGTTCGAATGCACAGGAACTGTGTCGATATGACCCGCCAGCACTACCCGCTCGCCCCGGCCGAAGTCTGTCCGCGCTACGACCGCGTTGCCGTCCCGGTGCAGCGTCAGGTGCGGGAGCTCCGCGAGCGCGCTGGCGACCGCGTCGGCCAGCAGCCGCTCGTTGCCGCTGACCGACTCGACATCGACAAGCTGCGCGGTTAGCTCGGCCGCGGACCGAGAAAGATCAAGTTTTCCAGTGCCAGGCTGCCCAGGTTCAGGTTGCCCAGAGACGGGCTGTCCAGAGACAGGCTGCACGATGTCAGAGTTCACGGTGTCATTCTGACGCCTAACTCTTGTCACGCGATCACGGATTACGTGATCACAGATTAGCTGCCGCCTCCGGTGAGTTGCGCGCAGCGCCAGGCAGCGCACGAGCCGCGGAGGACAGCGCCCGCACGATGACGGCGACCGCGGGTCTTCGCACCGAGGATGCCCGGGCGGCAGCGTAAAGGTCCCGTGCCGGGCGCGTGCCAGGCAATTCCCGCACCGCTACCCGGGCGTCACCGCCAGCCAGCGTCAGCCTAGGCAAGATCGCGATCCCGATTCCGCGGGCCACCAAGCTCAGGATCGTCGCGAGGCCTTCGAACTCCGACGGCGCTTCGGCCACCCCGCCTGCCGTGGCGAGCACCTGGTCAACCGCACGACGGGATGCTTCGCCCGCCGGAGGGGCTAGCCACGGCTCTTCCCGCAGCTTGTGCAGCGACACCGGAACCCGCGGGTCGCTTGCCCAGTGCCCGCGCGGCACGACAAGTACGAGCGGGTCGGTAACCAGCGGGTAGAAGCGGAGTGCCGCCTGGCCGGCTGCCAGCCTGCCGTTCCAGTCGTCGACGATCGCTACATCGACCTGCCCCGCCTTGACCAGCCGGAGTACCTCGCCGCCAGCAGTCTGCCGCAGCAGCAGGCTCAGCCCGGGGTGGGCGCGCACCGTCCTGGTCAGCGCAGGGGCAAAGGCCACTGCCGCGGTCGGAAACGCGGAGATCGCCACCCGCCCGGCGGGATCGGGGGCAGCCAGGTCGGCCTCAGCGGCCTCGACCAGTGCCAGGATCTCGGCCGCTCGCGCGGCAAGCCGCTTGCCTGCCTCGGTCAGCTCGGCCGTGCGGGCGGTCCGGTCAAGCAACGCGGCGCCGGTCTCCCGCTCCAGAGCCGCCAATTGCTGTGAGACAGCCGACGGTGTGTAGCCGAGCGCGCTGGCCGCAGCGGCAATCGTGCCTCGCTCGGCGAACTCAAGCAGCAGCCGGAGCCGGTGCACCTCGAGCATCTCACTAGCATAAGCCTGACTTATTCATTGCGTCAGACATGCCCTGCCGTACTGATGCTTTACGACCGGATGGGCAGGTCAGCGGCCTTGCGGCAGGTAGCCTCGTCGCCTGAGAAGTAACCCCCCGTCTTCTCCTGCCCCCGCAGCAAGGAGCTTTTGCCATGCCATGGGCTGGCCCAGCCACCCTGACCGAACCCATCCCGCCCCGGACGCCCCACCCCCCGAATGCGGGCATCCCCGGCAAGTTGTTCGTTGCCGAAGCGCTGGGAGCGTGTCGCGACCAAGTTCCGGTCTCCGCGACGCTCGCGGCTAACGAGGTACTTGACCGGCGCCGCCAGCGCGGCGAACCCGTCCTGCCGCTGGCCTTCGGCGAGTCCGGACTGCCAGTGCATCCGCGGCTGAGGGCAGAGCTCGCCGCCGCGGCTGGCCGCGGCGCATACGGCCCGGTGGCGGGGAGCGAGCGGCTGCGCGCCGCCGCAGCCGGCTACTGGTCCCGGCGCTGCCTGGCAACCAATCCCGACGCAGTCGTCGCGGGCCCCGGCAGCAAGGCGCTGCTGTTCGCGGCGGTGCTCGCGTTGCGCACCAGCATCGCGGTGCCGCGGCCTAGCTGGGTCAGTTATGCGGCTCAGGCCACGCTGTGCGGCGTCACGCCACACTTCGTCGGCACTGTCGCCGGCGAGGGCGGAGTCTGCGACCCCGATGCGCTCGAGGCCGCGGTCCGCAGCCGCCAGCACAGTAAGCGACCGATCGGCGCCGTGCTCGTCACGCTGCCAGATAACCCGACTGGCCAGCTCGCCAGCCCGGACGCCATCCGGGCGCTCTGCGCCGTGGCCGAGCGGAACGGCCTGCTCATTGTCAGCGACGAGATCTACCGCGATCTGGTACATGACCAGGACCGGCCATTCCTCAGCCCGGCCGAGGTGGCACCGGAGCGCACGGTGGTGACCACCTCACTCAGTAAGAACCTGTCGGCGGGCGGCTGGCGGATCGGTGTGGCGCGCATGCCAGACGGAGCGTGCGGCGCAGCCCTGCGCGACCGTCTGCTCGGCATCGCCAGTGAGATCTGGTCCGCCGCCCCCGGACCGATGCAGGAAGCCGCGGCGGTGGCCCTCGAGGAACCGGCTGACCTCGCCGAGCACATCGGCCGGTGCCGCAGGCTGCACGCGGTCGTGTGCCAGGACGCTGCCAGGCGCTGCGCGGCCGCCGGCCTCGACGTCACGCCCCCGCGGGCCGCGTTCTACCTGTATCCGGACTTCGCGCCGTGGCGGGACGGGCTGCGGGCCAGGTTCGGCGTCGAAACTGGCGCGGATCTCGCGGCCCTGCTGCTGGACTCCTACGGTGCCGGCACGCTGCCAGGCAGCGCGTTCGGCGAGAGCGCCTCCTGCCTGCGGCTGCGGCTGGCCACCGGACAGCTGTACGGCGACACTGACGCCGAGCGCGAGCAGGCGCTCGCGGCAGCCGACCCGCTGCGGCTGCCCTGGATCAGCGCCGCCCTCACCAGGTTCAGTGACATCCTGGCTGACCTCGGTGGCCTCACCGAGCTCACCGCCTGATCGCGAGCGCACCACAACAGCAACCCGGCAGAGGGGGGGCCGCCACCAGGCGGCCCCCCCTCTGTGCTTGCTGCCCGGCGTTGGCGGCACAGCGTTTGGCGCACAGCGTTTGCTGCCCCGTGTTTGCCGCCCTGTGTTTGCTGCCCAGAACTCGGCGCACAGCGTTTGCTGCCCGGCGTTGGCGGCGCAGCTGCCCGCTGCCCGGTGGCCGCCCGCTGCTAACTGCCGCATCCGGCTCGCAGTCCTGGCGCGCACGCCGCCCATACAGCTCGCAGTCCTGGCAGGCACGTTCCGCGCCCAGCAGGTTTTGAAGTTCCCTCACCTCTGCATGGATTCCGTTAGGAACCGCACCCGGCCCGCATGGGTGGTGTTTGGAGCGGCTATCTGGCCCCTTCAGGACGGTTCACTGGCTCGGAACGTGCGAAGCCTAGGAGGGCTCCATGTGGGACCTGTTCTATATCGGCCTGACCATCGTCGTCTTCGGCGTGCTCTGGCTCATTCTGAAGGGCGTTGAGCGATTTGAGCGCTGAGAACTGGATCGGCCTGATCGGCGGCTTTTTGCTGACCGTGTACCTATTCCTGGCACTCGTGCTCCCTGAGAGGTTCTGATGAGTAGCGCTGCTGCGGGCTGGCTACAGGCCGGCCTGCTCATCGCCGCCCTTGCCGCGTGCTACGTGCCGCTCGGCAACTACATGGCGCATATCTTCACCACCGAGAAGGACTGGAAGGTCGAACGCTTCGTCTACCGGCTGATCGGCATCGATTCGAAGGCCGACCAGAAGTGGAGCGTCTACGTCCGCAGCATCCTGGCCTTCTCCGCGGTCAGCGTGCTTTTCCTGTACGGGTTCCAGCGACTGCAGCATTACCTGCCCTACAGCGAGCACATGGCCGCCGTGCCGAATGACACGGCCTGGAACACGGCCGCCTCGTTCGTCACCAATACCAACTGGCAGAACTACGCCGGCGAGTCGACGATGGGCTACCTGACCCAGATGACCGGCCTCACCGTGCAACAGTTCATGTCTGCGGCCGTCGGCCTCGTGGTCGCCATCGCGATGATCCGCGGTTTTACTCGGTCGAGGACCGACAAGCTCGGCAACTTCTGGGTCGACGTGACGCGCGCCTGTTTCCGGCTGCTGATCCCGCTGGCGGTCGTCGGCGCGCTGGTACTGATCGCCAGCGGCGCTATCCAGAACTTCCACCCGTACGAGACGTACCAGACGCTGTCTGGCGCGCACCAGACCATCCCCGGCGGACCGGTCGGGTCGATGGAGTCCATTAAGGACCTGGGCAACAACGGCGGCGGCTACTTCAACACCAACGCCGCGCACCCCTATGAGAACCCGAACCCGTTCACAAACTGGTTCATCATCTTCCTGCTGCTGCTGATACCGTTCGCCACCCCGCGCGCCTTCGGCAAGATGGTGAAGGACAACAAGCAGGGCTACGCGCTGGTCGCGGTCATGGCGATAATCTGGCTGGTCGCGGTCGCCGGCATCAGCTTCTTCGAGGCGCACTACGGCCTCGGCGGTGCCACCGCAGCCAAGCTCGCGCACGGTGCCACCGAAGGCGTGGAAACAAGGTTTGGCACGTCCGGCTGCTCGATATTCGCCGCGTCGACCACAGTCACATCCACCGGCTCGGTGAACTGCTTCCATGATTCGCTGACACCGTTTGGCGGCGGCATCGCGCTGTTCGACATCGCGCTCGGCGAGATCGCGCCGGGCGGCATCGGCGCCGGAATGTACGGCATCCTGATCCTGGCGATCGTGACGGTCTTCGTGGCCGGACTGATGGTCGGACGCACGCCTGAGTACATCGGCAAGAAGATCCGGCCGGTGGAGATGAAGTACGCGGCGTTGTACTTCCTGACACTGCCCGTAGTAATCCTGACCGCGGCCGGATTGTCGATCGGTACCCACGAGGGTCAGGCGGCGATCTGGAATCCTGGCCCGCACGGCCTCACCGAGATCATGTACGCGTTCGCCTCCGAAGCGAACAACAACGGCTCCGCGTTCGCTGGCCTAGGCACCGCGGCCATGTGGTACCAGGTGCTCGGCGGCATCGTGATGTTGCTCGGCAGATTCGCACCGGAGATCTTCGCGCTCGGCCTGGCCGGGTCGCTGGCCCGCCAGAAGCCAGTCCCTGCGAGCGCTGGCACGCTCTCCACCAAGACGCCGCTGTTCGTCGGCATGGTCGTCGCGGTCGTACTGGTCCTGGTCGGCCTGACCTACTTCCCCGCTCTCGCTCTGGGCCCGTTCGCAGAAGGACTGCACTGAGATGGCTATGACAACCAAGCCGGGGACTCCCGCCCCGGTCAGCACGGCCGCCAAGCCCGAGAAGGGCGCGGTAGGCGGGGGACTGCTTGACCCGAAGATGCTCTGGCAGTCGCTGCCGGACGCGGTCAAGAAACTGGACCCGCGGGTCCAGGTAAAGAACCCGGTCATGTTCGTGGTCGAGGTCGGCGCGCTGCTGACCACAATCACCGCGATCTTCTTCGCGACACCTGGCTTCCAGGCCTTCAACTGGACGATTGTGGTCTGGCTGTGGCTGACTGTGGTCTTCGCGAACCTGGCCGAAGCGGTGGCTGAGGGCCGCGGCAAGGCACAAGCCGAGACGCTGCGCAAGACTAAGCGGGAGACAGTGGCCCGCCGCCTTGTCAACTGGCAGCCGGGACAGACTGACACCCGCGAAGAGCCGGTGCCGGGTACCCAGCTCACCCTCGGCGACCATGTGGTCGTCGAGGCCGGAGAGATCATCCCCGGAGACGGTGACGTCGTCGAGGGCGTCGCGTCGGTGGACGAGTCGGCGATCACCGGCGAATCCGCCCCGGTCATCAGGGAGTCCGGCGGCGACCGCTCCGCGGTCACCGGCGGCACGCGGGTGCTATCCGACCGGATCGTCGTGAAAATCACGTCCAAGCCGGGCGAGACCTTCATCGACCGGATGATCGCGCTGGTCGAGGGTGCAAAGCGGCAGAAGACGCCGAACGAGATCGCGCTGAACATCCTGCTCGCCTCGCTGACGATCATCTTCATGCTGGCCGTCATAACACTGCAGCCGATGGCGTATTACTCCAAGGCACCGCAGAGCCTGGTCATCCTGGTGGCGCTGCTGGTCGCACTGATCCCGACGACGATTGGCGCGCTGCTGTCGGCCATCGGCATCGCCGGCATGGACCGGCTCGTGCAGCGCAACGTGCTGGCCATGTCCGGCCGCGCCGTCGAGGCGGCGGGCGACGTCAACACGCTGCTGCTTGACAAGACCGGCACGATCACCATCGGCAACCGGCAGGCGACCGAGTTCCTGCCGGTGAACGGCGTGACTGCGGAGGAGCTCGCCAATGCCGCCCAGTTGTCCAGCATGGCCGACTACACGCCGGAAGGCCGCTCCATCGCGGTGCTGGCCAAGGAGAAGTACGGGCTGCGCGAGCGGGCCGAGGGTGAGTTGCAGGGCGCCGAGTTCGTCGAGTTCACCGCGCAGACCAGGATGAGCGGCATCGACCTGGCCGGAGGCAGGCAGGTCCGCAAGGGCGCGGCCGCGTCGGTTGCCCAGTGGGTTCGCAACAACGGCGGCAACCCGCCGGACGAGCTCTCCTCCATGGTCGACGGCATCTCCGGCGTCGGCGGCACTCCGCTGGTGGTCGCAGAGCACGACAGCGGCCCGGCGCGCGCGCTCGGTGTCATCTACCTCAAGGACATCGTCAAGGAGGGCATCGCCGAGCGGTTCGCCGAGATGCGCAGGATGGGCATCCGGACCGTCATGATCACTGGTGACAACCCGCTCACTGCCAAGGCCATCGCTGACGAGTCAGGCGTCGACGACTTCCTCGCCGAGGCCACGCCCGAAGACAAGATGGCACTGATCAAAAAGGAGCAGGAAGGCGGGAAGCTGGTCGCGATGACCGGGGACGGCACCAACGACGCCCCCGCACTCGCCCAGGCCGACGTCGGCGTGGCGATGAACACCGGGACGTCCGCGGCCAAGGAGGCCGGGAACATGGTGGACCTGGACTCCAACCCGACGAAGCTCATCGAGATCGTGGAGATCGGCAAGCAGCTGCTCATCACCCGTGGAGCGCTGACCACCTTCTCCATCGCTAACGACGTGGCGAAGTACTTCGCGATCATTCCCGCGATGTTCGAAGCTGTGTTCCCCGGCCTGCACTACCTCAACATCATGGGGCTGCACAGTCCGAAGTCGGCGATCACCTCGGCGATCATCTTCAACGCGCTGATCATCGTCGCACTGATCCCGCTGGCGCTGCGCGGCGTCCGGTACCGGCCATCGTCGGCATCCGCGATGCTCCGCAGGAACCTGTGGATCTACGGCGTCGGCGGTCTCATCATCCCGTTCCTCGGGATCAAGGCAATCGACCTCATCATCATGAACATCCCTGGATTCCGGTGATCTGACAATGAATCGTCTACCCGGCTTTATCCGCCAGCACCTGGCGGGGCTGCGCCTCCTGCTGGTTTTCACCGTCATCACCGGGATCATCTACCCGGTGGTGGTGTGGGGGGTCGCCCAGGCGGCCTTCAACCACCAGGCCAACGGATCACTGGTCAGCTATCACGGCCGGACCGTCGGCTCCAGCCTCCTGTGCCAGGAGTTCACCAATGCCAAGGGCAACCCGCTGCCGCAGTACTTCCAGCCGCGCCCGTCCTTCGCGATCGTGGGCTGGGGGCTCACTACCGTCAAAGGCAAGTACGTCGTGGAGGGCACCGGGCCGGACAACTACGGCTGTAACCCGCTGTACTCAAGCGCGTCTAACCTCGGCGACAACAACCCGGCCCAGATCCAGTTCGTCAAGCAGCGGCAACAGCAAATCGCCGCGTTTGACCATGTGCCGGTCTCGAAGATCCCGCCGGACGCGGTTACCGCTTCTGCCTCTGGCCTGGACCCGGAAATCTCGGTTGCGAATGCCGGTATTCAGCTAGACCGGGTGGCTGCCGCCAGGCACATCAGCCCAGCGCGGGTCGAGGCCCTGGTCAAGGAGTACACCTCGGGCCGCAGCCTCGGGTTCCTTGGCGAGCCGGGAGTGAACGTCCTGCTACTGAACCGAGCGCTCGATGAGAAGTACCCGGTCTGAGATCGGGCGCGTCCTCATCGTCGAGGACGAGCCGGCCCTGCTGCGCGCGCTGCAGATCAACCTGCGGGCTCGCGGCTACGAGGTGACCACTTCGACGGCCGGCCGGGAAGCCCTGGTCGAGGCGGCACGGCGACCCCCGGACGCCGTGCTACTCGACCTGGGGCTGCCCGACGTGGACGGCACCGAGGTGATCCGTCAGCTGCGGATCACCTCGCTGGTGCCGGTCATCGTGCTGTCCGGCCGAGCCGGATCGGGCGACAAGATCGGGGCGCTAGACGCCGGCGCCGACGACTACGTCACAAAGCCGTTCTCGATGGAAGAGCTGATCGCCCGGCTGCGGGCGGCGCTGCGCCGAGACGCGAGCCGCGGCACGGAAACCGTGTTCTCCGTCGGCAGCAGCCTGGTCGACCTGACCGCGCACACTGTGGTCAGAGACGACGGCGGCGAGCCCGAGCTCGTCCATCTGACCAGGACCGAGTGGCGGATGCTCGAGGTACTGCTGCGATCCGCGGGTCAGCTCGTGCCCGCGACCAGGCTGCTGACCGAGCTATGGGGGCCCTCAGCCGAGAACAGCACCCATTACCTGCGGTTTCACATGGCCAGGCTGCGCCGTAAGCTAGAAGACGACCCGCCCAGGCCGCGCCATTTGCTGACAGAGCCGGGCATGGGCTATCGCTACCAGCCCTGAGGCGACACGGGCGCCCCTGGCCGGAGGGGCGGATTACGGCTGCCCATCATCGGTCAGGAGTCAATGTGCTGAGGTCCGCGGTACAGCCGCCAGCCCGGCAGCGGGCGTTCCCGCTCTGGGCATCCCGGAAGGCAGAGTCATGAACACCGATCGGCTCGCGGATGTCAGGGCGACGATGCCGCCGGGAAGCCGGGGCCAGCTGAGAATCTACCTCGGCTCCGCAGCTGGTGTCGGCAAGACCTTCGCCATGCTCAACGAGGGTCATCGCCGCCGGGAGCGCGGCACCGACGTGGTGGTCGCATTTGTCGAGACGCACGGACGGCCGCATACCGCCGAGCAGATCGGCGACCTGGAAATCATCCCCCGAGTGCAGCTGCCTTATCGGGGCACCTCCTTCGAGGAGATGGACCTCGACGCCGTCCTGGCCAGGCACCCCGACGTCGCACTGGTCGACGAGTTCGCGCATACCAATGTCCCCGGCTCGCGCAACGCCAAGCGCTGGCAGGACGTGCAGGAGCTGCTCGACGCAGGCATCGACGTGATCTCCAACGTCAATATCCAGCACCTGGAGTCGCTCAACGACGTGGTTGAGAAGATCACCGGCGTGCCTCAGCGTGAGACTGTTCCCGACGCCTTTGTGCGAGCCGCCGACCAGGTCGAGCTCGTCGACATGACGCCGGAAGCGCTACGCCGCCGGATGGCACACGGCAACATCTACAAAGCCGAGAAGATCGACGCCGCGCTGACCAACTACTTCCGGATCGGGAACCTGTCCGCGCTGCGTGAGCTTGCATTGCTGTGGCTCGCCGACAAGGTGGACGAGGGCCTGCAGCGCTACCGGGAAGCACATGACATTCACGACACCTGGGAAGCCAGGGAACGCGTCGTTGTCGCGCTGACCGGCGGCCTCGAAGGCGAGACGCTGATCAGGCGCGCGGCGCGGATTGCCGCCCGGTCGACCGGCGGGGACCTGCTGGCGGTGCACGTGACCCAGTCAGACGGGATCGGCGCGTCGAATCCGGGAGTGCTCGCGACCCAGCGGCAGCTGGTCGAAGCGCTCGGTGGCAGCTACCACCAGGTAGTCGGCGACAACGTGCCCGAGGCGCTGCTGGCCTTCGCCAGGGCCGAGAACGCGACGCAGCTGGTTATCGGCGTCAGCCGGCGGGGCTGGCTGTCGTCACTGCTGACCGGGCCTGGCGTGAGCAACCGGACGGTGCGCGAGTCCGGTGACATCGACGTGCACATGGTGACCCACTCCTACGCCGGGCGAGGTCGCGGCCTGCCGAGGGCGGTCGGCGGGCTGAACCTGCGCCGCCAGGTCGCCGGTTACATCCTGGCCGCTGTGCTGATGCCGTTGCTGACCATGGCACTGGCCTATGCGCGCGGCGGCATCAACCTGACCAGCAATGTGCTGATCTTCCTGACCGCAGTGATCGCAGTCGCCCTGGTCGGCGGGTTCATCCCTGCGGTGCTGGCCGCGGTGGGCGGCTCGCTGCTGCTCAACTACTACTTCGTCAAGCCGGTGCACACGTTCACGATCGCGCAGGCCAACAACGCGCTGGCCCTCGGCGTCTTCGTGGCCGTCGGGCTGGTAGTCAGCTCGGTGGTCGATACCGCAGCGCGGCGCACGAAACAGGCCGCCAGGTCGGGCGCGGAGTCGGAGCTGATGGCCACCACTGCGGGCAGCGTGCTGCGCGGCCAGCGGGCACTGTCGGCAGTCCTGGACCGGGTCCGGGAGGCGTTCGGCATGGATTCGGTGACGCTCCTTGAGCTGTCCGGCCTGCGCACCGATGCGCCGCAGGCCGGGATCGCCTGCCGGTGGAACGTGGTCGGTACCTCAGGCGAGCCGCCAGTCGGTCGGCCGGAAGAGGCCGATGTCGAGATGCCGGTCGGCGACGGCCTGGTGCTGGCGCTGCGCGGCAGGCCGCTGCCGGCCACCGACCGCCGTGTGCTGGCTGCCTTCGCCGCCTATGCGGCCACCGCGCTTGAGCAAGGCCGCCTTGCCGCGGCAGCCGAAGCCGCGCGGCCGATCGCGGAGGCAGACCGGGTGCGCACCGCGCTGCTCGCAGCGGTCAGTCACGACCTGCGCACGCCGCTGGCATCTGCCAAGGCGGCGGTCACCAGCCTGCGGTCGAAAGACATCGAGTGGGACGCCGAAGACCACGACGAGCTACTGGCCACCGCGGACGAGTCGCTCGACAGGCTGGCCCGCCTGGTCGACAACCTGCTCGACATGAGCAGGCTGCAGGCCGGCGCGCTCGCGGTGTTCCCGCGCCCCGCCGACCTGGCTGAGATCGTCGCACGGTCTCTAGACGACCTCGGGCCGACAGCCAGGGCTGTGCATGTCAGCATCCCTGAAGACCTGCCTGAGGTGGCGGTGGACCCGGGGATCCTGGAGCGGGTGATCGCCAACCTGACAGCCAACGCGCTGAGGTACTCGCCGCCAGGTACCCCGCCGACGCTGTCGGGCAGCATCCTGCGAGACCGGGTGGAACTGCGGGTGATCGACCGCGGCCCAGGTATCCCGCAGGAGCACCGGGATGACGTGTTCGTGCCGTTCCAGCGGCTCGGTGACACCGACAACACCACCGGAGTCGGCCTCGGGCTGGCCCTCTCCCGCGGCCTGACCGAGGCGATGGGCGGCACGCTGGAACCGGACGAGACGCCGGGCGGCGGGCTGACGATGACGCTGTCGCTGCCTGCGGTTCCCGCGCCGTCGCAGCCGCTCGCCATCGGCACCGACCGCGATGCGAGCACGGCCTAGCGACACCGCTGCGTGATGACGACTGGCAGACATGGCAGGGTTGTGCCGTGACGCGCGTTCTGGTGATCGACGACGAGCCGCAGATTATCCGCGCGCTGCGGATCAACCTGCGGGTCCGCCAGTATGACGTGCACACCGCGGGCTCTGCGGGCGAGGCCCTGGAACTTGCCGCGCGCCATCCCCCTGACCTGGTAATCCTGGACCTCGGCCTGCCCGACCTTGACGGTGTTGAGGTCATTCACGGCCTGCGCGGGTGGACCGACGCGCCGATCATCGTGCTGTCCGGTCGGGCGGACAGTACTGACAAGGTCGAGGCCCTGGACGCCGGTGCCGATGACTACGTCACCAAGCCGTTCGGGATGGACGAACTGCTCGCCCGGATGCGGGCCGTCAGCAGGCGGGCGACCGCCGACGGCGACGTACCCCAGGTCAGGCTCGGCGACCTCATTGTCGACCTGGCCGCCAAGCGCGTCCGGCGAACCGCGACCAGTGCCGACAATCACAGTGCAACCAGCGATGACAAGCACGGGGCCGGGAACGGGGATATCCGGCTGACTCCCACCGAATGGCACCTGCTTGAGGTGCTGCTGCGGAACCCTGGCAAGTTGCTCAGCCAGCAGCAACTGCTCGCCGACGTATGGGGACCTGGCTACTCCGACGCGACCGGCAACCTGCGGCTGTATATGGCCCAGTTGCGCCGCAAGCTCGAACCCGATCCGGCCAGGCCGCGGTGGCTGCTGACCGAGCCCGGCATGGGGTACCGCTATCAGCCCGGCCCGGAGGAATAGCCAGTGCCGTGCTGACCTGGCGGGGGCTGACCTGGCGGGGGGTGGCCTGGCGGGGGCTGGAACGGCGGCAATTCCGGCCCGCCAGGCAGGCGGTCCGCCGCCGTCCTGGTGGTCGCCACCGCGGAGAGCCGGTACCGGAGGCGGCAGATCACCACGTTCACGCGGCTGTGCTGGATCGCCTGCTCGAGGACGAAGCCACGCTGGTTGTGCAGGATGGCCTGCCAGCGCCGGGCTGGCTGCACTTCGGGGATCAGCACCACCAGCTGATCGTTACTGTAGGTCCGCTCAAGCTCACGCAGGTAGTCAACCAGCGGCTCGGCCAGGGACCGGCGGGTGCTATGCAGCGTCACCAGCGGAACGCCAGGATCCCATCGATCCCACTGCGCGCGCAGCTTGTCGGTGGCGGATTGATCGACGGGATCCTCGAAGCAGACGGTGACCGCTATCACCTCATCGCCGATCGACAGGGCAGCTGTGATGCCCGCCCTGACCAGCCTGGACATGGTGGCAACCGGAACGACGACCGTCGAGGTGCGGCTATCCGGCGCCTCCGGCACCCGGCCGATCTCAAGCGCCCGCCCCATTCGCGTGTAGATCGTGTGCACCTGCGCGAACATGAGCACCAGCAACGGAACGACAATAACTACCAGCCAGGCTCCTTCGGTGAACTTGCTGATCAGCTCGATGAGCAGCGCCGCCAGCGTGAAGACGGCGCCGACGCCGTTGACGATGGCCCGTCCTTGCCAGCCCGAGCCGCCCTGGAGTCGCCAGTGCCTGACCATTCCGGCCTGCGACAGCGTGAAGCCCACGAATACGCCGATGGCAAACAGCGGGATCAGCGCCTGAGTGCTGCCGTCCGATGCCACTAGCAGCGCAGCGGCCAGCACCGCCAGCACCACGACGCCGTACCTGTGCACCTGGCGCTGAGCCCGCAGGAAGAACAGGTGCGGCAGGAAGTTGTCGGTGGCGAGCAGCGAGGCAAGGACCGGCAGCCCGCCGAAGGAGGTGTTGGCCGCCAGCGCCAGCAGCACCGTGGTCAATAGCTGCACCACGTAGAAGAAGAAGTTATGCCCGAGTGAGCCCTGGGTGAGCTGGGCCAGGGTCGTCACGCTCGCTGACGGCTCGGTCTTGAACTTGTCGGCAAGCACCGCAATGCCGATCAGCATCAGCCCCAGGATCACGCCGAGCCCGGCTTCGGTGTGCTGGGCCCGGCGTGCCCTCGGCTCGCGGAACTCCGGCACCGCGTTCGCGATCGCCTCCACGCCGGTCAGTGCTGAGCATCCAGAGGCGAACGCCCTCAGCAGCAGCAGGATGCCCACTGCCATTGGCGCTGATGACGCCGAGCCGTGCGGAAACGGGAGCGGATGCGATCGCAGCAGGCCGGCGATGATCACCGCGAAGATCGCCGCGATGAACAGGACGGTCGGCGCGATGAACAACCGGGCCGACTCGGCCACGCCCCACAGGTTCGCGGCGGTGATCACTGCGAGCACCACCAGGCAGAGCACCACCCGGTCCGGGTAGAGCTGGGGAAACGCCGAGGTAAGGGCCTCGACGCCAGCCGACACCCCGACAGCCGCGTTGAGTACGTAGTCGACCACGAGCGAGGCAGCGGCGACGAGGCTGGGCTTCACGCCCAGGTGCGCTTTGGCCACCGCATAGGCGCCGCCGCCACTCGGGAAGGCCTCGATGACCTGACGGTAGGAGATCACCAGCACGGCCAGCAGCAGCACGATCGCCAGCGTGACCGGCAGGGTGTAATGCAGCGCCGCGACACCCGCGGTGGCTAGCACGATGATGATGGCCTGCGGACCGTAGGCCACCGAGGACAGAGCGTCCAGGGACAGCGCGGCGAGGCCCTCCAGGGCCGTAAGCCGGTGCTTCTCTTCTTCCGGTGAGGACCCGCCGCCGGGTGGCTGTGCAGCAGCGGTCTTCGACGGCGCGGTCATGATGGTCAATACAAACATGCCGCCCGGCCGGGCCGCGCTAGGACCGGCCGGCTAGCGCAGTGCGCGGGTCGTCAGGGTTACTAGTGCTTCATCTCGTAGGCGATGAGGGCAAAAATGGCCAGCACGACGATCACAAGGGCGATCAGCATGGCAATCTTCGCCGGGCTGCGCGCGGGCGCGCTCGCCTCCCAGTCCCCGCCCTGCGAGTCGTCAGCGAATGCCCGGAATTGCGCCGTGCTCGCGGAGATATCGCGCGCTGCCCGGAATTCGCCGGTAGTCATCGGCTTACCGCTGGTCACTGGTTCGTTATGACGCTCCGTCATGGCCACGACTGTAGCCGAATACCGCGGTGAACAACCCCCGAGTTCGCCCCAATTCCGCGAATCAGCCGGTCTAGCCGCCGGCGCCGGGCGGCAGCCGGGCGGGTCCGTGCACGAGCCTCGACAGCACGATAACGCTGCGTGTCCGCACTACGAAGGACTCGGCCCCGATCTGCTCGACGACCTGCTCGAAATGCCGGATGTCGGCGGCCCGGATGTGCACGAGGGCGTCAGCCTCGCCGGTGACCGTGCAAGCATCGATGACCTCTGGGTGCTTGGCGACAGCCGCCGCGATCTCTGCGGGCGAGGTGCGACCCCGGCAGAACAGCTCCACGTAGGCCTCGGTAGTCCAGCCCAGCGCGGAAGGATCGATCTGCGCGGCAAAACCGGTGATCGCGCCTGAGGATCTGAGGCGGTCGACCCTGCGCTTGACGGCCGGGGCGGACAGCCCGACCTCTGCGCCCACCTCGGCATACGTTGCGCGCGCATCCGCGACAAGCGCGGCTACGATCCGCCGGTCCAGGTCATCGATAGTCATCGGCAGCTTGCCAGGACGCACCATGGCTTGACGCTAGCGCTGCGGGCGTTCGCGCTCGCACCGGTCAGTCAACACCAGTCAGACGATCAGCGCAGACCGCAGCTGATCCAGCTCTGCCTGGCCCAGCCCGTGGTCGAGCAGGTAGCCATCCACAGAGCCGCCGGCGGCTCGCACCCAGGTAAGCACGTCAAGAATGAGCGCGGGCGGGCTGACCAGCAGCGGCCGCGTCAAACTCTCGCCGAGACCGGTGCTGGCCTGCAGCTGCCCGATCGCCGCGGTGCTGTCCGGATCCAGGTACCGCGAGCTCAGCGCGTAATCGGCGGCGATTACCTCGTCCGGAACTCCGAGCACGGCGAGGACCAGCGCGATCACTATGCCAGTCCGGTCCTTGCCGGCGCTGCAGTGCACCAGGGCCGGAAGCGAGTCGGCTGCGCACAGCGCCCTGATCGCTTCCGCCACCGCGTCGGCACAGTCAACGATCATGTACCGGTAGATCGCTTCTAGTTCCAGCGGCAGCGCCTGGAGGTCACCGCGCAGGATCGAGACGTGCGTCACTCTCGCGCCGAGTCCGTCCAGCATGCTCGGCGCGGCCCGGGTCTCCGGCGGCGTGCGCAAATCGACGACAGTGCGCAGGTCCAGGCCGGCCAGCACATCCTGACCGCCCCGGTCCAGCTGGTGGAGCGCGTCGGACCTCAGCAGCGCTCGCCACCGAACGCAGCCGCCACCTGTCACCGGATAACTGCCAACGTCACGCAGGTTCAGCACCCCGGCCAGCTCGATGTGCCGCCCGTCCAGGCCGGTCATTGCCTCAATCTCCGGCTGATCCCAGTCATCAGGGACATTACGCCGTGCCGCGTCGGCATGCTGCGTCAAGCTGGTGCTCCGTTCGTTCCCGCTGGTCCGCACTCGCACGATTTCACAGGTAGGTTGCATGCTAGCTTCGCGCTCCTGGCCACCTGGTGAACGAGGTAGCCGGGCAGGCGGGGCTAGCCGGGAGCCGAGGCAGCCGTTTCGTGTGGCTGCGTCGGCTGCCGGTAGGCCCCGCCTTTACCGTGGAAGGGAAGCAGCGATGACGCGACTTGGCGGCATGTACGGCCCCGATGCGACCTTCCTAGGCGTTCCGCGCGCCGACCTGGCTGACCCGGCGTCCTGGGCCGGTACCGATATCATGATCATCGGCGCTCCCTTTGACGGCGGCACCTCGCACCGGCCCGGTGCCCGCTTCGGCCCGCAGGCCATCCGGTTCACCGATTACCTGCCGCACGACGGATCGAGGCCGCACCTGGCGCTCGGGGTCGACCCATTGGTCGACCTCAGGGTCGCCGATGCCGGTGACGTCGAGATGCCGTCCGGTGACACCGAACTGTCACTGCGCCGCCTTGAAGAGGCCGTCCACCAGGCCTGCCAGGGTGGCGCAGTCCCGGTGGTGCTCGGCGGTGACCACACCATTGCCCTGCCGGATGCGACCGGAGTCGCCCGGCATGTCGGCTGGGGCAGGGTTTCCATGATTCACTTCGACGCTCATGCCGACACCGGTGACACCCAGTTCGGTTCCCTGCACGGGCACGGCACCCCGATGCGGCGCCTGATCGAGTCCGGGGCAGTCCGTGGCGACCGCTTCCTGCAGATCGGCCTGCGCGGCTACTGGCCAGAGCCGGAGACCCTGGACTGGATGGCCGGTCAGCGGATGCGCAGTTACGAGATGACCGAGGTCGTGTCCCGCGGGCTGGACGAATGCCTCAGCGAGGCGTTCGCGATAGCAACCGACGAATGTGACAGCGTGTTCCTGTCCGTCGACGTCGACGTCGTCGACCCCGGCATGGCGCCTGGCACCGGCACGCCCGAGCCGGGCGGTCTCACCAGCCGTCAGCTGCTCGACGCCGTCCGCCGCATTGCCATGGAGCTTCCGCTGGCCGGCATCGACGTCGTCGAGGTAGCTCCGCCTTACGACCACGCTGAGGTCACGGCTTACCTGGCCAACCGGGTGGTGCTTGAGGCGCTCTCTGGCATCGCCTGGCGACGGCGCTCACTGAGCGACCCCCGCCGTCCGCCGCGGAACCCGGCTGACCCGTTGCTGACCGGCCGCGGGCTAGTGGGCCAGGATCGAGATCACGAAGATCACTGAGTCGTACAGGAAGTGAGCCAGGATCGGGCGGCTGAGCTTGCCGTGTTTCTGGAACGAGCGGGTCAGGAAGTATCCAAGCGGCAAGGTCAGCACGACCCCGAGCCCGTAGTAGACGTGATAGCTGGTGCGCAGCGCGAGGCTAACCCAGAACGCTCGCCACGGTGACCAGCCAAGCTGGTCAAGCCTGGTCAGCAGGTATCCGCTGACGGCGGTCTCCTCCGCGATCGAGGTAATCAGCGCCTGGCTCAGCCCGAAGATGAGGTAATAGACCGGTACGTGCAGCGGGCCGGCCGTGTTCACCAGCGCCGAGTGCTCGAGCTTCACGAATGGGATAGCCAGGACGAACTCACAGCCCAGGCCCGCTGCTGCCAGCCCGACTCCGACGCCCACGTCGGGCCACCGGGCTCTGG
>Ga0335072_10003173_pt1 | contig 24870 bp, 31 predicted proteins | sample Lox_Sample_21_FD_206725 | JGI IMG/M metagenome (GOLD analysis project Ga0335072, IMG submission 206725) | Soil microbial communities from Loxahatchee National Wildlife Refuge, Florida, United States - Lox_Sample_2.1 | ecosystem: Environmental > Terrestrial > Soil > Wetlands | place: USA... | reverse complement strand
ATCATGAAGGTGTGCGCTACTATGTAGAAGATGCTCGACTCGATGCCCATGTGCGTCGCTGCGGATATTCCGATGAAGATGTAACCTGCCTGAGAAATTGAGGAATAGGCGAAAAGCCTCTTTACGTTCTTCTGCACTAGCGCTGCGAGGTTGCCGAAGAACATTGTCAGGACAGCTATGGCGAAGAAGATGTCAGATGCGAGGGGCAGCATCGAAGACGGTGTTGCGCGGTATACGCCGTAAACCATCACAAATATCTCAAGGAGCGCTATGAAGGCCACCTTTTTGTTCACCCCGGCGAGCAGCGCGGTGATGTTTCCTGGGGATCCCTCATACACGTCTGGGACCCAGAAGTTGAAGGGCGTGGCTGCCGCCTCTATTGAAAATGCGGCGATGAACATTACAAACGATAGTCCCAGTATGAAGGTTGCCGGCGCGGCTGCCTGGACAAGCGCAAGCGTGGGGTCAAACCGGAAGAGGAGGGCGAGCGCGAAGGTCATTGCCGCGGTCGCTATGGCGCCGAGCAGGAAGAGCTTGAGCGAAGGCTCCACATACCTCTTGCCGTTCAAGAGAATCATGAAGGCTGTGGCGAGTATTACAACCTCTATCCCAACAAGTATCGATATTATCGAATATGCAAACGCGACCAGGAATACGCCGAGCGCCACAAAGGAGAGGAGCACGCCGAGCTCCCTGGGCCTTCCCTGCTGTTTGTAGGAGATTATCTCTATGAGCAGCAGGCCGATGGCCATAACACCAAACATCAGGCCAGAGAAGGCGTTTGCCTGCAGTATGTAGAGGAAGGTGTAGCTCGCCCCAGATGCAGCTATGTAAAATGCTGACGCCGCTGACGCGGCAAGCAGTACGCACGCCACGGCGGACTGCCTTCTCCAGTTTCCGAACAGGATCGACAGCACGCCTGAGGCCGCAAGCAGGAATATCGGCAGCGCTACCAGGTATGCGGCAGGGGCCTGTCCAAAGATGTATGGCAGCATCAGATCACTATATCCCTCCCAGGTTAATCACGTTCAGGAGTATGAATGGAAGTATCCCAAAGATGAAAATTGCTGCAAGAAGCGCTGCGTATCCGGCCCTTTGGGCAGCGCGTATGGATCCGTCGGCCTTTGTGCGCGCCCTTCCTGAGAAGAACGCCTTGCTTATTACAAGGTACATGAATGCACCCATCAGTATCAGTGAGAACAGAGGTATGATTCCATATATTCCAAAGGCGCCGAGCGCGCCTATGAACATGAGCACATCGGCTATGAAGCCTGCTGTGAGCGGCAGCCCGGTTATTGCGAATATCCCTATCAAAAACACGTAGGAGGTGAGCTTTGCCGAGTCGGATATGCTGAAAAGCGATCCTATGTTTCTGTTGTGGAAGATGTGCTCTATCGCCCCAGCGGCAAGGAACATCAGCGCCACCGCCAGTCCATGGGCCAGCATGCCGTATATTGCGCCTGTGTCACCTATGCCGGTCATCGCAGATATCGCGAACATTATTATCGACATCTCGACTATCGTTGTGTGGGCGACTATCCTCTTTATGTCAAACTGCCTCATTATCAGGAAGGCCGCATAGAAAGCGGATACGGCTGCAATTGCCGCTATATAGATTGAGTAGGCATGTGCGATGGGCATGGTAGCGAATATTATCAGCATGCCGAAGCCCCCGAACTTTGTCAGCACTCCTGACAATACCATCGACCCTTGGGTAGAGGCTTCCGAATGCGCATCTGGAAGCCATGAGTGCAGCGGGAATATCGGCATGTTTACCATGAAGGCGATGAAGAGAAGCAGGAATATTGATTCCTGTATTCCCAATGGCATCTGCGAATACGTAGACGCTGTGGCATAGATGTTAAGCGAGTGGCCGGGGGAGTAGGTGTATATCAGAAGTATTGCGAAGAGCAAAAGTGCGCTTGAGAAGATTTCATAGAGTATGAACTTGTAGGATGCGCTCTTCCTGTTTGCAGACCCCAGTACGTTTATCATGAAGAAGGGCGCTATCACCCCTATGTCCCAGAAGATGAAGAAGATGAAGAAGTTTCCAGACAGGAACAACCCGGTCGCGCCTATCTGGAAGAGAATGAGCAGTATGCTCGCGGTCCTCTCCCTCTCCTTTCCGATGTTGCCGCTTAACGCTGTAACAAATATCACTATCGATGACATCAGCAGGAGTATGAGAGATGCCGGCCCTGTGGCCAGGTTGATGCCGATGTTCAGCGATGTTATGTACCCGTAGCTTTCTGTCATGCTCGGGTTTCCCGAGACGATGACCATTGCAAGAAGGGCTATGGTGAGTATCAGGCCTAGAGACGCAGATATGAGAGCCATCTGGCCTGCATGCTTCCTGTGCATCAGCGTTGTAACTAGGAATATCGCAGGGAACAGCACCATAAGCAGCAAGATGGTCATGGAATTAACACCAGCATTATGATTACGAGAACAATCCCCACTGCGAGGGCTGCAATGTAGACATTAACGTTTCCTTTTTGCGATACCTTTATCGCATTCCCGATGCTGGCCACACCCTTTGCGCCAGCATAGAAAAATGAGTTGAGCCCCCTATCGAACAGGTCTATGCCATGAGCGATCGCTTGAATGAATTTTGTAACGTAGATGTAGAAAGCGTTAACGTAAAACCCCTTGGATAAGAAGTTCCTTGTGCTGCTCCTTTCAGAAAGCGCTCCTGCTGTGCCCCTGAAGAGTATGAGCGCTATCAGTGCCCCGAAGAGCGCGCTTATCGTCTCTACGATTACGCCCGGCAGGAATGCCGTCAGGCTGCCTGCACCCCTTATGTAATAGGCTGCGGAGGCGAAGATCAGCGCGGCAAGGGCCACCTGCGGCACAACCATAGTTTTCTTGAGCGCCGAGTACCTGCCAACCAGCCTGTGCCTTGGATCCCTCTTCTGGTTGTACATCGGTATGAAGAGCCACCTGAAGATGTAGACGGCAGTCACAAAGTCGATGACCGTCAGGATTGCATATACGACAGCGTTTGAAGATGCGGCGCTGTCTATCGCTATCTTTCCGAAGAACCCGCTGAACGGGAATATGCCGGCGATGGAGAGGGCGCCTATGAAGGCGGCGATCAGCAGCACCCTGTTCTTGCCGAATGCTGAGAGGTTGTATATGTATGTCTCATCCTCATTCGCCTTGATTATCGTACCAGAGCTCATAAGCATGAGGGCCTTGTAAAACGCCTGGACAACGAAGAAGACGAGAGCCGCGGCAAGCGCGTTGAGGCCGAGCGCGACGAACATCAGCCCCAGGTCTTCTACCGTTGAATATGCGAGTATTTTCTTTATGTGGCTGGACGAGAGGGCGCCGAGCGCCCCGAGTATCGTGGTTATAAGGCCTATCGCGAGCATCACTGGCAGCAGCCTGGCGTATGCGAATATGGGGAGGAGGATCGCTATGACAAACACCCCGGCCTTCACCATCGTTGACGAGTGGAGGAAGGCGGATACAGGGGTTGGGCCCTCCATTGCGTCAGCCAGCCATTCGTGGAATGGGAACTGCGCGGATTTTGTGAAGGCACCGAAGAGTATCATCAGAAGGCCCGCAACCAACGAGAACGGAATTGTTGAGAGCGCTTCGACATCAGATATTATCGTTGAGAAGACGAAGGTGTGGAAGTAGCTCCATATGACAAGCATGCCTGCGAGCATCAGTATGTCCCCGATCAGTATCGTTGTTATCGCCTTCCTTGCGGCGTGCGGCGGATTATTCCTGTGGTACCAGAAGCCTATGAGGAGATAGCTTGTTATTCCGAGGCCCTCCCATGCGATGAACATGGTGAGGAAATCTCCAGACATTGCAAGCAGCATCATTGACATTGTGAAGATGCTGAGCTCGAAGAAGAAGCGGCCCTGCTCGCTAGGAACATCCATGTACCCTATCGCGTAAAGGAATATCAGCGGCGATATCAGGGCTATTATGAGAAGGAGCAGCTGGTTTATGGGCATTATTGAAAGGAGCAGGCCGAAGGAGTAGCCGCCTGTGGTGAACCAGCCAAGGTGGTAGAGCTGCTGCTGCGTTAGGAGCGCTATGGATGCCACTGAAGAGAGGATCGAGCCCGCAAGGGCTGCGAATTTTGAGTACCTTATCGAAGCGTGGAATGCTGAGAGCAGGAGGGCCAGCAGCCCCCCGACGAACAACGGCAGTATGGCGAGTAGCGGGTACATAGGTCATTCCTCCCTCAGGCGCGAAAGCTCTGTCACGTCCATGCTCATCTTCAATTTTCCCAGATACCTGTAGAAGACCATAAGCGCTATCACATCTATGGCGGCTATCGCCCATATAACAAAGAGCAGCGGGAGTATGCCGCCGCCTAGGAAGTAGCCGTAGGCGTCCATTGCGACAAGCGCGCTCGCAACAAGCATGATCTCAACAGAGAGGACCATAACCACAAAGTGCCTCGATGCGACCAGGCCGGCTATCCCCAAAGAGAGAAGCGCGAACCCCAGTACAAGAATAAAGCCGTACATCACATCACTCGCAGCCTGTTTAGGAGAGGTATCGCCGATAGTGCAACCAGGAAGAGCATCAGCGCTATGGAATAGATCGCTATTAGGGTGTACTTTGATGACAATGACACAGCAACCTGGGCGGTTGTGTACGCGCTGGGAGGCTGCCCTGCCGCAGGTCCCGAGAGGCCGTGCAGGTACACGCCGTACAGGAGCGCAGAGAATATAGCTATTGCAACTATGGCCAGCACCCAGTAGTTGGTGTATTTGAAATGGGAGTAGCCAGCGGCCGCGACCCCGACAAAAAGATATACGGACACCCCGCCAACCATTATGAAGAGCTGGATGAGCGCAAGGAGCGGCTGCCCTATTACAAGGAATATCAGCGAGTTGACGAAAAATACCGCAGAAAGGGCCAAGGCGACATGCAGCACGTCCTTGAGTATGAAGATTAGAGATGCGCACACCAGTATCAGTGCGGCTAGCATCGATGCGATTATGTAGATCATTGCACCAAGACCTATTTGAGATCCTCGGGCCTCTTTATGAAATCCCTCCTGTCGAATCTCTCAAAGTTGTAGTCCTTTGTAAGTATCAGGCATTCTGTCGGGCAGACCTCCTCGCAGAGCGCGCAGAAGAGGCACCTCTCGAGGTTTATCTCGGGCATCACCTTCTTGCCGTGCTCCGTGTCCACGTCGACCATCTGTATAGTCTGGTTGGGGCAGATCCTTGCGCAGGCGGAGCAGCTTATGCAGGTCTTCATGTCAAGCTTGTGCACCCCCCTGTAGTTGTCAGTCACCGCCTCCCTCGCTTCCGGATATTCGAGCGTCTCGGGGGCCTTGAGCGCCTCCTTTGCGACATTTGCGAGCGGCTTTATGATCATCTTCTCACTAGTGAATGAATAATACAAATGTAAGTAATAAATTAAGCACTGCAAGCGGCGTGAGGTAGAGCCATCCGAGGTGCAGTATCCTGTCTATCCTCATTCTTATCACTGTTATCCTTACGACTATTATGAAAACTGCTATCAGCACAACCTTTACCATCGTCCAGACGAATGGCGGGAGTATGCTGGGCCCAAGATAGCCGCCAAAGAAGAGCACGGCGATTATCAGCGATCCAGCGAATATCCTAGCATAGTCGAGGAAGAGCGCAAGCCCGTAGTACGGAGCGCTCACGTCGGTCAGCCAGCCAGCTATCAGCTCGCTGTCAGCCTCCCTGAGGTCGAACGGAGGCCTCTCCATCTCAGCCAGCATTATCATGAAGAAGATTATCAGGCCGAGAGGCATCAGCAGCGCAAACCAGTAGCTCTGCTGCGCGGATATTATTGTGCCGAAGCTGTAGCTTCCTGCGAGCATCGCCACGGACACCACAACAAGAAGCAGCGGTATCTCGTAGCTTATCAGCATAGCCACCGACCTCTGCGCGCCTATCGATGCGAACTTGTTTCCGCTGGTCCAGCCTGCAAGGAATATCAGCAGGGGCATGAAAGAGAGTATCACGAAGACCGCTATGAGCGCAAGGCCCGAGTCTACGCCAACGTACGATTGGGTGAGCGGGATGAACGCGAGTATCATCACGAATGCGGCTATGATGGCCGGTATCGCCACCTGGAAGAGCCTCCTGTCTGCGGACGAAGGGATTATGTTCTCCTTGCTTATCAGCTTTATCAGGTCTGCAAGGTTCTGGAGTATCCCGTACCTGCCAACGTAGGTGGGGCCGTGCCTGGACTGCATCCTGGCCATGAACTTCCTCTCGAACCAGCTTACGATGTAGATGAAGGCGGTGACCAATATCATCAGCGTGACAGCGAAGATCAGCAGCGCAACCGCCAGGGATAGCGGGGCGGCTATGCTGCCGCCTGCGACTCCGGATAGAGCGCCCTCTACAGCGCTGAAATAGTGCTGAACGAAACCTGAGCTTATCCCAAACACACGACCATATCCGCTTCTACTCTCATCCTTTTATTCATTTGCTGCGCTATGAGAGGGTGTATATTTGATCAGCGAGAGTGCGAGGAGGATAATTGCCGAAGGGGGCATAACCATAAGGGTGAGGAGGTCCGGCATGCTGCAGAACATCTCCTTCACGGTCAGGAAGGTTAGGCTGGGCTCCGGGGAGTTCACCGAGATCTATACAAAAAAGGTGATAGACATGAGCGAGCTGCAGAGGGTGGCAAAGGAGACCGGCCTGCCTGTCGAGGCTGAGAACGGGCGCGCTTTCCCCGATGGGATGGGCGCGAACGACTTCATACTGCAAGGTTAGTAACGTTAACTGTGCCGAAGTCGGTGTACGCGGTGCCGCTTACTGTGTAGTTGACACTAAGGGCGTACGTGGTCGTTGCCGAGAGCACGGGGACCGGCACGTTGTAGCATGTGGTCGTTATGTTGAGGGAGGCGCCCGGTGCCAGGCTCTGGTTTATCTCCTGCGGGTGATCCGCCCCTGTTATGAAGCACGCCAGGTTGTTCAAAAGTATGCTGCTTTTCAGGTTGTTGGTTATCTTCAGCACTGCGGTGTTGTTCTGCAGGCTGTAGTACGCCAGGCCGCACGACAGCGAGGCATTTGCAAGAGAGCACGTGTTGACGAAGCTCTGGGTGTAGTTGAGCGTTCCTGGGATGCCGAGCTTGGAAAGAAGGTGCAGCCCGTTCTGGTTTGCCAGCGATACGTATGTGGAGTTGACCAGGGAGAAGAGCGATGCTGTGTAATTTCTGCTAGTTATCGTCTGGTTGAGCATGCCTATGTTGATCCCGCTGCCGAATTTCGGGTAGAGGTACGAGGAGCAGACGCTTGTCCCGTTTACCAGGTAGACGACCCCGTAACAGGTTAGGTTCTCTCCGGGCGCAATTGTGGTCTTGGCGTTGCTCAGATATGAGAGGAAGACGCCATACGGGTTTGAGAACATCGTGGTGGTGCTGAAGGAGCCGTTGCCGAGCAGCCTCGAGATGCCAAGCACGCTCGAGTTGGTGTAGATGAAATTTGCCGACAGGCTCTCCAGGCCCGAGGAGTTGTAGCCGTTTGCTATGGTCGTGTTCTCGCTCTCGTTGTACACGGTGCCGAGGAATGACTCGCAGGTCATGCCGTTGGATGCGTTGTAATATGAAAGTATCTTGGTCCATCCTCCGGAATAGTAGAAGCACATGCTCGTTGTGTTGCTGTCCTTCACGTATGTGGCAGTGGTTCCGTTGAACTCGACGCTCTTCTCGGGCAGCGAGAAGCTGTTCACTATGAACTCCACCACGCTTGGGTTTAGCGTTCCCTGCAGCCAGAGGGTATACGCCTCAGACCCGTCGTTGTAGTATGCCGTTGCGCCTGCACCCCAGTTTATTGTGCTTGAGAGGTCGTCCAGGGTCCTAACTATGAGGGTGCGGGTTGGTCCGAGCATGCCGTTGGCTATGCTTGTATTGTACGCGAGGCCTATGAGGGCGAGCGCCCCTGGCCCGTTCTGAAATAGGGAGAAGGCGCCAGTATCGGTTATATTCGCATTCGGGAATGTGGAGTAGACGTCAGACCTCTGGAGCTGCGTTATGTTTACCGTTATGGAGCCCTGCGATGATGTCCTGTTTGTTATTTGGAGAAGGTGGGCGGGATCCGCGATCGCCTGGAACTGGTATGTGCCGTTGGTCGTGTACGTGTAATTCCACAGGATTATGCCCCCCTTTCCTGGCGGCAGGGTGACCTTGTAGCTTCCGGTGGGGTTGCCGTTAACGTATAGGAGCACAGGCATCGAAGTTATTGTGGAGGTTCCGGTGTTGTTGACCTTTACTATGAAGTATGATGTCTGGTATGGGAAGCGCGCAGTGGTCGAGTTGGAAGAGAGCGAGACCGTTACGCCATAGCTGTGGGGTATCGCCTTTGAGAAAACAAATGCAACGGCTGCGGCTATTACTATGACTATGACGGCATAGATCACGATTGTCTTGAAGTCCATATCATCTACCCTTTAGTTCCTTCAGCGCAGTTATTATCTTATCCCTTATCGGCTGGACCTCCGAGTCAAAGTAGCCGCTTATCCACGCCTCCTCGTTGTACTTCTGGTCGGGGTTGTCATGCGAGAGGAAGTAGACCCCCTTTGAGTTGTTCACAACGTTGGCCTTTTTGAGCTGAAGCAGGTGGTACCTCAGGGTCTTCTCGTTTATCGGCTCCCACGCCTTTGTTATGTATTCTGAGAGCTCCGCAACAGACGGGTCCCTGCGCTCGCTGAACTGGAAGTAGAGCACAGAATCGAGGACCGCTATCGCGCTCAGCCTCGACTCTCCAGGATTTATTATCCCTAGAGAGAGTGCGAGCCACCTTACAAGAGACCTCCTGGTCTCGACCACCTCCTTTGTAAGGACCATGTTTCGAAGAGTGATCTCTCTTTCTATGAATTTTGATTCGTTTATCTCCATCCGTACACCAAAGAACTGAAGGTTGCTTACATAGTTACTAATCTTTGTTTCTAAATATCTTTCCTACGGTTGCACAGGTTTTTTAATATGTTGTAAGAATTATAAAGGTGATTAACTGCCGAAAGTAGACATAACAATCAAGTTTGAGCCAGAGGTCCTGAAGGCCTACTCTAAGAATGACTCTTTCTTGATACTGAACCTGAAGAATAACGATAGCATGCCCTATTGGTGCGAGTGCGATGTGACTGTGAAGCCGCCACTCTCGCTTGCGCACGACAAGGAGCTGAATACCGGAAAGACAAAGGTTGGGATAGTAAAGCCGAACGGAACGCTCAACAAGAAGATAAGGCTCTACACGATGCCGAACAACCTGCCCGATGACTACATCGTGGCGGTTACATCATATATATACGACGAAGATGGAGCAATAGCGGAACGCGAGGAGAAGAAGGATACTCTGCCGTGCAAGTGAGATCTATTTCCTTGTAAAGTCGTAGACCTGTGCTATTCCCCTCAGCATTATGTAGACGAAGAGCACAGCTACAAGAACGTATCCAACTAGCAGGTATGCGCCGTAGACGTGGCTCGTTGCGTAGATGAGCGCAAGGTAGCCGAACGCCACAGCCTTTGTCACGTTTATCCACCCCCTTCCGATGTTCGACGAGTATACCCAGTAGCCAAACCTGGACCTCATCTTTGAGGAGGTGCCCTTCGATCCCATCAGCGCATCTACGAAGGAGTGCCTTACCACGATCAGCAGCAGGATTGCGAGCGGTATTATGTGCAAGTATGTGAAGATTATCCAGAACGAGTATTCGATGATTCGGTCGCCGGCTATGTCGAGCCTTGCGCCGTATGAGGTTCCCGGCAAGGACTTGTACCTGTTGACCTTTCTCTTGGCAGATGCGAGTCCAAAAACCGAGGCTGATATGTAGTCTATTATTGTTACGGAGCCGTTGCTCTTCTCGCTCACCATCGCGAACCCGTCCAGCGCGTCCAGGACGAACATTACACCTATGAGCAGCAGGGTTGGTATCGGGTTGAACTTGACGAGTATCAGATAGGCTATTGGAAATACCAGCAATGCCCTGAATACGGTTATCTTGTCAGCGTTGTTCATGTTACCAGGCGCTCTGCCTGTTTGCTAGAAGCCTGCGCGGAATTCCGGGCGGGTCACGGCAATACGGGCCCGTATACTGGCGCTGAGGCAAGGCTGCTTATCGCCGCGCTGCCTACCACCAACGTAATGAGCAGTATTATGAAGAGCGTCACCAGGTACACGCCAAAGGACTGCAGCCTGGTTATCTTCTGCTGGTTGGCAATCGCTATCGTGGCGTTGAGGAAGCCCCATATCGCGACTATTGCGAGTACCACGTATCCGAACACCGGTATGAAGAGCAGCCAGTACAGAGAGAGCGCTGGAAGCGCGCCGTACATTACCCCGGTGAAGGTCTTGGACCAGTCCTTCTTGAACTCCCTGAGGAAGTTCTTCCCTATGAGCTGGTATATCAGAGAATCAACGAAGATGCCGATTGGGGGCACCACCAAAAGGAAGACTATGTCTGCAAGTATCACTGCGGCAACCCCTCCGGTTACCGGTGCAATGTGCCTTACGAAGTTGCCGAAGACCGAGAAGTATCTTGCCGGGCCGCACGCTATGCCTGATGCGCTGGCGCCCGAGCAGTTGTAGAAGGTCGGCCCGTATGCGCCGAACCAGACCATTCCGACGATCAAAAACAGTATGAAAGGTATTATCGCAACAGAGTAGTAGACCTTGAGCGCTCCGATTACGTCAAGGTTCCTGCTTGTCTCGCTGCCTGGATGAATCAAAGACCCGAATCCGTTTTTCATGTCGCGTGATATTCCCATCCGATCACGGTATTGATTCAAAGGAAGCCTTTAAATCCCTATCTATAAAACGGGGAAAAGCTGCACAAAAGCCTTTTAGGTAAGAAAATGTCTATCTGATTTTGCAATGGTGGCTGCATGGCAAAGGTTGCAAGTAAGGGAAGTCCGGAGGCAATGGAAGGCAAGGCTGCATCCGCAAAGGCCTCCGATGCAAGGTTCATGGAAGGAGGGGCTAGCGCTGGCCATAAAAGATTGCTTAGGGGCGGCGACGCGAGGTTCGCAGAGTCTTCAGGTCAGGGTGCGGTAGTCGGATTTGTTGACGGCTCATCCGGAGGGGACGCAGTATTTGCTTCCGGGGAGATGTGACCTCCTGCGTAAAAGGAGTCCAGCTCCTTTATGTCAATCACCTCTGCGTTTTCGCCATGGAAGTATGATTTGTAGAAATTGTACGCCCTGCTGTTTACGAATACTATTATGCGCTTGAACTCCTTTTCCCTGGAGTAGAGCATCTGCATGGTGCTCTTGTAGCGCTTCCTGCCTGTCTCGTACTCTATTGCTGTCTTAACCCCGTTCATGTACGCAACGAGGTCCGGGCCCTTCGAGTTGTTCTGTATGTAGTGCCTTACTCCTAGCGTAGAGAGCCTGCTCGCTATCCTGCTAACCTGGCGCTCGTGCTCTACGCTCTTCGACCCCTTCTTCATCACCCATGTCTTGCCATCCGTCAGCCTCTCCTTTGCGAGTATCCCTTCCGAGAGCAGCTTCTCGGTGTTCTCCTTTCCGAATTTGCTTGCGAACTGCTCGTATTCGATAGGGTTGCTCTGGTGATAGGCCTCTTCTGGCTTATTTTGAGCTTCTGCTGCATTCATTACCGTGCCCATCTCCTTTGCGCTTGGGGTCCGGACAACAACCGGGCTCTTCATTGTGCCTGTTATCATCATTGCCTCGTTCTGCTTGAGCTCCCTCATCTTTGACCTGATCATATCCCTCCTGTAGGATTCGTTGCCGGACATCGCGTTTGCTATGTAGTTAACCTCAGATGGGTCTCTCGAATAAAAAGATATCAGCGTTGATGCGTTGGCAAGTATCTGCCTGTCAAGGTTTGCGGTTATGTGGGTCGCTATTATCACCCCTGCGCCGTACTTCCTTCCCTCTTCCACAATGCTCCTTATCGCATTGAAGCCTCCCTGCGAACTGAGAAGGAACTGCGCCTCGTCCACCATTATGAAAAGCTTGAGGCCGCGCTCCGTCTGCCTGTCCTTCATGCTGGAGTATATCCTCTTCAACAGCTCGTGTATGTAGATGATCCTTGATTCCGGGTTCCTGAGGCCAGCGAGCGAGAAGGAGTTTATCCCCCTGCTTAAAGAGTCGACGGATACCGGGTTCTTTACAAATGCGGTTGTGTTTATCAGATTTATCTTATCCTTCAGGTGCTGGAGCGTGCCCTTCTCGGTGGAGGTCTTGGCGTTGCTTATGAATATGTTCAACTCTGCAACAAGGTCGCTTATTGTGGGGGTACGGCCGTTGCACTTCCTGTATGTATAGTAGAGGCATGAGCCCAGCTTCGTTGCCTGTATGTGGCCGAGGGAGTATATTCCCTTTAGCAAAGAGACTATCTCCGATATCCTCTCGCTTTTCGACTCGCCGTTCAGCTCGAGTATGTTTATTCCAGAGTAGAGGGCGTTGTGGACATTGCCATTGAGCGACCTCACCACACTTTCGTGCTCGTTGTGGGCGTCGAAGACTATAGCAGCGACGGGCATCTTGCTTATGTCCATCAGGATGGACTTGAAGAGCGTGCTCTTTCCGTAGCCGCTCATCCCTACTATGACAATATGCGGGTTTGGCTCCTTTTCAGGGAATATCCTTATCTCCTTTTTTGTTCTCTTCCAAGAGAGGCCGCTGAACATGGCCGTTCTCACCGACCTTCCGGAAACATGGTAAGAGATCTTTCTGCTTTGCGATAGGATGTGGCTTGCTCTGCCTATTCTTATGGAAGGGCCCTCCTTCCTTGTGAGTTTCTTTATAATGCGGATTATTTTGTTTAGATATTCTATCATGAAACCACTCGAAAACACCGAACTTAATAAATCTTATTTCCAATAGCTAGCAAGCCAGGGTGGCAGAATCTGGTAACGCGCCGGTCTTGAGTTTTCAAAACGTCAAGAGCTGATCTGTGATGCAAAAAGAAAACCGGTGTCCGCAAGGACTTTAGGGTTCAAATCCCTACCCTGGCGAATGATATTATGGATAAGGCAGAAAGAGGGATTGTGACTGCAGGGTTAGGCTGGACCGTTGCGGGCGTGCTCGCCTTGGTATTATGCGTCTATCAGAAAGGATCAGATGGCCTCTTTGCTGTTGGGATGCTAGCTCTTGGCGTTGGCACTTGGATCGTATACGCAAGGAGAAAGATTGTAAAAATAAGGAATGAGATTCTGCAAAAGAGAAAGAGCGGCTAGCCATCATTTTATGTTAAATTTCTTCTTTATCTTGTCCACTTTTGGCCTTGTAACGAACATGCAGTACGGCTGTAGCGGGTTTTTCTTGAAATAATCCTTGTGGTAGTCCTCTGCCTGATAAAATTTGTCGAGTTTCTTAACTTCTGTAACGATTGGCTTTTTGTGGTTCTTTTGCGCCTCGCTTATTGCCTTGTCTATTACCTTTTTCTGCTCATCGGTGTTGTAAAGCACTATCGAGCGGTATTGCGTGCCAACATCGTTGTCTTGCCTGTTCACAGAGGTGGGATCGTGCATCTCGAAGAATACATCCAGAAGCTTGCTCAGCGTTATTACCTCCGGGTCGTACTCTATCTCTAATACCTCTGCATGGCCTGTGTCGCCGCTGCAGACATCCTCATATGTAGGGTTCTTTTTAGTTCCTCCCGCATATCCTGGCGATGTTTTTATCACGCCTTTGAACATTGAGAATACCGCTTCGGTGCACCAGAAGCACCCTCCTCCAAAAACTATCTTTTCACTTGTCATTAGTATCCTTTTTTGGAATAAACTTCATAGATATTGAGTTAACACAGTACCTTATATTGGTGAGGGTAAATCCCTCTCCTTTGTAATCGTGGCCCAGATATGCATCACACCTTGCACAATGCAATTCTGTGGTAGCACCCAGCATCTTGTGAATTAAATCAGGGTTAACGTGTTTCACTGCCCCCTTTATCTCCTTATCAAAAGCAGGCCAGCCGCAATGCGCATCAAATTTGTCTTCTGATCTATATAACGGTGCTTCGCACCTTTTGCATACGTATATGCCTTCACTAAAATTGTTTTCGTACTCGTTGTTGAATGGCTCCTCTGTGCCCTTGTGCACTATTACTCTCTCTTCCTCCTTTGTCAGTTTGTTCAGTTTCATCGCTCTTACTTTTGAATTAGAATCCTTTCTGTGTATGCAATGCCTTTGCTATTATGCTCATTATCTTTCTTGCAGTTTTCCTTGCATCAAGTATCTCTATCTCTACGGGCTTGCCGCTCTTGGTGTAGTGGGTTATTACATTCTCTGTTTGATCTCCAAAATCTGGCCTCTTTTTGCTCAGTTTAAGCATGAGTGTATCGCTTTCAACATCATATTTGTATCGCATATCTATCCCTTTCGGCCTTGTATACAGTAATTACTCTTATAACATTTATATACTCTTCCACTATGACTCTCAGCATGTAACCATCTAATCCTTTTTGGTATATTTTTCTGTTATAGTTTGCTGGAAGAATGTCTTCCGGGTTGCTTAATGTATCGGTAAGCATCTTTAGTGTTACGTTGTATTGCTGCATTCTTTCGTATGCATGTTCTATGATTTGTAGTTCCATCCATTCATCCTTAAAAAGAAAAAAGGGCACCCTTTTGATGCCCTGCTGCAAATCACTGCCGTTGTGGCTGCCTGTCAATGCCGTACCTCAGCTCCTCCCAGCTTACGCTGCCGGAGAACCTGTATGCGAGCTCACCCAGGTTCTCCTCCATGAAGTTCTCGCTCAGCTTCCTGCACCTGACAAGGTCCATGACCAGTCTTGCCATGTCCCTCGCCAAGGATACATTCTTCAGCTTCCTTGCAAGTACCTCCTCTTCGTCCAAGAGCTGCATGCCACACAACTTGTCTGTTGCCTCCATGTACATTACCAATGCGGAACGTAGCTCGCGCTCCTCTGCGTTTATTTGCTCCATCCAGACACCAAAATCAGCTGCCAGCTTGTATAGCGCCGGTCGTGCGCAATTTACTTGGTGATATTCTGGATTTAAGGTATATATACTTTACTACAAGATAGTGGAGAAAAAGAAAGCTTTTTATATTTTAATATCTACAACCTAGTGATGCGGCTTATGGCTGCATCCAGTACCAAAATCGGGCCCGTGCACCCGCTGTACGGGCCCTTGTGGTTATATGCCTTCTTTCCTGAATGAGTTTTATTCTAGGCCGAAGCTGAACGATGGTATACTGCAGGCTGTTCTTCTCTGCGCTTCGGTGTTCTTTGCTGCGTTTGCTTTTTTCAAAATCATAGCTTACTTTGGAGTCGTTATAGAATATCCAATTCTATTTGCGGCTTTTTTGGCTGGGGTTGCGCTCTTATCATGTATCAGGAGCATTGGCATGGCAGTGCCAAATAGGGTAAAGCTTGCCGGAGTTGTGGCTGTTATCATCTCAATATTCATCTGCATTATGGTGTGAGCGTGGAGCTTTTTGAGGTATCCTCAATGCCAGACAAGCCGTTTGACAGGGGCCTCTTCCTTGAGGCGGTTGGCAGGGCCTCTTTTTCTATCATATACGATTTTTCTAAGAGAGCTGCCTTGCTCGCTTTCGATTCGAACGGGATGGATGTATCAAAGAGGTTGAGCTCTTCGATAGCTGGGCTCGATTTCGTAGAACGGAAATGCGACTTTCCAGCTACTATGCCTCTCGAGTTCCTTACCCTTTACAGGAGCCCTGAAAACACCCCTCTCTCGTTCCTTTCAGACATATTTGACCTTGGGATAACCGAAGGCCTTCTCTGCATCGCATTCGTGCCGGTTGAGGGAGAGGAGCTTGACCGCGGAAGGTCCTTCATAGAGAAGAGATTGAACAGCATGAGGGTGGGCAGTGGATACTCGATATCTGATGGGAGTATAGGCAAAAGGGTTAGCAGATCAGCTCAGCATAAAGACTTCTCGCATTCTGACGAAGCGGCGCTGTTGAATGAGATGCTGGAGTCGCTGAACAGATCAGCAATAACATACGGGATCGCCTACAAGGTCGCTTTCGCTGCATCGAATAATCTTATAGTAGAATGCATTATCTCAAAGGCCGCGCTCCTCGAGCGGCATTCTGCCAACTGCAAAGTTGAGGGGCTACTTCAGCACGTTAGGGATATGAGAGGCATGCCATTCGGAAGCGATACCGCCAAGAGCCTTGTAAATTTCTACGGTTCTATCAAGACCAGCTATACCATTCCTTCAACTTACGAGAGGGCCGGTGGCCCAATAGTGCTGGGCACCTTCCTCAAGGACTCTGTTCATGATACCGGACTTGAAGTCGGCATAGAGAGTCCGGTGATGAACCTTGGTTTCATAATAAGCGGGCTCCCCGGCTCTGGGAAGACCAGAGAGGCGATGTCCATACTTGATTCTATTTCGAAAAGGAAGGATGGTACGCGCATTGTGGTGGTGTCACCTACAGACGAATGGGATGCATTTGCTCTCTCTCATGGCATGTATCTGCTAAAGATCTGTGATGATAGGGTGCCGATGAACTTCTTCAGGTGCCCAGAAGGCTCTGAAACCAGCAGGTTCTACGAATCTCTGGCGATGATACTTGCATCTGCGTCTTCTGCCGGCCCTTACAGGAACCCTATGGAGAAGTGCATGCTGAACGCTTTTAGAAGAATATATGCAAAAACAAAAACGCCGGACCCGGTGTTTGCTTATTCAGAAATAGAGGAGTCTATAGTAAGGATGCACGGGAAGCGTACCAACACCGGCATAAAGTACAGCAAGCATGGCGAGAACATAAAGTCGGCTTTGGAGAACCTGGTTTCGATACTCCAGATGCCGGAGTATTCCGAGGTTAGAGGGGTATGCATTGAGGAGCTGCTTGACAGGGGGGTTGTATTCGACATCTCGAATGCTGGTGTTGAGACCAAAGCATATTTCTACGCGCTTATCCTGAATCAGATATACTCTGTTGCCTCTTCGTTTGACTCGAATGGGGACAGCGAGCTCAGGCTGGTAATCTGCCTTGAAGAGGCGCAGATGATGCTCAAGGACCCCAGGTCGCCTGCAGTAGAGGATATAAAGTACAGGATGCAGGACTTCAGGAAGAAGGGGATAGGGCTGATGCTGCTTGTGCACAACGTCCCAGACATAGAGGTCGGAATAAGAAGGCTCTGCCAGTTGAAGATATACCTCAAGCAGGCGGCCGATGTTGCCGATACGGCTGCCGAGGACCTTGTTTTCGCGCATGTGGAGAATGAGGAGGTGTCATCAAAGCTGAAACACCTTGACGCAAGGATAGGCGCGCTGAGCAGGGTTAGTAAGCTTGGCGGTTCCGGAGCCTCTCACGATACGATATTCATAAAGACAAAGGAGTACCTTGGAATTCCGCGCCTGCTCGAAAACCCTCTGATACATTATGCAAGAGTAAGGAGGCTTGTTGCGCCAAGAAAGATACCTTGCCTGCTTACGATAACGTCAAAAGGCCTTGAGATTGCTGGTGCTCGCATAAAATACCTTGGTGAAGAGGTTTGTGAGTATTCTTTTGATAAATCTCCAGCTTTGGTACAGTTGGAACTTATAGAAGGGAGAAACTACATCGTTGAGCTGCTTGGTGAGCGGGGTAGGGTTGCGAAAAAGAGCGTGATCATCGCAAAACCAGAGGTGCACGTAGAAGGTTAGAAAGGTATTTATATGTTTAAGCATACAAACATATTGATTGTATGGCGAGGTATAAAAGAACAACAGTTTTACTCGACAGTGAGGTCTACGACGCGCTTGTAGGGGAGAGTTTGAAAGAGTACAAAAACGCAAAATCGATATCGAAGGTGATGAATGAGATGCTGAAGAGATCGCTAACAAGCAGGGGAAGGCTGATAAAGCTACTTTATGCCAAGAAGGTCGCATCGGTCACAGCAAAGGAGATGGAGAGATTCAGAGAGGAGCTGTCAGAGAGCGTGCTGCATTGATTATAGATACGACATATATAATGCCATTTTCGCGGATAGATGTAGATACAGATCTGCTTAGGTCAATCCACGAGAAAGGGGTTGATATCGAAGCATTTGGAATAAGCTCGATATCATTTTTTGAGATGCAGGCAAAGGCTTTGAGGCTGGGAGTGCCTGTGCAGCATACGATAGAGGCGGTCAACGCTATTGGTGGTGCATTTCGTGTTGAGCCTTTCTACAATCCAAAGGTCGTAGAGGTAGGTGCAGAGTTGTCAAGGCGTATAAAAGACTATATAGATTGCTTGATCCTAGCGACCGCAATAGTCCTCGGTGAAGGCCTAGTAACAGAGGATTCAAAAATCCATGAAATTAAAGAAGAGATTAAGAGAAGGTATGGTATAGATGTCCTAAACAGCAAAGAGTTCTTGAATAGATTGGAAGTCTAGAAGCAATCACAAATGCGCCTCGAACAAAACTATATATATCTAGTTCGACCGAGCATTCTTGTGAGTAAATGCGATATTCTGCTCCAGGTGTGGTGAAGCTATTCGGAGAGCACGCTGTAGTATACAGAAAGCTAGCTGTTGGCGCTGCGGTTCCGTTTTATGCACATGCAGATGTAACTACTTCTAATGAACCCGAACCTATGCTTGCGGTGAAATTGTCAGACCTTCATCAGACCATAAGTTTTAACGAGACCGATTTGGTAGAGATACATTCTCTTTACAGCAACAAGAAAGATTACGGGTCCTTTGTTGACGCATTGGCGCCAAGGTATGGAAATGATTTGGTAGGATATGGAGTTATAGCTGCGCGTCTGCACGCTGAAGGGATTAATGTTCTTGGAAAAGAGGTAACAATAAGCGCCGATGAACAATTAAAGAGCGGTGGCCTGGGAAGCGGCGCTGCGTGTTCGGTTGCGTTTACAGTGGCCCTAATTGGCCGAACCGGCAGACTAGATGATGAGAAAGCGATAGACATTGCAAGAGAAGGAGATAGGACTAGAAACAAAAGACCAGACACTGGTGCGATAGATGCGAGCACAAGTTACCGCGGCGGTATAGTAACCTATAAGGAAGGGTTGGGCTCTCATAGAGAGGAGTTTGGTTGGCCCACGCACCTTGTGCTCATAGATACAGGGCCCAAGACCGGGACAAGCGCTGTGCTTGGAAATGTTCAGAAGATAGATCAAACTGAAAGAGAGGTGATAATGAGAAGGATTGAGCAGGAGTGCGCAATCCCTGGATTCAAAGCGCTTAGGGATGGAGACCATTGGAAGGTCGGAGAGCTAATGTCTAATGACCACTCGCTGTTGAGAGACATGCTCGGTGTTTCGAGCGATAAGCTAGATGCTGCTGTAGTAGCAGCCCTGCAGGCGGGCGCGTTGGGGGCAAAGATGAGCGGAGGCGGCCGAGGAGGATATGCTGTTGCTGTTTCTGACACCCCTATGGAATTGGGGCAAGCTTTGAGGGAACGGGGCTTTAACGTCAAGACCGTAGAAGTGGCAGCCCGAGGGGCAAAAGCGAGCCTGCGCAGCGTTTCAAGAGCTTAATAGGATACGTCTTTAGACGAAATATTCATAATGCATAAGTATTTCAATTTTTACAGCACCTATGTATCTAAGGTGAGAATATGCAATCGACAATGGAAAGACCAATTAAACCTGCAGTGAAGCAGGCTATAGACGAAGTTGAGGGCCATTACAGTGCCAGATTCAAAGAGATCTGGAAGGACAGCTCTGAGCCCATGACCATGACTAAAGAACCTGGACCGCGCGGGTGGTATGTAGTGACCGGTGGCGGCAGCAAAAGCGATGTTACTAGAAGGACAGAATCGAACGAGCTTGCCGAGGAAACCGCAAAAGCGCTCAGAGATAGGGCCGATGCGCTCCAGAAGGAAAGGGGGCTCACCCCAGAAGACCTGAAACCGATGCGCGAGCTTGCAAAACGCTATGAAAAGCTAGCAGATGATGCAGTCTTCTGAAACTGTCAAGAAGGCGGTGACCAAATGCTTGGTAAAACAACAACGGTTGAGGCATCGCCGAACATAGCCTTGGTAAAATACATGGGCAGGCGTGGCCCTGGAAACCTTCCTGAGAATTCTTCGGTGAGCATAACCCTTGATGAGAGCCTGCATGTGAGGACAAGCGTACTTTTTGACCAGAGGCTCAAGGAGGATGCCCTGTTTATAGACGGGACGAAGCAGGACCTGAAAGATCCAAAAAATGAAAAAAATAGGTTTATCCCTAATGCGCTTGATTTTCTAAGAGGGAAGGCTGGAATCAAAACAAGAGCACTTATATCTTCGGAAAGTCACATGCCCAAAGCAGCTGGCGTCGCTTCGAGCGCGGCCGGAGGCGCTGCAATTGCATATGCAGGGGCTGTTGCTGCCGGTTTAGAACTTTCGCAGGAACAGATCTCAATTGGTGCAAGGCTTGTTAGCGGAAGTGCATCCAGAAGCATGTTTGGCGGCTTTGTTATTTGGGATAAAGGAGAGCGCACAGATGGGCTAGATTCGTATGCTAGACAGTTGGCAGACAAAAGTTATTGGCCCGAAGTGATCGATGTGGTGGGAATTGTGAGCAGCAGTAAGAAAAAGGTGTCTTCTGGTGAGGCGCACGACCATGTCAAAACAAGTGAATTGTACAAGGAGAGGCCCGAGATTGCCGAAAGGCATGTTGGAAGGTTGGTTGACGCCATACAGCGCAGAGACTTTCAGACATTGGCAGAGGTGACGATGGCGGATAGCAACAGCATGCACGGCGTGTTCTTTGACAGCCAACCCCCTATAATATATTTGAACGACAGGTCTTTTGCTACAATAGATGCTATCAACGAATTGAACAGAAGGGAGGGGGGCCTTGTTGCTGCTTACACTTTCGACGCTGGACCAAACCCGCAAGTCATAACTCTTGAGCGGTATAGGGAGAAGGTAGTCGATGCATTAAAGGGGGTCGAAGGGATGGAGAGGGTAATGGTCGCTCGGCAAGGAAGCGGGCCGAAACTTCTTGGAGAGAAAGATTCCCTGATAGATGAAAGCACGCTCGGGCCAACTATGGCAACAGCTTAAAAGATATACAGCGATGTGTTCTTATGAGAGACCTCTACATGGTAAAGATAGGAGGCGGCAGCATAACCTACCAGAGCAAGCCAAGGGCAGCGAAGAGGGAGGCGATCGCGAGGATCCTTTCTGAAATCTACGAAGCGAAGCAGAAGAAGGATTTTGATGTCATAATAGGGCACGGGAGCGGATCTTTCGGCCATGTTGCTGCAATGAAGTACAAGACACACGAAGGTCTTGTGAATGAAAAGAGCAGGCTCGGCGCAATTATCACGAAGGTTGTGGCTAGCGAGCTAAGTTTTATAGTTATCGATGTGGCACTTGGGTTGGGCATGGGCATTCCAATATACCCTTTCTTCCCTTCGAGCTTCGCGGTCGCGCACGAGAAAAAACTGCGCGACGGATTTACAGACCATATTAAGGTTGCCATGGAGAACGGATTTATTCCATTGGTACATGGCGATGTTGTTGTAGATTCGAAGCAGGGCATCTCTATCGCCTCTACAGAGGAGGTGCTGCGCTTCATCTCTACAAGGCTGCCACCGAAGAAGATAGTGCTGGCTACAGATGTGGATGGGATATATGACAAGGATCCACATGTGCACAGAGATGCAAAGCTGATTGAGAAGGTTACATCTTCCAATATAGATTCTGTGCTCACTGGCGCTGGCGGTGCCAAAAAGGTTGATGTGACCGGGGGGATGAAAACAAAGGTAGCGATACTCTATGATATAGCCAAGAGCTCAAATTGCAACGGGTATATAGCGAATGCAACAAAACCCGGAGTTATAAAAAAGGTGCTTATGGGAGAGAAGGTCACATGCACCACAATAAAGCCGTGATGCGGTGGACTTCGGCGAATTGGTTGAGAGGATTGTTGCTGGGCAGTGGATTTCTGGACCCAAGGTCGATGATGCTATAAGGATTATAAGGAGGTTCAACAGGTACAAGATAAGATCGATAATCAACTGCCTTGGAGAAGAATATGAAAATAAAGAGTTGGTGGATGGGGCGGTTGATGAATACCTTGATGTAATCAAGAGGATAAAAAAAGATGGACTGCTCGCAGACATTGCTGTAAAACCAACGCAGATAGGCCTTCTACTGGGTACCAAGCCATTCTACAGGAATTATACGAGAATACTTGACGTTGCTCGCAGGAACGGTGTCTTCGTGTGGTTCGACATGGAAGGATATCAATTTGTTAGCAGAACAATAGACTCATATATCAAACTTGGGAAAAGCAATGCCGGCATATGCATCCAGGCGTATCTTAAAAGAAGCGAAGTTGATTTGAGAAGGCTCCTAAAACACAATGCAACGATAAGACTGGTTAAAGGCGCTCACCGTGTCGGAGGTGTGATGTTCTACGACGATGAGGGCACGACCAGGAATTACTACGCGCTTATGGACTATCTATTCAAGCACGGGAAAAGGTTCACCATAGCAACACACGATTCAAAAATAATAGAAAAGGCCATAGGGCTTAACAAGAGATACAAAAGGGACGTCACTTTTGCAATGCTGATGGGCATTAGGGACAATTACGCAGAGGAATTGGCAAAAAGGGTGAAGAAGGTGTCGATGTACGTTCCTTTCGGGCCTGACTGGTTCAGCTATTCCTACAGAAGGATGAAGGAGGTGAGCAACGTGAAGCTCATACTTAGGTCGCTCTTCGGAGGTTGAGCCTTCACAGGCCGAAAACCAGGTAGATGAGCCCCGCAGCTATTGCCAGCACGCCCAAGCCCGCAGTTACATAGACGATCTTCGCCTTGCCGGCCACCTTTATCAGGAAATCTATCAGGAAGAAGCTGACTATCATGGCGACTATTATCGCCACCACCAGGCCCTCTATCCCTATGCCCGCGAGCGCGGCGGTGACATTGCTGTGGCTTGCCACAAGAGTAAGAAGGAACGCGCCTGCACTGGCGAATATTCCTATGATGAATGAAAGCCTGAAAGCCTCATCCGGCTCGACCTTCATCAGCAGAAGCGCGCTTGTGGTTATCCCGGACCTGCTCACACCAGGCAGCGCTGCAATGCCCTGTGCAATCCCAACTATCAGATAATCCCTGGTCTTCAGGTCGCCGAACTTTTTTACATTGGATGCGGCCTTGTTCCTCGAATACCTGATCAGGATTGCGTCGACAATCAGCACCGCGCCTATCAACAGCATGGGTATTCCCACAGATATGCCGGTTATCGAGTCAGCTATTAGGTAGAGCGGAGCCCCTATTATTCCGGTTATGACAGTAGCTATGACCACATAGATCAGCATCTTTTTGCCGTTGGGGTCGCCCCTGTTGAAAAGCGCCTTTATCATGATGAACAGGTCCTTCCTGAAGTATACTATTGCGGCAAGCACGGTTCCGATCTCTATGAATAATCCAAATGTGTATGCCTGCTGGAAGGTGAGATGAAGAAGAAGCGTAGAGGCTATTATCACCTGTGTCTTGCTGCTTATAGGCAGCCACTCAGATATGCCCTGCACTATGCCGATGATTATTGAATGCAGTAGGGATAGAAAAGTGAGCATGTAGGCAACTCGGTTGATAAAAGATTGTCTCTAATCTTTATAAAGCGTGGGGGTTTCAGGAGGCGGCTTTTGGAATGGCAGCATTTTGGGGTTCTGCCGTTTTTGCGCCATTTTTATGGGTGGTGTGGTAATCCAGCCACTTGAAGAACACCTCTTCGCATTCGCGTTGCGCGTGCCCGTTGCTCGGAATTGCGGGCCTCTCTCCGTTCCTCTCCCTAAGCTCGTCCACCGAGCTTGCGAAAGCCTTGTTTATGACAGCCTTCCTCTCAATCAGTATCCTCGCCGCCATCTCCTCCCTCTCATCCCTTTTCTTCCTCAGGTTGATTACGGATTGCACAGCTCCGGTCAATAGCACGGGCACCTGCCCTGGTGCTGTTGTGGACCCTTCGTCCCTTAGGAAGTCCAGGAGCACCATGCCGCCGCGACCCACGCTTATCTCGTCCCTGCGCCTGTCGGTCAACTTGCTCGAAGCCTCCAGGAAGGCGCTGTGGGCCTTTCCGTTTCGTTCCCTCTTCTTGGCCTTCAGCTCGGCCAGTTCCTTGCTTGCTTGGTCGAGGGCCGACTGCGCATGGGAGGCGACCACGGAAAAGTCGAAATATTCGCCGTTGCTATCTGTCCCAATAGCCCCGAAAATTTTCTTGGGCTTGATTGTATCGAAGTATTTTGATGCGTTAGGGGTCTTCGTTCTTAATCCCTTCTTTCCCCTCTCTTCGGCCTGCCTGGTCTCCTCGAGAACGGCGGTTAAGAACGTGACCTCGGCTTGGAGCTCCTTTCTTCTTGGCTCGAGCTCCTTCTCTATTTTGCCCAGCTTGCTCTTCCTTTCATCGTCTATTGCCTTTCCTTTCTTTACGTACTTTGAATCTACATCCTGAAGGAACCTTTGATCAAACACTGCGGTGCGCTTCAGCTCCAGCTCAACGCTGATCTCTAGCGCGAGAAGGTCCCTCGAGACCCCTTTGGCGAGCGCTGCGCGCAGTGCGAGCGCCTCCTCTTCGATCCTTTCCTCCCTGATCGCAGTGAGGGCGCGCTTTTGATGCTTGGTAAGTAGGCTTGATTGTGCTGCCCTTGTCGCTTGTTGCGAAACTGTGGCCTGTGGCCCCGCATTTGGCAGTGTGGCCTGTATGGTTGGTATAGTCGCGCCTTTCCCAGCAACATCCAAATTAACGCCGATACCGATTCCGGTCGCACCTACAACCGCAGCTTGTCTTTGTGCCATAGTAAGACTTCATTGCCAGCATAGCGCTAAGCAAAGATAAGAGATTGAAAGGATAGATTCTTATTGTTTCCTGATGGGGGCCTGCGCAAGGATTATAAACTTTGAAAGTCAATTAAAATCGTGTGGGATCCATTCAAATCTTATTCTGACAAGGCGCGGCACATTATAGAGAGGAATAACTATATCGCGCTCGCTACGGCTGATAGGAGGGGAA
>Ga0335072_10003172_pt1 | contig 24883 bp, 25 predicted proteins | sample Lox_Sample_21_FD_206725 | JGI IMG/M metagenome (GOLD analysis project Ga0335072, IMG submission 206725) | Soil microbial communities from Loxahatchee National Wildlife Refuge, Florida, United States - Lox_Sample_2.1 | ecosystem: Environmental > Terrestrial > Soil > Wetlands | place: USA... | reverse complement strand
GGGCACTGTCACGCGAATCGCATACATATCGACGTCGTCGCGAACCCACGGCAGCTGTTGTCCGTTCGCCGTGATGAAGAGCCCGGCCAGGTTATCGACGGGACCGTCCGGCATGTGTTCGCCGGGAATCCACTTCGCGTAAAGCAGCGTCAGAGGACCTGGAGTGACGGGAATCGTCATGCGCGCGTGAATTATTTTTCTCGGGGCGTCGGTAAGGTCAGCTGTGATTTTGATGGGGTTCTGTGGGGTCTGGGCTGGAAGGGAAAATGGTACGACAAGTACAGCAGCGAGCCCCAGGATGGGGGCGAAACGAAAGTGCATATTCCTCCTGATGAAATTGCAAAACTCAAGTGTAACCAGGCGGGAAGGAATGCCCGGCTCCGGTCATCCACAAAAATAGCTCCGCCATGAAGACGACCCTGTTCTCGTCAAGCCCTCAGGAGCGTCGTGTAAATAATGGAATCATTGTTGCTCTTCCTTGCTTCGATCTGTTTTCACTGTCACTTCGCCCACCTCTTCCCCGGCGCGAATCCTTCGCAGCTGCGCGTGAAAGGCTCGCCCGCCCAGCGGCTCGCCATTTTCATCGTTGGCTGCCTCCTCTTTCATCTCTTCCACGATCATGTGCCGGGCCTCGGGCTGCACGAGCTCCTGCAAGCCGAGAAACATGGCCCCCACCGCGAGCCCTGACAACGACGAGACCACCAGCTCTCCCTTGCCATGCCTCGCCTTCCGCCTTTTTCGTCGCAGCAGGGCTGCCAAGCCCCTGTAACCTGACCACCACAACCTGTAACCTATCCCCATGGCGAGCGGGTTCTTCCTCACCTTTGAAGGCCTTGACGGCTCGGGCAAGTCGACGCAGCTGCGGAAGCTGGCCACGCACCTCGAATCGGCGGGCCTCGCGGTCACCGTTACGCGGCAGCCCGGCGGGACACACGTTGGCGACCGCATCCGCCCGCTGCTGCTCGACTCCAAAACCGAGCATCTTTCCCCGATGACGGAGCTGGGCCTGATGTTCTCCGACCGGGCGCAGTGCATTGCCGAGGTGATTGCGCCCGCGCTCCATAGCGGCAACGTCGTGCTGTGCGATCGATTCACGGATTCGACCGAGGCCTACCAGGGCGGCGGGCGGCAACTCGGTTCTGACGTCGTGCTCGAAATGCATCGGACCATGTGCGGCGGTCTTCAGCCCGATTTGACGCTGCTGCTGCTCGCCGACTTCGATCAGTCTCTGCACCGGGCTCGACGGCGTAACGACCGCAACGCTACTACGGACTCCGACGAAGGCCGGTTCGAGCGTGAAGACCAGGCCTTTTATCGCCGGGTCTACGACAAGTATAGAGAGATCGCCGCTCGCGACTCGGACCGGGTCGTGATCGTCGAAGGCGATCGGCCCATTGAGGTCATCCACCGCGAAATTGTCACCCTGGTTGAGAGCAAACTGCGGTTGATCGGGCTCCTTCCGACGGCGAACGTGACGGCTGTCCGCTAATGGACACTGCATTCCGCAAACGGCCAATCCCCGCCAGCAGAGCTTTCCCACATCGGCCTCTAAGTTGCTCTTTCTCGACCGGTTATGTAAGGATCATGAATGGTTCCGCAGATGCAGCTATCCTTGCGTAATGGACATCTCTCGGCCTGATATTAAGAAAAAGAAGCTCCGCCGGCAGATCATTGTGCTGGCCATTGTTGCACTAGGCGTTACCGCGGCCGCGTGGGCTGTTATGCGTCTTAAACCCGCGGTTCCGACGGTCGACGCCAGTGCGGTCTGGCCTGACACCGTCAAACGCGGCGACATGATCCGCAACGTCCGCGGCCTTGGCACTCTGACTCCCCGCGAAGAAAGCATCGAGCTGATTCCGGCACAGACCGACGCTACGGTGGTTCGCATTCTGGTTCTTCCGGGCACGATGGTGAAGCCCGACACCGTCCTGATGGATCTCTCGGACCCACAGCTGGAACAACAACTGGTGAGCCAGAAGCTGGCCCTCGATGGAGCCCTGGCGGACTACAAGAGCCTGCAGGCCACCCTCAACTCCGCCATCATGGACAAAAAATCGGCAGCGGCCCAGGTGAATGCGCAGTACTCCCAGGCCGAGCTGCAGGCTAACACCGACAAGCAGCTCTACGGACTCGGGGTCATCAGCGGTATTCAGCTCAATCAGTCCACCAGCAATGCCACGCAGCTGACCAGCCAGCACCAAATCAGCATTGAGCAGCTGGATGTGAACCAAAAAGCCATTCAGGTGCAGCTGCAGTCGGCACAAACCAAGGTTGACTCCGCCAAAGCCCTCCTCGACCTCTACGAGAAACAGGAAGATGATCTGCACGTGAAGGCTGGTATCTCGGGGGTCGTCGCTTCCCTGCCGGTTCCCATGGCGGTAGGCATGCACGTCACGGCCGGAACCTCGGTGGCCGAGGTGATCGATCCGACCCAGCTGAAGGCGGCGCTGCAGATTGCTGAGACCCAGGCGCATGACATTCTTCTGGGGCAGAAAGCCGAAATCGACACCCACAACGGCATCGTTCCCGGACACGTTTCCAGAATTGATCCCTCCGTGTTGAACGGAACCCGCACCGTTGACGTAACACTGGATGGGCCGTTGCCGGCCGGAGCAGTTCCACAGCTGAGCGTCGATGGAACGATTGAACTCGCTCATCTCCACAACGTCCTGTATGTGGGCCGTCCCGCATTCGGCAACGAGAACTCGACGATCAGCCTGTTCCGCTACGACCCCAACGGCAAAACCGCCACTCGGGTCCAGGTCCAGGTGGGCAAGGCATCGACTACAGAGATTCAGATCCTCAGTGGCCTGAATGAAGGCGATCGAGTGATTCTTTCGGACATGTCGCGGTACGACTCAACGGATAAAGTTCGGCTGGAATAAACGTCCCCCAGGGCACCCAACAGATACTTCAAAATTCAGAGCAGGGAGAGCAGGATGGACAACAATCAGGCGCTGATAGAAATCGAAGGCCTCACCAAAGTCTTCTACACCGACGAGATCGAAACCCACGCGCTGTCCGGCGTCCACATGAAGATCGACAAGGGGGAGTACGTTGCCATCTCCGGCCCGTCCGGCTGCGGCAAATCGACGCTGCTGTCGATCATCGGCCTGCTCGACACGCCGACGGGGGGCAGCTACACGCTGAACAGCCACTCGGTCGAAAACCTGAATTTCTCGCAGCGGTCGCGCATCCGCAATCAGGAAATCGGCTTCATCTTCCAGAGCTTCAACCTCATCGGCGATCTCACCGTGTACGAAAACGTGGAGCTGCCGCTGACCTATCGCTCCGGAATGTCCTCGGCGGAGCGCAAGCGCCGCGTGCAGGAGTCGCTGGAACGCGTCAGCATGGCGCACCGCATTCGCCACTATCCATCGCAGCTATCCGGCGGTCAGCAGCAGCGCGTCGCTGTGGCCCGCGCTCTGGCCGGCTCGCCTTCCATCCTGCTGGCTGACGAGCCTACCGGCAACCTCGATTCGCGCAATGCCGAAGCGGTGATGGAGCTGTTGCAGAACCTTCATCGCGAGGGCGCAACCATCTGCATGGTGACGCACGATCCGCGCTTCGCCCGCCATGCCGATCGCCAGATTCACCTCTTCGACGGCAAGGTGGTCGCAGAAGGGGAATCTCTGGAACAGGTTCTCGAAGTTAAGTAAGCGGCCCGCTTCCAGCGGCCAGCAACCAGCGGTGAGGCCGCTGTCAGCCGTCATCCGCCTGCTGACAGCTGACCGCTAACTGCTTCCCTGCTGAGGTAGATCATGATTCAGCTAAAAAATATCGAACGCAGTTACAAAACCGGCGCCGGCCAAACCTGGGTCCTGCGCCGAGTCAATCTCGAAATCAAAGAAGGCGATTTCCTCACCATCATGGGGCCCTCCGGTGCAGGAAAATCGTCGTTGCTCAACGTTCTCGCTCTGCTCGACGACCAGTGGCTTGGCGAATACTGGTTCAAAGACGAAGCCGCGCACCGCATGAATCGACGCCAGCGCGCCGATCTCGCCAAGCGCAACATTGGCATGGTCTTCCAGAGCTATCACCTGCTCGATGACCTAACCGTGCAGGAAAACATCGATCTTCCCCTCTCCTACAAGGACATGCCCCGCGCGCAGCGTCAGGGCCTGGTCGCCGACACGCTGGACCGCTTCAGCATCGTCGGCAAAAAAGACCTCTTCCCTTCCCAGCTTTCCGGCGGCCAGCAGCAGCTGGTCGGCGTAGCGCGCGCCGTCATTCACAAGCCCGCGCTGCTTCTGGCTGACGAGCCCACCGGCAATCTGCACTCCAGCCAGGCAAAGGAGATCATGGAGTTATTCAAGGAACTGAACGAGCAGGGCACGACCATTGTTCAGGTCACGCATTCCGAGGCCAACGCCGCCTACGGCAGCCGCATCATCGAGCTGCGCGACGGCTGGATGGTCGCCGATACTGCCAATCCCAGTCTCAGTGTGGAGGTCACCGCACAGTGACCGGATCTTCCTGGCTCGTTCGGTTCTCGCTCCCCGCTTTCGCTCTTACCGGACTCCTGGCGGCGCCCCTGGTCGCGCAGAACCCGGCGACAACCGCCCCACAGACAACTCCTGCAACGCAGCCGGATCAGTCGACTCCCGCTACGACGCCCAACGCCCCGGCTCCCCCGGCGCAGGAGGCTCCACAACCGCCATCGACCCAAACCCTGGCGCAGCAGGCGCAGCAGATCCAGCTGCAGTCCATCGGTCCGCAGCGGCCCTTTCACGTGGAGATGCCGAAGTCGCACAATCCGCTCTTCCCGTATATGCCCAGCACGGCGCCGCCGCTTAACCTGACCAACTCGGGGCGGCTCGAGAACCTGATTCGCGAGGGCAAACTCTACATTTCTTTGGACGACGCCATCGCGCTCGCGCTCGAGAACAACCTCGACCTGGCTTCCTTCCGCTACAACTTCCCCATCGCCCAGACCGACATCCTGCGAACGAAAGCCGGAAGCGCAGCGAATGGCGTCAACACCGCCATCGTTCAGTCCACGCAGGGCGGCTTTAGCGGATCGGGCGGCGGGGGTGGGTCGGGATCGAGTTTCTCGGCCGGCAACGGCGGTATCGTCACCTCTACGCTGGGTGCGGGCGCTTCGGTGCCTAACTTCGATCCATTCGTTACATTTCGCGGCTCGGTCGATCATTCCGTCCAGCAGGAGGTGAATCAGTTCCAGGTCGGCACGCCCATCCTCAAGACGAACACCATCCAGGGCCTGGCGCAATACAGCCAATCCTTCCCTTTGGGTACAAACCTTTCGGCGGAGTACGTCGGCCAGCGAATTACCAGCAATTCGCCTGACTTCGCGATCAATCCGGAGTTATTTACCAATTTCACCGTGGAGATCACGCAGCCCTTGCTCGCCGGGTTCGGTCTCGCTTCCAACGAGCGCTTCATCCATCTGGCCAAACGCAACCTTCAGATCACAGACCTTGCGTTTAAAGCCCAGGTGATCGCCACGGTCACGCAGATCGCCAATATCTACTGGGACCTCGTCGGAGCCTATCAGGACGAGCAAATCAAAAGTCGTGCCCTCGGTTTTTCCAATCAGACGCTTTCCGATGACCAGAAGCAACTTGAACTCAAGGCCATTCCGGCCATGCAGGTTACGACCGATCAAGCGGCTGTGGCTACGGCTGAGGGAAATCTGACGGTGGCACGCGCCACCCTGCGTCTGAACGAGTTGCTTCTGAAGAACGCGCTGACCAAGGTCGACGATCCCACGATTGACGTGATGCCGGTTGTTCCTCTTGATCTGCACGGCCAGCCTGATCCAAATGCAGCCAAATCCATCGACGATCTGATTGGCGAAGCGGAGAAGAACCGACCTGAGGTGGCGATTTACCAGATGCAGGCTGATGTGCAGAAGCAGGCACTGAAGGACATTAACAGCGAGCTCTTGCCGGTGCTCAACATGTACGGTCTTTTCGCCGGCAACGGAACCGCCGGACCGAAGAATCAGTTTTGCGATCTGGGACCGCAGTATTGCTCCACCAATTTGCCGACCGGATTTGGAGGTGAGTTCCAAAACCTCTTCAACTACACCGCGCCGGAATATCAGGTCGGCATGACCCTGCAAATCAATCTGCGCAATCGCACCTTCAAAGCCGATCAGTTTCGCGCCGTGCTGCAGTATCGGCAAAGCCAGATCGCCTCGGAGCAGCAACAGAAGAGCATTCGTTTCGACGTCCGCAACTCGCAGTTCGCGCTGGAGCAGGCGCAGGCGCGCGTGGACGCCGCTCAGAAGTCGCGCGACCTGGCCCAGCACACCTTCGATATCACCAAACAGGAGCAGGCTCTCGGGGCAAAATCCAGTGCCGACAGCCTCATCGCAGCCAATGCACTGGCCGTCGCCGAGTCCGCTTTGGACGCGGCCCAATCTGCATACGAGAAGGCCAAAGTCGATATCGACCGCGCCACCGGCAGCACGCTTGACCGCATGCACGTCTCGATCGACGATGCCAAATCCGGGGTGGTCACGCACGGGCCATAATAGAGAGCAGCTTCCAGCTAATGACTGTTAGCTTTTAGCTGTCAGCTGTTTCCCTCACCGCACTTCGCAGGAGGACGAGCGAACGCTTCGTCGCTAAGAGCTAAGGGCTATGTCAAGCACCGCCGCCCAACCCGTCCCGATCGAAACTGCCGGCAGCAAACTCGCGCCTTCCATTCTCATCGCAGACGATCAGCCGCACATCCTCGACGCACTCGAGCTTCTGCTCGAACCGGAAGGCTATCGCATTGAGAAGGCGACTTCTCCCTACATGGTCCTCGATGCGCTCAAGTGCGCCTCCTTCGATGCCCTGCTGCTCGATCTGAACTACACCCGCGATACCACGTCCGGCAAAGAAGGCCTCGACCTCCTTTCCCAGATCAAGGCGCACGAATCGCAGATGCCGGTCATCGTGATGACGGCCTGGGCCAACGTCGAGCTGGCCGTCGAGGCGATGCGTCGCGGCGCTTCCGACTTCATTCAGAAGCCCTGGGACAACGCGCGGCTGCTGACGATCCTGCGCACCCAGATCGATCTCAGCAACGCCGTTCGCCGCGCCCAGCGCCTCGAAGCCGAAAACCGCCTGCTGCGCGCCGCCAATCTCCCCGAGATGATCGCCACGGCGGCGGTGATGCAGCCGGTCCTGGCGACGATTACGCGCATTGGACCCTCCGACGCGGCCGTGCTGATCACCGGCGAGCACGGCACCGGCAAGGAAGTGGTGGCGCAGACGCTGCACGCTCTTTCACAACGCGCCGCACGCTCCATGGTTGCCGTGAACACCGGCGCTCTGCCCGAAGGCACCTTCGAGTCGGAACTCTTCGGCCATGTGAAAGGCGCCTTCACGGACGCCCGTACCGAACGCATCGGCCGCTTCGAACTGGCCGAAGGCGGCACGCTTTTCCTCGACGAGATCGCGAATGTGCCTCTGCGGCAACAGGCCAAACTGCTGCGGGTTCTCGAAACCGGCGAAATGGAGCGCGTCGGCTCCTCGAAGACGCGCCATGTCAACGTGCGCGTCATCTCGGCCACCAACGCCGATATCCGCAAGGAAGTCGAAAACGGCAATTTTCGCGCTGACCTGCTCTTCCGCCTCAACACTGTGGAGATCCATCTGCCGCCGCTGCGGGAGCGCCGCGAAGACATCCCGCCGCTGGCCGCGCATTTTCTCGCGCGCTACTCCCAGCGCTATCGCAAGCCGGTCTCCGGCATCGATCCCACCGCGATGGAGCTGATGCTGCACTACGCGTGGCCCGGCAACGTCCGCGAACTCGATCACACCATCGAACGCGCCGTCCTCATGTCCCGCGAGGACGTGATCGAAGTCTCCGATCTGGGCCTGTCGCCCGCTCGCGTCTCCACCCAGGCGCTCGAAGAGATGTCTCTGGAGTCCGTGGAGAGTATCCTCATCCGCAAAGCCCTCTCACGCTGCAACGGCAACGTGAGCCAGGCGGCAGAAGCCCTCGGCCTCAGCCGCGGGGCGCTCTACCGGCGGATGGAAAAGTATGGCATCTAGGGATCATCCGGAGCCAGGCACACGGGGCGTGGAGTCGAAGGACCTGCAGGTTCAATCTGATCGCCCCGGGGTTCTCTCCCTGCTTCTGATTTCCTGCGCGCTGCCTGTGCCCTGTACCCGGCACGCTGTACCCTGAGCCTGAACGCAATGGCGAACCATCGCGGTACATCCAGGCGCAAGCCCAAACGCCAGACCATCTCCTTCGAGGCGCGCCTCCGCATCTTCTGCACTGTCGCCGCCCTGGCGTTCATGGCACTCTGCGCCGCGCTTCTGGCCCTGCTGCATGTCTCCGCGGGCCCGCTGCTCGCGACCCTGGGCATTCTTCTTCTCATTCTCCTGCTCGTTTTCGCCGCCTTCATTGAGGAGGCGATTCGCCCCATTCAGACTCTCGCCAACGTGGTGGCCGCGCTCCGCGAAGAGGACTACTCCTTCCGCGCCCGCGGCGCCAATCGCGATGACTCCGTTGGCCAGCTCTCGCTGGAAATTAATGCCCTTGCCGACACCCTGCAGACCCAGCGCGTCGCCTCGCTCGAAGCCGTGGCTCTGCTTCGTCGCGTGATCGCCGAGATGGACGCTCCCGTTCTCGCCTTCGATCAGGAAACGCGGCTCCGCCTGCTCAACCCCGCCGCCGAGCGGGTCTTCTCGCTGGAGCCGGCCAAGCATCTCGGCAAAACCGCCGAGGAGCTTACTCTCACCGATCTGCTCGCCGAAACCAGCGAGACCGTCCTGCAGCTGGAAATCCAGCGTCCCTCGCCTCTCGGCGTCCGGCGGCCCGAGCCCAGCCAACCGGCACGCTGGATGATCCGCCGTGGCGAATTCCGCCAGCGCGGCGTTCCCCATACCCTGGTCGTGCTGTCGGACGTCAGCGCCGCACTTCGCGAGGAGGAACGCCTCGCCTGGCGCCGCCTCATCCGCGTCATCGGGCACGAGATCAGCAATTCCCTCACACCCATCAAGTCCATCGCCGGCTCGCTCCGTACGCGCATCCTGCCCAAGTCGCCGAACGGGGCTGAACCGCAGTCCGAAGCCCCACCCACGCCAGTTCCAGCAGCGCCCCCCAGCCTTACGGTGCTGAGCCGCGATCTGCAGCGCGGCCTCTCCGTCATTGAAAACCGCGCCGAATCCCTCAACCGATTCGTTCAGGCATACCGCCAGCTTGCGCAGCTCCCGCTTCCCGTACTCAAGCGGGTGCCCCTGCAACCGCTGCTCGAACGCGTCGTCTCGCTGGAGATCCGGCTCGACGTCCGCCTGCTGGCCGCACCGGATGTCGAACTCCTTGCCGATGCCGATCAGATCGAACAGCTGCTCATCAACCTGGTGCGCAACGCTGTCGAATCGGCACTATCGTGCGTGGACGAGGAGCCGGAAGCAGCGTCAGTCGCTGAGGGATCCGTCGAGGGCGCCGCAGGGGCGAGCGCGCGGCCGCAATTCCAGCGATCCGGAATCCCATGCCGGCCGCAGGTCACCGTCCACGCCAGCGAAGAAGGCGACCTCGTGTGCATCGCCATCGAGGACAATGGCCCAGGCCTCGCCAATCCTGAGAACCTCTTCGTTCCGCTCTACACCACGAAGAAAAGCGGCTCGGGCATCGGCCTTGCCCTCGCCCGCCAGATCGTCGAAGCCCATGGCGGCGTCATCGAACTGCGCAACAAACCCAACCACACCGGCTGCATCGCCGAAGTGAGGATTCCGGTGGCGTAACGAAAGGGGGATAGGCTCCGGGCTTCATTCTGCTATACTCGATCTACGCTCAGTTGTTTGGTTGTGAGCCGCTCTCGCCTTCATCCGCAAGATCGTCCTCCCGTAAATATCCCCAAGTCCACTCAGCGTAATGGCTCCTTCTGCCGATAGTGTGCAAGAGCCAGGCTGTCGCGCTCGAGGCTCATGCCCGGCGCATCCCAGCCGAAACCATGAGTGTGGGTCGAATCTCGATCGGCGTTTTATCAGCGCTCCCCGGATTTTCCTGCATACGAACTGAATGACCTCCGGCGCCGCTCCGCCAACGGCCGAGCCGCACCCGGAACCCAACCGACTCCGGCCGCCTCTCTTGAGAAAGCCGGTTCCCTGGATGACGAGCAGGCCAACGGCTTTGCCAGAGGGAACCACAGGCGTCCGAGTCCGAGAATCCATTTGAAACTGTTTTCTGAACTCAACCTTTCGCCGGCTCTGCAGCAGCAGCTGGCCAACGCCAACTTTGTCACCCCGACCCCGGTTCAGGCCGGAGCCATCCCGCCGGCCCTCGAAGGCCGCGACGTGCTCGCCACCGCCCAGACCGGCACCGGCAAGACCCTCAGCTTCCTGATCCCGCTCATCGAGCGCATGCCGAAGGAAGCCAGGGGCGCCAGCGCTCTCGTCCTGCTGCCCACGCGTGAGCTGGCCATGCAGGTTCTCGAGGCGTACCGCGACCTCACCCGCAGCCGCGGCACGGCAGCGCTGGTGTGCGGCGGTCTGAACGAAGGACCGCAACTGGACGCCATCCGCCGCGGCGCGCGCCTCATTGTCGCCACTCCCGGCCGCCTCGAAGACTATCTCGATCGCAAACTCGTCAGCCTGAGCGGAATCAAAATGCTCGTTCTCGACGAAGTCGACCGCATGCTCGACATGGGGTTCAAACCCGCGATCCGCCGCATCGCGGCTTCCCTGCCCGCCAATCGACAGACCCTCTGCTACTCGGCGACCCTCAGCGCGGAGATCCGTGACGTCGCGCGCGATTACCTCAAAGATCCGGTTCGCATCGAGATCGGCTCAGTCCTCAAGCCCTCGCCCAACGTCGAGCTGCAGACCTTCGAGGTCCCAGTGGACAAAAAGCAGGAACTGCTGGAGCATCTGCTCGGCGCGCACGATGGCAGCTTCCTCGTCTTCGTCCGCACCAAGCATGGGGCCGACCGCGTCGCTCGTCGCCTCAAGCGGGCCGGACACTCGGCGGTTCCGATCCACGGCGATCGTACGCAGTCCCAGCGCAACTCTGCGCTGCGCAGTTTCGCCCAGGGACAGCACCGTGTGCTGGTCGCCACCGATGTGGCCGCTCGCGGCATCGACGTCGCCGACGTGGCGCACGTCGTCAATTTCGATATGCCCAAAGAGGCCGAGGATTTCGTGCATCGCGTGGGGCGCACCGGGCGTGCGTCAGCGCGAGGTATCGCCTCCACCTTTGCCGCGCCGGACGAAACCCATGCGCTGCGCAAGATGGAGCGCACGCTCGCCATCAATACTCGCAAGTTCCGCGTGCGGCCGCGCACGGCGGCGCATGCGCACTCAGCCTGATCCACCAACGGCGACGCGGAGCGACACACCGCATCGCTGCGCGATCCGATATGCCGGGGCCTGCTATTTGGGCCCCAGCAGTCCCTGCACCAGCCCGCCCAGGCCCTTCTTCGTGACGGCACCCTTCGCCATGGCGGCTACGTTCGCGCGGATCACCGGGCTCGAGGTCGTTCCGGTAATCGTCACCGGAACGCTGGCATTCGCTGCCGAGCGCGCCAGATTTCCTGCAAGGCCCCCCAGCGCTTGTCCCACTGATTCGATCGCCGCTCCTGCCGCGCCCGACCCGCTCAGCTTCGCCGACAGCTGAAAATTTAGTGCCCCCGACTCGGTGACCGTTCCCTGCCCCGTCGCGGTCCCCAGCGCCGGGACAACGCAGCTGATGTTCGTCAACTGCGTCTCCGCCGGAGTCTCGCGCACATCGGCGTGCAGCACCTGAATCCCCGTTCCGCCGCTGGTTCCCGTCAATGCCTTCAGACCCTGAATCTTCGACGCCAGATCGAATCCCGCCAGTTGGGTATTGTCGACTTCCACGGGTCCCGCAATCACGGGAGCCGTCGTCGACCCCGTGATCTCCAGTTGTGCCGTCAGCGTCCCGCCCTTCAACTGCGATCCGCTGGGCAGTCGCACGCCGACCGCAGGCAGCATCGCCTCTACCGCATCGACCGGCACCTTATTCGCGTTCACATGCAGGTCCACCGTCGCCGCCGGGGCCTTCGTCGCAAAGGTTCCCTGGGCATGCACCGTCACCGGGCCCGTTTCCATCGCGAGATCCTGCACCTGGCCGGTCTGCGCCTTCAGATCGTCCGCCACTGTATACGTCAGATTCACCGGACTGGGCGCCGGCGATCCCCCTTTCACCAGGACAAGTCTCTGCGCCGCGATCTTTCCGGTACTGGTCGCCGTCTTGCCGTCCGAGGTGAGCTGGGCGTCGATATCGGCATCCATGCCGATGCCTGCGCTCGCGGGCAACACACCCGACTTGACCGGATCGAACCCCTTCACTGTCAACTGAGCCTTCAGCGGCGTCGCCGACGCGTCCTGCTGATTCAGCGGCCCCAGGGTTCCGTTCAGGGAAACCGTGCCATTGCCCGGCAGATTGGCCGTCAGCGAAAACGGCATTGCCGATGCAAAGGACAGATTCTGGATTTTAAGGTTCACGGCATCGTAGACAAACGGCTGCCCGTGTGCCGGGACTGACGACACCACCACTTTCCCGCCATCCACTTCCGCCAGACCTACGGTCACGTTGGGCGTCACGCCCGACGAACCGCTGTTTGACGCGCCCCCGTGACCGAGGCTCGCGTAGTTCCACACCCCCTGGGCATTCGAGACCAGTTGAATCTCCGGTGAATCCGCCACAAATTTCCGCACATTCACCTGGTGATGAAACAGGAATGCCCCGACATCCACACCGATCCTGAGCGACTTCGCATGGAGAAACGGCGCTGTGCTGAAGGCCGGATCATCGGCGACCGTCAGCTGATCGGCCACCACGCTGCCCGACCACAGCGAAAAGCTCAGCTTCCCCAGAGTCACCTTCCGTCCCAGGGCGCTCGACAGCTGATTCTCCAGCATCGGCCGGAAGGAATCTGCATTCACAAACAACGGCACAATCAGAACGATGAGTACCAGCACTACCACGACGCCGATCGCAATTTTCATCCACCGCTTCATGACAACTCCGCCCTCGTTTCTTATCTGAGATGCAGCTTCGTCCCGGCGCCCTTACTCTACTCCCTGCCAAACCAGTCTGTGGAACATCGCATCCACCGCCCTGGGCGACTCCTTCGCGCCGCGGTCGATCCACCAGCGCAGCAGCGCGAGCAGACTCCCTGCCAGCAGCGTTCCCCGTGCCGCCAGTTCGCCGCGCGAAAGTCCCGTCAACCGGCCCGATTCTCGCAGCCGCCGTGCGATCCCCCGCGCAAACGCATCCTGCGCCATGTCGTAGAAATCCTGGAGCTGTCCCGACTCCGCCAGGGCACGATACATCCGGTTCTGTCCCCCAATGTGCTCGAACATCTCCGCCACCGGGGCAACGCGCCGCGAGTCCTCCCGTTCCCTGCTCAGCTTCGTGCTCATGAAGTCCAGGAAACTTTCCAGCTGGCTGAAGAGCAGGTCATTCTTGTCGCGATAGTGAACGTAGAAGGTTGACCGCCCGACCCGCGCCCGGTCCAGCACCTCCTGCACCGTGATGGCATCGATCGGCTTCTGGCGAATCAGTTCGATCAGGGCTCCGCCCAATCGGTCGCGCGTGCGCCGCGCCCGCGGATCGGATTCTCGCCGCTGCATGGTGTTGAGTTTCTTCGCTCCGATCGGCCTCGGCAATGCGCCCTCACTCCTTTCCGGACACGGGCAGCCCCTTTGTCCAGCAACTCGCGCTCCGCCCATCGACGGCGCCGGGTGCCGCCGCTACAGTGCGAATGATACGGCCAAATCAGGACGGCCAAAACCATGCCCAACGGAGGAACAACAATGAACCGCAGAACCTTCGCAGCTGGACTACTCCTGCTTTTCACGGTGCCCGCATTTCCCCGGCAGTCCGGCGATGCCACTCCGGTGACCGATGCCGCGGGCATCCCCACCGTCGAAGCGCAGAGGAAGCTCTTCACCACCCACCTCGACCTCACCGGCGATCAGCAGGCCAAACTCCAGCCTGTCCTGCAGGATTTGCGTAACGCCACGGTGGCGGCCGTGAACGACGAAAGCATGTCACTGCAGGAACGCACGGACCACATCCACGCGGCACGCCTGACCGCCGACAGAAGGATTCGTGAGTTTCTCACCGATGAGCAGAGGGCGAAGCTCGACCAGCTGGAGCGCCAGCCTCATCCCGAGCTGCACGGCAATCTGCCGTGAACAGCGACTCCGATCCCTGACCTGCGGAATCCGTGAGCCAGTCCCAGGTGCGGTGGGTCAATGTTTCATTCGGAATGGAGTTTCAATGGGCGGGCCGCACCATGGCCCGCCTCTAATCCGGCTTCTCCGTGCCGTAGTCGTGGTTCTTCGCGCTGCCCTCCGGATCGTGAATCCAGTGCTGCAGCCGATCCGCGTTGACTTCTACGCGCACCACATCCAGCTCATCATGCTCATAGTCGACGATGAGCATCCGCATCGCATGACCGTCCGGCTGCGCGTAGATCAGATTCAGCTCCCCATTCCGCTCCCGGCTCGCCACAAACCGCTGCCACTCGCCGCCCAGGCTTTCGTTCACCAGCTTGTCCAGGTCGGCTGGATCAGTGGGGCCGGTGAAATGATCGAACTCCGCGATCTTCAGCCCTTTCACGCCGCCGCCGGTTGCGACCCAGCCACAAAAGCTGATGAGTCCCATCATCGGAAGCTTCTCCGAGCGCACGTCGTACCGGTGCTCGACGGCCGAAACCACAGCGTCAAAGTCATGATGCCCCGCCGCCCGCACCGTCATTGGCAAAACGATCGCCGCTGCCAGGGTCAGAAGCAGCTCGCCCATCAGGAATCGCGTCATGGTCCTCATGGCTGATCCCCCTTGTCGGCCTTCGTTACTGCCTTTGGCGTCTTCTCGCCCGCTTTTTTCTGCGCCTTCTCCTTATCCTTCATCTTTTCGTAGGTTCCCGCCGGAATGCCGAAGTTCCCGCTCAGGTCCTGCAGGTCGTCTGGATTGATAGGCCCCGAGATGTACACGAAGTCCAGCTCTTTCGATTCGGCGTCGAGGATGAACATCCCCTGAACCTCGTTGTTGACGAGCTTCATGTAGATGTCCGCATCGTCGGATGCATCGCGCGAGCGCGTCTTCACCAGCTGCGTCCATTCCGGCGTATCGAACTGGCGGCGGATCGAATCCAGGTCTGCCGCCGTGTACTGCCCCGGCGCGTCGAACTCGTAGCTGCGCACGTAGACGCCATTCAGCTTGTCCACGATGCGCTTGCCTTCGGCGTCATCCTTGTCGTTCATGAAGTGGCTGGCAAAGGCCAGCATCTTCCTGTCGAGCGACACCTCGGTGTAGTTCTTCGCGCGATCCGCCAGCTGCTTCTGGAGGGTCACTGGAAACGGATTCTGCGGCGTCTGCGCCGCCGCGGGCAGCCCCGCCGCCACCATCACCACAGCCGTCCAAACTGCATTCCTGATCGATACCCTTTTCATTGCCAGCCCCTCTCGTCTCCTGCCTTCATTGCTATGGCTCGTCGCGGTCCAGAACTGTGCGGCCGGCACCCTTCTGGCTCAACTTGTGCTGCTCGCCACCGGTATTCACCTTCTGCTGCACTTCGCGCAGAGTCGATCCCGTGATCCGCAACGCCAGCAGCACCTGTTCCCGCGCACGCTCGCCTTCGATCCGCTGCTGCCGTTCCCGCTCCAGTCCGCCCATCACCATCCCCACAACCAGCAGCGCCGCCATCGCCCATTGCCACACTGGGCCGCCGAAATGGAACCACGATTTTCGTGGCGGCTTCCGCGGCAGGCGCCCCATTACTCGATTCGCAAAACCCTCTGGCGCCGACCGGGTCAGCAACTGCTCCCGCAACTGATCCTCGAAATCGTCCTTCCGTTCATCCACGGCTATACTCCTTCAGCGTCCGCTCGGCTTTCGCGCGCAGCATTTTCACCGCGCGCTGCAGATAACTTCTCACCGTTGCCACTGGCATCTTCAGCTCCAGCGCGATGTCCTCCGGTTCCAGGTCCTCCTGGTAACGCATTACCATGACCGCCCGCTGCCCCGGCGGCAGGGTCAGCAGCAACTGCTCCACCCGATTCATCAGCGGCAGAAAGTCCCGCACTACCGGCCGCAGGGCCATCCCATCCTGATACTCCTCCGCGGCCGCATCGCCGCGGGCCGCACGCCGGCGCAGCGCGTCTGTCGCCCGATGGCACGCCACCCGCCGCAGCCAGGCCGTCACATGCTCCTCGCTCTCGAGGCGTGGCAGCGTGCGATGGAGTTCCAGAAATACATCCTGCGCGACCTCCTCCGCTGCACCGCTGTCGCCCAGGATCCGCAGCGCAATCGAGAACACACGTGCCTCATGGCACTCCACGAGGTCTCGAAATTTCTCCGGCGACGGATCCAACGGGTGTGCCCTCGATCGCTGTACTCGCATATACGCAAATCGGGGCCCCGGATGATGCAAAATCCGCAGAAAAAAGAAGATTGTCTCTTGTTGGGGCGATTCAACCGGGACGATGCGCCCTCGCGCTGGAACCGATGCTGAACAGGATCCTATGGCGCGCTTCGCGTTTCGAACTTCCTACTTCCCGCCGCTCGCGGTTCCGCCGCCGGCGGTTACTCCCAGCGCGAAGTCCGAGTTATCCGAGCTGCGGCTCATCACCGGGTGCTGCCCCAGCGTCTCCCCGTCCTTCTTGCCGTCCGCGGTCACACGATCCGAGACCTGCTGCGCCACCGTCGAGTAGACCTGGCTCATCGGTGTCATGCCCTTGTTCGCCTTGAGCGCCTGAAGCAGGAAATAGGTGAAGTATCCGTGGTGCAGATCGTCGCTCTCCAGCGACTCCTCATCCGACCGGGCCGCAGCAATGACGATCCGCCCGGAGCCCTCAGCCATGCGGTCCAGCGTTGCCGCCGACGGCGCCGCATTGGCCACGCCTTTGCCCATCAGTTTCGACTCGTTCGTGACCGCGCCGCCGCTGAAGCAGGTATCGAGGATCACCGCCGTCCGCAGCGCCTTCATGCGCGTGGCCACGGCATTGGCCAGTTCCACCATCGGCAACGCCGTCGCGTACAGCGAATCCTGATCCGGAGTATCGACGTTCCTGATCTCCGTGTCGTAGGTCACGATGTAGTTCGCGCCGGTCACGTCCAACTCGCGCGGCGATCCATGCGTCGCCACGTAGATCACGACCACGTCATTCGGCTGCGCCTGGCGCGCGATCCAGTTCAGCTTCTCTTTAATGTTTTTGGTCGTTGCCTGATCGTCCGTGAGCACGCTGACATTCGCCGCTGGGAATCGCCCGATAGTGGGATCCTTCAGCTCGGCCGCGAACGCGTTGGCATCCTGCGTGGTGTAATTCAGCGCCGGAACCGCGCGATCGGCAAAATGGCTGATGCCAATCACCAGCGCCCACTTGTTCTGCACGGGGCCTGCCGCGGCCGGCGTACTGGCCGGCGCCTCTCCAGGCTGCGCATTTCCTGCCGGCAGGGCGCGACCATGGACCGGCGTCGCGAGCACAAAGGGATTCAAACCCTCCTGCATTGCCTCGGAGCTGAATTCCTTCGCCTTGGTCAACGAGTAGGTCGCGAGCCGAGCATTCCCCAGCCGCTGCTCTACCAGGCTGCGGTAATACCACGCATCTCCCAGCTCGGCACAAGTCGAAACTGCGTGCTTGAGGAGTTCCAGCGCGTCCTCATACGCATCGTTGCCGCTGGTCGGACCCGCGCGTTCCAGTGCCTGCGCGATCAGATCCTTCCCGGAGCCGCAGCGGTCGTCCTGGGCACGCACCTGCGCGCACCCCAGTACCCCCAGCAGTCCCACTGCGATCGCAACCCGAACGTGCATCATCCTCTAGTTCCCGCTGGACAGCTCTTTGGCCCACCGCACTTTCATGGCGCTGATGACCGCCGGACTCACGCCCGCATCTTCCAGTCGTTTTCGCGATGCCGAACTCAGATCGAAATCCACCGCCTTGGCCGTTTTCACTGACTCGGCAATCGTATCCTCGGCCACACCCGCCTTCACCATCGCGATCACCTGGGCATTGGTAAGAGCTTTCGGCGTATTTCCGGAATGCGTCGTGCCACTGCGGGGCGTCGTGCCGGTCGAGGTGCGCCTCGTGGTTGCCGCCGGTTTCGTCCCGGCCGATGCTCTCGTCGCCTCCGGCGCACTCGCTACCTGTGGGGGAGGAGGTGGCGGCGGGGGTGGCGCATTCTTTTCCGCCTCCAGCCTGCGATAGTGAGCCAGGGCCGTCTCGATCCGCTTCTGCGGGTCCAGGAAGTACTTTTCGCTCGGCTTGGCGTCGATCGCCTTGCCGTAATTGATTGCCGCCTCATCGAGGAACTTCATCGCCGATTTGGAGTCGGAAGCCGCGTAGCCCAGCGCCTCGTTCGCTACCCCGATGTTGTAGAGCCGATACGCGTCGTCCTCTCGCTTCGACAACGGCTGCGCCGTCTCAAAGGTTTCCAGGGCTCGCTGCCACAAGCCCGCTTCAGCCGCCTTATCGCCCTCGTCGATCGCGCCCTTGTTCTTGGCCAGAAATACATCGATGGCTTCGTCCGTATTCACGATTTGGGACGCGATGCGATGCATCGCCATCCCCTCCAGCCGGGTCCTCAACTCCGCATCCGTCGGCGGCTGGTCGTCCCCGGTTGCGCTCGTTCCTCCACCCTTGATCTTGTGCCATCCGCTGTTCAGCGTGCCCAGAACGCCATGCGACGCGTTATTCCCGTTGCTGTCGAAGGTCTGATCGTAATTGACCGTCACGTTGTCCGATCCCTCGTTCCGTCCGTCCCGCGTTTTCGCCTGGAAGGCTACGCTGAGCGACGCCGTCACGCGGAGATTGGGAAGCGTCTTCGGTCCGTTTTTCCCGGCCATCAGGTTCGGCTGCTGCGTCACCGTCCGCTCGATTTTCCCCACATCCGTGATTTCAGCCGTCACGGTCGTTGCCGGATTCGCATCGTCCTCGCGCAGTTTCGAGTCGTTCTTCAGCAGTTCGGTTAACAACTGCGACTGCAGATCCTGGGCGAGATTGGTCGCATCTCCATGCGCCGTGACTCGCACTCGAATCGAGTCGCCCTGCACCGGCATCAACGCGGGCAGCCTGCGCTGCAGCGTCACCTTCGTCTTCGCCATCCCAAAGCTCTGCGCCTGGACTGGCAGCGCCATGGCCGCTGTGGCCAAGGCCACCGCAACCGCTACTTCGCGCACCCTCATTGCCATCTCCCTCGGATCTGAGGCCCCGAGGTCTTACTGGGGCTAATCCCTGGTTGTCCTGTTCGTTCGTTTCTATCCGACTGCTCTACTCCGGCTTGCTGCTGCCGGAGCTGGAACTGCTGCTGCTCTTGCCACTGGTGCTGCTGGTGCTCTTCTTTTTGGAACTACTGCTGCTGCTGCCGCCACCACCGCTCGCTCCGCTGCTCGGCGCCGGTTCACCCATTTGCATCAGCTGGGTCACGCTCAGGTGCATCGTGATGTAGCTGATATCCGGTTTGGCCTGTTCCGCCAGCTCGTACACCGAGCTGGTTCCGGTCGAGTCCTTCGGGATCATGTAGCCGTTCTGCAGCTTCAGTCCGTCCAGATACGGCTTCAGATCATCGGTGTGCGACTGCGGCACCAGCACGTAATCGCCGGTCGGCACGTTGATCCCGATGGTCGAGTTCGCCTCTTGCCGTGCCGACTGCGTCGCGTATGCCAGTTGCGGCCGCGACTGGAACAGAAACGTCGACCGGTTTGCCAGCACACCGTACAGCTTGCTGAATCCTGCCAGCGCCGTCACGCTGATCGCCGGAAATCCCAGCACCGGCGCCACCCTGGACGCATCGTTGACCAGCGTCTTGATCACCGTCCAGAACTCCGACTCCTTGTGCACCATCGAGACGTTGACCGCCATGTGGCCCATACCGCCCGGCAGCACGATCTTCTGCATGTTCTGCGCCGCAGTGCTGGGATCGAAGCTCAGATTCTGCAACGGCGGCAGCTTCCCGCCTTCAGAGGGAAAAATCGCCGCCAGCGCCATCCAGGCCAATGGATCGATCATGTTGAACATCTGCTTGCCCTGCAGCATGTCGATGCGCAGCTGGGCCGACTGCAGTTGCTCGAATTTCGACCGATCTTCACTCGACAAGCGAATCCCGCCCACCTGCATGCTGACCGCCACATCGCCCGGATAGTCCGGCAGCTCCTCAGTCGGAATCTGATCGGCATAGCGCAGACCCTGATCGCCGAAATGCAGATAGTTCACCTGCCGATCGGCGTCCGTGCCCGGTTGCTTATGCCCCAGTAATCCGCGCTCATGCGTGGGAGCCGCCAGAAAGCTTCCCCAGAACGCCGCCGCGTTCCCCGTCCCTGGACCCTGCGCCGTGTTATCGTCGAGCGCCGCGCTGAGCGCCGCAGCCGTGTCCGGCTTGGCCAGTATTCCCGCCAACGCCCCTGTCGCCGCCAGCTCGTTCAGAAATGTCCTTCGCGAAATCGCCACCGTCGCACCCCTTTCCTGCGCGCCACTCGGTTCCTCTTCTGCCTGGGAGGGGAACCATCATAGCAACAACTTTTCCCCGCAGGGCACCCCTTGCCACGAGGCGCCATTTTCATGACCAATCCTGCTCGCCCTCTCGAACCCGGCGATCAACTAATTGTTTCGTTGCGCGAACACAACCCGCTCGCACTTCCTTCTTCCGTACGAAAAGTCCTGCGGCTCGAAGTCATCGCCGTAAATTTCCCTTCAACTCTCCCGGAGGGACAACTCCTCGGAGCAGGGACGACACGATCGACGGATGGGGAAACTGCGTACGTTTCCACGCGATCGCGCAAAGCACGGCCGCTTTTTACAACGACTCATCCAGGTTGTCGGCAATCCCGGAATCAGCTCGAGGCACGTGCGTCGCGAAAGCCAGCGTCGCAGCTGGCAAAACGATCCATGCGCCGGCGCTGTGCCGGAATCGAGGGGAGAATGCCCTATCCTGGCATGAGCGAAACGCGGGCAGCAACAGAAATAGCGTTACCTCCGCCCGAGCGCGGAAGGTAACACCGTGGTTACTCCTGGTGACCTATTCCGACAGGCCGCCAGCGCGACGCAGCGTGGCAATGTCGAGCTTCTTCATCTGCAGCATCGCCTGCATCGCCCGCTTCCCGCCTTCTGCGTCCTTTCCCTGGAGAAGCTCGCCAATATTGTGCGGCACGACCTGCCACGACAGCCCGAACTTGTCTTTGACCCATCCGCACTGCACCTCACCGCCGCCCGCGGACAGCTTCTCCCACATTTCGTCAATCTCCGCCTGGCTGTCGCAGGGGACCACAAAGGAAATAGCCTCGGTGAATTTGAAGTGCGGACCACCGTTCAGCGCCACAAACTCAATCTCTCCGATGGTGAAGGTCGCCGTCATCACCGAGCCCGGCTTCCCCGGACCGCCCTCCGGGTACCGGGAGATCTTCCCGACCTTCGCGTTCCTGAAGACCGAGACATAGAACTTCACCGCCGCTTCGGCGTTATCGTCGAACCACAAGAACGGTTGAATCGGCCTCACAGATTCCTCCCCTGTTGCCACTTGTTTTCGATGACCAGGCTTCGTGATCCTTTGCCGGGACGGCCAGTCCGCCGGCGATCGCGCCGATCACCAGCAGCGGTTCCTTTCCCGTAGCCACCGCCTCCGGCAGCGGGTTGTCCACCGGATCGTGCGACAGATCCTCCTGGCAGGCGAAGAAGCGCAGAAATGCGCGCCGCTGCTTCGTGTCGTGGTCGCGGATGGTTCCGCGCAGCACCGGATACTGCGCCTCAACAGCGTCCAGCACCCGGCGCAGCGTCACCGGCTCCGCGACCTCCACGGTCACCTCGCCGCTCACCTGAGCCAAAGTCCGCAAGTGATGCGGCAACTCCACCCGAATCATGCCAGTGTCTGAACCTCCACCGACAACACCGCGGGCAGATCGTGCACGATGGGTTTCCAGTGATCGCCACCGTCGGGGGAGACATACACCTGCCCGCCGGTGGTGCCGAAGTACACCCCGCAGTCGTCGAGCTTGTCCACCGCCATGGCATCGCGCAGCACGTTCACATAGCAGTCCTTTTGCGGAAGTCCGTCCGTCATCGCCTGCCACTCATTGCCACCAGTTTTGCTGCGCCACACCTGCAGCTTGCCCTCCAGGGGATAGTGTTCGGAGTCGCTCTTGATCGGCGCCACGAAGATGGTGTCCGGTTCGTGCGTATGCACATCGATGGCGAACCCGAAGTCCGTGGGCAGATTGCCGCTCACCTCGCGCCAGGAATCGCCGGCATCGTCGCTGCGCATGACGTCCCAGTGTTTCTGCATGAAGAGAACGCCAGGCCGCTGCGGGCTCATCGCAATGTGGTGCACGCAGTGCCCCACCTCCACGTCCTGATCGGGCAGAAACTGCGAGCGAAGCCCTTTGTTGATGGGCTTCCAGCTCGCTCCGCCGTCATCGCTGCGAAACGCTCCAGCCGCCGAAATCGCAATGTAGATCCGGTTCGGGTCCTTCGGGTCGAGCACGATGGTGTGCAGACACATGCCACCCGCCCCCGGCTGCCACTTCGGCCCCGTCCCGTGCCCCCGCAGACCCGCGAGTTCCTGCCAGGAGTGCGCGCCGTCCTTCGAGTGAAAAATGGCAGCGTCCTCCACCCCGGCATACACCGCTTCTGCATCCGTCAGCGACGGCTCAAGGTGCCACACCCGCTTGAACTCCCACGGATGCTGCGTGCCGTCGTACCACTGATGCGTCGTCAGCGGCGCCTGCGCTGTGTCGTAGACGAAGCGGTTGCTCTCGCCCATCGGCCAGCCCTGCGGCGATTTCTGCAACCCGCCGCCCGGCGCGGTCCATGTTTTGCCGCCGTCGTCGGAGCGCTGGATGATCTGCCCGAACCATCCCGTGGACTGCGAGACGTAGATCCGATCCGGGTTCACCGGCGACCCCTTCATGTGATAAATCTCCCAGCCGGCGAAGAACGGCCCGCTGACCTCCCAGTTGTCGCGCTTGCCGTCGGCGCTGAGAATGAATGCGCCCTTTTTGGTCCCCACCAGTACCCGCACGTGGCTCATGCAGTCTCCTCAAAGTTCAGAATCTTCTTCCACGGCAGCAGCGCCCGGTGGAACCGTTCCGGCCCGGCGCTGCGCGCCGTGGTTCTATTGCCTGTTCCCTGTTTGCCCGTTCTCGATTGCCTGTTGGCTGGTCCCTGGTTCTAAGCGGCGGCGTACGCCGGCTGGGATACGTTGATCATCCACGGCGTTCCGAACCGGTCGGTGAGCTGACCATAGCGCCTGGCCCAGAACGTTTCCTGGATCGGCATCTTCACGTTGCCGCCCTCTGACAGCTCTTTGAAGACCCGCTCCGCCTCTTCCACCGTATCGATCTCGACACAAATCGACGTGCCCTGGGGCTTCTCGAAGTATTCCGGCGGACAATCGCTGCCGAGAATCATCTGGTCCCCAATATCGAGACGCGCGTGCATGATTTTGTTCGCCATCTGCGGATGCTGCTTCGCCATCGGGCTATCGCCAAAGGTGAAGCTGGCCACGATCTTGCCGCCTAATACCCGCTCGTACGTCCTGAGCGCCTCTTCGCACTGCCCGTTAAACAACAGATAGGGTGTTACCTTCATGACTCCTCCTTGGTCTCACTGGGGTTTGCTGATGAATTACTCCACAACGACGGTCATCGTCCCCGTTGTTGTCATACGCCTGCCCTGTTTCTTAGTCTTCGCCGGTGAACGAAGCGTGAAATCTCTGAACGTTGGAAAACCAGTGCATCCTGCTCCCTCAGGCCGCTGTTGCTTCTCGCCGTTGTGGGAACGATGGCATCTCATCGGCGCTTGGGCCCCAGCTTGCCGGAACCGGAACCCCCAACAAGCGGAGATAAACGCTGAACTGTCCGCGGTGCTGATACCAGTGATTCAACATAATGTTCCTGACGAACTGCTGCCGCGGCGCTGCCATGAGTTCCTGCTCGCCGGCCACAATGCGGAAGTTCTGGCGCATGACCGCGTCGCTCATCTTCGGCAGCAGCGTTCTGACCGTTGCGACGCTCTCGTCCATCGCCTGCAGGACTTCGGCGCAACTGGCAGGTTGCGGCCGAATGCTGAAATCCGGAGGCGGCGCCGATTCTGCCTGCACCAGCTGGATGACCGCACCCGGCACCATCGCCAGGTGGAGCGCGAGCTGCCCCGCCGTCATGGACTTTTCGTGCGGCTTCCACGTTAGCTTGTCTTCGGAAAGTCTCTCCAGGAATCGCCGTGTGACGGACGCCTGATCTTCAAACTCTGCCAGAAAAGATTCCGCGATGGACATACCCGGCTCCTGTTTTGAAAAGATGAATTCGACTGACCGGATCCTGCGCAGTAGGGTTTACCGGATCCTGCGCAGTGGAATCAGCTCGCCCAGACGTGGCTCACGCAGCCAAAGGGCCAGCCACGTCAGTACACCAAAGTAGACCGGGAACAGCGTGTTCGTAAACAGCGGCTCGTGGAGTCGCATATTGGTAGCGACCGCGCCCCCGAAGTACGCAGTGAGCAGAATCGCGCCCAGCACCGAGGTCCGCGGGATCAGGTACAGCACGAGGCTGGTGAGCAGGATGGTTCCCAGCGGCACCGATAATTCCAGCGGCCATCCCGTCCGGACGAATGCATCCGCCACCTGCGGCGGCTTCACGAACTTCATCGCCGCATCAAGCAGCATAAACGCGGAGATCAGACCCGCGATGATGCGGCCACTCCAGACGCGGGAGTTGGAGGGCATAGGAGTGTCGTTGGGAAAAACGGCGGTTCCAGGGGTCGATGACATGGGGCATCTCCTGAGGTGAGACTGTGGGTTGTTGGTGCAAGAAGTTTGGCTTCTATTGCGCGGCGCCGGCGTCGGCTGTGCCATCCGACCAGCGTGCGACCGGAATCATGAAGACGGTCAGGCGATCCGGAACATCGTCGCTGGCAAGGACCGGTGAACCCTTGAGATTCGCACCCCAGGTTTTGGCCAT
>Ga0335072_10003171_pt1 | contig 24885 bp, 30 predicted proteins | sample Lox_Sample_21_FD_206725 | JGI IMG/M metagenome (GOLD analysis project Ga0335072, IMG submission 206725) | Soil microbial communities from Loxahatchee National Wildlife Refuge, Florida, United States - Lox_Sample_2.1 | ecosystem: Environmental > Terrestrial > Soil > Wetlands | place: USA... | reverse complement strand
GGATTTGGCGGCCGGCTTTGAGAAATCGGGCGTGGCATCCATCGTATCCAAATAAACCGTCAGCTCAGAATGGAACTATCCCGAAATGATCGCGATAGGGAAAATAAAGCACACCATGATGAGCTGAATATGAGAGCACCCAAAAACGCTCTACGAGGATGTGTCTCAATCTGGAGGTGGACGATTTGAACGTCTTCCTCGTAGTGATGACATTCTCGCTGGACCTCTGTCGTTCATAGTGGGGGTATAGGCTTCAGATTGCTTTTGCGAGAGGTTGAGCCAGTCACGACCACGATCCCAAGAGTGATGCGCAACCGCTGGTGATTCTTAGTCCAAGATCTTTGCGTCGCCTTTTGACGAGATCGAGTCTTCGTTGTGACGTAAACTTCGTATCCGTATCGAATCAAATGCGTGCCGAATGGGGGAAGGTCGCTCGATTACGTAAGCTCGCTTAGTATGGAGTGGCGTTCCTTCGTCTATTATCTGACCTGGGTCCCCTGGGTCAATTAATGTCACTGCTTCGGCATAGCAGCTCCTTCGCAAGCAGGGAAAGTGACACAACTCTGCTAGCTTCCCCGGTTTAATATCTTGTTTGTTGCTTAATACCGGGTTGTTGTCCGACAGCATTCCTCCCCCTCATCTACCGCAAATCATGCCTCAGGTGAAGTGCGCGAATTGCGGCTCCTGGGTGGACATTACGAAAGATGGGTTATACGGACATTGTGCATCCTGTAATACGGTCTGGCCACCACAGTCTGCGTCCTGGACACAAGACTGACCTGATGTCAGATCATCGAGCTGAAAAAGGCTGACGATGAGAGGCCGGAGGCCAAGGAAGAAGGAAAGGAAGAAACAGAAAATCCATCGGAGGCCTCCCAGACGTCAACTTGAGTACTCAGAATAAATGGCCATGCCATTTCCTGCACTGATACTTGGTGGATAGCCTTGTGCGCGAACAGATTTGGGAGCCTTCAAAGACAGGCGGTGAGAAAAACGGCCAAATGCGGGTAGAAGCTGGCTCTTCGTGTTCCAATTAGCTACTCTCTTCGTTAGCCATCGTATCCAGTCACCCTCATCTGATATTCCACATTCCGAATCGTTCCTTCACCCACAACTTCATCTGCAAAGTCCAAACTCTGATCATTCTCGTTGTACTCCCTACTTTAGACGTCTCGGCTCTGCCATCCCTCTACAATGCTCACTAACTTCAGAGCATTTTCAAAATGCGAAACACGTTTCATCCTCCGCGGTCGAACCTCGCGGCAGAGGTGCATGCAGATCAAGACAAGCTGCCTTTGCGCCAGCCGTCCAGGTGTCGTGTCGATCGGCATGAATCGCCGGGCTTCCCCAGTCATGTGCATAAACGCCTCTTCAATTTTACGGAAACTTTATCGAGAATGCACTTGCGTTGGGAGGCTGTCCCATGCTCTTCTAGGGATTTTACCGCGTCCACTTGACGGCTGTGTCGTAGTTTGCAACATAAGTGAGCGGGATGATACTAGTCGGGTCTGCAGGAGTAGCGGAGTCAGCAGAGCCATCCACGGGATCAAGGCAGAGTCGTAGGAGCGGGTGCAGCATTTCGACGTACTCTCCTCCCTCGATAAATAGTCCAGGGAGACGACAAGCAGACTGGGCAGTGAGATCAAGGGTGAATCGTGAGTAGACGATGTTGTGGCTATTACAGTGCTTTTCGTCCATTAACAGGCTAGAAGGAAAATAGTCTAGTGAAAATGGTGCAAAGGCCTGTACAGACAATGAGATGTGGACGTAGAGTGATGCCTACTCGTACGCACGAAAGGTCCAGAGGTATTCCGACGATGCTAAAAGTATCGATATTAAGGTAACAGGCACCTTGTTCATGGATGTCTGCGCGGAGAACAGCCTCCGTTGTGTGAGGCAGTAATAAGACGGGCATTGCCATATGTATCGGCTAGGGCGCAGATCTTGGGATTAGACTAACCGTGGGCTAGTAGAGAGAATTGACATTTCTCCGAGGTGGCCGGCACTGGCATTAGTTTGTCAGAAGACCCTTGGAACTATTGATTTGATAGCTCATGCTCGACGGCAGGGCGAGCTTGGACTCCAGTACCAATAAAGGCAACGACGCGGAGTGGTTTGCCGTCAATTTTGCCGTCAGCAGAAGCTATGGCGGCGATGTGCAGTTACCAATTTCCACGGTGCAGAGCACTGTTCCTCTTATGCGGAAGGAGAAATGTGGATCCAGCGTCATTTCGCATAATACTTCTTACTTTCTTGGAGGACAATTGACATGACACGTAAGAGAATAGAGTGGTAGGTGCAAAGATAGTAGGAATGAAATTGGCCCTCCATATCGGGAAAGATTACTCATGCCCATAATACGAGAAATCCGAAAAAATGCCATTGTACCGGCATGATGCACTTTCATCCCCCGAGATATCAAAGATCTGATAAGTTGGTTTTCAATGCGGTCTCGGGGAAGAAGCGCTCTGCCGATATGAAACAGCTCTGGGCGAAACGAGAGAAGGTAATAGGAGCCTGACGATGATAAAAATAGTAAGAACGAGAGGGTGGCCTCATTTCTGACAAGTCTGTTTGCACCCACAATGAGAGACCCCTTGTAAATTGAAAGGGCATGACGTCGCGCGAGGATGAGCTTCAATAAAGCGAGTCCTGCATGAGCAAGAAAGTTGATGCTTCCAACGACGGTGGACCACTGGCGTGAAGACCAGTAAGCGTGTATCCTGATTGTTGAGAGTATCAGGCTGGGCCTCGGTTACCAGGCCTCAGGTTGATACATCAGCACGAAGGCAGCGTGTTTCAGGGAAAGGGCAGCGCGAAAGTTGTCGGTACTCTACTCGGTCGCGGGCCTGGGGGTCCTGGCTGGCAGTCAGGGAAGGAGTAACCGTCCTGTCGCTCAAGAGTTCCAGAGATGCTGCTAACCAATGCTCACATTGTTGGAAAGGAATCTTCCAGCCAATTGCCACGTTAGCGATTATGCGTTGGCATTGATATCGCTGGGATAGGACTGGCTAGGCGGTGAGAGGCATGTTACGTCGCATCGATCGACGCAAAGCCCGGGGGTGCTGTGGGGGGAATGCTCAAGGAAAACAGCCCTACCAAAGGACTTTCATCGCCTAAACCTCACCGATCGCGCGCGACGAGCTGAGAAGCGAGATTTGCTGGAGCTGCAGTAGCTCGGCGTGCAGATTAGGCGAGGGGTTTAACAGTCCAATCACCACCCACCGCTGACAATCCCTCTCCCCTCACTGCCAACCAAAACTCCCGCTTCTGCACCGCCATATGTGCCCGTGTGTCGCAGAGCCTCGACAGGACCCGTGAGACATGCAGACTGCTCCTTCTGGAAAAGGTGGAGTCCTTCCGCACACGCAAGTGACAAAAGGTGAGCTTCCCCTTATATTGGGGTCTTATCTGAACTTCTGAAATTTGCTCTCCATCTTACCCTACCCAATTCATTACCGTGATACGCCCTCGCTCTTGGTTCGCTCTATTGCGTCTACCGTCGCTGCACTCCAACATACCAGAGAAATGAAAGGAACAAAAGCTTCATTTTCCTCATCACCCGGAGCAACCTTCACGCAGCCTATCAGCATCCCAGGCGTCCCTCGCACAGAGGAGGCCAGTGCAATGTCTAGCTCCGCAACAACCTCACCAATCTCGACACCCAGCTCACACTCGCGATCTCGCTCTTTCCCGTTCCCACGGTCATCTACAACGGAAGCCATCTTCCACCCACGCTCACGATCAAGATCAAGGTCACCAGGTCCCTCCTCCTCACCTCCTAATAACACAACCAAACCCGCACGTCTCAGCACAAGCTTGACCCAGAGAGCGCCAGAACCAAAACGAACTCCTTCAGATCCGGCAGTCTCACCTACCGCGTCGAGTCCCACCTTAGGCCCTAAGAAAAACAAACCCTCCCCGGCTTCAACCTCGCATTACGGTCGGCACTCCAACGATTGGCTGTTTGGTGGCTTTAGTGTGACGGAGAAAGTTAAAGGACTTTGGAAAGATGATGAGGAGAAATAAGCATAGTTTACAAGACATAACATGACGACTAGCCGGTATTGCTTTGCTGCATATGAAGAGGATGATGAGTATAACGACGACAATGAAAATCGATGAAATTGTTTCCAGATGATCATTTTGTGCCACCAGGACAGGCTCGTTGGATGAATGCATGTCAGATATAAATCCAAAAGCAGGGAGATCGATTTGAGCCGGTTGCGCTTCAGCTAGTCACAGCATTTAGGAATGTTGAATAATTTTCCACTTCAATCTCACGAGGCGTCTACCATTTACCCGTAGTTGCCGGGGGCCCTTCGGTGCAAGTCCTAAACAGTTATCTACACTTCCCATTGCTTCCAGCCTACACCTTCCACAATTTCATAACCATCCCGAATCTGACGACCATACCATCTTCCAAACAGCAAGATCGACGTCATACATCGTCGACGGTTCCCCCCTGGGGTCGTTCCTGAACTAAAAAGATCGGACCTGCATGCCATGTGGGTCTTAGGTTTTGCACAGCCCCCTTCTGTGCACCACTGAGAAGAGTCCTACCTCAGCCCTACGAAGGAGGGCAAGCATAGCCACATGAGGGATAAGCTAACCAATGTCCCCAAGTTGACGAAATGATCTGCTGCGCATGAACTGCATCGCCGTTATTGCCCGGTTGAAACGCACCAGCCACCTGAACCAACGGGTGTCCAAGGGCGACGAGATTGGCCAACTCCGGGCATTTCTCTCATACGGACCAGTAGGAGATGAGGCACTAAGTTGTCCGGTATAGGTTGCAATTTGCTTTGTTTGTCAAACCTCAATTGTATCTATTGGTTTCAATGGAAGGTACAGAGGAAGGTACTGAGCACAGCTAGGCAATGGTATACAAATGTGTAGAAACATGGCAAACTAGCCCTGAGGACTTTGACCACTGCGCCCCTATCTTTCAGTTGCATACGGAAGAAAATGGGCGTTAAAGCCTCCGTGAACCCTCAAGCCTTGCCCACATGATCTGCCTTGCCGGACCCGATTGTCTAAGTATGAGGGATTTTGGATGTATTGTTTTAGTGGACAACAACGATGAACCTTATGACGACCTTCCCGGCTACAGCGACTACCGGCCTTTGAAAGAGCCTTCCAGACATTGCAGCCTCATGTCTTTTCTACAATCGTACGATATCCAAGTCTACATACCTTCACACTTATCATCAATCCTATTGTTTGCAATAGGAAACCATTCGTCGCGCCTTTGAGGACTGTCCTTGATGAGTTCATCACGAAGCTTGCCGTGGTCGAGCCAGCCCTGCCTTGACCCCAAGAAAGTTCTTTGATTTCCGCTTTAGAGCGATCTTTATGGATTTCCAAGCTCTCAACGTCGTCGCCAAACAGGAACGCCTTTGCAACAAGATTGATGATATGTCCTAAGCATCCGACTTGCCTATCGTCTGGGTCTTTGATATCTGCGTCCAGATCTTGAAGAATAGCCCGAATGGCGGTGTCATTAGGTCCGGCGTTATCCGCAATGAAAAATCCGAGGTTTGGCCCCAGTTGGAATGATTTGACCACAGGCAGCATGGCCTCCGCAATGTTCTTACCACTATGTGAGCCTTTGATTCTTTGCAGTCCTATAAGTCCTGTCTTCAGATCCTCATCTGACTAGTATGCAACGATTCCGATAAGTGCGCGATGATTTGGTGCTGTCCGACCATCAAAGCTGATATGAACCTTTGAGTGTGCTTTGGCTAATTTTGCTTTGATCATCAGGCTCTGGCTTTCAAACAGCTACAATATAGTTCCGAACGATCGTTACCGAAGATACCATAAAATCGTTAAGAGCTGGAGCAATGGTGTGAATGAGCTCGCGGAAGGACTCACTCTCAATCGTGATTAATGCAATGTGCATTTGGACAATCCATTTGAGCAGAAACCACCTGAAATCGTCTATCCTCACCCTTGTCGTCAGACCCTGACGCCGATTCGTGGTTTGGTCGACTGCCAGGTATCTCACCCCTCAATATGGCGTATCTGCTACTCCGCAAGCCCCTTACTAGAGGCAGGAAGGCCCTCTGGCACTAAATCACAGGCGAGAAGGGTCTCAGTGCCCATCGCACTGCTGAGGTCATCGCTAAGGAGGTCCGGATCGATATTCATCGTGTTTGAAGTCACGACTTTTGACTATGGAAGAGGAGAATCCGTCATGAGCGCGCAATTTCATTAATGAGCTGCCTAACCCTGATCTACTGTGATACCATCTACGGCCTACTCTACACTACATTTGGCCGTCCTATTGAGCGCACTGAGACAGCCACCCACCCAGTAGGATAAGGGTGCTCGGCGAAGATGCGAAGGATACCCAGACGACTAAAGTGGCGCTTGAAGAGACCAATGGCGCTTTGGTAGTCCAGATGAAAGAACTGAAAGCGAACGCGGAAAGGGCAATTGCAGAGGCTAAATGGCAAAAAGAAAAGGAAGAGAAGGAGGCACGAGACAAAAAAGCGCGGGAGGACGCGTTAAAGGAGCAAGGCAAAGAAGAGACAAGAATGGAGATAGCTCGAGAGAAAGCAATAAAGAGGGAAGAGCACATGGAGGTGACCAATAAAATGAAGGAAGCCTACTGGTTCGGGCCCAAGCCGTAATTCTCGGTCATGGCAATTAACAGGAGGAGCCACGGCGATTCAAAGGGTATGTCTTGACTGCTCTTCGCTTGTAATTTCGTTTGGGCAAAGGTTTCGGTCGAGTTTGCTTCATGTATTCTGGTGGGATCATGTGGTAATTATCCATTACAGCACAACGCTCATTTCTGGGACAATGGCTACCGTTTTGAGCCCCCTTTGACGCTGTTTTTGACACCTCTTGCACCGCGTAGACCACGTGACCGTGAGCCGCTTTTTCTTGGCTCGTGTAGCCAAGCCTTTCGTGCCAAGCTTGGCTGGAGAGCTGGTGGCCACGTGGGGTTACCAAGTGGCCCACTGAGAGTTACGCTAACTGTGAGGTCCTGCACCAGCTAGAAGGCCAGGTTTATCTAATCGTGGGTCCGACATGCGATTGGGACGAGCGAGCATCTTATTAGTGAGTAGTGTTCTGTAGCTTCCGCCACGCCTTTTCATGCTACACCTATTTACGAAGGCGGAATTACGATGGTGAGGTGATTGTAACAATTTCTTATGGTTGGGGAATGTCCCATACAAAACGCGTGTCAAGTGCTCGGTCCGCGAGCTCGCAGTCACCCGAAGTCGTACCCCGAACTCGCTTGCCCGAGACCTCGTGTGCCATACTAGTAACAGCGATCCTCGCAGTAATGATCCCATTCTTCAACATCAGCGCCAGAGATAACCAACAAGACATGCTCTCCGTGCAGCCACATCGTAGCCGGACGTCATCTGGTTGGGTTCATTTCCCTCAATCGCTTTCCCTCCTACTCCAACCCAATTAATTCCCTTTTACTTCCACACCTAGGTTTCCCAAGCAACCACCGCCTACCTCAGCATCCAAAATGTCATCACAATAGACGTTCTCGCAAGCATCTACCTGGGGAAAGACAAAAGCAAGCAGCAAGTCGTGGTTTGAAAAGATCGGGGCGCCAGTGAACAAGCTCTCCAACAAGCTAAGAGCCAAAGCCTTCTGGCCAACCTCGCTCAACAAGGAGTCAGACAAGGCAGCACACATCCTTCACAGCTTCTGCATTGGTGACTTTATGACCGACCAAGGCGCATAAGATGCCTCCCCACGGACACAGCAAGGTCAGAAGAAAGCCAAACGCTTGGACCACATCCCACCCGAGGTACGCTCACTACGTTTGACTATACGGGGTTTGCTTTCAGTGCAGCTACGAAAGTGATGCTGACATTGTCATACCAGGTCATCTGCAACTGCCGTGGCCTAGCCATCTTCACTGTCATGCGGATGGGTATACACTTGTCCGGCGCCGGCGGCAGCGGCATTGTAGTCTTGGGAATGCCGGACGGTGGCTGGTCTCCCCCATCGGGCATCCTGATACATACAATGGGCTGGGGCCTGGTGGCCGGCGCGGACATCTACGACTGTGTGTGCGTGATCAACAACGACCGCGGCATGGAAGGCTTCACATAGGTACGGTGCACGCTGGGCGGCGAGGTATCTGCAGCTGTCGGCCCGCTTAAGGCCGGCAGCACGGTCGACTCGGAAGTCTTCAAGCGATGGGCGCCGGTGTGGACGTACACGAAGAGCAAAGGGCTGTTTGTCGGCGTTCAGGTTGACGGGACGATTATCGTGGAGCGGACGTCGGAGAACGAGCACTTCTACGATGTTAAGAAGATCTGGAACAGAAAAAGGAGAGATTTTCATCCTGCCTGGCTCACACCTTGACAAAGATTGCAAATAAGGATGCCGCAATGCCTCTGAAGCTGTAGGCCTTTTGCTGTGGTCGACAACTAGTAAAAATTCGATAAGGCCCAGTAGATCCGGCGACACCGAGGGGTCTGAGAGTCGCTGTAGTTCCTCCCGCAAAGTGCCTTTTTTAATGAGCATCGTGCCATCGTGGGGATTTTCCATGACCGCTAATTGCTCTGCAAGCTCAAACTCCTCCTTGTAGGTCTGGCAATCAACAGGTTGGCCTAGCGGGCCAAGGAGACGGATGATTTTCGCGATGCACCACGCTTCAGTAAACCCTTCGATTATCTTGTCACTAGCACCAAAGATGGGTTGCGGTGATAATCGACGTGCCAACTTCCAAATTAGCTTTCGCTGCGAGAGGTAGGTGTGAGCACTAACCGTAACACCAAGGGACCATACATCAGAGGAATGTTGACATCCCAAGCCTTGCCAGACCTCAGGCGCCCGACATGGCAGGCTTTGGCCACGTTGCTTTGTAGAACCTTCAATAATCACTATGAATATGAGCGTTGTTAACAAAGACGGATGTAAGAAAGAACACTTACAATTCCCTAGGTCTCCCAGCTTAGCAATCGGCGAAGGCCCATCGATGTCGGAGACGTAAATATTGTTCACATTAACATCTGGTGATTTAGTACAGGGAGTATAAATGGAAGAAGAACGGTTACCTGTATGGACAGCATTGAGCATTTTGAAGAGTTTAAGGGCCGACAGGACCGCGTTGGACACGACTCTAGGTAACCTTGGATCGCCTCTGAACCGGTTGGCTGGTACCGATCGCAAATCAAGATCCATCCATTCAAATACCAGGCATGGCGAGTTGCGTTTATCTTCATTTGACCGCACGGTATCGTACAGAGTTCGGATGTATGGGCATGAGGCAATTTCGAAGGTCTTGTGATTGCGGTATTCACGCTTCAAGGCAATCTTTTCGTCGTTAGTAGCAGCAGATTTGACCACGGCCCTTGAGTGACAGTGAGCGGTTAATCTTTGGAGCACATGGGCGCAGAGAGCCCTACCACTCTCCTTGGATTGAAGAATTCGACAGCACCCGGGCTTTGAAGACGCTGGACCCTTTCAATTGCTCCAGCAGCTCATACTTTCCTTTTCCTCCTCGAAGGACTTGTCCAAGGCGCAGCGCCATATCTTCGGGGGAAAAGGTGGCAAAGCGAAAGAGTGAGTATCTGCGTGACGACTCTTGGGTGTATGGAGGCAGACACCGAAGTGTGGGGTGACGGGAGGAAGCTCGGGGGTTGCAGCCCTAGCCAGAGCTATGCCGGAGAGCGTATCATATTTTGGCGAGCCACTTTGTTATGTGTTCATGACCAAGGCGCAGTTGCTCTAAGGAATTTGCAAACGCCACGGCTTGCCCTACAGATGGGTGAATTCACGGCGGCAGGTATCGGGTGTTTGAGGTGGCAGAAGGCAGAAAGAGTATGGCCGAGAGGCCCATTCCGCGTCGTCCAAAGATGGATTGTCGTAGAGTTATGGGCGTCCTCTATGGGACCGACAGTGTCATTATTCACACCCACTGTAGACACACCATTCCGCTAGAATATAAGAGTTAGGACCAGGCAGCACCTGGCCCTTGAAGACGGTGGAGGATTTCATTGGCACCGCTAGGCTCCGTGGAGCTGTCGCCCAGCAGCAACGTCGTTTCTTCTGTGCTGCCACCGTCCCATATCACCTAACTGTAGTATTCCAAGATCAAAGCCTCCAGCAATGTCTGGTAGCAGATGCTTTCCCAACCAGCCTGCGTCGCCAGCCCTCACCAGCAGCCTCCTTCCTTATCCTCATCCTCATCCTCGTCACCCTCAGCATCATCCCCTTCATAGCCATCATCGTTATCATGGTTATAATCGTCATCGTTATCATCGTAGTCGTCGTCGTCATTACCATTGTCATCGCCGCTGTTTGTCATGGCCGAGTCTTGCCAGCTCCTCAAAGAACGCGACCATGGGGGGAGCAGTGGTTGGGAAGTGGTTGTAGTCACAGATGAAGCCGAGCGCTGATGTAGCTCGGCTACCGGCCCTACCACATGGTAGCTGCGTATCCGAACGCACACGAAGAATTTCCATGCTAGACCGAAGCACTCCAGTTGAAGTTTGGACTGAAGAAAGCACGCCGTGGGGCAGAGCGGAGTTTGACAAGTTGACTGGGGGCTATGATGTGTGTCTCGCAGGTCCAGCGATGTTCAAACGACCCTGATCGGAGTTTTTTGTGAGACCCAGTGCGTCGTAGATGTCCCTTGCATACTCTTAGCCGAGGAAATGATCGCAGCGTACTCTGAGGCGAAAGTAATCTTGACCCATAGACCCGTCGACGGGGCGCTGCCTCTCCCTCCCCTTAAAACCGTCCACTAATTGTAGCCCTGCTTGCTCACAGACTGGATCTCCTCCATGCGCACGACCGTCGGCACAGTCATTGCCTGGCCACTCTGACGCTTACTCTCCTGGGCCGACCCTGAGCTCCCCCATCCCTGGTATATGTTCATCCGCTTCATGATCTACCTCACCCTCAACAACCAACAGAACTAGGATATGAGTCTCTCCAACACAGATGCCATGAAGAAAGCGTATACGGAGCATTATGCCCTGGTGCGGGAACTTGTTCCGAAAGAGCAATTACTGGAGCTGGAGCTAGGAAGTGGTGACGAATGGGAGAAGCTGTGTGGGTTTCTGGAGAAGGATGTGCCGGTGGGACCAAACGGGGAGGTGAAGCAGTATCCGAGGGTGAACGACAAGGGTTCTTCATTGCGTTTCGGAAGAGGATGTTGTGGCGCGCGGGTATGTGGGCAGCGCAAAAAGTGCTCGGGTATGGCGCATTTTGTGGGTTGGTGGTTGCGGCGGGTGCGTAGTGCTACTCTGTCGGGAAGAGTAGGTAGCTTGGTGGCCGCAGCGGCAAACATGACTTGCCCTTGGAATTACGCTCTATACGGCAATTTTGGCTTCTTCCATCACCTTTCTTGCTCTAGTTATGTTGACTGGCAGATTCGCAAAGAGGTGCTAGTGGACTTCATTCAGTAGACCTAGTGATCACCAACAGAATCCCTCCACATGCAGATAGATCCCATGCGCACCAGTCCCCTTATGCACGGCTCTCTGGTCACTAACTCGCACAACAGCGGACCTGATAGCCGTGCTCAACCCAAGCGGCCCACAGACTGCAATCCCCGTCTCGCCTTCCGCCTTGTCGAGTAAGTCCCAGAGAACGGCTTGGAAGTCCGGACGACCAGATAACATCGTCGCGCAATCCAGTTTCCCCGTCCTTGGAGTCTTTTCCTTGATCGTCGTCGTAGGATTTAGAACCCCGTCTTTCGAAGACGGCGATGTCGAAGCATCTTTCTCGTTAGACGGCGTTGGTCTCTCGGCCTCGATCTCCCCATCAGACTCAGTAGCCGGACTGATACAGCAGCATGGACCTAGCGACTTGTCGCACTGGCACTGGCATCCTTCCTCTTTCTCTCGGCTTGCGTCCTCGGAATCGGTAAGTCGCTCATCGCAAGTGACATGTACTTTGATGTCAATCTCAACCCCCACCTCTCGGAGCTTGTCGAATGCGCCTTGTAGTTCCTCAGAAACCCAAGCCGTACAAGACGAGCTTTTGACCATCCAGATCACTTCGATGCGATGGACAGGCAGCTTCTGGTTTAGCTCTGATGCACGACGCGCGATGTCGAGAAGAATGGGCAGTATGAAAGTTATCCCAGTCGAGCCGGCGATGAGGACAACCGTATCGAAGGAGGCAAAGTTGGCGTGCGAGGCACCGTAGGGGCCATCGATGAACGCTCGATATGTCTTCTGTTGTGGCTGGGATGCCGGAGACGGTGTTGTGTCTGATTTTGTGCTGTTGTTTTGAGAGGGAGCTGTGCCTGAGCAAGAGTCCATGATGCGCTTCGTGAAGCCACTGTGGCTTCTGAGCAGGAAGACGAGGTCGCCATTATGCGAGGTGGGAGTCGATGCGATAGTTGCGGGATGTGATTGTGCAAATCCGAATCGTGGAATGGACAGCAGTACGAAAGATCCTGGGGTCCATTTTTTGATGTGTGGGTTCCGAATACAGATTTTCGTCACTCCGTTTCTGTCGAATGCAGACAATGTGGCTCGTCCGGGGAGGAAGTTGTTGACGGCCCAACGTAATGATCGGATAATTCTGTCAACCAGGAACAGCGCGATTGGAATGTAGATGTACACGCGCGTATACAGAGCAGTGCTTGGCAGGTGAATCATGATGGCAATAATAAAGCCGAAGAACGTGAGTAGGTGCTGGACGACAAAAACCTCATACGAGAGACGTCGGAAAGGTGCAATAGTACTAAGGTTTATCCAGAGTAACAGTGCATAGGCGGCGATACCAGTGGGTGGACAGGTATCTGTCGACCACTCCAGCTGCCTCAGGCCATACTGAGCCCAGCCATAGTTCTGGTAGCCAAAGTGGAGCGTTGCTAGAAGCAGAAGGCCTCTGGAGACCCATCGGTGGAAGACATTCAGGCGCTCATAAGAAACGCCTGTGACAAGGCCAACGAGATTATTTTTACCAGCGAGGAGGATCAAGAGCGGCATCTGGGCTATAGCAAGCCAGCCAGCACGAACGCCCAGCGATGCGTAGTGTTGTGCGCCCGGAATGTCATTGTTGATGAATTCGAGAGCAAGGATGAATGCAAGGTAGGCCAAGAGGACGAGAATAGTGCCTAGTGGTGGTACTTTGAGCCAAAAAGCACTTCCTACAGGAGTCCATTGCGGATAGGTTGATTCGCGGAAGATAGCGGTAATTGTCGCGATGCATTTTGCAAACATATTCTTCGGTGTAGCTGGTCTCGGATGGTTTGCTGCTGCCGCTCGGATTCTGTAAGCCATGTCAGCATTGCTAATTGTATCCGCGCTATTTGCAAAACGTGCCTCATCTTGAGCGTCACTCTCCATATCGCATTGGAAATGCCAGCGAGTCCAAGAACAACCACTACTCCATACCAAAAGTCCCTGGCGTATGCATTGCCGTAAATCTGTAAGACGCTGTCGTTAAGCATCTCCCCAAGGAAATCCATGGCTTGCGTTTGGTTCGAAAAGTCCACTCCACTCGCGTTCAGCGGCGCTAAGCCATTCCCACCCATTCCAGCCATAGAGCCCTCCATCTTGAGAGGGAAAAGATGCCCAATGCTCTATGAAAATGAGAAGTGTGAATATTCAGGTAGACATTGCGCGGAAAGAAAAGTGCGCCGATGAAATTTACAATAGGGAAAAAAAGGAAAGGAAGGCCGTGGGATTTACAGTGCGAGATTGAATTCATCATCACTTCGTCAGGATTCTCACTTACATGAAACTTGGGATACCGGAACTGAGGGTCAAGCTTCTTGGTTGAGGGTAGTGGTGATGCGGTGGATAGGAGGATCGACGCCCAAAGCGGATTAGGGGCTCTGGAAACTTGCGCAAACTTGCTCAAACTAACTCACGTGGGCGGCTACGGGGTGCGTGGGACCTCGGCGCACCGTCCGGTCGCACGGTACTTATATACACTGACACAGCAGCCACGTGTAGCGGTTCCAGCTGTTCTAAAAATGAACATGCAGTAGATATCTTTTGTGGGTGTATGGGCAGGAAGAGTTGGACGAGACCGTGCATGGGCGCTATTTTTCTGCTCACGAGTATTTCCGATTCGGCGAGGAACCTGGTTGGAAAACTATTTTTTGCCGTGCTCGTAGACCAAAAGGACATCTCTATCTAACAACACCACTCTCGTGTGTCCGCGACCGATCCGATAGACTGGGGCTCGTGTTTCTCAGGTCCACTGCCGCCTGTACCGAATCAGGAACATCTTTCCGAACAAGAGATCTTTCTTGTACCTTTGCTGACCTTTTCATGCTCGCTTCGTCACTCATCTTCATCTCTCGGAGCGCAAGTTCTACTTCTCTCGATACTTCCAACTGCTGATTCAATACGGTGGACTGTGTTTCGGCTAGCTGGGGCGCTCGCTGCTGTACCTTTTCGGAAATACCTTCTGCCTGCTTGGTGGCGACGGTTGGCAAAGACACATGCTCGGCATCCAAAGTCTTCTTGATATCTTCGAATAGTACCTCCATTGGTGCAATGTAGGCCGTTTTCCTCTTGTCACTCCATGCTAGAACATGACCGCATAGTTGAGATGTGGACGCATTGTAGATCCATGCTCCAGAGTCGCCAGGTACTGTCGCCATGTCAGGATGCAAATAAAGAAGGAAACGAAAGGAAGAGCGTCCTTAGGAGAAAGGGGGGGTTCCATACCTCCAAATCCTCCTTCTACAGACCAGCTACTAGAGAATGACTCTCTGCCATGCATCTTCACGTAAGTCATCGCTTTGCTGATTCTGCCTTTCCGAAATCCACTGGTCCGGCCGCAGCAATACACCTCGGAGCCTGCCAACTGTTCCAAAGGGGCAACCTGAGATAGTTGCAATGGCTCAGGCTCGCCCATCGTTTTATTTTGTCGGCTACGATTGTGTGTCCGATGGGAACCCCGCTGTGGACGTCGGTGCTTTTGGCCGGACCGGGTTGCAGCGATCCCTTTCCTGATAGCATTGCCAACCTGAAGTCTCTCCTCGTGTACTTTTATCAAAGCCCAATCGATTTCGTGTTTGACTCCACGTAGTACTCTGCGTCGGATGCCACTCGAGGCATGCACATAACCGAGTGAATGCGAAGCCAGGTGATCCTCGTCTTTGTCCTCGGAGCTGGGGAAGAAATCCTCTTCGACATCGTCGATCGCTGGTCTACATAACCCCGTACAGTTAGCGATGATTCCTTGGGACAGATTGGATCTTTGAAACCATGAGGAAAGCGAGTCTTGAGCGGAATTCGACTCCTCCAAGAACCCGGGCAATTGCCCCTGATGCAGCCGTAGGGCGAACTCACTGTGTCACGAGCACTTCCTCGTCATCGTATGGATCAACACCGACAGTGTCACCGACAGAGTCCGCGTCATCACCTTCGTCTGACGACGAGTCTTCAGAATCTGATCTATCATCCATATCGAGTTCGGGAGTGGTTGGTGTGGCCGCCCGTCGACTGTCTGGCCGAAGAGGCGAATCGTCGATGAACCAGAACTCATTTCCTTCTTCGTCAAAAGCAGCATAATCCGGTCGAATAGTACTTGTATCGCTGGCATACTCATCGTCTGAAATCTCGAGTTCAGCCACATCATGGGATATACCTTCTTCGGTGCGTATGAACTGCAAATCTTCTGACACACAGCTCCTGGGAGCTGCACACCTCTCGGCGACTTCCTCGTCACTCTCATCCTCGCTTGGGGCATCCAGCATATGATGTACGGTCATGCCAAAAGGCTTTCCGTCTACCAAAACGGTCCCTCCGAACGAAACGGGAGGCAAATGCTGGTCGTCCTTGAAAGCACCAATGCTTGCGCCACATGCTACATATACGGTGTTGTTAGCGATGATTTATCAGCGGTGAGAATTCGAGTTCGGGAGGACATCAGCCTATCAGGGCACTCGCAAACACCCCTAATTGCATGGCGTAGGGGGGAACACTCACTTGGCTTCTCCTGATACGAACTCTGACGCATCAATGGCTGCGCTTGAGCTGTCGTCTTTGCCCTCTCGCTCCTCTTTTTGCCACTCCTTCTGATCTTGCCTTTTAGCACTACAACCCCCCAACCCCTCCGGGTCTTGAAGCCAGCTTGTAGCGCTTTCCTGACCTTCGCGACGTCTTCGCATTCGATGCAGATTGTTGTCTTGGCCTTTTCTCGAGACTCACCCACCATCATGAGGCTCAGGCTGCATGATCGTGGTGAGCCAATCAATGCCCTTTCCAAGAGCCTGCCGATGCGATGCATGAGCTTTGTATTCCACTCGTCCAGATCTGCTTGTGGAATGTCAATGTCTGTCCACCTCCGAAGGACTTCTACCGGTGCTTGCCGAGTATCGCTCTTCGTGGATGTTGGGGTAGGTGGCTTTGCTGGGGACCGGACAAGATCCTCATCGGGAAGCGACCTTGGCGTCATAGGGGCATCGAGCATTGACGTCCCCTCCGCATCCACTGATCTCTTCTGCTCGCCAATTCTTCGCTGGAAATATTCTAGATCTTGTTGGGTCGCTTCCCCATCCACATCAATGGCACAGCACCGAGCCATGTCTTTTGCAACGCCAAGCATGAACTCGACTATTTGCTGCTTCAGTTCCACATTCTCCACCTCAATATCTGCTACATCAGGTGAAAGGTCCTCTGGAGCATTGAGACATCTTTGAACTATCCGCATGTAAGCGCTACCACATTTTGAAGCCAGCTTTGGAACATATTGGTGTCTGATTCGATTCCTGAAAGTCGCTGTGTCGTATTTCGGCTTCCAAAACCTTGACAGTGGGACCCAAAGTCCGATCTCCAGGAGCACAAGTCCCAAGCTATAGATCTCGTATGCAGCCGGCCGTGCCAATCCATCCGCAGTATCATTGGGATGCCGGTATATGCTGGTAGAGAGTAGGTCTTTGAAATGGCTGGAAGGAGGAAAGAGTTTCGCGTGTGAGAAGAGATAGGGCCGTCGGATCTGCGCGGTTGGTCCGTGCTGGTGCTGGAATAGGACGATGTTTGTGCTGTCAAGATTGCCATGGCTGGATTGACTCTCAAAAGTGAAGCCTAGCAAAGCAATGATGATGTTGTAGGCCAGGCGGATGCGGTCTTCGAGGTTGGGTGATGAATCGGAGCTCTCCAAATGTGCTGAAAGCAATGAGGAGAGGGCTTTCGGATTAGTAGAGGCTGTTTCGGTCATGAGGTCTGGAGTTAGTAGGTAAACGAATCCAAGTCGAGCATTTTTCTCATCGGTCGTATGACCAAGAAGTCTAGCGTGGCCAGTATGACTAATGGGGATTTCTGGGACCACATCTGAGAACAAGTCCCCGACGTGGTGCATATTCTCAGCAACACTTCCAGCCCAGTCAGGGTCGTGCGCAATAGAAACAAATTCCACGATGACCGGAATGGCATCTAGAGAATGAATCAGTAAGAGTGTGCGGCAGGAGCGCCAAAAACAAATCAGAAGGAAGAATGATTGGAGGATAGAACAAGTGTGATCATGGAGATGAGAGACATAGGCTGCTTGAGGCTCACCCTGCTGATCGTTGACCATGGCGCCAATGACTCGCGAACGTTCATGGGCCATTGCCTCCTCGTATAGAGGTAGACCAGAGTCATTTGGGTGTTGGTTCTGCGCAAAACGCAGCGAAGCGTAAGCAATGCTGTGCGATTTCTGCTTAATGGTTTCCGAGAGTACATTCGGCACTCGTTCAATTCCAGGCTTGGAAATTTCGGCAGTTTCGTAAGCGGCAGCATTTGAGCTCCGAAGGCATGTCGCTGCCGACTTGGGAGAGTTTTCCATCGGCAGCGAAGTGCGCTGAGGTCTGACATTTTCTTTGTCGAGCCTGGAGCTTTGACTGGATGTCCTCTTTGAGTCGGAGAGCTTGTACAAGACATCGAGGCAGGTCGTCAGCTGCTCCAGTAGTGATCGAAAACCAGCAATTTCATGCCATGTCCAGCGCTTCTCCAACGCTTCGCCACCGGCGAAGGCCCCTGTCTCCCTTATTTTGCTCTCAGACCGAATTCTCTTTGCGGGGCGTTGTATTTCTCCAGCTTGGCTGAGCAGCCTCTGGATTTCTGACAAGACATCGGCTACCACATCCCCGACACCGGCTTTATCGAGTTTATTGTCAATCTCGACGTGGCCATCTTTCTGCGCTTGTGCAGCATTGGTGTCAGCCCAGTCAAGACCCCATGCCAGCAGCCTGTCTTGTTGAGTCTGTAACTCGAGACGTAGCGATTCGACGTCTGGGTCACTATAAGTAGACGGCGTTGATGTTGCACTGGCGGCCTTTTTCGTGTTGGCGTACAAAGCAGACAGAAGGCCTCGGTGGATGACCGACATTGCTGAGATATGGAAGTTTTGTTTTTATCCGTCGAGGGCCTTTTGCGACGTCTTATTATTTGCTGCTGCCTGCTTCGGACGCGCTAAGCCAAGAGCGGCGAAGCAGCCTTGTCAAGGCCGTAACATGCCGTATGCACACCTACCAAACAAAAGCTCGCCACTTATTTACAGTCGTCAAATCGCTATCCAAATCTTGCTCTAAAACCTGATATGCCTCCGTATGAGCAATTAAAAGGAACAAGTTAGTCCAACTTACTTTGCCCAGTCGAATATTCTGTGTGCAAGAGGACGGCGTTGATGTCATCGGCCAAATTTTTGCAGCTTGACTTTCCATAATTTAGAAGCGCCAGAGTTCTATTTGATAAACCACTTGATATGACTGCAACGTTTCGCGACCGGCCTCCGGCATCTGCGCCTGCTTCAATACGCATTCTGACGCTCAATTGCTGGGGCTTAAAATACATCGCCACCCACCGTCAGGCTCGACTCTCGGAGATTGGTCGACAACTTGCCTCTCACTCACCAGAGCTTGATATTGCCGGTCTGCAGGAATGTTGGACCTACAATGACTACGCTTCCATTAGGCAGCAGATTCGCAATGTCCTGCCATATGGCAAGTTTTACAACTCTGGCATTTTTGGCGGCGGACTTGCTATCCTATCTAGGTGGCCAATTGAGGAGAGCAACATGTTCAGATACCCACTGAACGGGCGGCCTACGGCCTTCTTCAGGGGTGACTGGTACGTTGGTAAGGGAGTGGCTTGTGCAAGGATCAGGATGCCTGATGGGATGCTTGTGGAAGTTTTCAACACCCATTTGCATGCGCCGTATGAGCGCGAGCCAAACGATAGCTACATTTGCCATCGGACGGCGCAGTCATGGGAGATCTCGAGGTTGATGCGCGGCGCCGGGGAAAGGGGATCGCTGGTGATAGGACTTGGAGATTTTAACATGCTTCCAATGAGTTTTGCGCATGTGCTCGTAGAGGCAAGGGGAAGAGTAAGAGATGTCTGGAGAGTGCTCAAGCCGGGCAGCAGTGTAGGCGCCGGCGAGGACGAGGCAGAAAAGAAGAGAAGGAAGACGATGGGGCTGCTAGAAACCTCACCAACAGTCGAAGAAAGTCTGGCTGAGCATGGGCATACTTGCGACTCCATTCTGAATACATGGCGCTGGAGCAAAGCTCACCAAAAGGACTTGCAGAGAGGCAAAGACAGACAAGTTGGCCTCCAGGAGATTGATGATAGAGCGAAGAGATTGGATTACATCTTTTTCGGCGGAGGCGAAGGCGAGTGGGAAGTGCGAGAAGCCAAAGTGAGCATGACAGAGAGGCATCCAGAGTTGGGATGCTCACTTAGCGACCATTTCGCTGTAGAGGCTCTGGTTGTCCGAAGCGACCATCCCGCAGCAATGCCCACGGAGATCAAAGCGGAGGGCATCCTGACGAATCAAGAAAACACAGGCAACGAGATGGTTGACTACGGCGACAAGGATCTTGAAAAAGCGACTACCGTCCCAACGCACCCACACCTTACAACCGCCTTTTACGAAGACGTGCTGGAGATGATCCACAGATATACACTACGTGAAAGGAAGCAACGCCGGCTTCGACTTTCGCATTTCCTGGGCTCATGCGCTGTGTCGATAGGTTGCTTCATCGCTATTTGGTGGTCTCCCACCAACTACGTTTCTTTCATCTTGATACTCCTGAGCAGTTTGGGTCTGATGGCAGGCACAGTGGACGGCCTGATTGGCGGCTTATTCGTTGGCTCGGAAATTCGGGCTTTGCACGAGTTCGAATGGGAGATTCGTAACGCAATAGAGCTCGCTGGAGGAGCTGCAAACGAGGAGAAACCGTTGAAAGATTGGTATGACTGAATAGACATCGAGCACAAAACCTCCCAGCCTGTTGATCGGTGGGCGTTGTGTTGTTGTTGAATCGTGGTTTGGGGGACCGATCGGTCAACCGCATCGCCGCTAATAACTCAGCCCGCTTGCCGCCAAGTTCCAACGTCTTGCTTCGCGCTTCCAGCCTGCATCCTGCTCACTATTCCACCTACCTTCCAGCAACGAGGGTATATTTGGATTTCGCATAGCTTGGGATTTGGTCGCGAACAATTACTACAGCTCCAGTAACGAATATAACGATCTCCGACGTAAGAGCGCAGAGGTATGTCTGGCTGATTTTTCCTCGGTTCCTCGATCTCATCTGACCTGATTGTTGCTGCCTACGCGTTCGCTGCCAACCTTCCAAATGCTTCCACAATGAGTCATACTGGCTCGCCTAGCTGCTGAGAGCTTTGATCTGTCTCATTTTGGCTTTTCCACTCACATTGAGCCTTCGTATCGCGTTAGTATCAAGTCGCACCTGCCTTCTCACCACAACAAACGCGTTCAGAAGCTGACAGTTCAAGTTTGCGTATCTTAATTGCTTTCCAATTCCGTCTCTTCGATACACCCATTCATCTTATACCTCAGTCGGGCATCAACAATGGCCTCTACCCGCAGCACAACCGGCAACTCCAAGCCTCGAGTCGTAGCCACCGTCTCCACCGAACCGTCGCGCAAGCGCACCACCACTAAGAAGACCAAGGCCAACACCTCCAAACCTCGCTCTACTGCTGGTGTCACCAAGAAACGCGCTCCAGCTACCCACCACAAACGCAAGCCCAGCATCAAGGACAAGGTTGAGGGCGCGGTTGAGAAAGTCGTGGGCAAAATTGAACACAAGCCTGGCAAGGTTGGTGCAGGTACCAAGAAGATGCACGGCACAGATGGCAAGAGATCTCGCAGCAAAAAAGATGTTGCCTAGAATAAAGATTCTCTCTATGAACGGTTGGATACGTGTTATGGCGCATTACGCAATCATTCCTATCGCTCCAGGCAAGCAGGAGCGACATGGCTTATGATCCGTAGGGTTGCGATCCTGGTGTGCGCAGTTGAGATGTGTTATGGGATGAGGGAACTGTCGGATTTCATTGTGTATAATTGCTGGATGATGTTTGTTTTGATCATGTAACCGGCCGGCCAATATACTCTAGTCGCGTCCTGCGTTCTTGGTACCCAATTTCATTAGTTTGCACATGGTTATCACTACAAGGGGAAGCCTCTCAAAAGTCCTAATCAATCCTGTCTGACTCTCGGGAGCAGTCCCCGTGATGCTTCCCCCTTACCTCTCGAGCAACAAGTACCATCCTCCCCAAAAGACTACTTTTGCGCATCTCCTTAAATACCTTGACCAATGGCCAGCCTACTCCCTGCTCGCTGCTCTCCCATGTTACTAAGCTTGTCGAGCAAACTGACAACTTGCATCCCAAGTAATACTCTCTCGGGCAAGTCATCCAGATGTTTACTTGAACATCGCCAGTATGCCATTATGATCGACAACTTCCATACAATAAGCAACCCTATCATGGAGACTACGGCGACCACCAAGGAGTTCCCCATCTCTCACATTTTGGACCGCATACCCATCAATCTCAAGAACCAGTGCTTGATGGGAAGGATTGCAAGCCTAGTTGGAACTTGGAAGGCGCATCAAGGCCCGGATGTAGCACTCTCTGTATTGACATGCTCTCATCCCTAACTAGTCTCATCTGCTATACCGACTCCCCTGTCCAAGATGAACAGCTCTGCTAGCTACCAAACGGCCCAAGACCCCAATATTCTCCGTCCAGATCGACGCCTCTAGATCCCCTAATGTGTGTATTGAACATGGACAAAGTCGAAGTTCGGTACCAACAGTAAAGGTGAATTGACACAAGCGTTTGAGAGCTACAAAAGATTTTGCGGAGATTATTTTCCAGTTTGTCCACGAGAAAATCCACCGGATCGCTTCAACTACTCCCATTGATGGTAGTTCGAAATCACTTTAGTCAAAGCACGAATATCTGCGGGAGTTTGGATGAATAGGGTCGCTCTTATTGCGTCCTTAAGACTTTCATCAGCCTCAGCTAGTACATTGGAATAGCTTTTGACTCTCTCTATCCTTTTCATTGCCTATGCTCGTTCTTGTTCTGTAGCTACTGACAAACTTGTGATACACCAGCACGCTCTGTCATTCGGCTGAGAGAGTAGATTCGGATCATTGACTCAAACGCGGAATCCCGCACGCAGTCTGGTAGTTCGTAGTGCTGGTACTAACTTTAGACGCAGTCTTCAAAGACCGTTATTTCATCCTCCCGCTGGCCAACTTGGTACAAACTGTCACCCCTTTCCTCTCCGCTAGATTCACCCGAAACCCAGCACCCCACCAAGTAACCACCTTCTGGCGCAAATAAGTATGAGCCTTAGAATCTGCAATCTGAGCTGAATCCAAGTCGCTATGGTGATCGAAACTGGTCCGCTCCGCACGGGATAGCACCTCACTGAGTGCTTACAGGTATCTCGGAGTCGCGTCTTCAAATCAAGGTTCTTGTTCAGCAGAGAGGCGCAAGGTAGAGGTTGAATTGATGCTCAAGAGGTGATTGAGGACTTTGCTTGAAGGGCTCGCTGAACCTGTCCCACTGGCGCAGCGTGTGCAATGACCCATATATCAGCCTGCGTCACACGTTACAAAGGTCAGTGACGCTCTCGGGCAAAGTCCAGTCTTTCATTATATCGTTTCTAGCCTGGAATTGCATCAGCAAACCTGCCTCCACGTGCCATGCAATGTGACAGTGCAATGCCCAAAGCCCAGGATTGTCGCTTTTAAAGCGGATCAGTGCCCAGCCATTAGCATCAATGGTAAGCGTGTCTCTTCTGATCGGATTTGTCGTATTTATTGAGCCATACGAACTCCAGTCAAAGTACTGTTGGTCTGACATAGCCATAACCCAGAATCGGTGCCCGTGGAGGTGAAACGGATGAGAGCCATCGTCAAAGTTGATAATAAGTACATCGACAACCTGATTTCTTGGGATGTCTATGACATATTGATCTGATGGAGTGTAGGCTGAACTGACTCCCGAAACATCGAACGTGCTGTTATTGGCTTTTAGACCCTCTACTGCTTGATTGAGAGTCGGAACGTCAGCGGGGGCCCAGCTGGTGCCATTCACATATGCTCTGTCTAGCGCGTAGTCTCCGATTTCAAAAGAGAATTGAATGGAGTAAAGTGTCTGCGCCGGAGGAGCTTCCTCGACCACGGATGGGACCAATAAAGCGGGATTGAGATCTTCACACATATCATCAGTAGGATCTGACCAGTCGGATGATAGTGTAGGACCTTCTGTGCTATTGGTGTATGTCAGAAGGGCTCTAACATCCGGATCCAAAACCGGATTGTCAGTAGCGAAGCAAAACGTGTCCATCTGCGAGCGAATCCAATAATTCGTGGCACTCTGGTTGGCATCCAGGACGACTGAATACCTCTGAGCAACCGCGATTTGGAGTCTGTGGACATCAATTGGTTGTACCATAGTTCCGTCAGCTTCAATCACCGAGAGCGTGTGATTATCGATTGAGAAATCAAAGGGTGCGAATGCACCGGTATTGATAAGGCGATATCGGTATCGTTTGTGCTGTTGCACTGGAAATACTGCACGGGTTGAATTCGGTTGACAAGTATATTGGCTACTGGCGTCCACCAGGGAGGAGCAATTAAAACTTTGTTATTTGTCAGGTTAATACCGCAATCATGGGGAAAAATTCTTACTAATTCGTCCCTTGGATGAGTCCATTGTCCGGTACTGGCTCATTATTCTCGTTACCGCTCGCAAGATAAGTGGGCAAAAGAGCAGCACTCAAGTCATGATACCAGTCAGAGAGCAGGATGACCTGATCATAGTCGTAGCTTTCTCGAGCTTGCTGTTCTTCCGGGGCATGAATAATGAGTGGGCCGACAATGCCATCGGTGTATTGCGTGCTGTGATGAGAATGATACCAATAGGTGCCGTATTGGTTTTCAATGGTGAAGTTATACAAGAAGCTTCTCCCTGGTGGGATAGGGCACTGTGTGATACCTGTAGTTCCGTCCATCCAGTTGGTACCGTTTTGGAACATTCCGTGCCAATGAATGCTTGTTGCATTGGAAAGTCCGTTCGTGACATTGACCAACAACCGATCGCCACGGTTGGCCCGTATTAGCGGACCTGGAAAGTGGCCATTAATCACAAGCATCGTCCGAACAACGCCTGTGGCAGTCAGCAGTGACTTTGAATGCATTCCCGAAGCCTACTACCATCTGGCGCAGCGTCGATTTCACTCAGGGTCAAGTTGTAGGTTCGAACTGCAGGCGGTGCAGCGATATCCCAATCTGTCATACCCAGATTGTACTTTTGGGTCTCTGACCTCAAAGGAGAAATGTTTTGTGAAGCATATGAATCGGGGGCATTTGGAGAGGAAGAGTTAGCCGCTACGCCGGACGGCTGTGTGGCTGCGTTGTTGGAATGCTTCTTCAATCCTAAACCCAGCCCCAAGCCGAGCGCCAGGCCAAGGACAATGACAACAGTGGCGATGATGCTGCCGACGAGAAACCATGACCTTGTTCTTCTTCCGACATCCTTCTCACCACTGGCACCCAACAAAGGAGGCGAGGGTGTCGGAGACGCCTTTTGGTCCGCCATAACTTGCAACAAAGCGAAACCTTGGCCGACTGCGAGTTACAGTAACCACAGGCTAGCTTTCCAAGAG
>Ga0335072_10003170_pt1 | contig 24889 bp, 23 predicted proteins | sample Lox_Sample_21_FD_206725 | JGI IMG/M metagenome (GOLD analysis project Ga0335072, IMG submission 206725) | Soil microbial communities from Loxahatchee National Wildlife Refuge, Florida, United States - Lox_Sample_2.1 | ecosystem: Environmental > Terrestrial > Soil > Wetlands | place: USA... | reverse complement strand
CTAGAGCAGCAAAATGAGGCAGTGCAATCCGGTCAGCGATATCTCTCTCAGGCCCAGGTCCGTTACAAGGCAGGACTTGATCCGTTTCTCAATGTCTTAACAGCGCAGGTCAATCTTCTCGTGTATCAGGAAACATACGTGACTTTCCAGACACAGCAAATGGTGACAAGCGTTCAGCTCATTGAAGCTCTTGGAGGCGGATGGGATGGTTCGCAACTGCCCACTACGAAACAGGTAAGTGCAAAGATACACTAACAGTGATTAGTCGTGCGATTTTGAATCTATACACACTGGCTTTGTTGTGATCATAGTCACAGCGATTCAGATGGAGCACATTTAATTTGTTCTATGAAAGAGATTGGCGGCACATGATGCGGATGAGCTTGACCACCCGTTTTACCTTGATCACAACTCACGGAATCGCAATGTTGGGTTTAGGGCTGGCGCTGTTCTACATTCGGGCAACGATGACCAATATTGTTTTCGCCGTCTTTGGATCTATTTTTGCAATCCTTCTGGTCGCCACGTCATTTTTGTTCGCCGCTTTTCTTGACTGGGTATGTGTTGTCGGCATAGGCCTGAAGCATTTCATGGAATTGCGCCGTTACCTGCTTGTCAGCATGATTCTGGCTGCAGGCGGCCTTTTTCTTCTTTTTTATCCAGGTGCATCTGTCCAGCTGCTTTGCTATTTCACCGCCGGCTACGCTTTTTTTCTAGGTTTGGGAAAACTTCGCCTCGCTCAACATTGGGAGTGCGGCAGGCAGAAGAAACTCATCATTAATTTACTTGGTGCGATTACCATTTGCTTCAGCGCAGTGCTCGTTGCCATCGCAAACAAGGAAGCTCGGGATGCGCTGTCTGTATTGGGCCTCTACTCCATGTTCATTGGAGCTCAAATGCTATTGACCGTTTCTTATCTGTATCGCCAAAACAAAGTTAGGGCGGCACAATACAGCCACAGGCCAATGCTTGAGAATCCACCCGCGGATGGCGGTTAAACTTGCGTCGAGTTTTCCGTCATTTCCGTGTGAAGAGTCAGCACCGGGCATGTTGCTTCGCTAAAGACTTGCGGTGCCGTCCCACGCAATAAATGCGTACTCAATTCGGATGCAGTGCGCGCGCCTATCACAATTAGATCGGCATCTTGTTCCTTTGCTACTTCTACGATCTTGTATCCCGGCCGGCTGTCTGACAGCAGCGTACGCATGGTCTTGTCGGGATGAATGTCTGCTGGCAGATTCTGCCTGAATGCGCTCTCAAATCTTAGCCATTCTTCTTCTTTGCTCATACGGGCCGCATTTTCGACATTGAAGAGCATGAACTCCGCATGGTACTCATGAGCAAGCATAAACGCGTAAGCGGCAACCCGCGCTGCGTCCCTCTCCAGTGTGGTTGCACACAGAATGCGTTTTGGCGGCCACAATTGATTCTTGGCCACTGTTACAAAAGGTCCGATCACGAGCACCGGGCAGGTCACACGCCTCAATACGGCTTCCGTATCTGAACCGAAAAGAAATCGATTTAACCCTTTTCTGCCATGCGTGCCCATCACGATCAAATCGATTTGATGCTTTTCGACGAAGGAGCGAAGCTCGTCGTGCGTTGTTCCTGCAGTCAGAAGCGTCTTTGCATTAAGCCCTTGAGCCCGCAGCCTCTCGCCGCATTGCTCTAATTGTTTCACCTCATGCTGTCGAATCTCTTCCTCATCAATCCAGACTGCTTCAGGAGGACTGACCGGGTTGATAGGTTCATTCACATGCGCCAGTAGGAGTTTTGAATGGTATAGCTTTGCGATGCGCTTGGCATATTCCAAGGCATTATCGGAAATGGTTGAGAAATCCGTTGGGATCAGGATTCGCTCGAATGCGACTCTAGTTGGAGCAAGCGTAGTCATGAACACCCTCCCTATGAATGATTAGGTAGCAACCCTAATAACTCCGGTAAGCTAAATCTTCGGTTAAACCATAAGCGAGCCGTCTGAGGTTTGCTGTGATGAAAGTCACAGGGCTTATACGAGCAAATTCAAGCCAGCCTATTCATAGCTGTGCTTAAAAACAATTTCTTGCCACGAGAGGTGACATAGATCACGCCATTTATGCTTGCAACAAGCTAATTTAGTAGGTGCATGATTCGGCTCAATTCTTATCAGGCAGAAAGTGGTCTTATGCCAGACAATACTGGATTGCGGATTCGCACCGTCCTCTTTGCCACCGATCTTTCTGATGGTTCGTCCATTGTCTTGAACTGGGCCGCGGCCATAGCCTCCACTTATAAAGCTAAACTCGCCCTCGTTCATGTGTTCGATCCAGGCAATGCGGGAAATTGGACTGACTCTTCCTCGTCCGATCTTCGCAACCTGGCCAACGTGGCGAAAACCGAGCTGGAGCGAGTGGGCCAAAGTCTATTAGCGGCACAAGGAATTACAAGCGAAATTATCGTACGCTATGGCAACGTCAGGGACGCGATCTTTCAAGTCCAGCATGAGCTGTCAGCAGAGATGGTAGTGCTTGGATCCAGTGGTAAAAAAACACATCAACCTAAGTTCCTCGGCTCGATTGCAGAAGCCATCTTGCGCGAAATGAGATGCGGCGTCGTTACTGTTGGCCCCAGGGTCAGTCAGCGCCCTTTTTCATCAAACCCGCAGATCATTCTTTTTCCAACGGATTTTTCCGCATCTTCCCTTGCAGCTCTTCCCGCTGCGATTTCTCTCGCCCTTGATCTTTGTGCCGACCTTGCCCTGCTTCACGTCTGCAATCCATATGAATCTCATTCTTGCTTCGAGCATCAAGCCACTTGCAGAAAAAATTTGGCAGCAATCGCTGAACAGGTAGGAAAGCAAAGAATACCGGTGGAGCAATTCCTTGAATCTGGCGTCATCGCAGAGCGTTGCTTATATCTTGCGAAAGAAAAAACCGCCGACTTCATTGTGATGGGTGTCCGTCACGGCGACCTGGAAGACGGAACGCGACTGCACGGGACAGTGGCCGACTTGATCAGGGAGGCTCCATGCCCGATATTTACCTTAGCGCACCAGGCAAATGCCGGTCTCAGCAAACCTCTGCTGCACTGTTAACGGTCTCGGGGATGCAAGAGCGGCAGTTCGTGGGGATGCATAGCACTGGGCACGAAACGCCGGAAATTACCTGCAACACGGTGCTTGACGGCACATCTTCCTCCGACAGAATCTTCGCAGGACTACCCAGAACAACTAAATCAACGTGGTATTTCGCAGCGTATTCAGGGATTACGGCGGCTGCATCTCCAGTTGTCACAATATGCTCCACTGGCACGGTATGAGATTCATTCCAGGGCGCGAGAAAGCGAAGCCGCTCCAGGCACCTCCTGCGTTCTGCCTCGTTCTTCACTGCAGAAGCATGTAGCACCAATAGCTGCTCATGGGCAATGCGGTGCGCAGATGTCAACGCAGTAAGGGATGGCGTCGAGAAGTCTGTAGCCAGCAGCACGTTTCTCCATTGGCCAGCCCAGGGAAGCAGAGGTTCCGCATCCGGCGCTACTGTAAGGATCGGGCAAGGAGCTTTCGCCAGCAGTTGGCGCGCTATGGTTCCCAGCGCCGCCCTGCCTGCCTTTGTCTTCCCTCGTGTTCCGAGCACGAGGAGTTCTCCGTCATAATCCCGTATCGTTTGCAGAATAAGATCGCAGATGTTGCCGGTTTCTACAACGGAGTGAATGGAAATGCCCTGATTTCGCACTTCTTCTTCCATTCGGCTTAATTCTTCTCGGGCAGATTTGTCCGCCGCCACAAAATCCGGCGCTCCTGTCGGGAATGCATATCCAACCGGATCAATAACGTGAACCAGCAGCAATCTGGCGCCGTGGCGGCGAGCAATGGCTTGCGCGTAACGGAGTGTAAAGGAAGATTTCTCCGAGAAATCAGTGGCGACGACGATCGTTTCAAAGGGGAACTGTCTGGAGACTGTCATTGGCTTTCCTCACATACTCCACTCGGGACTTCAATAACACTCTAGTAGGGCGCCTACGGTGTTGCTGTGATGGGGGTCACGCCTACAAAAGGGCTTTTTCGAAGCCCCTGAAATACAGCCCTGAAGCAGACTGCAAATCGTCTCCGTGACGAAATATCGCCTCTCTCTTCGTCACCTGACAAGGCCAGATTGATTGGAGCTGGCTCCAAAAAATCCAATAAGCCATTTAGTTTCAAACATATACCCATGATGCTCGCGGAGGCGAAGGATTTGGCCACTTGCTTGCGCTAAGTGACAGGTATTGAAAGGCTGCAATGCAATGATGAGGATCTCGACGCAGAACGGTGTAAATGAAATCACCTTAAAGCTGGAAGGAAGGTTGGTGGGTGCCTGCGTCCCGGAGCTCGAACGTTTCTGGAACACCCTCGCTCCATCAATGGGCATGAAGAAATTGTGCCTGGACATACGCGGGGTGGCCTACCTGGACGGTAAAGGAAAGCAAGTTCTCAAAGACATATTGACAGCGACCGGTGCTGAGATTCGCGCCGATTCACTGCTTACGAAACAGTTCGCAGGGGAAATAGCGCAAAAGATCTGCGTAAGCACGGAGGACTAACATGCACCACGTATCCAGTTTCGATACAAAGCAGAATTGCCAGAAGTGCAGACTGAAAGAGAACGGTCTGTTCTGCCATCTCAGTGCAGCGGCAACGAAGGACTTTGAAGCCATCAGATATTCGTCGATGTATCCGCCGGCGGCGATGCTTTTTCTCGAGAACGAACCTTCGCGTGGGATATTCCTGCTCTGCGCAGGAGAGGTCAAGCTGTCCATCAGTTCCAGCGGAGGGAAAACTCTGATTCTGAGGATAGCCCGGCCCGGAGAAATCCTTGGGCTGACCGCGACCATGTCCGGCGCGTCATATGAGTCGAGTGCCGAAACGTTGCATCCCTGCCAGGTCGCCTTTATTCGTCGCGACGACTTCCTGAATTTCGTCAGGACTCATCCTGAAGTCTACCAGGCAGTCATTGGCCAGCTCAGCTCTCAGTACAACCATGCCTGCGAACAACTCCGCACTGTTGGGCTCTCCTCATCTGCGCATGAAAAACTTGCCCGCTTGATCCTGCAGTGGTCGCTGGAAGGCAAAGAGACCATCGAGGGAACGCAGATCAAAGTTCCGTTGACTCACGAGCAGATTGCAGAATGTGTGGGATCGACCCGGGAAACCATTACACGCACCTTAAGCGAATTCAAGAACAGACATCTTGTTATGCTCAAAGGCGCCACCATGATTATTCCAAGCCGGGCCGCCCTGGAAGCCATCAGCGGGATATGAAAAGGTAGAAACATTCCAGCCCTCATGCAGTTCGTCGAAGACTTCTTAAAGCCCTTTTTGCGCTTTTTTGTGCCTGGAGTATTATTCACAGCGTAGCGATCTAATTCGACGGACATTTGCCGCTCATGACAGACTTGCTGGCTGAAAAAGAGCCCCACGCGCCCATGTTGGCGCTCTTTGAAAAACTCTTCATCTGCTCGCCGGACGCAATTCTGGTTGCTTCATCCCAGGGGCGCATCCGTGAGGCTAACCTCCAGGCAGAACGCCTTTTTGGATATTCTCACGACGAACTGACGAACGCGACGATTGAAGATCTCGTTCCCGAACGCTTTCGGCAGCTGCACTCACAGAATCGCAATACCTATCAAACAGCCCCCACCACCCGACCAATGGGAATCGGGCTAGAGCTATATGCGAGAAAAAAAGATGGCACGGAATTCCCTGTCGACATCATGCTGAGTCCCGTTCAAATAGAGGGCGAACAGATTGTGGCCGCGGTAGTTCGCGACATCACCGACCGCAAGAACGCTGAAAAGGCTTTGCGTAAGAGCGAAGAGCGGTTTCGGCTTCTCATCGATGGCGCACGGGACTATGCCATCTTCATGCTCGATCCGGAAGGCCGGGTTGCAACCTGGAACCCCGGAGCTGAACGCATTAAGGGTTATACTGCGCAGGAAATTATCGGTCAGCATTTCTCACGTTTTTACATTCAAGAAGACATTGAGCGCGGCAGACCGGAATACGGGCTGGCAGTCGCGAAAGCCGAAGGCAGATACGAGGATGAAGGATGGCGGGTACGGAAGGATGGATCGAAGTTCTGGGCGAATGTAATCATCAGCGCGCTCCACGAAAAGAATGGCAATCTCATAGGATTCTCGAAGGTAACGCGAGACTTCTCGACGCGTAAGAGGGCGGAATATTCCCTGTTGCATGAACTCGGCAAGGTGGTGCTTTCAAATTTGGCCGGTGCGCAAATGCTTGCTGCAATTGCGGACAGCCTTCAACACCTGGTGCCGCATGATTACGCTACCATCGCCCTCTATGAAAGCCCTGCAAATCGTCTCTTGGTACAGAAACTTTCATCAGACGGCGAGACCGCAAGAGAATTAGTTCTTCCCATCGAAGGAACGCCGGACGGCTGGGTCTTCCGCAACAGGCGCCCAATCTTCATGAGCCGAATTGTGACAGGCGATTTCATACCGGAGGGACTTGCTCACTATTTTGCAGCCGGCATAAAGTCTGGATGCTGGCTCCCCTTAAGCTACGATGACCGAATGATCGGCAGTCTGTTCATTGGCAGCAAACGCGAGTCGGCATTCGACCCGGCAAACGCTGAACTGCTTCTTCAGATTTCGAGTCAGATCGGCGCAGCGATTGATCACATCTACACTTTGCGCCATGTCTCCGAATTAAGCGAAATACTGAAGCAGGAAAAGCAGTATCTCGAAGAGGAACTGCTTACCGAATACAGCTTTGAAGAAATCGTTGGCGAGAATCCTGCACTGAAACGGGTACTGCAGCAAGTGGAAACAGTGGCACCCACTGACGCAACCGTGCTCATCCAGGGAGAAACCGGCACAGGGAAAGAGTTGATCGCCAGAGCAATTCACTACCTCAGCCCGCGCCGCGAGCGAACTTTTGTGAAACTGAATTGCTCCGCGATTCCTCTCGGTCTATTGGAAAGTGAGCTGTTCGGGCATGAGAAGGGTGCCTTTACCGGAGCGATCACTCAGAGAGTCGGACGCCTGGAATTGGCGCACTTGGGAACCCTGTTCCTCGATGAAATAGGTGATCTGCCCCTTGAACTTCAACCAAAACTTCTTCGGGCCTTGCAGGAACGAGAAATTGAACGCCTCGGTGGCAGAAGAACGATCCCAGTAGACGTTCGCTTGATCGCTGCCACAAATCGGGACCTTGCCGTCATGGTGAAGAAGGGCGAATTCCGCAGCGATCTTTACTATCGCCTGAAGGTCTTTCCTATTACCATTCCCTCATTGCAGCAAAGGCGTAGCGACATCCCTCTGCTCGTAAACTACTTCGTTACCAAACATGCGCGGCGTATGAAGAAACAAATCGATACCATCCCAGAAGGCGTCATGGCTGCTCTTGTTAAGTGGCATTGGCCAGGCAATGTAAGAGAGCTTGAGAATCTTATAGAACGAGCCGTGATTCTCACAAAGGGATCGACATTGCGTGTACCGCTCGCTGAGCTTGAGATGGTTGAAGAGACTACAGGCGGGGCATCCACGAACCTCCGGACAACGGAACGCGAACATATTCTTCGCATTCTTCGTGAAACCAAAGGCGTGATTGGTGGACCAGGCGGAGCTGCGGAGAAACTCGGGCTGAAGCGGACTACCTTAAATTCAAAGTTGAAGAAACTTGGTATCGAGAAAGAAGATTACTCCTGATCTTCACTGTGGCCGCAAAATGATAACTCAACTCCATAAGCTACTGAAGAATGTGACATAGATCACAACCTATCCACGGACTGTAAGCACGGGGCAGGTAGCCTGCCGGACCACTTCAAATGCAACACCGGCCTTCAATCTATCGAACCAGTGAGAAAGACGCCGAGTTCCCAGGACGATAAGGTCGGCGTTCACTCGATACGCCAGCAGTAGAATGCCATCGGCAGCGTAGCCATACTCAACAATGCACTCTGGATCACACCAGTCCCGCGCAATATCCGGAACCTGGCACTGCAACATAGCCGCAAATCTTTCTGTCAGTTCCTCGCTGTTGGCATGCTGCTTACGATCAGCTTCCGGCAGCACGTGACATAAAAAGACCTGCCCTCCATTCACTCGCGCCAAAGACATCGCATACACGGCGGCTCTTGCCGCTTCTGATGAGAAATCAGTTGCATACACGATCCGCTGAAATTTTCCATCAGGAGCAGGTGGCTGTGCGGCGGGACCAACCGTTAGCACTGGACACTCCGCATGATGGATCAGATACTCGGCCACCGATCCAAACGCAAGACGCCCTAAGCCTCCCGGCCCTCGCGTGCCTGTCACAATCAGGCCAACTGACTTTTCTTTTGCGAGTCGCAAAATCTCATGTGCCGGATCAATCCCTTCGCTCAAAATGCCCTCACTCTCTATCGATGAAGATGTGAGCCGCGCTTTGGCAGCATTAAGGTGGTCGCGTCCATACTGGCGAAATATGTCAATGCAGATACCCGCATCGGGCGCGTCAAACGCGGCTGAGAGATCTACTACATGGACCAGCTTCACTTTTGATCCATAGTGCTCGGCGATCGCCTTCACATATAAGCCGGCCTTCTCCGCAGTCCTTGTAAAGTCTGTAGCGAAAAGGATGCGCTCGAGGCTTATCTCGACCTGTTGTCCAAGCACAATCACTGCTCACCTCCCCGCCGCTTTTCGATAAGCAGCTATGGGAATCTTTATACAAATGTCCCACGAAGACGGCGTGCCAGACTGTGATGCTGAACACGACATCTCGTGACCGTGATCACATCCGATCCTCTTGCTGGAAATTAATCTGATGACTGACGGAGAGAGTTATGCCTGCATTAACCTCGGCTCAAATCGAATCGCAAGTTTGCGTCCACAATATTCTATTTGCAACGGACTTTACCCACGCCTCGCAGAAGGCGTTCAGGTATGCGAAAGCATTCACCCGCCATTTTCAGGCCACGCTGATGCCGGCGCATGTTCTGCGAGCATCCGCCCAGGATTGGCCAAGATTCGGAGCGGACCCCGAATACAAGAAGCTCTGGCACGAAACAAAACGGGAGCTGGATGCGCTCTGCCGTCAACTTCGCCAGGCTGGCTTTCAAGCGAACAGTATCTTGTTAGAAGGCGACCCTGTCGAAAGAATTCTCGAGGCTGCAAAAAGCCACAAAGCAGATCTCCTTGTGCTCGGAACACACGGGGCAAAGGATCTCGAACGTCTGTTCCTTGGCTCCACGGCGGAGGCAATTCTGCGAGCCGCCCCATGTCCAGTTCTGACTGTTGGACCAAATGTGCACAGTCCTCACGGAGAACTGCTCTTACAAAAGGTACTTCTGGCTACAGATTTCAGCCCTGAAGCGGCTGCCGCAGCACCATACGCCTTCTCTTTGGCAACCGAACAAGCTTCTCATGTCAGCGTCTGCCACGTGCTTCCCGAGGGGCATACCAAGACCATGGACAGTGCTCAGCTCCAAACTAAGTTCATGCAGGCCATGAATCATTGGATTCCCGAGGGTTCAAGGAAAAACAGAACAACCGAATATGTTGTGGAGTATGGCAACGCTGCGGATGAGATACTTAAGCTCGCAAAAGAGCAGCATGCCGATCTGATTGTTCTAGGCGTGCACTCGTCTTCAGTCCTCACGACACACCTGTTGCCGGGAGTTGCATTCCGTATCATAGCTAGCGCTTCATGCCCCGTGCTGACAGTTCGTAAATGACGCCAGACATCAGCAGTTGTGTGTGGCCAAGCTGCTCTGAAAAGTGCTCCCGTCTGCTTCTTTGCTGTCGTGAGCAAAGAGTGTAAACACTGGGCATCTCGCCAGCCGGATGACATCAAAAGCGGTTCCGTAGCCGCGTGCGCTGTCGGTTTGCTTCATCCCGTGAACACCCATAACGATGAAATCTACATGTTTTTCCTTGGAGACTGTCACAATAAGGTCCGCGGCATGTCCGGCGCGCGTAATGTATTCAGACACCACTGATGGATCCATCATCTTCGCCACAAGCTTTTGGAAATCATTCTTATGGTTGGAGACTTGGCCCGCGCTGAAATTATTTTCATCTACGTGCAGCAACAACAAACGTCCGCCAATATGCCGCGCCAGGCACTCTGTGTATGCCAGGGCAGCACGCGAGGTTTCTGAAAACTCTGTCGGGAACAGGACGCTCCGTGGATGAGTGGCCTCACACGCGTCTTGCCGAACCTGCCTGGCAACTGTCAAGACCGGACAAGAGACCGCGCGCAGTAACATCTCCGCAACCGATCCCAGGCCTTCACCGTTTTTGAAACCTTTGCCCCGGGTTCCAATCACCAGAAGGTCAGCATCGCGCTCTTCAATCAAGTTCGAGATTACCTCTCGAATCGTCCCTACCCGCACGGTCATTGCACAGCGCACGCCATCAAATGAAAGGCCTTCGGCAACCTTTTGAAGTTCTTCTTCCGCTGCATCAATGCGCTCAGGGGGACTCATACCAGGCAATCCATTCTCCTGAACTGAGCGCATCATATCAATAACATGTACCAGCAGGACTTTTGCAGAGAAATATCTAGCCAGCTGCTTGGCGTAATTTACGGCGCCATAGGACGCGTCAGAAAAATCTGTGGCGACTACAATTCTCTTCATTGTAAATTCACGATACTCGCGCATAACGCACCTCACCTTTTTCCGAAGCAGCGAGATGGTGCAGAAGTACTTCTTCCGCCAGGCGCCGCTTCACCTGTCTTCTTGTCAGCACTGTTCATCGCCAGGCTTCAACGGGCGTGTCTCCTGCGGACAGATCGCGACTTTCAGCACCCCATCCATTCGTTTACTGAACAGCGTGTAGGCATCAAGGATCTCGCTCAGGAAGAACCTGTGCGTAAGCAATGGAGTAAGGTCGACACGCTTGTACAAGATAAGCTCCATGAGACGGCGCATGCGCTCTTTGCCGCCTGGGCAGAGCGTGGTCACGATCTTATAGTCGCCAATACCAGCCGCAAATGCATCACAGGGAATGTTCAATTTGCCGGCATACACGCCCAGGCTGGACAGCGTGCCTCCGGGACGAAGAGAGCGCAGCGCAGTCTCAAAGGTCGTCTGCGTTCCCAGCGCCTCGATCGCAACATCCACTCCGCGGCCACCGGTGATCTTCCTGATTTCTGCCACGACATCCATCGTTGCCGGATCGAGTACGATGTTCGCGCCCATCCTGAGTGCTACCTGCTTGCGTATGGGATTCGATTCGGTCGCGATGATGAGACTGGCGCCCTTCAGCTTGGCGCCTGCAGTTGCACACAGACCAATCGGCCCCTGCGCCAGCACCGCAACACTGTCACCCAGCTTGAGATCGGCGCTTTCAGCAGCAGAGAACCCGGTCGAAGCAATGTCAGCGAGCAGAATCACCTGTTCATCATTCAGCTCGTCTGGAATCGCTGCCATATTGGCTTGGGCATGAGGAACCAGCAGATACTCCGCCTGAGCGCCATTGATAGTATTGCCAAATTTCCAGCCGCCAATTGGTACTCCGCCGCACTGTGACCAGCTCCCATTCAAGCAAGACATACATTGTCCGCAAGGCGTGATGGCGCCCACCAGCACACGCTGTCCCACCTGATAACCTGAAACGCCAGGTCCTAGTTCGTGAATGACGCCGACAGCTTCATGGCCGATCACCAGACCAGGCTGGACGGGATATTCCCCTTTCAGAATATGCACATCCGTCCCGCAAATCGTAGTCAATGTCACGCGAAGCACTGCTTCTCCGTAGCCCGGCTTTGGGATCGGAACGTTTTCAATGGCAATCTGATGAGGACCGCGAAATACCAAGGCTTTCATGATTCCGGCAGCTCGGATCGGTTCCTGTTTTTTCTCATTTACAAGTGCAGTTGTCATGGCAACCTCCGTCTTATTCACTTTATGCAAAATCGGCTGTTCGGCCAGTGATTCCTGTCACACATCTTTCGCCGATCAGGAGAACAGTTCTGAGCCCACTTCCGGGCTGCTTAAAGCGACCCTGTGATTTTGATCACAGCGACTTTTACATTGGCGTGACACACTTGAGATGTGAGGACGTTATATGCAATCTGACTTCGGCTCGGAAAATCCCAACTCATTTCGCGGACCGACAAATCGTCGCCTTCTGAGCTCGCTGGTGCGGGAGCATCCTGTTCAAAAACTTCTTTCCACAGCTGTTTGCTGGCCCTGCAGTGCAGTCGCGCTTGCTGGCGCAGTCGAGGCGGCGGAAGCCGGCCTTATTGACCCAATTCTGGTGGGATCCAAGAAAGAGTTATTGGAGATCGCTTCGTCAGAAGGCTTGAATATCAGTCACTACCGTCTGTTCGATGTTGACAATGAAGACGAGGCAGCAACCATAAGCACAGAGCTATGCCGCACGGGCCGCGCTGATGCGTTGATGAAAGGCAGCCTGCATACAGATCTGTTCATGCGCTATGTCCTGCGAAAAGATGATGGGCTGCGTACGTCACGGCGCATCAGTCATGTTTTCGTCATGGATGCACCGCTCTATGATCGCACTCTGTTTATCACCGACGCGGCAATCAACATTTATCCAACGCTCGAAGATAAGATCGATATTGTACAAAACGTGATCGATCTTGCACATCGGCTCGGACTCGCGAAGCCCAGGGTCGCAATCCTATCGGCTGTAGAGACAGTTTCCCCAAAGATTGTTTCCACCATTGACGCCGCTGCACTTTGCAAAATGGCTGACCGAGGGCAGATAACCGGCGCTGTTCTCGACGGCCCTCTCGCTTTTGATACCGCAGTCAGCGCAGAGGCGGCACAAGTAAAGCGACTGCATTCTCCCGTTGCGGGAGAAGCAGATATTCTCGTCGTTCCCGATCTTGAGTCCGGAAATATGCTGGCCAAGCAACTCGAATACCTCGGCGGAGCACGTCTCGCAGGGATTGTTGTTGGCGCAAAAGTGCCGATTATCCTGACCAGCCGCGCAGATACCTCGGAATCGCGCGTGGCCTCCTGCGCAATTGCATCGCTCCTTGCCAGCGAAAAGATGCCGTCAGCTTGTGCATTCGCAAGCGTGACGCCCGTCACAGGCACGTAAATCTTGTTTGGCCTATCGTTAAGCGTAGCGATGATTCCGCTCGTGAGCTGGGTGGTATTCCTATGAGATGCGCTAATCCGCGCTGTAAACGCGAAGCGTTATATCTTCGGAGTGGCAGTTTGCATTTTATCGATACTGTTCCTGGAGACGCACGGCTATTGGAAGGACAGGTTTTTACACAAAAGATCATCTGGCTTTGCGATGTATGTACTCCGCTTTATACAGTGGAAACCTGGCGCCCGCCTGGTGAGCAGCTGCAACTTCGAATAAAATCCGTCAACTACACAGGCAGCAACGTCAAAACCCAAGAGCGTGATTTATAGAAAACGTAAGATGGCAAGAAGCCAGATCAGCAAGGTGGAAATGAACAAGCTATGTCATTCGCTGTACCCGAACGATTACAGTATGATCATTTAACCGTCAATGTGACATGGACGGTCAGAATCCTGAGACAATTCCGCCTCCAGGTCCCCATTAGCAAGGATAGGCTCCTTTTCCCGCATGAGTTGCCCGAGCGTGCAAACAACCTTTTGCAAAAGGCTCGCCAGCGGCTGCGGAACACTTCGACCTAAGCCAAATTGTTGTGGCTCTCTTAATACTTGGCATAAACCTGTATAAGCATCTCTAAGGTTTATTTCGATATCCGTCATATTGTTCACACTTTGCTAACTTCACTTTCAATCTACTGGCGTCTTTCGATACCTTGTACTTTATTGGTCTACTTTGTTCATTCGATGTGATCATGATCACACCTGCTTTAAAACAAAAGAGCAGCCATAAGACCCCGCGATCAATGGTTCCTGGTGGCGTTCGCATGCCGTCCTTGCGCCAGACGATCGGCCTCTGATCCGGCAAGTAGGAATGCGCCTACACCATAGACATAGCTTGACGACGGCTTGAATTCACCCGGAGCGGCTCCGATCGGCTGAATACTGCCAAGCCGTCCATCCACATAAATATGTGCAACGAGGCCCTTCCATCCCTTTTGAACCACGGGCAGATATGTGGCGCGGTCAAGAATGCCGTGATTGATTCCCCACGCAAGCGAATACAGGAAGAATGCCGATCCCGAGACTTCCGGCAACGGGTAGGCATCCGCGTACAGCAAGCCGGAGCGCCACAGGCCGTCCGCTCCCTGAAGAGAAGCAACTCTCGAAGCCATCTGGCGATATTGGTCGAGGTATTTCTGCCGCGTGGGGTAATTGTCCGGCATCTCCTCAAGCACGCGAGCCAGCCCGGCCATCACCCATCCATTTCCACGGGACCAGAATAGCTTCTTGCCATTCGCCTCTTGCTTGTGGAGATAACTCGCATCGCGGAAATACAGGTGCTCCGCCGGATCGTAAAGCAGGTTCGACGTGATCCACCACTCCCGATCCATGTAATCCAGGTAGGACTTATCTCCTGTATCCCTGTAGAGGCGTGCCCATACTGGTGGCGCCATAAACAACGCGTCACACCACCACCAGACGGGCTTTCCCGGATCGTCCGCCATCTTCATCAACGCATCGAACTGCTCCCTGGTCGGCTCCATCATGCGAGCTTCGTGATAATCCCGGTAGAGATCGAGATAGGTCTGTCCAATGGCCTGATCGTCAGCGTGAGCCAGGCGTGGACCGAGCTTCCAGTCGAACTTATTGCCAACCTGCAGCATTGCATCTTCGTATCGGGCTTCGTGCAGAGACTTCGCAGCGGCCATGAATCCGGCATAGAGGGCCGCGAAAGTCCAATCTTGACTGAAGTAGGGTTGTGAGCGGGCCAATTCCCAGTCGCCTACCTTGCGCATCGCAGTTTCAATGGTCTTGGGTTTGAAGGCAGACGAGAGATTGGCCAGCGGTGGTGGATTATCCAGCGTGTCTCCAACTCCGGGAACTGGGGCCCGGGGCTTAGGAGCCGGAGCGGTCTGTCCGCCCAATCCAGCAAGCGAAATTACGGAAAGACAGGCCATTATGCTAACCACCAGGAGTCTTCTCTGCATGCACCATCCTCGATCGGGTGAATTCGACAAGCTATAGTAATGCGCCGTCACTCTCCAGGGAAACAACTCATCCCGTATAGCGGGACGTGATTGCATAAACGTGGAGACACCCACGCTCTCATTCTGATAAACAGAAATTGCGATTGCATGAGAGCTGCCTCAACGGATTTTTCTGCCGCGATGAGCATGGATGCCTAAATTAAGTTTCTGCGGAATACAAATCGGGAAGAGCGTCAAGCGCGGCGTATTTCCGAGTTTGCCTCTAATCGTCTGCCTGGCATGGTGGCCATTAGCGTCGTCGGCCCAGCAGTTGCCGTGGTCGCAGCGCGTGGCAAACTCAATCATGGAGCGCTGGCCCGCTGGTCGCTTCGTCGCGCCAGATGCAAAGTGGGGGAACTCCGAACTCGGCGCCTTGCTCATCGGGATGGATGCGGTGTGGTACAACACCGCGAGCCGTCCTTATTATCAATATGCGAAGGAATCCATCGATCGACTGGTTGCCCCGGATGGCTCGATTCCAAGCTACGATGCAGGCGCAAACCTACTGGACAACATAGCTCTCGGGCGGCAGTTGCTGTTCCTCTACCGCGTGACCCAGGACGCAAAGTACTACAAAGCCGCCACGCTCCTTCGCAGGCGGCTATCGGCGCAACCACGCAATGTTTCGGGCGGCTTCTGGCATCAGCAGACTTATCCCGATCAGATGTGGCTGGATGACCTCTACATGGCCGAGCCCTTCTACGCCGAATACGCGGCGGTCTTCCAGGAGCCACAGGATTTCACCGACATCACAAAGCAATTCTCCCTGATCGAAGAGCACACCCGTTCGCCGAAGACCGGCCTGCTTTATCACGCCTGGGACGAGTCACGGAAGCAGGCGTGGGCCGACAGGGTTACCGGAGCATCTCACATCGCGTGGGCGCGCGGGATGGGCTGGTACATGATGGCGCTGGTCGACTCGCTGTCCTACTATCCGAAGAATGACCCCGGACGTGCCACGCTCCTCGCAATTCTGAATCGCACCGCTGCCGCTGTCGTCCGTTATCAGGACAAGAATACGGGCCTCTGGTATCAGGTCCTCGACAGACCGGATGATAAGGGCAACTACTTTGAATCGTCTGCCGCCTGCATGTTCACGTATGCGCTGCAGAAAGGCGTTCGGCTCGGATACCTGCCACAGCACTATTCAGACAACACAGCGCGCGCTTGGCAGGGAATCCTGAGCCATTTCGTGCAGACTGATGCAAATGGATCGGTAACCGTTACCGGCACAGTCACAGAAATCGGCCCGGGTGGTACTCCTTATCGCGACGGAAGCGATGCCTACTATGTGAACTCCCCAGTCGTCAGCAACAGCCCGATAGGAGTGGGCGCGTTCCTACTGGCTAGCACCGAGATGGAGCTTGCGCCGGAAGCATCTCTGGCTCGCGGCGAAACAGTTATGGTCGATGCATGGTTCAACGGCCAGCAGCGGCTGAACGCCGCCGGACAAAAAGAATACTTCCACTACAAGTGGAGCGACTACACCAACAACGGTTTTTCTCTCTTCGGTCACATTTTCGCAAGTCATGGCGCCGCTCTGGATACGCTGTATAGCGCTCCCACTGTAGACAAGCTCAAGGGAGCGCAGTACTACATCATTGTTTCGCCCGACATTCCGGCAAAGAATCCTCATCCTCATTATGTACAGCCGGAGGAAGCAGATCAGGTGGCCGAATGGGTAAGGCGGGGCGGTGTTCTGATTCTAATGGAGAACGATCCTGCCAATGCGGATATCGACCATCTCGACCTGCTCGCAGATCGCTTTGGTCTCCATTTCAATGATGTGCTCAGTCATCACGTCATTGGCGACGACTTTGCAGCAGGCCGCATCGTGGTAAGCGGCGGTGGTCTTCTCTTTCACGATCCTCACACGCTTTACATGAAAGACACATGCACGCTTTCGTTGAAGGCTCCCGCCGTACCGCTCCTCGAGGATAAGGGCGGCATCATGATGGCCACAGCTAAGTACGGCAAAGGGACGGTCTTCGCAGTCGTAGACCCATGGCTCTATAACGAGTACACGGATGGCCGCAAAAATCCCCCCGTTCAAGACAACTATGCGGGAGGAAAAGAGTTGGTGCGCTGGCTTATCAACCAAAGGCAGCATGAAGCCGGCTCTCCATCTCAACCATAGAAACCCACTTAGACGAACTGATGGTTGCTGAAGGAATTTTATGAAAACGTATCTGATGGCAGACCCGGTGCGATACCCCACCATGACGACGGCGCAGATTCGAGAAACATTCTTGATCGATGCGCTCTACGAACCCGGCGCACTCGGCCTGGCATATGTCGATCTGGATCGGGCGGTTGTAGGGATAGCTGCACCCCTGGCAAGTCCAATCGCGCTTCCGGCAGATGACGCGCTTCGAGCGCAATATTTCACCGAGCGTCGAGAGTTAGGCGCATTGAACATCGGCGGCAGCGGGGTTATTTACGCCGGCGGCAAAGCTCATCCCCTCGAAAATCTGGACTGCCTTTATATAGGACGCGGCACAAAGGAAATTACATTTGAATCGAGCGACCCAACTGCGCCAGGCATCTTTTATCTTCTCAGCTACCCGGCGCATGCCACCTACCCCACCACTCTGGTTCACAAGAATGAGGCTGACCCGGTCGAACTGGGCAACGGAGAGACATGCAATCGCCGTACAGTGTGCAAGTACATCCATCTGGGTGGCGCAAAGAGCTGCCAGCTGGTGATGGGCGTGACTCATCTGCATCCGGGAAGCGCATGGAACACGATGCCCGCGCATACGCACATGCGGCGCTCCGAGATCTACATGTACTTCAACCTCGGGGGAAACGCTCGCGTCTTTCACCTGCTGGGCCCGCCGGGAGAGACGCGCCACATCGTTATGAAGGATCGCGAAGTCGTCGTATCTCCCGGTTGGTCAATCCACGCCGGGATGGGGACTCAGGCGTATAGCTTCTGCTGGGGCATGGGTGGAGAAAATCAGGACTACGCTGACATGGATCCTGCGCCGCTGCAGAGTCTTCGCTGAAGCAAGATCATTCAAAAGATTTCTGAGGAGCGTAAAGCAGTGAAACTTATTGCATTTCTCGCAGCAGCCGCGCTCGCGGTACCGTCTCTCGCACAAACAGCGAGCAGTGTCCAGGTATTCGCGGGTAAAGATGTCGCCGCGCAATTAGCGACTCTCACGCAAATGGCCAAGGGGCCCGGCAGCAGCGGGGCGACACTCGTCGACTACAAATCGCACTCGATCAAGCTCTCCGTACGGACAGCTAGCGGCGGAGCCGAGATACACGCGCATTTCGACGACATTTTCGTCGTTACCCAGGGAAGTGCGACGCTGATCACCGGTGGAACAGTCGTCAACGCAAAGACAGACGCTGATGGCGAAACGAAGGGCAGCCGCATTCAGGATGGAAAGTCGCAGACGATTGTGAAGAGCGACATCGTCCATATTCCCGCGGGCACGCCACACCAGTTGATCATCGCTCCTGGAGATACCTTCAGCACAATCGTCGTCAAGGTGAGGGAATAACGTTATACACGGTCGCACGGCTGTTCATTCGAAAAACCAGCAGTGTAGGCGCAGGGCAGAACGTCACAATCAATTTCCGTAATGCCGCAGAAAGGGCGATAGCGCATTTGATTTCTTCTTCGTATGCAGCCCCAGTGACGCGGAAATATCGCGACAGCAGCGGAGCAGATGCTCTGCGATGCCCGGCACACTCTGCACAGTGATGCGCGAAGCAGGACCGGATACACTCACGGCCGCAATGGCCTGATGATGTTCATTAAAGACAGGTGCGCCAACGCAGCGAACACCTAATTCAATCTCTTCGTCATCGATGGCGTAGCCGCGCCGCCGCACTCTTTCCAGGGCTTTCATGAGCAGCTCGCGCGAACTCAGCGTCTTGGGGGTGTAGCGCACGAAGCGGATCTTTGCGATGATCTGTTCGATTACTTCCTCTGGCTGGAAGGCTAGCATCGCCTTGCCCATTGACGTGCAATACACAGGGTTCGAGGTTCCGATTTTGGAACTCATGCATACCCGGCGATTTGGCTCCACTTTGTCCAGGTAGACAACCGATGTCTTTTGCAGGACGCTCAGGTGCACCGTTTCACCCACCTGCATGGCGAGGCGGCGGAAAAACGGCTGAACACGCGCGCGCAGGTCGATCTGCTCTACCGCTCGATTGCCAAGCTCATAGAGTTTCAGGCCCAGACGGAACCGATTCTCCTGCGTGCGCTCAATCAATGCGCTTCGCTCCAGCACCATCAGCGACCGATGCGCCGTGCTCTTATGCAGGCTCATGCGCTGACATATCTCAGCCAGGCTGAGCGGCGTGTCGCTCTGGCCCAGAACTTCGAGCACAGAGACTGCGCGGTCCAGGCTCTGCAGTTGGTATGGTCCGTCAGCCTTCGCCACTGCTTCCGGAAGGTGCGTTGGAGATGAAGTGCTGGGTGATGCCGCCATGAAAGTATCCTCACCGATTGATAGATCGATCCTGTTGCCGCTATCCCGGAGGCAGTCCTCCAAGATACATGTAGCTCAACGATGGTGCCTGTGCGAGCAGTTTCGAGATCGCTGGATCAGGAAACCGCGACACGTAGATGTTTGCCCAACTGATCTGCTCTGCCGTCGGAGGACCATTGGGCGTGTCCTGTGGAATGCCGGTGGCCTTCTCGAAGAAACTGTTATCCACCATTCCCTTAGTTGAAAGTTCAGCAAGCTTCTTCAAGGCGTAGTTGTGGTCGGCATATAGATCCAGTCCGTTGTCTTCTCCAAACTCTGCCAGATAGACAAGCGGCGCGAGCGCGTACAGGTGATAATGCAGGGCGCGTTGTCCCCTCTTCATTTCAAGGGGCAAGGATCCATCGGGCTCGATCTGCGCAACTCCGACGCGATAGGTATCGATGCCCCAGTTGAACAATTGCCGATTATTGGCGGCGATGCCGGCAGCTGCCACTTCCACGCCAGCCCAATAGAGATGGTTGTTTTCAGCATCGCCGGTTCCCTTTTCGCGGCGCACGTCGTAGTAGTCCATGGTCCGACGTACCACGTTCACGATCCAGGACAGGATCTCGTGCTCCTGGTCGGAATGAATCAATCCGCTATCGCGAACCTTGAGGTAAGCAATCGCGATCGCCCCGATCACCCACCCCTGGACATAATAGGCCTGGTTAGAGGACATTTTGCCGGTGAAGACGCCATCTTTCGCCGCAATCTCCATGTGCGAAACAGCGCACTTGGCTGCCTCGCGGCTGCCGGTCGTACGGTATGCGTCCGCCGCATCGACGATTCGCTGTCCCAGCTCTTTATAGGGCCCGGAGCTGGCGACATAGGCCTTCCACTTCGCCGGATCGATAATCGACGACTTGCTATCGGAATAGAAGCGATCGGTGGTTAGGTCCGCCGACAGGTGAACAATAGCGGGACAGCTATACGGAGCCTCGGTGAGCTTCACATTGTGGCCGTCCCATGGCGAGCGCAATGGCTGCTGCGCATGCGCTGGAAGGGAAAAAAGCAAAGCCGCGGTAAACATGAAGTACCTCATGACCTTGTTATCTGCTCTCCGCGTAATCTTCACGAACCGGTGTAAACACGTCGAGCACTTCGGACTCTTCCAGAGCGCTGGCCTGGTGTTCAACTCCGCCCGGAATCACGAAGCTATCGCCCGTGCGGGCATCGAACGTGCGCTCTCCCGCGTTGAATCGAATGTGTCCGCTGACCACGTACACCAGCTGTTCATGCGGATGGCTGTGCCTCGCGCCAATCCAGCCTTTTTCCATCAAGTGCCGTACCAGCATCATCTTGTCGCTGTACGCAAGCACCTGTCTCGAGAGCCCGGTCTCTGGCGTAAACAACTTTGCGCCTTTTATCTCCACAAGCTCGATATTTCCAGCAGACATGCAACTCCTTTTCGCCTTAGCGCGACATCCAGCCGCCATCTACCACAAGCACTTCACCCGTGACGTAATCGCTCGCAGACGATGCCAGGAACACGGCAGCACCCGCGATGTCCTGCGGATCTCCCCAGCGCCCTGCGGGAATCCGCTCGAGAATCTGACGATTGCGGGTTTCGTCCTTCTGCAGCGCCGACGTGTTGTCGGTGCGAAAGTATCCGGGAGCAATCGCGTTCACCTGTACATTCCGCGCTGCCCATTCATTTGCCAACGCCTTGGTCAGTTGCGCCACGCCACCCTTCGATGCCGCATACGCCGGCACGCGGATACCGCCCTGAAACGACAGCAGCGAGGCAATGTTGACAATCTTTCCCTGCTGGCGTTCGAGCATCGCGCGGGAGGCAAGCTGACAGAGGCGAAAGACGCTGTTCAGATTCACCTGCAGCACCGTCATCCAAGCCTGCATGTTGTAGCTTTCCGCCGGCTCTCGATAGATCATGCCGGCGTTGTTCACCAGGATATCCGGCGCTTCCATGGATGCAAAAACAGCGTCGAACAAAGAATCCGCTCCGTCGGGATTGCCGAGATCTGCGGCGAAACTCCGGGACTCGCGCCCCAGTGCTCGAATCCGCCGACTTGTCTCGTCCGCCGAGCGGCGATTGCCATGGCATGCCACCGACGCTCCAGCTTCGGCCAGCGCGAATGCGATTGCGGCGCCAAGCCCGCTGGCCGATCCAGTAACCAGAGCAAGTTTTCCATCCAGGCGAAACCGATCAATAATTCCCATTCGCGTTTGTCCTGGTCGCGCTTGTATCGACTCCTCATCTGCGGTACGATGTACTGCTACGCGAACCTGAACGCAAACAATTCTTTTTGCTTCAGGCAACGGTTGTCAACGTTGCTTTGCCGGAAATGGGTCCGTTATACCGCTATGCGGGACGATCGGGATATTTATTGGCTCCGAACTGTCCGGATAATTTCCAGGTACGCGCGTGCAGTATTCGTAATCACCTCTGGCTTGCCTTCCGCAATCGCTGCGGCGTTCACAAGGTCTGCGCCTACACCTAACGCGCGAGCACCGGCTTTGAGAAACTCGGCCGCAGTCTGCAATGTAACGCCGCCTGTTGGAATCAGGTTCAGTTCGGGGAACGGAGCGCGCAGCGACTTCAGATAACTTGCTCCTCCCATGGCCGAACAAGGAAACACCTTCACATAATCTGCGCCTGCCCGCCATGCCGTGATGACTTCCGTCGGCGTAAGGGCGCCGGGAATCGATATCTTGCCCAGATCCTTCGTCTTTGCAATTACGTCGAGATGCAGGCTGGGACTCACTACAAATTCCGCTCCTGCCTGGATGGTCGCCTCCGCCTGCGCCGCATCGGTCACAGTCCCGGAGCCAAGAAGAATGCTGTCGCCGTGCCTCTGCTTCAACTCGCGAAGCAGGGCAACCGCATCCGGCACCGTCATCGTTACTTCGAATACAGTGACACCGCCAGCCATCATGGCATCGACCAATGCGTGCCCTGCTCTTGCAGAGCCGGCTCGAAGCACGGGAATGAGGCCGACCCGTTCAAGCGTTTCTTTCGTTGTTGATAACATCGCTTATCCCAGGGATTGAATTTCGATTAGCGTTCAATTCTGGCGGAGCTGCCCTTCATCACACGCTCCACTTCCGCGCGTGTTGCCATGCTGGTGTCGCCGGGCGTGGTCATAGCGAGCGCGCCGTGGGCCACACCGCAGCGCACGGCCCACTCGACCGGCTTACCCGTCAACATTCCATAGATCAGGCCGGAGGCAAAGGAATCGCCACCTCCAACACGATCAAGAATATCAATGTCGCGCTGGGCTACATGCACAATCTCGTCCTGATAGAGCGCGATCGCTCCCCACGCATTCCGGCTTGCGGTGAGCGCCGTGCGCAGAGTCGTGGCAATGAGCTTCAGGTTTGGATAAGCCGCCGCAACTTCGCGCAGCATTTTTTCGTAACTGGCGATAGGCAGTTCTCCGAAGTCTTCCGTCACACCTTCGAGAGCTACTCCCAGCATTGCGGAAAAATCTTCTTCGTTCCCCAGCAGCATATCGACCTTTCGCACTAACTCGCGGTTCACCTCCTGCGCCCTGGCCTTGCCGCCAATGCTCTTCCAGAGCGAGTCGCGATAATTCAGATCGTAAGAGACCGGCGTGTTATGTTTGCGCGCGGTATCCATCGCATCTGCGGCGACCAGCATGGTTGATTCGGAGAGCGCTGCAAATATCCCTCCGGTGTGGAACCACTTCGAACCATTCTGCCGTCCGAAGATTTCCTCCCAATCAAAGTCGCCTCTCTTTGTCTGGGAAATCGCCGTGTGTCCACGGTCCGAACAGCCGGCTGCGGCGCGCACTCCAAAGCCGCGCTCAGTAAAATTCAAGCCATTGCGGACCGTTCTCCCAACGCCGTCATACGGAACCCAGTGAATCAAGGATGTATCCACGCCGCCCTGCAGAATAAAATCCTCGGCCAGACGCCCAACCGCGTTGTCAGCGAATGCCGTGACAATTCCTGTGCGCAGCCCAAAGCAGCGGCGTAGTCCGCGCGCCACGTTGTATTCGCCTCCACCCTCCCAGACGCTGAAGTGCCGCGCGGTATGAATTCGACATTCGCCCGGATCAAGCCGCAGCATCACTTCGCCGAGGCTCAGGCTGTCCCAGCGGCAAGCTTCAGATTTCACAACGATCGGATTCATGCATCTTCCCTTAATCGCAATTTTTCTTCATCGGAGCCATAATATGCTCATCAGAACTTCTGCGCTGTACCGCATAGCGGTACACTAATCTCTATTCGTGAAACATCGTGGGCTATTCTCCGTATCGAATCTCGTCTCTGTCAAGGAGGAAAAGTCCCTCGATCTTTCACAGGAACAAGCGGTGCAAATCTGGTAAGCTTCGCATGATGAAGCGCGTCGTAAAACGGCCGAAGAAGCCGCCCTATAAGGTGCAGGTGCTGGATCGCGCCATCAACATCCTCGAGTTCATCGGTCGGCAAAGTAACGGCGAAGCGGGCCTGCCGGAGTTATCCGCGGCGATGAAGCTTCACAAGACCACGACCCACCGCATCGCCCATGTGCTCGAAAGCCGAGGTCTCCTGCGCAGGGGCCTCGATTCAAACCGGTATCGCCTCGGCCTGCATCTATACGACCTCGGGTGCCAGGCGCTGGATCACGTCAATATCCGCGACGAGGCTCGTCCGTTGATGACGCGCCTGACATTTGAGGTCGGAGAAACCGTGCACCTGGCGTTGCTCGACCGCGCTGAGGTTTTATACATTGAGCGCGTTGAAGCGCAGCGCTCGCTCACCATGGGCTCGAAGCTCGGCGCGCGCAACCCCGTCTATTGCACCGCATTGGGAAAGGCGATTCTTGCGTTCTCGCCGGAAACGGAAGTAGATCAGATCCTCGCGTCGTGCCGTATGGAGGCAAGAACCAGGAACACGATCACCAATGTGCTGGCCTTGAAGCGTGAACTGGAGCGAATACGCGATCGAGGATTTGCCATCGACGATGAAGAGATCGAGGATGGCATACGCTGTATAGCCGCACCTATCCTGAACGCGGACAACCGCGCTGTGGCTGCGATGAGCGTCTCCGGTCCATCTTCACGCATTTCTCCGGATCGCTTCCAGCTCATCGGAAAAACCATGCTGAAGGCTGCGCAGGATCTCTCGACGCGTATCGGCCGCCAGGCTGTGCCTATAGAACCGGCCAGGCGCAAGCGCTAGTAAGTTTTCTTCCTCGCTCTCCAGTTTTTTTGTCTCAACCAACAATCACCTCAAATGCGCGCTTGTTCTCGATGCGAAGCACGTCCCGCATAGCGGAACACTGGTTGCACAATCTGCTTGACACCTGTAACTGAGGATTTGAAGAATACGGGACTGGATGGCGAAGGAGAACCCAGTGCAAACAATCAAAACGCAGTCC
>Ga0335072_10003169_pt1 | contig 24893 bp, 21 predicted proteins | sample Lox_Sample_21_FD_206725 | JGI IMG/M metagenome (GOLD analysis project Ga0335072, IMG submission 206725) | Soil microbial communities from Loxahatchee National Wildlife Refuge, Florida, United States - Lox_Sample_2.1 | ecosystem: Environmental > Terrestrial > Soil > Wetlands | place: USA... | reverse complement strand
GCCACATGGCGGCCCGCCTTTCGTCCGGGGGCACCTGCCGCGCGGTCACGGTCGCGACTGGCCCGGCCGTGGGTGCGCAGGTCATCAGGCGGGCAGCCTGAGGTGGCCCGATGGTGAACTTGATCAGTCTGGAGAAGGCAGACAAGGCCTACGGCCCGCGCGTGCTGCTCGACAGCGTCTCGCTCGGGATCGGCGACAGGGACAGGATTGGCGTCGTCGGCCGCAACGGCGCGGGCAAGTCCACCCTGCTTGCCATCCTGGCCGGAGCGGCCGAGCCCGATTCTGGCCGGGTCGCGCGGGCGTCGGGACTGCGGGCCGGGTACTTGCGGCAGGCGGACGCGCTATCAGGGACCGTCGGCGAGATAGCCTTCGGCGACCTGGTCGCGGGCGGGGCGTGGGAACGCGATGCCCGGGCACGCGCGGTGGCGGGAGAGCTGCTCGCCGGGTTTGACCTTGACGCGGACGTGAGCCGGATGTCCGGCGGTGAGCGGCGGAGGATCGCGCTGTCGTCCCTGCTCGTGGCCGAGCAGGACGTGCTGCTGCTCGACGAGCCGACTAACCACCTGGACATCGAGGCGATCGACTGGCTCGGCCGGTACCTGCGCGACCGGGGCACGGCCCTCGTCGTGGTGAGCCACGACCGGTGGCTGCTCGACACCGTGTGCGATCAGATGTGGGAGGTGGACGGCGGCCACGTGTACCCCCATGACGGTGGCTATTCCGCCTACGTCCTGGCCCAGGCCGAGCGTGCCCGCACCGCCGAGGCGGACGAGCAGCGTCGCCGCAACCTGGCCCGCAAGGAGCTGGCCTGGCTGCGGCGCGGGCCGCAGGCGCGCGGCACCAAGCCGAGGTTCCGCGTCGACGCGGCCAACGCCCTGATCGCCGCGGAGCCCCCGGCCCGGGAGACGGCCGAGCTGGCCAAGATGGCGACCGCACGGCTCGGCAAGACCGTGCTTGAGCTCGAGGACGTCTCGCTCTCTGTCGGTGGCCGTACGCTACTTGAGGACGTCACCTGGCGGATCGGCCCTGGGGACCGGGTCGGCATGGTGGGCGTCAATGGCGCGGGCAAGACGACGCTGCTGCGGACGCTGGCCTCGCCGTCGCCGGAAGGCGTGAAGATCGACGGCACCGTGGTGCGCGGCAAGACGATCCGCGTGGGGCACCTGTCGCAGGAACTGCTCGAGCTTGACCCGGCCCAGCGGGTGCGCGAGTCCGCCGAGGAAGTCCGGATGCGGATCATGGTCGGCAAGCGAGAGCTGACCGCCGGCCAGCTGCTCGAGCGGCTCGGGTTCGTAGGCGACCGGCAGTGGACGCCGGTAGGCGAGCTGTCCGGTGGCGAGCGCCGCCGGCTGCAGATGCTGCGGCTGCTCATGGATGAGCCGAACGTGCTGCTACTTGACGAGCCGACCAACGACCTCGACATCGACATGCTGACCGAGTTCGAGGACATCCTCGACAGCTGGCCGGGCACGCTCGTGGTGGTCAGCCACGACAGGTACTTCCTTGAGCGTGTCTGCGACCATGTGGTCGCGCTGCTCGGCGACGGCAGGATCGCCTTCCTTGGTGGCGGGGTAGAGGAGTACCTGCAGCGATCTCGCGCCCGGCGGGCCGCACTGGCCGCCGCGGCGGCCGCCTCCACCCGGGCCAGTGCCACGTCAGCCGCACCGGCTACGGCCGCCACGACGGCGGCGCCGGCGTTGTCGGCCGCGGAGGAGCGCCAGGCGAAGAAGGACCTGGCGCGCCTTGAGCGCCAGATCGACAAGCTCTCCGCTCGGGAGGATGAGCTGCACGAGCAACTGGCGGCCAACGCCACCGACTACCAGCGGCTCACCGAGCTTGGCGAGACGCTGCGATCAGTCCAGGACGAGAAGTCCGCCCTGGAGGAGCGCTGGCTCGAGGTCGCCACCGAGCTGGGCTGATCACCTCACCCCGCGTCCAGCGGCGCCAGCAGCGTCCTGAGCAGGGAGGAAAGCGACGCCCGCTGGCCGTCGTCAAGGCCGGCCAGCAACGCCTGCTCGCTGTGCAGCAGGTCCTCGAGTGCGGCGTCCACCCGGGCCTTGCCCGCGTCTGTGAGGGTGACGAGGACACCGCGGCGGTCGCGGGGGTCTGGCTCACGCCGCACCAGGCCCGCCTCGGCCAGCCGGTCGATGCGGTTGGTCATGGTGCCTGAGGTCACCAGCGTGGCGCGCAGCAGCGCGCCCGGTGTGAGCTGGAACGGCGGCCCGACCCGGCGCAGCGCCGACAGCACATCGAACTCCCACGTCTCAAGACCGTGGCTGGAGAACGCACTGCGACGGGCGATGTCCAGGTGCCTGGCCAGCCGTGTGACCCGGCTGAGCACGTGCATGGGACCCACGTCGAGGTCCGGGCGCTGGGCCTGCCACTGCGCTACCAGATCATCAACTTCGTCAGACTGTCCCATGGGTAACAGCCTATCTCTTGACGTCAAGATGCTTGACGAAGTAGTATTGCCTCGATATCAAGATACTTGAGGAAAAGGTAAATCTGGAGGCTGGCAGCGCATGTGGGACGCGACACAGTACCTGCGGTATGGCGACGAGCGGGCCAGGCCGTTTCTTGACCTCATCGCGCGGGTCGGGGCGGACGCGCCGTGTTACGCCGCGGACCTCGGCTGCGGGCCAGGGAACCTGACTACCCTGCTGGCCCAGCGCTGGCCGCAAGCCACGGTCGTCGGCGTGGACAGCTCCGCGGCGATGATCGAGGCGGCGTCGGCCTTGTCCGCGGGGGCATCGCCGGGGGGAGCATCGCCTCGGGTGGCCTCGTTCCAGCTCGGCGACGTGCGGAACTGGCAGCCCGCCGAGCCGCCGGACGTGATTACCTGCAATGCCGTGCTGCAGTGGGTGCCTGACCATCATGGCCTGGTCGTGAGCTGGGCCGACATGCTTGCCCCCGATGGCTGGCTGGCCTTCCAGCTGCCGGGGAACTTCTCGTCACCCAGCCACGTGATCGTGAAGGAGCTCGCCGCCTCGCCGCGCTGGCGCAGGCTGCTTGCCGACGCGGAGCTTAACCGCCAGGCCGGGGACCCCGGCGACTACGTGGACCTGCTGGCCCGGCCCGGGTACAACGTCGACGCGTGGGAGACCACCTACCAGCACATCCTGCCGGGCGATGACGCTGTCGTGCAGTGGACGAGGGGAACGACGCTGCGACCGGTCCTCGCGCTCCTCGACTCCGATCAGGCCACGGACTTCGTCGCCGAGTACGCCGGCCGGCTTCGTGGCGCGTACAAGGAAGGCCCGTTCGGCACGGTCTTCCCGTTCCGCCGGGTCTTCACGGTCGCTCATCGATATCTCGGTTAATTCCTATTGATTTTATAGACAACATGTGGCAAGCTGTCTATCCGTGCAGCCAAGTCACGTGCGTAACCTCCTGTCACAGGAGGAACTGGCCGCAGAGGTGCGGCGGCTCGCCGGCCGTCCGGCGCAGTGGGTGTCCCGGGTCCGGCTCGATCCCGAGGGACGCTGGTACGAGCGCATCCACGTGGCTGGCTGTTACGAGATCTGGCTGATCAGCTGGCTGCCCGGGCAGTCAACCGGGTTCCACGATCACGGCCAGGCTCGCGGTGCGTTCAGCGTCGTGTGGGGCGCGCTTGACGAGTGCGTCGTCTCCGGCGGCACCGACGGGCCCCAGCCCGCCATGGTGGCGACGGTACGACCGGTGTCCCAGGGCACCGTCCGGTCGTTCGGCCCGCACTATGTTCATGATGTGCGCAACTCGTCAAAGGACTCGGTGGCCGTGAGCATCCACGCCTACTCGCCGCCACTGTCGGAGATGACCCGCTATGACCTGACGCCAGGCGGGCTTGTGGTCGCGGCGACCGAGAGCCAGGACGACTGGTGAGCCTGGTTGCCGCGGGACGCCCGGCCGGAGCGCGATCGATCGGTGAGATACTCGCGGCGGCCCGGGACCGCCTGGTCCGGCTGACGCCGACGGAGGCATCCGCCGCGCTCTGTGACCGGTCCGGACCGGGGGGTGCCGTGCTCGTCGATATCCGGCCCGCGTCGCAGCGGGCCGCGGATGGCGAGATCCCCGGGTCGTGGATCATCGAGCGCAACCACCTGGAATGGCGGCTCGACCCGGCCAGTCCCGCCCGGCTGCCCTGGGTGGTCGGCTACGACCACCAGGTCATCGTCTTCTGCCAGGAGGGATATACCTCAAGCCTGGCCGCCGCTGCCCTGCTTGACCTTGGCCTGTCCCGGTCCACCGACGTCATTGGCGGCTTCGCGGCGTGGGAGGCGGCGGGCCTGCCTACCGCCCCCGCCACCGCCCACACCGCCGCGCTGGCCGTGGGCGCGGTCCACGCTGGCTAGTCCGCGGCCGCGGTTATTCCGCGGTCGCGGCGGCCTTGAGGTTCGGGCCAAAGCCGCCGAGGCCGGCCCAGGCCAGGTCGATCAGGTTCGCGGCGACCTGCTCCAGCCTGGGCTTGCGCGCGTCCAGCCACCATTGGCCGGTGAACGCGACCATGCCCACCATCATCTGGGAGTACATCGGGGCCAGCTTCGGGTCCTTACCACGGGACTGCAGGAACTCGGCCATGATGTACTCGACCTGCGCGGCGATGTCGGAAAGCAGCGTGCCGTAGGTGCCGCCGCTTGACCCGGGGGTGGAGTCGCGGACCAGGATGCGGAACCCGTCGGCGTTCTCGTCGATGTAGCGGAGCAGCCCGACCGCGGCCTGCTCGAACTTCTCGCGGGAGTGGCTGCCCTCGAGCAGCCCCGTCGTGGTCGTGAGCAGCCGCTCGACCTCCCGGTCGACAACCACCGCGTACAGGCCTTCCTTGCCGCCAAAGTGCTCGTACACGACGGGCTTGGAGACGCCGGCCTGCGCGGCTATTTCCTCGATAGAGGTACCTTCGAACCCCCGCTCGGCGAACAGCTTTCGCCCAATGTCCAGCAGTTGCTGCCGGCGCTCCTTCCCGGTCATGCGCTTCTTGGATCTGGAGGGGGATTCAGTCACCGGTTCATCATGTCCGCTACGCGGCGCGTTTGTCAGTACGCCGCGCGGCATTCATCGATTTTTCGCCCTTTGGTGTGCCAGACCGCTGGGCCATGGCCTGCCTGGTCATCGAGCCAAGCGCGCGGGTCGCGTCAGCGGGGCGCTTGCCCGCGAGCCGCTCCGCGTCCGGCCAGCGCACATCCCAGGCCCAGCCGAGCTTCTCGAAGGCCCAGATGACGCGGGCGCTTGAGTCGATCTGGCCACGCAGGGCGCCATGCCGGGCGCAGGTGGGATCGGCGTGGTGCAGGTTATGCCATGACTCCCCGAACGAGAGGATGGCCAGCCAGGCGACGTTCCGCGACTTGTCCCGCGAGGTGAAGTCCTCATTGCCCCAGACATGGCACACCGAGTTAATCGACCAGGTCACGTGGTGCAGCAGGCAGATGCGGATGAGAGACGCCCAGAAGAATGCGGTGAGGGCGCCCTGCCAGGACATTCCCCATAGGCCGCCAATGAGCGCAGGCCCCAGCAGCGATACCGCCACCCAGGCCGCGAACCAGTTATCGGTCTTGCGGATGGCCCCGTCGGCCAGCAGGTCGGGGGAGAACTTCTCCTGCGAGGTCTTGTTCGGGTCGAACAGCCAGCCGACGTGCGCGTAGGACAGCCCCTTGACCAGGGCCTTCCAGTCCGTCCCGTATCGCCAGGGCGAGTGCGGGTCGCCTTCCTTGTCGGAGTACTTGTGGTGCCTGCGGTGGTCGCTCACCCAGGTGATGACCGGGCCCTCGACCGCCAGGCTGCCCGCGATCGCCATCGCGACGCGCAGGGGCTTGTTCGCCTTGAACGAGCTGTGCGTGAAGTACCGGTGGTACCCCACGGTCACGCCCAGTCCAGAGATCATGTAGAAGACCGCGAAGATGATGACGTCGTGCCAGCCCAGTCCCCAGCCCCACGCCACCGGGACGGCGGCGAGCACCGCGAGGAACGGTATGACCACGAACGCGGCGAGGATAACCTGCTGCGCCCAGGTGGCTTTGTCCTCTTCGAAGTCTGGCCGCACGGTCGGCCGTACGGGAGAGGCCTGAGGAAGCGTGATCGGTGGTGAGTCCATGGAAGCGTCCGGGGTCGTGGCCATGTTGCTCCTTGTCGTCAGGCTGCCAGGCGGGAGCCTTATACGCTTACGTAACCGTAGCCTACGAGACCGTAGGTTACGCAAGCCTCCCAGGTGAATTTCCGCAAATCGCTAGGTGAAACGTTGGATGCACGGGCCGTAGCGTCTCACTATTCAAGACGCCAAAGAGGGGTCATCCAGACCCTGACATGCACGTCAGCGAGGGTGCGGGGGCGATCTTGGGCGCGGGTGTGCCGATGTGTTCGGCAATCCCCTGCCCCGCCTTGCCGCCCGCAATCGTCGGGACCCTCGACCCTCCCGCCGCTTCCGGCCGGCCCGGTCTGGTCTCGCGAACCGCGGCGAGTGCCCGCGTCCCGGTAGAGTAGTGCCGCCATCGAGCGATCCCGGGTCGTCCAATCGGCAGGACATGCGGTTTTGGTCCGTAGAACGAGGGTTCGAATCCTTCCCCGGGAGCCCCTGAGAGCTCCGCACTGCGGACGACCTTCGCGGCTACCTCCGTGGTCCCCGCCAGAGTCCCGCGGGTCCCAGCAGTCCTCGCAAGCCCGCGGCCGCCAATCCCGCCTCGCCTGAATCTCCGGCGACGGCCATTCACCCACGTCACAGAATGCGGCCTGGGCTGCTCCCAGAAGAAAGCCAAAGCTGTCGATTGAGCCGCAAATCACGGCATAATCAACAGCATTAGAAATTTCAACCAGTGCCTGACGGGAAAGCCGGGCCGGCCGGGGCCGAGGCTGGGCCGGGCGGGGGGCTGGCGGGTGTCGGACCGGGCGCCGGCCGGTGGCCGGGTGTACTGACCGGCCGTTGAGGGGATATTTCACTGATGTAACCGGAGACACCCTCAATATGACCCTTCCGGGGGGGTGGGTTATGGTTAGTTGAGGCAAAGCAACTTATCGGCGCTCAACTTAGGGAGCTGGGGCGATCCACTCATGACGGCCTCTTCAGAATCGGCTTCAGTAGCGGGGGCGACCGGCAAGCCGGCCCGCGTCCCCGGGCCGAAATACAAGTGGATTGCCCTGTCCAACACCACTCTCGGCGTGCTGATGGCGATGATCAACCAGTCCATCGTCTTGATCTCGCTGCCCGACATCTTCCATGGCATCAACCTGAATCCCCTGGGTCCAGGTAACACGAGCTACCTGCTGTGGATGTTCATGGGGTTCATGGTCGTCGGCGCGGTGCTCGTCACCTCGTTCGGTCGCCTGGGCGACATGTACGGGCGAGTCCGCATGTACAACATGGGGTTCGCGGTCTTCAGCGTCGCGTCGGTCGCGCTCACGCTCACCTACTTCCAGGGCGGCGGCGCCGCGCTCTGGCTCATCCTCTGGCGCGTCGTGCAGGGCGTCGGGGGCGCCTTCCTCTTCGCGAACTCGACCGCCATCATCACCGATGCGTTCCCGGCCAGCGAGCGCGGTCTGGCCCTGGGCCTCAACTCGATCGCCGCGGTCGCCGGGTCGTTCATCGGCCTCATCCTCGGCGGCCTGCTCGGCCCGGTGAACTGGCACCTGGTCTTCCTGGTCTCCGCGCCGGTGGGCGTGTTCGGCACCCTGTGGGCCTACTTCATGCTGCACGACACCGGCGTGCGCAAGCACGCGAAGATGGACTGGTGGGGCAACGTCCTGTTCGGGGTCGGCCTGGTGTCCATCCTGGTTGGCATCACCTACGGCCTGCAGCCGTACGGGACGAGCGCGATGGGCTGGACCAACCCGTGGGTGCTCGCGGCCATGATCGGCGGCGTGATCCTGCTGGTCGTGTTCGTCCTTGTCGAGATGAACGTGGCCGAGCCGCTGTTCCGGATCGCCCTGTTCAAGATCCGGGCGTTCGCCTACGGCAACCTCGCGAACCTGCTGCTCGCGATGAGCCGAGGCGGCATGCAGTTCATGCTGATCATCTGGCTGCAGGGCATCTGGCTGCCGCTGCACGGCTACAGCTACAGCCAGACCCCGCTGTGGGCGGGCATCTACCTGGTGCCGATGACGCTGGCCGTGCTTGTCTCCGCCCCGCTGTCCGGAGTCCTTTCCGACCGGATGGGCGCGAAGGCGTTCACCGTGGGCGGCCCGCTGGTGAGCGCGGCGGCCTTCGTGGGCCTTATCCTCCTGCCGGTCAACTTCCCTTACTGGCTGTTCGCGCTTCTGATCGCCCTCAACGGCTTCGGCGCCGGCTTGTTCTCCGCGCCAAACCGGGCCGAGATGATGAACTCGGTCCCGGCCGACTCCCGGGGCGCGGCCGGCGGCATGATCGCCACGTTCATGAACGCCGCGTCGGTGCTCTCGATCGGCGTCTTCTTCTCGCTGATGGTGACTGGCCTGGCCAGCACCCTGCCGCGCACCATGTTCAGCGGGCTCACCGCGCAGGGGGTTCCGGCCACCTACGCTAACGGGATCGCCCACGAGCCACCGATCGGCGTGCTGTTCGCCTCGTTCCTCGGCTACAACCCGATGCAGCAGGCGCTCGGCCCAGTGCTTAGCCACATGCCGGCCGCGCATGCCGCCTACCTGACCGGCAGGCAGTTCTTCCCGATGCTGATCTCGACGCCGTTCCACGATGGCCTGGGCGTGGCGTTCGGCTTCGCGCTTGGATGCTGCGTCCTTGGCGCGATCTTCTCGGCGCTGACCGGCAAGCCGAAGCCGCAGGGGGAGCACGAGTCGCTGGGCTCCGAGCTCGCCGCGGCCGAGCTGGCCGCCGCCGGAGAGCCGAGCGAGCTGGTGATCCCGGACATGGTTCCCGACGGCGAGCCCGCCCAGTCCACCCCTGGGCAGGGCAAGGAGAGCTAACGCGGCCCGCCCTGCACCCAAAATTGTCCTTGGGTGCAGGGCGGAGCAGCGCGGGTAGGTATCCTGCGAGTTAGGGGTGGGTGAATACCATCTGTGCCTTCCCCCTCCGCAGTCCTGGGAGCGTCTCGGGATGCGTTGGGGCGATATCCGAGGAGACCCTTGCGCGTGAGCGAAAGTCGCCCGGCCGCTGTCATCATCCTCGCCGCAGGCGAGGGCAAGCGCATGAAGTCGCGTACCCCGAAGGTGCTGCATGCCCTGTGCGGGCGCAGCATGCTCGGGCACGCGCTGGCAGCCGCCCGTGATCTTGACCCTGAACGGCTCGTTGTCGTGGTTGGCCATGCCCGCGACCAGGTGGCCCCGGAGGTGGCCCGGCTGGGCCCTGATGCCGCCATCGTCGTACAGGAACAGCAGCTGGGTACCGGGCACGCGGTCCGCATGGTGACCGAGGCGGCCGGCGTCATCGACGGCGTCGTCATCGTGACCTACGGTGACATGCCGTTGCTGCGCAGCCAGACGCTGCAGGAGCTGGTGAGCACGCATCGGGCCAACGGCAACGCGGTCACGGTGCTGACGGCGAAGGCGGCCGATCCGGGCGGCTACGGGCGAATTGTCCGTGATGATTCCGGCGCGTTCCTGAGGATCGTGGAGCACGCCGACGCCACCCCGGAGGAACGGCTCATCCCGGAGATCAACTCCGGCTGCTACGCCTTCGAAGGCGCGCTGCTTGCCGACGCCATCAAGCGGGTGGCCACCAATAACGCGCAGAGCCAGGAGTACCTCACCGACGTCGTGGACATCCTGCGCGGTGAAGGGCACCCGATCGGCAGCGTCCTGGCCGCCGACGCGGGCGAGATCCAGGGCGTCAATGACCGCGTGCAGCTGGCCGTGGCGCGCCGCGAGCTGAACGACCGGCTGCTCAGGCAGCACATGCTCAACGGGGTGACCGTGGTCGATCCGGCCACCACCTGGGTCGACGTTACGGTCACGATCGGCCAGGATGCCGAGATCCGCCCCAACACCCAGCTGGCCGGCGACACCAGCATCGGGGAGGGGGCGCTCGTCGGCCCGAACTGCGTTCTTGAGGACACCGCGGTCGGCGCGGACGCCGAGCTCCTGAACGTCGTCAGCCGCCAGGCGAGCATCGGGGCGAAGGCGACCCTGGGGCCCAACGTCTACCTGCGCCCGGAAACCGTCATCGGAGACGGCGCCCACATCGGCTGTCATGTGGAGCTGAAGAAGTCGACCGTGGGCGCGGGGGCGAAGGTGCCGCACCTGACCTACGCCGGCGACGCGACCATCGGCGCTGGTGCCAACATCGGCGCGGGGACGATCTTCGCCAACTATGACGGGCAGCGCAAATGGCCCACCACGGTGGGGGAGAACGCCTTCATCGGCAGCAACACGGTGCTGATCGCCCCGGTCACGGTTCATGATGGCGCCTACACGGCCGCCGGCTCCGCGATCTGCGAGGATGTCCAGGCCGGTGACCTGGGGATCGCGCGGGGACGGCAGCACAATTCTGATGGGTGGGTGCTGAGCAATCGCGACGGGTCGCCGTCGGCCGCTACCGCCAGGCGGGCCCGTTCTGACGGAGGAGAGTGACTCACGTGTCCGGCCAGACGGCACCAAGCCAGAAGAAGCTCATGCTGCTTGGGGGGCGCGCGTACCCCCAGCTCCTCGAGGAGGTCGCCTACTGCATGGGCATCGAGCCGACTCCGGCGCGACTTTATGACTTCGCCAACGGCGAGATCATGGTGCGGTTCCTTGAGTCGGTGCGCGGCTGTGACGCCTTCGTGCTGCAGAGCCACACGGCGCCCATCAACCAGTGGATCATGGAGCACCTGATCATGGTTGACGCGCTCAAGCGGGCCTCGGCCAAGCGGATCACGGTCGTCATGCCCTTCTTTGGCTACGCGCGGCAGGACAAGAAGAGCGCCGGGCGTGAGCCCATCTCGGCCCGGCTGGTGGCGGACCTCTTCGCGACCGCGGGCGCTGACCGGCTGATGGCCGTCGACCTGCACACGGCGCAGATCCAGGGGTTCTTCGACGGGCCGGTAGATCACCTGTTCGCGTTGCCGATCCTGGCCGACTACCTGGCGGCGAAGCTAGACGTGGACAACGTGACCGTCGTCGCTCCTGACGCGGGCCGGGTCAGGACCTGCGAGCGCTGGACCGACCGGCTGGGCACTCCGCTGGCGATCATCCACAAGCGCCGCGACCCGCACGTGGCCAACCAGGTCAAGGTGTTCGAGGTCGTCGGACAGGTCCGCGGCCGGACCTGCATCCTGGTGGACGACATGATCGACACTGGCGGGACCATCACCAAGGCCGCGGGCGCCCTATTCGAGCAGGGCGCCGAGAAGGTCATTGTCGCGGCCACGCATGGGGTGCTGTCCGGCCCGGCGGTCGACCACCTCAAGAACTCCCAGATCAGCGAAGTCGTCATCACCAACACGCTGCCGATCCCGCAGGAGAAGCAGTTCGACAAGCTCACGGTGCTGTCGATCGCACCGCTTCTCGCCCGTGCCATCAACGAGGTCTTCAGCGATGGCTCGGTCACCAGCTTGTTCGACGGACAGAGCTGAAGACGAGCCCCGTCCCGCTGTTCCCCGGATCAGCGGGACGGGGTCCTTCGGGCCACCGGTCGCCCACCCTCTCCCAATGGCCAGCTCTTCACTCGGATCCTGCCGGACGGTGCCCCCCTGACCGTCCGGCAGGACCCGGGGCCTCGACTTGGCGATACCCACCCGCGGCCGCCCCGTCCGCGGTCGCGGGTGGGTCTGTCTCTCGCCTTCTCGGACCCAGGCCACAGCTTGCCAGAGGCCGATTGAGCGCCGATTGAGCCGGGGCACGGCCGCCTGCCCGCTGCGGCTTAATCGTCTCTGACCAGGGCTTTCTGCCCTTGACCCCGATCCTTTGGGTACGAACAGGACACATACTTCCAATCAGGATTTACGGCGCGTCCTCCAAGTGGTTTAGTTGGGGTGCTAACGATTGCCTCGCCTGGAGGAAGCCCCGTCCTGATGCGCTTTCGCATCCTTGGTCCGCTGGAGGTCTGGACCGACGGCGAATGGCAGCCGATCACCGCTGAGAAGTGGCGCTCGTTGCTTTCGTGCCTGCTCCTGCGGGCCAACCAGATCGTCTCGATGGAAGTCCTCGTCGACGAGCTGTGGGGGGATGCCCCGCCGGCCCGGGCGAAGAACCTCATTAGCATCTACGTGCTGCGGCTGCGCCGGCTGCTCGGGGACAACGACGGCCGGCTGCTCGGCTACCGCTCGCCGGGATACATCCTCAGCCTGGCCGATGGTGACCTAGACGGCACCAGGTTCGACTCACTCGTCACCGACGGGCGCCGCGCGCTTGACGACGGCGACCCGGTGCGGGCCGCGGCCTTGCTGTCCGCCGGCCTGGGCCTGTGGCGCGGGCCTTTCCTCGCGAATGTCCCGCCGACCCCCTTGATCTCCTCTTATTCGCAGCGGGCGACCGAGAATCGCCTTGGCGCCACCGAACTGTGGGCACAGGCGGCTGTCGCAGGCGACCGGCACGACGAGGTCGTCACGGAACTGCGCGGCCTGGTCGGCCGGTACCCGCTGCGCGAGGGACTGTGGCTGGTTCTCATGCAGGCCCTGGATGGGGCCGGGCGGCGCGCCGAGGCCCTGGAGACCTATGGCCAGGCCCGCGCCGCGATCTCCGACGAGCTCGGCGTGGATCCCGGGGCGGACCTGCGGCAGCTGTACGCGGAACTGCTCGCGGCGGACGCGGCCGACGATGCCAGTCCCGTGCGCTCCAAGCGCCGTGGTGGCGCCGCGGCGGCCCTCGCGCCGCTGAGCGACCCGTCCGGGAGCAGCGCCGCGACCGGCCACGGGCCAGCTAGCGGCGCGCCTGATTCAGCGGAAGGCGAGGACGGCCAGGACATCCCGGCGGGGGAGGTGCCCGGCACGATCTCGATGGGCAGCTACACCGAGGCCGCCGTGGCCACCGAGCCTGGCATCGCCGCGGCCGCACCGGTGCCCCCACTGGACCCCGCCACGCCGCCGCCCACCCAGCTGCCCGCCGACATCGGTGACTTCACCGGTCGCGAGCTGCAGGTACGGCACCTGTGCGAGATGCTGACGAACGGCCCCGCCGCGAACAGCCCAGGAGCGGTCCCCATCGCCTTCGTCGCCGGGGCGGGCGGGCTGGGCAAGACGACGCTGGCCATACACGCCGCGCACAAGGTCAGGGACCACTTCACTGACGGGCAGCTATACGTGGACCTGCTGGGCGCCACCGCGCAGCCGGCCCGCGCCGGTGACGTCCTAGCCCGGTTCCTCCGGGACCTGGGCGTGGATGGCGACAAGGTCCCGGCCGGAGATGAGGAGCGTGCCGCCCTCTACCGGACCAGGCTGACCGGGCGACGGGTGCTGATCGTGCTGGACAGCGCTCGTGACGCGGCCCAGGTCAGGCCCCTGCTTCCCGGCAGCGCGTCGTGCGCGGTGCTGGTCACGACCCGCAACAGGACCGCCGACCTGGCCAGCACTCGCTACGTCGACCTGAACGTCCTCGACGACGATGAGGCACTTTCCCTGTTCGCCCGGATCCTCGGCGACGAGCGCGCCCTGGCCGAGCCGGAGGCAACCGCGCAGGTGGTGGACGCGTGCGCCGGCCTGCCGCTCGCCATCAGGATCTGTGCGGCCCGGCTGGCGGCCCGCAGCCACTGGCCGATCGCCACGATGGCCCGCCGGCTCAGGGACGAGCGGCGCCGTCTCGATGAGATGCGGGTCGGGGACCTGGCCGTGCGGGCGAGCTTCCAGGTGAGCTACGACAGCCTGCAGCTAGTTCCTGGCGCGCTGATCAGCCCGGCCCGGCTGTTCCGGCTGCTTGGCCTCTGGCAGGGGCCGTCGATCAGCCTGCGCGGGGTGGCCGTCCTGGTCGGGGCGTCCGGGCCGGACACCGACGCGGTCGAGGACGCCCTGGAGGGGCTGGTTGACGCTCACCTGCTTGAGTCGCCGGAACCTGGCTGGTATCGCTTCCATGACCTGCTCAGGGTGTACGCGACGGAGCGTGCCAACGCGGAGGAGAACGAGGCGGACCGTGCCGTCGCGCAGGAGCGGCTGCTGCGCTGGTACCTGCACACGGCGGATGGTGCGGCGCACGTCGTCGCGCCGTTGCGGTATCACCTGCCCTTGGAGGAAAGCTCCGAGGTAGCGCCCTCGCGGTTTACGGCGAGGGAGGAAGCGCTCGAGTGGTACGACAGCGAGCGGGCCAACATCGTCTCCGCGACCCGGCAGGCCGCCCAGGCGGGGCTGCACGATATCGCCTGGCGGCTGCCCCCTGGGCTGTTCCCCATCTTCAACCGGCGCGACAACTGGGCTGACGTCATCACCACCCACCGGCTGGCAGTCGAAAGTGCCATTACGGCCGGCAGCCGTTCCGGCGAGGGCTGGACCCGCAACAACCTCGGCTTCGCGCTGGCCCGGCTGCGGGACCCCGAGGCTCTCGGCCACCTGAACCACGCGCTTGCCATCCGCCACGACCTCGGCGACCGGGCCGGTGCGGCGCAGACCGCGATTGCCCTGGCCGACGCGCGCCTCAAGCTCAGCGGGCCGGCCGAGGCCATCGAGCCGTACCAGGTCGCGGTGGCGGCGGCGCGTGAGGCTGGCAGCCCGTCACTGCTGAGCGTGGCCCTGAGCAACCTCGGCGAGACCTACCTCGATCTGGGCCAGCTAGAGGCGGCAGCGGACTGCTTTCGCCAGGTCAGGGACGCGTCGGCGAATCAGTCTGTCTACGGCCAGGCGTACGCGCTGCACAACCTCGGCCGTGTCTATGTGGAGCTTGGCCGTCCCGAGGAGGCAATCGCCAGCTTGCATGAGGCGCTCCGCCTGCACGAGGGCGCCGTCGACCTGAATGGAAAGGCCACCACCTACCGCTATCTCGGGCGGGCGTACCGGGCCGCCGGCGAGCTCACGTCCGCGCGCGAGTCGTGGACGGCCGCGCTGGCGATATTCCGCCAGGTTGGCCGACAGCCAGAAATTACCGAGGTTGAAGAGGCTCTAGCCGCCCTCCCGTGACGGGACACGTCAGGAATGGCGGTGATATGGTCGCTACGCTCTGATCTGCACGGAATGCATTAAACAGTGCGAAGGGATGGGGAAAGTGACTGAGTTCAACCCAGAGGACACGGCTGCTCCCGAGGACCTGCCAGCTCCCGGGACAATTGTTCCCGAGGACACGGCTGCTCCGGAGGACACCGCTGCTCCCGAGGACACCGCTGCCCCGGAGGACACCGCTGCTCCCGAGGACACGGCTGCCCCGGAGGACACCGCTGCCCCGGAGAATGAGTCCTGAGCCTCGGGAAACTGAGCGGGGACGAGACATCAGGCGGGTGCGGGTCCGTGCGATTCGCACCCGCTCTGTGGTTCTCGGCTAAACTTCGTGCGCACCAGACAAGAAGATTAACGAGGGGTGACACACTGTGTCCGAGGTCCGCATCCAGGCCGAGCGCCGCACCGAGTTCGGGAAGGGCGCTGCTCGCGCTACCCGCCGGGCGGGCCGCGTGCCCGCCATCATCTACGGGCACGGCTCGGAGACCCGTCACCTGTCGCTGCCTGAGCACGAGCTCATGCTGGCGCTCAAGACCCCGAACGCGTTGTTCCGTCTTGAGGGCCTGGGCGCGGCCGAGCTCGCGCTGCCCAAGGCCGTGCAGCGCGACCCGCTGAAGGGCAGCATCGAGCACGTTGACCTGATCGTGGTCAGGCAGGGCGAGAAGGTTACCGTCGAGATTCCCGTCCGGGTCACCGGCGATGTGTTCTCCGGCGGCCTGCTCGACCAGCAGCTTGTCACGATCTCGATCGAGGCCGAGGCGACGCACATCCCTGACGGCATCGACGTCAGCATCGAGGGCCTGGAGATCGGCTCGGCGGTGTACGCCAAGGACCTCGCCCTGCCGGCCGGCGCGGCGCTGCAGACCGACTCCGAGGCCCTGGTCCTGCACGTGCTCGACGCCGCCAACCAGGTGACCGAGCTGCCTGAGCCCGAGGCCGAGGCCGCCGCTGAGGCCGAGGAGGGCGAGGCCCCCGAGGGTGTTGAGGGCGAGGCCACTGAGGCCCCGGCCGAGGGTGAGGCCGAGCCGGCGGCGGAGTAACAGCTCCGCTTTCCGTTCTGGCCCGCAATGGACGAGCGCTGGATGATCGTCGGCCTCGGGAATCCGGGGCCTGAATACGCCAACACCAGGCACAACGCTGGGCAGATGGTGATCGGGCTGCTCGCGGAGCGGATGGGCGCCAGGTTCAAGGCGCATCGCAGCCGCTGCGACATCGCCGAGGGGCGGCTGGCCGGGCAAGTGGTGACGCTTGCCCGGCCCCGTTCCTACATGAACCTGTCCGGCGGGCCAGTCGGCGCGCTGGCCGCCTTCTACAAGTTGCCCGCTGAGCGAGTGGCTGTCGTGCATGACGAGCTGGATGTGCCGTTCGGAAATGTGCGCCTGAAGCTTGGGGGTGGCGACAACGGCCACAACGGCCTGCGCTCTATCACCGCGGCCCTGGGCACCCGCGACTACTACCGCGTCCGCTTCGGCATCGGGCGTCCGCCCGGCCGGATGGACGCGGCCGCGTACGTGCTCAAGGACTTCAGTGCGGCCGAGCGCAAGGCCCTCCCGCTTGAGATTGACCGCTGCGGCGACGCCGTCGAGGCCCTGATCTCCAAGGGCCTGGTCGCGGCGCAGAACGAGTTCCACGCGGCCCCGTAGCGCTCCGGCCTGGAGTCGCTCAGGGATTACTGTGGGGCGGTCCGCGGTTGTCAACGGCGATATCCGTGCCTGGACGGTATTAAGAGTTCATTCTCAATATTGAGAATGTGGTTACCAGGCGAAGGGAGTCGCTGGTGGCGGTAGACGACCACGTGCTCGCACGGGACCTCGCGGAGGAAGCCGGGCGGTTGCTGCTCGGGCTGCGGGCCGAGGCCGCGACGACCGCGGGCGACCCCGTCGTGCTGCGGAAGGCCGGTGACCGGCAGTCCCACGAGCTCCTCATGGCGCGCCTGGCGGCCGAGCGTCCCGCCGACGCGGTGCTGTCGGAAGAGGGCGTCGACGACAAGGCACGGCTGGCCGCCGACCGGGTGTGGATCGTGGACCCGCTGGACGGCACGCGTGAGTTTGGCATCGCGGGACGCGAGGACTGGGCCGTGCACGTGGCGCTCTGGGCCCGGGGAGCACAGGGTGACCCCGCCGGCCGGCTCGCCGCGGGCGCGGTCGCGCTGCCCGCGCAGGGACGCGTGCTGTCGACTCCGGACCCGGGCGTGCGGCCGGGTGACGGGCATAGCCCGCTGCGGATCGTGGTGAGCGAGAGCCGGGCACCCCAGCTGGCCAGGGACGTCGCCACGCGGGTCGGGGCGCAGCTCGTGATTTGCGGGTCCGCCGGGGCCAAGGTAGCCACCGTGCTGTCCGGCGAGACGGACGCCTACCTGCACGCGGGCGGATTCTACGAGTGGGACACCGCCGCGCCAGTGGCCGTTGCCCTGGCCGCCGGGTTCCACGTCTCACGCATCGACGGGAGCGACGTGTCCTACAACAGGGATGACCCGTTGCTGCCGGATATCCTAGTCTGTCGGCCGGCTATAGCCAGTCTGCTCCTCGAAGCGATCCGGGAAGTCACGCATGCCAACTGATTACCTGCTGTCCCAGCTGGACGTGCTCGAAGCCGAGTCGATCCATGTCTTCCGTGAGGTGGCGGCCGAGTTCGAGCGACCCGCGCTGCTGTTCTCCGGGGGCAAGGACTCGATCGTCATGCTCGCGCTAGCGGAGCGGGCGTTCTACCCGGCGCACATCCCGTTCCCCGTGGTTCACATCGACACCGGGCACAACTTCCCCGAGGTGCTCGACTTCCGCGACCGCCGGGCCGCCGAGCTGGGCGTCCGGCTGGTGGTCGGCTCGGTGCAGAAGTCCATCGATGAGGGCAAGGTGGCCGAGGAAACCGGCCGATGGGCGAGCCGCAACCGGCTGCAGATCGTGACGCTGCTCGACACGATCGAGGAGTACAGGTACGACGCGCTGTTCGGCGGCGCGCGGCGGGACGAGGAGAAGGCCAGGGCGAAGGAGCGGGTTTTCTCGTTCCGCGACGAGTTCGGCCAGTGGGACCCGAAGAACCAGCGGCCAGAGCTGTGGAGCCTGTACAACACGCGGATCCGGCGCGGCGAGCACCTGCGGGTCTTCCCGCTGTCCAACTGGACTGAGCTGGACATCTGGGCCTACATCGAGCGTGAGGGACTGCAGATCCCGTCGATCTACTTCGCGCATGAGCGGGAGGTCTTCGAGCGCGACGGCATCCTGCTCGCCGACAACCAGTACGTCACCAGGGGCGAAGACGAGCCGCTGTTCACCACGACCGTCCGGTACCGCACGGTGGGTGACATGACCTGCACCGGTGCCGTCGCCTCCCAGGCGCTGACGGTAGCCGATGTGATCGCCGAGATCGCGGCAACCCGCATCACCGAGCGCGGCCAGACCCGCGCCGACGACAGGGCCAGCGAGGCAGCGATGGAAGACCGCAAGCGTGAGGGGTACTTCTAGACATGGATATCTTGCGGTTCGCTACGGCCGGGTCCGTCGATGACGGCAAGTCCACGCTGATCGGGCGGCTGCTCTACGACTCCAAGTCAATCTTCGAAGACCAGCTTGAGGCGGTCGAGCGCACGTCAAGGGACCGTGGCGAGGAGACAACGAACCTGGCGCTGCTGACCGATGGCCTGCGCGCCGAGCGCGAGCAGGGCATCACGATCGACGTCGCCTACCGGTACTTCGCGACGCCGCGGCGAAAGTTCATCATCGCCGACACCCCCGGACACATCCAGTACACCAGGAACATGGTGACCGGCGCGTCCACGGCAGACCTTGCCATCATCCTGGTCGACGCCCGTAATGGACTGACCGAGCAGTCCCGGCGGCACGCCTTCCTGACCACGCTCCTGCGCGTCCCGCACCTGGTCCTCGCGGTCAACAAGATGGACCTGGTCGACTACAGCCGTGAGGTGTTCGACGAGATCTGCGCGGAGTTCTCGCGCTTCGCCACCAAGCTGGAGATCGGTGACCTGACGTTCATCCCGATCTCGGCGCTTGACGGGGACAACGTCGTCGAGCGCTCGGCCAACATGCCGTGGTACGACGGGCCATCGCTCCTGCACCACCTGGAGCATGTGCATATCGCGTCGGACCGGAACCTCATTGACGTACGGTTTCCCGTGCAGTACGTGATCCGGCCGCACAAGTCCACCGACCCGGAACTGCATGACTACCGGGGCTACGCGGGACAGGTCGCCGGGGGCGTGCTCAAGCCAGGCGACGAGGTGCTGCACCTGCCTTCGGGGTTCACGACCCGGATCAAGGGCATCGAGGTCGCGGGCAGGCCGGTGACCGAGGCGTTCCCGCCGATGTCGGTGACCCTGCTGCTCGATGATGACGTGGACATCTCGCGCGGCGACCTGATCTCCCGGCCGCACAACCGGCCGGCCGCCGCCCAGGACGTCGAGGGAATGGTGTGCTGGATGAGCGCGGACAAGCCGCTGACGGCCCGCTCCCGGCTGGTCGTCAAGCACACCACCCGCACCGTCAAGGGCATCGTCACCGAGCTGCACTACCGGATCGACGTCAACACGTTGCACCGCGACGAGTCGGCGACGCAACTGGGCCTGAACGAGATCGGACGCATCCGGCTGCGGCTAACCCAGCCCGTCTTCGCTGATCCGTATGCGAGGAACCGGCAGACCGGCGGCCTGATCCTGATTGACGAGGCGACGAATGCGACAGTCGGCACTGTCATGATCACAGAGGCGCACTAGAGTCACGTTTGTGCCAACTAATGAGCCGACTGGCGGACAGACCGCGTTCCACGACCTAGACGCCTACATTGACCTTCCCCGCCTGACCGGCCTGCGGCTGGCGCCGGATGGAACCTGGCTGGCGGCGAGCGTGCAGGTGCCCGCCGCCGACCGCAAGAAGTTCATCACGAGCATCTGGCGGATCGACGCGAGCGGCGGTCCCGCGCGGCGGCTTACCTGGTCGGCGGAAGGGGAGGGCAGCCCGCGCTTCCTGGCCGACGGCTCGCTCCTGCTCATCTCCCGGCGTCCTGACCCGGCAAGGAAGGGCAAGGACGCCGAGGCCAAGCCGGGGCTGTGGCTACTGCCGCCGCTGGGCGGCGAGGCCCGGCTGATCGCCGCACTTCCCGGCGGCATCGCTGCGGTTGAAGCCGGGTCCGGCACCGTCGGGACGAGCGGGACCATTGTCGCCTCGCCGGTCCTTGACGCCGTACGCGCGGACGCTCACGCGGCCACCGCCGAGGCTGACGCGAGGCTGCGGGAGGAGCGCTCGGCCGCCGGGATCAGCGCGGTGCTGCACGAGTCGGGACTCGTCCGGTTCTGGGACTCCGACCTGGGCCCAGCCGACACCCGCCTGTTCGCGGTGGGTGACCGCGGCGACGGCGAGGCCGGCCGCGCTGACTCCGCGGAAGCCAGCGGTGTCCGCGACCTCACGCCGGACGTGTCGCACTCGTTCATTGAGCACACCTTCACCGTCAGCCCGGACGGGGCCTGGGTGGCCACCAACTGGTACTGGTGGCAGGGCCAGGAGTACCACAGTGACCTGACGCTGATCGAGGTCGCCACGGGCAAGAAGCGGGTCCTGCTTTCCGACCGGGAAGCCGACTTCGACGGCCCGGTCTTCGCGCCCGACGGGCAGTCCCTCGTCTGCGTCCGCACCGACCACGACACCCCTGATGGCCCTGGTGACCACACGCTGCTGCTGGTCGACCTGGCCGGCGACGCCGAGCCGCGCGACCTGCTGCCCGGTTTCGACCGCTGGCCCGCGGGCGCGGCCTGGCATCCGCGGGGCGGCGAGGTGTTCTTCACCGCCGACGAGGGCGGGCGGCGTCCCGTGTTCCGCGTCAACGTCGCCACCGGCGAGGTCGCGCCGGTCACCAGCGATGACGGCCACTACGGTGAGCTGAGCCTAGCCGCCGATGGCTCGCTGCTCTACGCGCTGCGCGACAGCGTCAGCGAGCCGCCCGCTCCCGTGCGGATCTCGCTGGCGACGGGCGAGCTCGGCCGGCTGGCGGCTCCTGGCCCGCGCCCGCAGGTGCCTGGCCGTCTTGAGGAGGTCACCGCCCTCGCCGACGATGGCAAGCCGATCAGGGGATGGCTCGTGCTGCCCGAGGGGGCCGCGCCCGCGCCGCTGGTGCTCTTCGTGCACGGCGGGCCGCGCAGCAGCTGGAACTCCTGGCAGTGGCGGTGGAACGCGTGGCTGATGGCCGCCCGCGGCTATGCCGTCTTGCTGCCCGATCCGGCGCTGTCAACGGGGTACGGCCTGGACTTCGTCAAGCGCGGCTACGGCACGTGGGGGCCGCGTCCCTTCGCCGACCTGATGGCCATCACCGACGCCGTCGTCGCCCGCGCCGACATCGACGAGACGCGAACCGCCATGATGGGCGGCTCTTACGGCGGCTACATGGCCAACTGGATCGCCGGTCACACCAGCCGGTTCCAGGCCATCGTCAGCCACGCCTCACTGTGGGCGATGGACCAGATGATGGCGACCACGGACGCGCCGATGAGCTTCCTCCCCGAGTTCGCCGACGCGGACGCGCTGCTGGCCAACTCGCCGCACCGCCACGTGGCCGCGATCACCACGCCGATGCTGGTGGTCCACGGCGACCGTGACTACCGGGTCCCGATCGGCGAGGCCCTCCGGCTGTGGTGGGACCTGCAGCGCCACGGGAAGACCGCCAAGTTCCTGTACTTCCCCGACGAGAACCACTGGGTCCTGTCGCCCGGCAATGTCAAGGCCTGGTACGCCGCCGTCCATGCCTTCCTGGCCGAGCATGTCCTCGGCGAGCCCTGGAAGCGGCCGGACCTGATGTAGGACGGCCGTTCCCTGGGGGCTGGGTGATTTGCCGCAGGCCGGCCAGCGTCCGGGTGAGAAGGCTGGGCCTTATACCTTGGGCGCATGACGCGCGCTGACCTTGACAAGAGGCCCGCCGAGGTGGCGGCCATGTTCGACGCCCTGGCCGGGCGGTACGACCTGATGAACGACATCTTGTCGATGGGGCAGGTCCGGCTATGGCGGCAGATGGTGAAGCGCATTCTCGGGGCGCTGCCGGGCGAGCGGGTGCTTGACCTGGCCGCCGGGACCGGGACGTCGACCGTGACCTTCGCCTCATCGGGAGCGGACTGTGTGGCCTGCGACTTCTCGCTTGGCATGCTCCAGGCGGGCAAGTCGCGAGGGCTGCCGGGAACCAGCGGACGCGTCGCGTTCGCCGCTGGTGACGCGATGCGGTTGCCGTTCAAGGATGATTCCTTTGACGCGGTAACGATTTCATTTGGATTGCGTAACGTCCACGAGACCCAGACCGCCCTCGAGGACATGTACCGGGTGACTCGGCCCGGTGGCCGTCTTGTGGTGTGCGAGTTCAGCCGGATCACCGTCCCGCCCGTCGATATGCTTTACCGGCGTTACCTCACTGGCGTCCTGCCCGCGATCGCCCGGCGCGTGGCCCGCAATCCCGTGGCCTACGAGTACCTGGCCGAGTCGATTACTGACTGGCCGGCGCAGCGGGAGCTAGCCGACATCATCCGGGCGGCAGGCTGGTCCTCGGTCAGGTGGCGCAACATTTCCTTCGGCATCGTGGCGATCCACGTCGGCCGCAAGATCCGGACGCGCCTGTAACGTTCGGGCTGCTAAACGGCGGGTCGGCTGAACTGCCACGAAGCGCCGAGGGTTAAACTGATGGCAAAGATTTTGTGAAGCGCTTCACAAGTAACCCTCAGGATCTGACACGTGAGCAACCAAGGCACGCCAGCGGATGACGCCGACGTCATAGTCGTGGGCGCCGGGCCGTCCGGCGCGACCACGGCCTACTACCTGGCGCAAGCCGGGGTGAACGTCCTGCTGCTTGAGAAGGCGCGGTTCCCTCGGGAAAAGGTCTGCGGCGACGGGCTGACCCCGCGGGCCGTTAAGTCCCTGATCTCGATGGGCGTTGACGTCAGCCCCGAGGCGGGGTGGCTGCGCAACAAGGGACTGCGGGTCATCGGCGCCGGCATGCGGCTTGAGCTCGACTGGCCGGAGCTTGACGCCTTTCCCGGGTACGGGCTGGTCCGCCCGCGGGCTGACTTCGACGAGACCCTGGCGCGCCGTGCGCAGGCGGCAGGGGCGAAGCTGCTCGAAGAGGTCAACGTCACTGGCCCGGTGCTTGATGACCGCACTGGCAAGATCGTCGGCGTGAGCGCGAAGTCCGAGGGCGTCACGAAGACGTACCGGGCGCGTGCGGTGGTCGCGGCCGACGGGAACTCCTCGCGGCTGGCCATCGCTATGGGACTGCACAAGCGCGATGACCGGCCGCTTGGGGTGGCCGTCCGCACGTACTACACCTCACCTCGCCACGCCGACGACTATCTGGAGTCCTGGCTGGACCTGTGGGACGGCGACAAGCTGCTGCCCGGTTACGGCTGGATCTTCGGCATGGGCGACGGCACCTCCAACGTCGGCCTCGGCCTGCTGAATACCTCGAAGGCATTCGGCAACACCGACTACCGCGCCCTGCTCGGCCGCTGGCTCAAGGGCATGCCGCAGGAGTGGGGCTTCGTCGAGGAGAACCGCACTGAACCGGTGCGCGGAGCGGCCCTGCCGATGGGCTTCAACCGCACCCCGGCCTATTACAAGGGGCTGCTGCTCGCCGGGGATGCCGCGGGCATGGTCAACCCGTTCAATGGCGAGGGCATCGCCTACGCGATGGAGTCGGGCGAGGTACTCGCCCGGGTGATCGCCCAGGCGCTCGGCCGGCCGTCGGCCACCGAGGTGGAGCGAGTCCTCGCCACCTACCCCGACGTCCTGCGCGACGCCTACGGCGGCTACTACGCCCTCGGCCGGCTGTTCGTGCAGCTGATCGGCAGGCCGCAGCTGATGCGGTACGCGACCGCGCGGGGCATGAACCGCCCCGCGCTCATGCGGTTCGCGCTCAAGCTGCTTGCCAACTTGTCCGAGCCGCGCGGTGGCGACGCCTCGGACCGCGTGATCAGCGCCCTGACCCGGCTCGCACCCAACCCCCGCAGTGGAGGGTCTCCGCCCCCGGCCAAGGCGGGGCGACTCCCCGGAGCCCCCCGAGATAAAGGGTGAAAGTGATGCTGCCTAGGATCTTTCCGACACCACAGGAAGGGGGCGGAAAACGGTGAGGCTCTATGTACCGATCCTCGTTCTCGCCGTGCTCGCTCTCGGCTTCGCCGTAGTCTCTGTCTCGGCGGGCACCTTCATGGGGCCCAAGCGGTGGAACAAGGCAAAGCTGGAAGCCTACGAGTGCGGCATCGAGCCCACCCCGATGCCGCTTGGCGGGGGCAAGATCCCGGTCAAGTACTACCTGACCGCGATGTTGTTCATCGTCTTCGACATCGAGATCGTCTTCCTCTACCCATGGGCGGTGAGCTTCAACAAGCTCGGCCCCTTCGGCCTGATCGAGATGGTCACGTTCGTACTTACCGTGCTGATCGCGTACGCCTACGTCTGGCGGCGCGGCGGCCTGGAATGGGATTAGCAGCGATGGGCATTGAAGAACAGCTCCCCGCGGGAGTCATGCTTACCTCGGTCGAGAAGCTGGCCGGCTGGGCCCGGGCACGCTCGGTGTGGCCGGCCACGTTCGGCCTGGCCTGCTGTGCGATCGAGCTGATGATGACCGGTGGCCCCCGGCACGACCTGGCCCGGTTCGGCATGGAGAAGACCGGGTCCACGCCGCGCGAGGCCGACCTGATGATCGTGGCCGGCCGGGTGAGCCAGAAGATGGCCCCGGTGCTGCGGCAGATCTACGACCAGATGCCCGACCCCAAGTGGGTCATCTCGATGGGCGTCTGTGCCTCCTCCGGTGGCATGTTCAACAACTACGCCATCGTGCAGGGGGTCGACCACGTCGTCCCGGTCGACATCTACCTGCCCGGCTGCCCGCCGCGGCCGGAGATGCTGATGGACTCGATCTTCAAGCTGCACGACAAGATCCTCAACATGAAGCTGGGCGCGCACCGCGACGCGG
>Ga0335072_10003168_pt1 | contig 24897 bp, 27 predicted proteins | sample Lox_Sample_21_FD_206725 | JGI IMG/M metagenome (GOLD analysis project Ga0335072, IMG submission 206725) | Soil microbial communities from Loxahatchee National Wildlife Refuge, Florida, United States - Lox_Sample_2.1 | ecosystem: Environmental > Terrestrial > Soil > Wetlands | place: USA... | reverse complement strand
CGATGAAAATACCGTTCGAACTGCAATACAATGCTATTGGCTACCCGGAGTACCTCTCGTACATCGCTTTTTCGCAGGACGGAGTGGAGGGCCACTCCTTCGCGTTAAATCTACAGTACGACTCCATTCATATAATCACGCTCAGCGATACGAACGCAGAACCAAGCGTGCCAACCTCCAGCGGTGCGCCGCCGGTGGTAACCCATGTCGATGGTACGATGGTTTCCGCTAAATCGCCCGCCAATGCGGGCGAAGTAGTGGTGATCTATGCGTGGGGGCTTGGTTGGACGATTCCCTCAGTCCCGACCGGGAGTGCGACGCCGCAAACAGCGCCCACGATAAACTCCCCGGGCTGGAATGGCGTGCAGGTACGGTTCGACTTCACTGTGGATGCCGCTCCGTCAGAAACGTTTGACACGCAATTGCCTACAATTCCGGCCTACCTTACGCCGGGACAAGTCGGACTTTACCAGATAAACGTACAACTACCGAAGTCGTTCCCACAGGTTCCGCCTTGCAGCACCACGGACGCTACGGTTCGGTCGAATCTCACCATCGATTTGAACGGCGGATTCTCGTACGATGGGGCTCCAATTTGCGTCCAGCCTCCCGTCGCGAACTAGATCCGAGCAATAATGGGATCGCCCCGCTCTTGGGAAGGATGGGTGGGCTTTTCTGCATCAAGGGCTGCAAAGTGGGCATCTCGGACACTGGCTTTTGGCAGGCCCCCCGGCTTGCTGGGCAGCATCGTGTGCGCCGTATCCCCTTTGAATCCGGTCCCGAACACGGCCGCGCGGCCAGCTATCTTGCGCTCATCAGGGTGTGGTGCGGCAGCGCTAACCGACGACGGCGACGCACCGACGCGCCCAATCATCGATAGGCACGGAGTAGTGGCCGATGCGCTGGCCGTCCTTGCCCATGCCATTCGTCGTATGTCCCCAATCGGATTCATAGATTCGGTTCGCGTGCGGCAGGGAGATGAATCGGCGACCGTCCCTCGCCACCTTCGCTTCCGCCGTGAACGCCGTGCCGCCGGTGGTGACGAGTGGCGGCGTGCGTCCGGACGGCTGCGCGGCGATGGCGTCGTAGGCGCGTTCGAAGGAGCAGTAGAGCGGCGGGGAGATGCGCGGGCGCATTGGCGGAATTCTATCAAACTGGCCGGACCGTCGCGGAGATGGCGGAATGGTCGTGGGACTTTCGTGGGACTTCGGCCAGGAAGCCTGAGGAAAACTGGGGAAATCTGGGTAAAGTCCGCTTCTGGCGCGCCCTTGTCGCCACAGCCGCAAACCTTTGGTCCGTTGGGGGATACGTTGAAAAGGAAGGAGTTAAATTGGCTCCTCAGGTAGGATTCGAACCTACAACCCTTCGGTTAACAGGACAAGAATAAAACGTTTTATCAGAGAGTTACGCGGAACGGTCGGCAACCTGACGCGCTGATAGGGAACCCAGGGGAACGCTTATTGTGGGCATAATGTGGGTTCGAAGTGACCCACCGCGGGAAGGCATGAGGAACTCGAATCGCGGACGTCCAGCTTGGGAAGACGACCGTAAATTGGAAACAAAGAACATTGCGTTTCCAGACATCTCGTTCTGGCGATAGAGATTCCCCCGAAATTCACGCTGTGCTTCCGCGCGACTCTTAACGGAGCACAAACGGAGCACGCTACTGCTTTCGTCAGCCTTCGCTCGCGAACTCGCGACCCTAGCCCCCGAAATTGCAAAAGATCTCGGTGTCGAGATTAATACATTAAGGGCCGCGAGCGCGCTGTTGGTTGTTGGTTCCTGCGAAATTCCCAAATGTCTTTATTAAAAGAACCTCGCAGGATCATTTTAAGGACCATTGGATGCCGCACCGGCCGGGGGGCACTTGCCTCCGTCAGTGGCGCTGGGCGACAATCTGGATGTGACCGTAGTCGTAGACGAAATCCCTTTAACCAAAGATGCCCATGGCGTATACCGCGTGGGCGGCACGCGTGTCACGCTCGACCTCGTAGTACGAGCGTTCAACCGTGGTGCCACCGCCGAGGAGATCGTGCAAAAGTACGACAGCCTACGACTGCCGGACGTTTATCAGGTGATCGGGTATTACTTGAAGCACGCGGATGAGTTCGCTGGCTACTTGGAAAACCGGGCGCGCAACGAGGACCGGCTGCTTTCGTCCCACCCGGAGTGGTCGCCTAAGGGTCTTCGCGACCGCCTGCTCGCGCGGCGGAACGCCCGGTGAAATGGCTGGCGGACGAATGCTTCGATAATGACATCATTCGCGGGCTGTTGCGCCGTTCCCTAGACTTCGATGTGGTTCGTGCTCAAGACGTTTCTGAAATCGCCGGTCATGATGACGAATCACTCCTCGCCTGGGCCACCAGAAATGACCGCGTTGTCTTATCGCATGATCTCGCGACCATGGTTCAGGCGCTCGGTCTTCAACGCAGACCAGCGTCCACTGGAATCGTGCTTGTGCCAGACTCGCTCTCGATCGGTCAGGTGATCGAGGAGGTTCTGCTTCTCGACCAGTGTTCGAAGGAGTCAGACTGGGCCGCAGGCATTATTTACTTACCGCTGCGGTAGACAGGCGGCCCTGTTGGCAACCCACAGCTTGCACGGAAACAACACCCTGCATAGCCGCTATTCCCGCTGCGTGCAGAAGTTTCCGTGGCAGTGGGGTTCCGTGCAGTTGCGGAGTGACCGCAGCCGGTTTCGCTATTCCAGCCGCGCACGCCCGGCGGAAAATCCTCTGAGCGCTTGCCAAGGTGAGGCGCAAGCCTACGCGCGTCAAACGGCGCGAACTGCGTGAGTCCGTCTGGTTTGGAAGTGATCGAAGTACAAGCAGCGGCCTGAGCGACATCGGGCAACGCGTGAGCACGCCGGATGTCGCCCCGGTGCGGGGACCGTCGTCGTCCCCGTCGAAAGATATCTCCGGATGGTTGTAGTGGGCAACCGCCTTTTGCTCCTAGGCTGCGTCAAGGCGACGTTTCAGGCATGCACACATCCACTCGATGCCGCCACAGAAGCGTGTGGAGGCCGCTTTCAGAAACCCAGCGCGGCCCGGTTGGTTTGCCACCAGGCTTGCCAAAACGAGAGATAGCGGGATTCGTTTTGCTCAAGGATCTGAATGTTCAATTGTCCATTTGCGATCGTATCGTTCGTACGGAAAGGGGCGCTCGGTGGCGATTGCAGGTAGGAGAGGCTCGGTGCGGCATCTCTGGCTTGAACCCCAAAGCCATTGGCAAACGATCCAAGACCGCGAACAAACTCCGCGCACAATTCCGGGTCGTCGTCCGACATGAGGGCCGCCAGGTAAGGTAGTGATGGCTGGGTGTGGATGGCGGCCAAAGCGAATGCCGCAGCCCTGCGAAACTGGAGGTCACCGTTCGTGTTGTCCACAGTCTGGCCGAGAAGCAGGACGGACGCCGCAGGGATTGCAACCCAGACTCACCGATCCCCCACAGTTCACCGTGTTTACGGTCCAGTAAGGTGTGCCGCTCGCGCCATTTGGGTTGGCGGTTAGCCCCGATTGCGCGTAATAGCCATTGTCGGCTAGGACGCCTCCAAGCCACCAAAATGCGGAAACGCCAGTGATCGTCGGGCGGTAAACGACTACAGCGTTCCCAAACGTGTTTCCGAGGTTTTGAGTGTAGTTGGCGCAGGCCCAGTAGAACCAGTGCGAACTGTAGATGCTGTACGAGCCGGGGCCGTTAGGGTCGAGCTGTGTGGTCAAGGTTACCTGTGCCGTTGAGCCAGGGTTGTTGTTTCCAGTATATCCAATCGAAATTGTCGAGCCGTTGAGTTGCTGCCACGACTCGACGTAGGGGGTCACCTGCAGGTAGACGTCACCGGAAGTCCAGCTCTGACCGTAAGCTTGCACGTGGTTTGAGTCCAGCCGGATAGATGTCGAAGAGGCACCCCACCCGGTGACAGTTTCTTGCTGGCACTGCGCTTGGGCACACAATGCCCAAAATAGACCAAGTGAACACATCACGGCGGATCGAGCGATTCGCCGGGTGCTACTTGTTAGCATGTGAGACCTCCTTTCGAACGAGATGCGACCGATATTCGCCGTTAATGAAGTCGTGAAGTGCACTCCACCCTTGCGGCGAGAGGACCTTCTTCAGTTCCTTCATACCATCTTCCAGGGCTACCGTTCGCTGTTGTTGATATGCCTGCAGCTTGGCGCGATCAGGCATCCGCCTACCAGCGGTCTCCTGACTGTTGTACGCCTTTGCGGCACTGACAACGCCTACAATTCGCGCTAGGACGGCCTTTGACACGTCGCCGGCGCGGACAAAGTCAGCTTCCGAGATGTGCAGGTATTTAGCGAGCGATGCCTGCCGCTCGCTGGCAATCGAGTCATTCTCCGCGCTCGATATATCCGCCTGCATTTGTGTTCGAAGCGAGAAAAATCCGTAATAGAGCTCCGGCTCGTCGACGGAGATGCCCGTGATCGTCGTCTGGGCGACAACGAGACCGGAGGCGAACAAGAGAAGGGCGACCTTATTCATGCGCTTTCTCCTAGCTCCACGCAATGGCAAGCGCGGGGGCGTTCGCCGTAGTGAGCTCACGAGAACGCGTTTAGTACTATGCGGCATGGAGCTCCAGGCTGTAAAATCCGGCAAATCTCTACGAACGTGCTGCTTCGAACATAGAAGATAAAAACATGTTCTTATCGTGAATGGCATGTATGATGAAGCAAGACCGTCAGGCTCGTCCGCACCGGTGAAGCGATCAAATCTTGCAGCGGTCACGTTTCGACGCGCACCCCCCTGATATCGTTGCGATGGTTAGGCTCGTTGACAAGAGGGGTCGCACCCTGGGGCCCACGCTGCCCATAACCGCGGGGGTTCGCCTTGGCGCGCAACTGACGCCGGTGACGCGGCATTGAACAAGCAACCTCCCAATGTAGAGACCGTGCGGGCACATGTGTTCGCCCCCTAAATGCGGGCCATGCTCCATTTCACGCTGGGTTTACCATTCATCGAAATGGAAGAGACCAAGCCGCGACAAGCTCTTCTTTCGACTCATGCAACAAGTCGCTGGCGCCTCTCCGAACTCCGACAACGCTTGCAGGGAAGGGTTCCACACACCATCTGTCGAGACGAACCCCGCGACATCTACTCCAGCCTTTAAGGGCAGCAGTTCCGAGCATGCTTCGTCCGAGGCGGTATGTTTTTGTATGATACTTCACGCAACTTATATTTCAGATCTGAAACTCTATTGAATCACATGACAGATAGTGCTAACTATCGCTTTGGTTGTACAAGAACTAGCAGATTCAGGACGCATGGCCTCGTTAGCTGAGGTCAGCGTGCCGTTGGCATCGACAGGCGCTAATCGGCACCTAAACCCAACGTGTCGGGCTCGTACATAGGAGTCCCTAAAACAACTGAATAACGGACGCATGGTTTAGTACGCAGGGTTGACCACGCCCCTAAGTGGGACGTCGTGGGAGCGTCGTTTGGTCTACTCATGCCGACCGTCAATCTCCGGCAACCTATCCGCCCGTCCGTCTGAATCCTGATTCGGAGCGCTACGCCCCAGGGGTCATATCAGATGGCGCCCGCGGGCGGCGGCTCAGTACGAATCGTTGTTAAGAACGAGCTTCCGCATAGCATCGCGTTAGAACCATGGAGCGGGGTTCAATAGTCTCTAGAAAGGAGTGGTGTGCACATGCATGTGCGACCGAGTCATTTAATACTAATAACGGCTGCCGCGTTCGCCTGTCAGGCGGCGAACCTCTCGGCTCTTTCAGGTCGCGTTGTCGATCAAACTGGTGCAACAGTAGCGAATGCCAGCGTCGTCTGGTGGGCTATGCCCACACCCGTCGAGACCCCAAGGGGCTTGGCCCCAGCGTTACCACAGCCCACTGCCCTTGGGCATGCGGTGACGGACGGGAGCGGTCAGTTCCAAGTTAGCGGCTTACAGAATGGAATATATGGCGTGTGTGTTACGTCCCTCGCGAAACCGTCCCACCTGAGCACCTGCGAGTGGAGGAACCAGGCGGTGACAGTCGCAGTTTCGGATGCGGCGGCGCCACTCAACTTGGCAGTTCAGGATGGAGCTGTACTTACTTTTCAGATATCTGATGCCAAGGGCCGGCTGACGTTGCAGAATACGTCGGTGATCGTGAGCGCCGCTGGCGGCGGATTCGCTCATGCGAGGATCACCTCCCTTACCCCGACCAGTGCGATGTTGACAGTGTCCGTCCCGTTCGACTCGGACATCGCAGTAGTGCTACAGGCTCCGGGTCCGGTCTCGGACGCGAATGGCGCTGCGGTCCCACTGGGGGTTCCTGCCATGATGATGACAATCTCGAGTGAGGTCTCGAAGACCGTCATCCTGACGGTTAACTAAACTAACAAGCCGTTATCCATTAGGAAGGAGAAAACATGAGACGCTTCATGATGTTCGCGGTAATGCTCACTGTGCACCAGTCGTTTGCTCAAATGCAGGATACGTTTAGCTTCTCGTATGCCGGCAAGACCTATACGGTGACCACACAGTGCCCAAGCACCGGATGCCCCAAGGTGTATACCCCCGTCAGTGGTCAGAACTGGACTTACGAACCGTCCGTCGTGCTCCTATCTGGCGGTTACTATGAACTGATCTTCTCGAGCGGCAGCGGGCCCACCAACGAGGGAATTTACGTCTCCCTCTCACAAAACCCGTACTCCTTTCCAACAGCCACGCTGCTCTTGTCCAAGGCCCCGAACCTTTATGATATGATTGATGCCCGCCCATATTACGACAGCGTCAACAACCTGTGGCACGTCTACGTGCAGGCGATTACCGCGCCTGGAGGCAGCAACGCAATCTACGAGGCCCAAGGCCCATATCTGTTACCTGGGAGCCTGCTTTGGGTGAAGACCCCCGGCACGAACAACGCGCAGGAGATTGTCGGACCAAAGTTCTCGGGCACGGCCGGCCTCGGCGAGGTGCTCAACGCTTACAACAGCCTAAACTACTTGGGGCCGAACTGGCTGCCACAAACCATATCGGACAACGACTGGTCGTACATGGGCCAGGACTGTAAACCAAATAATCCCAGTGGGGCGTACACCTGTGGTGATTATTGCCCGGACTGCGCCTGGAACGGCACTGACATATTTGTGTGGGCTGCCGCAAACACGTCGACATCGCCCTATTTCTGGTACTACAACCGGAGAGCGGAGTATGCAGGCCCTGACTCGCAGATCCTGGGCGCGAATCCGGACGTTCTCCTCGGTGGGTCCCTGACCGCGCAAACTGCTGGAAATCCGGGCCTCGCATTCACTACTACCGGAAATCCGCAATATGCGTACGGGATCGGCTTCTATCCGGACCTGGTCCCGTTCATAAGCCCCGGCACGTATCTGCAGTACTACCCGTGCCTTGAGCCGGGGTACTGCAATCCGGGCACCCCGGGCCAAGGCGTCGGAGACACGTACCCCAACCCCGTGGACCTAATCGTGAATACTGCTGCGTATCTGGTCACCGGAACAGGGGCAGGGTCCGCAAGCTCCCCGCGGGTTGCGCGAAACCAATTCGGCTACTTGGATCCCGTTCCGGGGTCCTCCCCTCTAACGTGGAACTCGTACCTCTACTATACGGTCGTCACGAATAACAACCTCGACCAAGGTTTTTACGCCATGCAATTGACCATTACACAGCAGTAAGCAGGACGACGAGCAAATTACGGCCGACCGCCCGGGAGGCCGGCCGTGATCCCACTCATTGGCGACGGAAAGCGCCAGAGCAGAATACCTCGCCCGATCCGGATCGGAGCCTTCTCGGCGTCCGGCCAGACAGGGCCCGACACGCCGAACCGCTTGACCTTCCAGGCGCTGATGGAAACCGCGTTCCAGCCGGGGGCGGGGTGCTGAGGATCCATCGGCAGGATCCGCGGGAAGGACGGATCGGCGTCCGCGAAACTGCCATCGAAGGGCATGAACGTGACCCCGGTTGCTCCGGTCGTGCGTAGATACGCCCCCAGGCGCTTCATATCCTGTCCCCAGTCGAGGTCCGAGTCCGCAAGTATCTTCTCTGGCTCAGTGCCCACAAGCTCGTTCGTGTAGGCCAGGTAGTCGGGATGGGCAAGGCCGGAGGCCGTAAAGTCCCACACTAGAAGCGCCGCCACTCCCGCCGCTGCGATCGGCCTACGCTTGGCCGCGCTTAGCGCGTCCGCCGCAAAGGCTCCGGATAGGACCGAGAGCCCACAATAGACCGGCAATATGTGCCGCACCCCGATGTCAATTCGGCTCATCATGCAGACGAGCAAAATGCCGGCACAGAACGCAAGCGGTGTCACAGCCCATGCTAAAAGGCCCCTGCACGCACGATACGCCGCCCAACTGGCGAGAGCGATCATCCCGAGAGGTGTCTTCACCGCCAGGACAGTTGGGAAGTAATACCAGAACCCGAACTGCGATCTGCGCCCCAGAAGATACGCGGCATGGCCACGCAGGTTGTGCTCCCACAACATCTTTAGCCCTATGAAAAATCGCGGTGCGGGAAGCCTTAGCCCTAGAATTCCCACGTGCCCGAAGCTGAAGCGGTACGCGGCCCAAACCAGGACGACCGCCACGCCAAGGGCAACGGGCACCGTGCGGAGCGCACGGCCACTGGATTGGGGCCGCAATTGAACGACGCATCGGCCCTGCAGCCCGCGCACGATGCTCACTGCAAGCCACGAAGCGGGCAGAAAGACGAGGGCGGAGAATTTGGAAACGGCAGCGAGTCCCAGTGCCACGCCAAAAACAACGGCACTGCGGTGGGCAGGTTTTCTCCACCAGCGCATGGAGTAGTAGAAAGCGGCCGTGACAAATCCCGTTCCTGCCATGTCTGTAGTGATCACACCGCCGTGCGCGAGCATTGCGGGGGTGGCAGTGAACATGGCGACGGCCATGAGCCCCGCGAAAGCGCCGCCGTGATCGTGCGCCCAGAGAAAGACCAAGGCACCAGCCACCCAGAAGAGGGGCAGAATGCCAATCCTTCCGAGTTGCAATACTCGGTCATAGTGGGGGCGCTTGCCCAATATAGCGTCTCCCTCGATCCATGGGAGAGAATTGCCGTGTGATCGCTCCCCAGCCAGATAGGGTAGGAGGGCGCCAAAAATCCGAGCGAGGGGCGGCTGTTCGGCGTCCTCCGTATATCTACCACGATCAAGCCACTCCATACCACAGCCCAGATGCCAGGGTTCGTCGAGTGTTGCGTTAAATACAGTGGACGCCCTCACGATCCGAGCCGTGGCAATCCCCATCAAGAAGAGCGCGGCAACCACCAACCAACTGTCCGTCGACTTCTGGGAAGTACGAAACACGGCCATCTTAATGGTACTCTTTCGGCCCAGTACGCTGCGGTCCCCTCCTCCTCCCCATGACTCCGCATTGCCAATTGTGTCGTTATCCTGATCTGGCGTCCGGCACCTCGCTGCGAAGGTCGTAGACCTACGTCCTTGTGAGAAACGTCGTGCGCCGGATTCGCGATGCCCCAGCCGACTATCCCGGAACACTAGCCGGACTTGGTTTCGGGCTTAGCGGGCGCAACCGCCCGCAGCCGAGCGAGGTATACTGCGATTTAGCTTGCAAATCCTAGGTGGAAGCCACCGCGCAAAAAAGGGCTCCTCCCCTCCATTGTCGGGCGGCGGTGGCAACAAGGTCGGCCGCGTCCGGAACCGTCGCATGAAGGGAGTTGGTCGCATATGGCAAGCAGTTCGCACAGGTCGACCGCCCTGGTTTTAGGCGCGCTTTCCGTGCTCGCCGCTGGGACTTTTCTTCGATTCTACCGGCTCCAATCGATTCCGGAGGGGCTCTACCACGACGAGGCTTTCAATGGTGACGATTGCCTCCGAAATCTCGATGAGGGTCGGCTGAGAGTATTCTATCCCGACAATGCCGGACGGGAGGGCCTCTTTATTAATCTCGAGACGATGTCTGTATTCTGTTTCGGCAACACTTCGTGGGCGCTACGACTACCGTCGGCAATCCTGGGCACCTTGACAGTACTCGGCGTACTGCTCCTGGGGGGCGAGCTGTTTTCATGGAGGGCGGGACTGTTGGCGGCGTTTCTCACGGCGACCAGCTTTTGGCACATAGTCCTTTCGCGCCTTGCGTTTCGCGCGATCGCCGCGCCTGTCTTCCTGACGTTTGGCTGCTACGTCCTGCTGCTGGGACTGCGGAGCGCAGAGGTGGGGCGGGCCTATACCGGCAGGATTGTTCTCGCGGGAGTCCTTTATGGCCTCGGATTCCACACCTACATCGCCTATCGCGCCACACCGTTTCTAGTGGCTGCCATCCTGATACACCACGCCGCGAAGCTAGGGCATGTTGGGCGGCGCTTGGTATTCTGGCGCGCGTCGGCGCTTTTTTGCATCGCAGCGCTTATTGTCGTCACACCGCTATTGTGCTATTTTCTGCGCCAGCCGGCCGGCTTCGCAGGTCGGGCGTCTCAGATCTCCGTTCTGCACAGCCCGAATCCGGCGCGCGAGATTGTCTTAAACACGTGGAGGACAGCCAGGATGTTCTTCGTTCACGGCGACCGAAACTGGCGGCAGAACTACGCGTACCGCGCCGAGCTTTTTTGGCCAGTCGGGCTTCTGTTCGCGCTGGGCGTTGTAACGGCGCTGCTGAAGCCCACCTTCCCTCATCGGTTTGTGTTGTTCTGGATGGTGATTGGGGCGGCGCCGGCGATTCTCTCCAACGATTCCTTACCGCACGCTCTCAGGTCTATTCTCCTCGTCCCGGCCAGTTTCATCCTCGCCGCTCTCGGAGGGCTCCAGGTGTACCGTGCGTTGGCGGCGCATGCCGATCGCAGGCTCTGGGGCTTCCCCGCCGCCGTCGTCCTTGCATTACTGGCCTATGAGCCTTACCACACCTACTTCCACCGTTGGGCACCTCGTGCCGAGGTGGCACAAGCCATGGAGTGGGATGCTACCGCGTTGGCGCGGAGCATTAATGCGCTGCCGAAGGGCCAGCGGAAACTAGTAAGTGTCTACGGGGCCGATGTCGAGGGACAACTGCCCGCCGAGACGGCCGTCATTCAATACCTAACCCGGAGCTTCACGGCGAAACAGGAGGGCGACAGAAATATAGTCTATATCCCTATAGTCGGGCCACCGCCTTGTGCTGGGCCGTCCTGCTGCGCGGTGGCGCGGTTCCTTCCCGACGGCACCGTCGCCTTTTGCATCGAGTCACACAGGGGCATCTGATGGCATGCCGATGGGATTTCGACAGCCGGCAAGAGATGGTCGTATCGGGGGTTCGGTTGTGATCTGTGCCGGACACGGCGCCGTTCTGCTCAAGTAGCCCGGTAAATGCCTCCACCTGCACGCAGATTTCGCGAAGGTAGGCTGAACCACGCTCAATCACAAAAATATATGAAAGTCTTGAACCCTGTTTTGCCTTACAGTAGATGTAATATGTAACCGGATCTTCCAGGCCACCTCGGATGTGAACGGCCAGCGCATCGCGATTCCGGCGAATCGTTGCATCGCGGGGTACCGGTGCCAACGGAGTCTTTCAGATCTTGTGCGAGGCGAAGAGTTGGACGCCGCTGATCTCGAACGCGGGCCCGCCACCACGACACAGCGGGGCTTTGGTTCATGGAGGCAGGAGGAAAGCTGTTCGGGACGCGGGATGAAAAGGTGCACAGACGATCACGGCCCGGCCCGGGTTGTGAACATCCAGGTGGCAGGTGCCGCCAGTGATATCCGCGCGGGGGTGCCGTTCGGAGTCGGCGCCAATGCGAATCGGCACGGCGTGGTCGTTCTTCGCGCAGTTGCTGAGTCAAAGCGGACAAACCTCGGGGGTCACTTCAAAACCGGCCATAGAGGGTCACTTCAAAACCGGCCAACGGACCAGCACCCTGGACGACCTTGTTTTACCCTACCAGGCGGCGGTCTGGCAAGCTCATTGTTTGGCTCCGATGCCGATTCTGCAGAACGATATTCCAGTCCTCCCCTTCCTGCGTCGGGAGGTGAGATTTGAAAATCAAGTCGCTCCTTTCCGTTCCGCTCGCCACGTTCACCACGAGTTCGCGAATCTCTTCCACTAACCTCCGCCCCGCCGGATCAGCCTCGAACGCCGCCACGATTTCAGATCCCTCCGGCAGCTTGGCAATGGCAGCTCGGAGCAGACCCATCTGCCGCCGGCTGGGTTTGCCTCCCAAGCTGGCATAGCGGGTTTGATCCTCCGCGTCCGAGAACAGCGCGGCGTGCGACAGCGCGTCAATGGCGCTCTCCGTCAAGATCAGGCGCCGGTCGTTACACCGCGTCTGCGACAACCATAGTCCCTTCTCGCCTCGCAAAGCCGGTGAATCCGCGATTCTTGATTTCGTAGCCGCACAACTCGGCGGCGGCGAAATGCGGGAAGACCGTGTTGCCACGGGAGTCCATCCGCATACGGCCCACGAACCGCGGCGACCGTAGCACGACTGCCGGCACACAGCGGTCCTGCTCCAGATATGGATAGCGCGGGACTTCCGACATCCGCCGGTATGCGCATTCGACCCGCATCCGATCCGCACTGGTTGGCGCCAGGGCAGGAAACCGCGGCGGGGCAACCGGTCTGGCGATCCACGGTCTGAGGACCTTGCGCACGTCGCCGAGACTCAGATTCTGGCGCCGCTGCACGAAGTCGATAATCGTGCCGTGGTCACGGTCGTCCCGCACGGAGAAGAACACATAATGGCCGTTTCCATGGCGTTTGACCACGATCTTGTCAGCGCCGCGCCGCAGCACCGTGCTCCCCCGCCAACTGTCGCGCCGGTCGATCTCATAGCCCAGACTGACGGCAAACTGGCGCAGATCAATCTCCCGCTTGAAGGCATCGAGCTCGATATCCGAACTCCCCAGAACACCTTTTCCTTCCCTATTGCCCATTTTTCTTTTCTCCAGATCCCTGGCTCTCGGGGGCCGTCGCGGCCGTCAGCTTGGTGCGCCTACTCCGCGGGCCGCACTTGAGCACATGTCCGTGGATGCAGCAGGCGGTCCAGCATGGCAGTGACGGCGGCCGCGTCCCCCAGCAGCTTGCCCCAGTCTTCGACCGGACGATTTAATGCGGAGTCCATTTTTATGCGAGCGGTCGACCATAGGAGGTTGGCGAAGCCCATCAGGCCTTGCTGAGCCGTTCACGCCGTGATCTCGGACTTCGCATAATCATGACGTCCTAAAAGGAGGATGTCATGTTCGCAGAGTTTTTCGAATCAGCTTTCCGTATCCAGGAACTACGCGACGGCCCAGACGGCCTCGTGCTTGAAGGGTTTGCTCAAGAGTTGTGTCAGGCGGGGTATGCAGAGATAACGGCTCGGAGGCACATCCGAGCGGCCGAACACTTGATCCATTGGGTTGGGAGGAAGGGTGGAACGGTCGCGGCATTGGGTGAACGAACGATAGAGGAGTTTGTCCATCATCTGAATCGATGCCGGTGCCTGCGGTTTGGCCGCACGCACAGGCGGGACATCCGGAAGGGTGCGCGTCTCTTCCTCCGCTACGCCCGGTTTGCTGATATCGTCACGACCCGAATCGTAAGGGAGGCCATTGTGGATCCGGCACTGCTGGTCTCATTCTGTGATTGGATGAGGCAGCAACGCGGGACGTGCGATGCAACTCTCTACGGCTACAGCATCCCCATTCGTGACTTGCTGAAAAGGCTGGGAGAAGATCCCAGCACGTTTGATGCGCATAACCTCCGGCAATTTATCCTGGATACCAATCAACGTTGCGGATGGGCATCGGCGAAGAAGTGCACCACGGCTGTCCGCATGTTTTTGCACTTTCTGATCGCCGGCGGCAAGTGCGCCGTCGGCTTGGAGGGATCCATCCCCGTTCTTGCACATTGGCGGCTTTCGTCCCTGCCGCGGTATTTGCAGTCCGAGGAAGTCGAACGGGTGATTGCTTCGTGTGATCCGGCTGCGCCAGCCGGCAAACGGGATCGTGCCATTTTGCTTTTGCTCGCTCGCTTGGGGCTTCGGGCGGGCGATGTCGTCCAACTTCGTTTGGGCGACATTGATTGGAAGGAAGCTGCGATCTCTGTTTCAGGGAAGGGCCGACGGCAGACACTGATGCCGTTGACGCAGGAGACTGGCGATGCGATCGCCAGCTATATAAAGGACGGTCGTCCTCAGACCGCCGTGGATGTGCTATTTGTTCGATCCCGGGCGCCTTTTCGGGCTCTCGCGAATCACTGTGCAATCTCGATGATCGCAGCCCAGGCCATGCACCGGGCGGGTGTTGTTTGCCCGAGCCGTGGTGCCGCCCACGTTCTCCGCCACTCGGTAGCAAGCTCTATGCTCCGACAAGGTGCGTCCTTGCAGGAGATCGCGGGCGTTCTCCGGCACCGTTCCACCGCCACCACGGAGATCTACGCCAAGGTAGACGTACTCACCCTGCAGCAAATTGCACAGCCATGGCCGGGGGTTAAGTCATGCTGACTCCGGCAGTGGAGGCGTACATCGCGCTACGCCGCGCCACGGGATTCGCGTTTCGGTCCGAAGGCAGCCTGTTACAGAGCTTTGCCGCGTTCTCCGATGCTGCGGGCAAGCGCTACATCAGCGCGGACACCGCCATTGAGTGGGCGGGATCCGCACCGTCGCTTTGTCAGCGAGCGCGCCGACTTGGACAGGTGATTCGATTTGCGCGGTACATTCGTGCGGAAGATACACGCCACGAAATCCCTCCCACAGTTTTTGGCAGTGAGAGTCGGCCGCGACCGGTGCCCTACATTTTCTCCACGGAGGAAATCAAGCGCATTCTCCAGACCGCCTCTGGGTTGGGCAAACGCAACGCCTTTCGCGGGCACACCTACAACACTCTCTTCGCCCTGCTGGCGTGCACCGGGCTCCGCGTGTCGGAAGCAATTCATCTCTGTTTTCAGGACATCACTGCAGACGGGTTGGTGATCCGCTGTTCAAAGTTCCGCAAAAGCCGGCTCGTTCCGCTTCATGAGACCGCACGGGCCGGCCTGGAACAGTACCTCCTACGGAGGCGCGCCTATACCCCACTCGATGATCACGTGTTCGTTTCCTTGAGGAGGCGCGCATTGCTGCTACATGACGCCGAAACCGCATTTCACGACATAATCGAGAAGATCGGCCTCCCTCGTGGAGTGGGGCTTCCGCGACCCACAATCCATTCCCTTCGCCACACATTCGCAGTAAGGGCGCTGGAAACCTGCCCTGATGGCCGGGATCGAATCACAAAGCACATGTTGGCCTTGTCTACGTACCTTGGCCACAGCAAGGTCGCCAATACGTACTGGTATCTGGAAGCCACGCCAGATCTGATGAGAAACATCGCGGACTCGTGCCAAAGCTTCTTCGCTGGTGGCCGGCCATGATCTTTCTCGCCCCACACATAGCGGCCTTCCTCCAGCAACGCTTGCCCATCGAGCGGCGTGCCAGCCCCAACACCTGCGACTCCTATGCGCATGCCTTCAAGCTTTTGTTCGAATACGCCAGCGTTTGCCTCAAACTGCCGCCATCGCAGATGCAACTGGAACAACTGGATGCTCCGCTCATCGTGAACTTCCTGAACCATCTGGAAGCCAGTCGTGGCAATGGTGCTGGTTCCAGAAACATCCGGCTCGCAGCCATCAAGTCTTTCATGCACTACATGGAATATCGAGTGCCGTCGGCACTGGAGCAGATCCAAAGGATTCTGGCCATCCCTGCAAAGAAGACGGACACCCGGCTTGTCAGGCATCTCACCGCTCAGGAGATGCAATCGATCCTGGATGCCCCTGACCCAACTGTCCGGGACGGCATCCGTGACCGAGCGATGCTTCACCTTTGTTTTGCGGGTGGACTGCGTGTCTCTGAGTTGGTGGGGCTCCGGATACAGGACATGCTCCTTCACCCGCAAGCCAGCGTTCTGATTCACGGCAAGGGCCGAAAAGAACGTTGCCTGCCGCTGTGGAAAGAAACGGCATCCGCGGTTCGTGCGTGGCTGTCTGTGCGCGGTGAAGTTCGGATTCCAGAACTGTTCCCCAATGCTCGCAATGATGCCATGACCCGCGCCGGCTTCGAGTACATCCTGCGAAAGCACGCCCGTGCCGCTGAGGCGCGCTGTCCAACGCTCTCGTCAAAACGTGTTTCACCACATGTTCTAAGACACACCTGCGCTCTGACCATCCTGCAAGCCACCAAAGATCTCTGGAAGGTGTCTCTCTGGCTTGGGCATTCCAGTATGCAGACGACGGAGATTTACACTCGCGCCGACCCGTCCGTGAAGCTCGAAGCCCTCGAATCAGTGATCGCTCCGAAGCTGCGGACGGGCCGTTTCAAAGCAACGGACAACCTGATCGAGATGTTGAAGGCGGCTCCTAATATGCGGATTAAGAAAACGGCAAAATGACGGCCGGCGCCTTCCATCAAGCGCGGAGTCCGCATAAAAATGGACTCCGCATTAAATCTCGTCTACGACGAGTGGCCCAATTTTCTGGGCAACCGGCCCATGGTCGAGGCCTTGCTGAGCCGGTTGCGGCATTACTGCCACACCGTCGTCATCGACGGCCCGCCATTGCGCGAACCGCAAGGCTGAGGATGTCCAGCATGGACGGCCAGGAAGAATATATCCGCCAGGTGCTGGAGTCCTACCGCAAGACGCCGGGCACCATGGGAACGGTCCGCCGTGCCGACCGTCTGCTGGCGGCGCAACTGTATCAACGGGGCCTTTCGCTAAAGGTCATCGAAAATGCATTGGTGCTGGCCGCCACGCGCCGCCTGATTCGGCCGTCCGATGCGCCGCCTCTGGGCACGATTCGCTCGCTGGCTTATTTCCTGCCGGTCATCGAAGAAGTACGGGAGATGCGCGTCAACACCGATTACTTCGAATATCTCCGGAACAAACTGTCACGCATCGCACCGACGTCGTAGTCCCAGCGCTGGGCGGGATGATGGAAAGCAACCCGCACGCCTGCGGCGTGGATGATACTGCCTCCCTCTTGCGCTTCCCATAAAAGCACGCCTTCGGCGTGGATGACGGCCGGATCTCGTTCCCAGTTCTGTTCCCAGCCTGGGTCGCTTCAACCAAGCCCTACCGGGTCACTCTTGCCAAGCGCCGAAGGGGATCAACGTATGGGCCTGCCGAACACCTGCTCTAGAGGTGTGGTACGAATGGTGGACCGCCGGTTGTACGCAGGACACCGCTTCAACGCCTTGCTACTGGTGGACGCTGCCATTTCCCATCAACCCAGGAGACGCGCTTAATGTGGTCGTTACTTACCACACCACCTCCCCGCACGGCTCGATGTGGTTGGTTAACGAAGGCACGGGAGCTTGGACGTCATTCGGTTTCAACCAACCCAGCTCGCCTTTGCCAAACACCTCGTATGCAGGTGACACCGCCGAGTGGGTAGTTGAACGGCCACAGATTGGCGGGGTCCTTGCCGATCTGGAGAATTATGGCAGCAATTTCTTCATCTTCCCTTCCACCAACTCTGGCGGGCTCGCCTACGGGGCCGGCAACTACAATCGACAGTTTCCAAATGTACTGTCCCCCCTGGGCTCCGGGCGCGGATTGTCCGGTGTGGACCCCCATATCGACGTCATTTACGAACGTCCCTTACGATATTATCGCTTTCTCCCCGGGAGGCCCGGCAATCCGCTAGGGAGGCGGTGGGGAGCGCGATCAACTCCCCGGATCGGTCACGAGTAGGTTGACGATCTATTAGAGTGGCACAGCCGCCCGTGGCAAGTACCCAGTACTGCAACATGCGAACAAGCGGGCACGAGAAATCAGTATTTTCCAAGCAGCGTCATGTCCACTCCTGATTTCGGCTGCGTCCTCTTGGAATCCGGCTCGACCGGTTTGGTGGCCGCATTCAACAACACGTCGGGTCATTGCCGAATCGCGGGGACCGCAGTTGGCGCGAAGCCAGTCCTTGGAAGACTTCTGCGATTTTAGGACCACAATAGCCGTGGTCTACAGCTCGACGCCCTCGCCTTTTCTCGCCGGCCGCGCTCGGATGATGTTGGGCTTGGGGCGTCGGACAATTCCGACCTGGTGTTCGACGCTTGTTCGACTCGTCACCTTTCGTAAAAAAACTCTCGCGCGCATCGTCCCGAAAGGCCCCTTCCAAGGCCCTTAGTATATAGAGGGCATTTTCATGGAGAAGCGTGCGGCCACGGTCAGAAACGCACGGATCGCGGTCAGGGTGAGCGTCGAGGATCAGCGAGAGGTTGAGGACGCAGCCAAGACAAGGGGTTACTCTAGCCCAAGTGCGTTCGTTCGAACGGCGATTCGGAACGAGCTGCATGGTCGCGAAGAACTGGTCGGGATCGAGGACCGCATCAGTGGCAGCTTTGAACGATTGTCGAACGAAAACGTCCACGTATTGACATCCATCCCGGAGCCGCCCGCCGAGGCGAGACCGCAAGCCGTCAACCTCGCCAAGGAACGCTACCACCGCCTGGTCCAATCGGCGGCGGCCGGGTTGTCTTCCGTGGCTTCGGCGAGAGTATCTTAACCACCTGCGGAACTGTGACATGCGTGGAGCGGGCTTGATCGCGGACCGGTAACGGTGGGGCAGCAGCTTTCCTTGAGTCGGATGGGAATCCCGTGCAGTACCGGCGGTACAATACCAATATTGGATGTCGCTGAGGAGAATAGACGAAAGCTCAGGGAGAAACTGGTTCGTTTGGGCAGCGGGAGCGGCGGCTCTACTTGTAGTGATCGTCCGTGCTACGATCCAGTCGATAACGATTGACGAGGCCGATACCTACCTGGTGTTCGTCGCACGTCCGAGCCCGTCACACTGGTTTCCCGCCGCAAACAACCACGTCCTCAATTCCCTCCTCATGCGGCTTTCCGCCGCGGTCTTCCCGCCCAGCGCCCTGACGATGCGATTGCCGGCGGTTTTCGGGGCATTGATTTACATCTCGGCGAGCGGCTGCCTCGCAAGGTGCTTTCCGGCCCGACGAACTTTTCAATCCGCGCTCTTCGTCTCGCTGGTTTTCTGCCCCTTCATCATGGACTACCTTGTTGCCGCTAGAGGATACAGCCTAGCGCTTGCATTTCTAATGAGTTCCATCGCGGTCGCCGGCTGCTGGATGCGGTTTCCGGCCGAGGTCAGGCTGAAGCGCCGGAGCCAGCTATGCGCTGCGATCTCAGTTTGCGCGTCTCTCTCGTTTTGCGCCAATTTCTCCTTCGCCGTCGCCGACCTGTCGGTGGCCGTGGGTCTCTTCCTTTGGATCTGCGATAAACGTCCTGTTCCTCGCGAGATCGCGGCATTCATTATTCCGGGCGCACTGGTCACTTTCGGTCTAGTGGGTCCCACACTCTGGGCTTGGCCCAAAGGTGAACTCACATGGGGAGCGCGGTCTTTCGCCGAAATGCGCCGAAGCTTCGTCGATGCCTCCTTATCCACTCCGAATCCTTACCTCCTGAACCCGTGGATGCTCGCCTTATTTGAGTTGCTGCGGCGAGTGCTCGTCCGCGTGGCAGCCTTGTGCCTTCTTTGCAGGGTGATAGCAATTATTTGGGAGGCTCGCTCACGGCATGCGGAACGCGACTGGACCGATGGTCTGGGATTGGTCGCGGCTGCCGCGATTGCTGTCTCCCTCAGCGCTCATTTGTTGGCACATCGCTTGTGGGCGCTGCCTCTTCCATTAAACCGCACGGCGCTCTTTTTCTTTCCTCTTCTTATCCTTCTGATGGGTTGCGTGGGGGCAGCGCCCGCTTACTCGACCTTGGGACGGGTGTCAGCGCAGGCTGTCCTGGGGGTGCTGCTCGCATTTGCGTGCTATTTCTTCGGCTGTCTCCGGCTGACCTACTTCGAGGAGTGGAAGTTCGATGCCCAGGCGAAGGCGCTCTACGAAACGCTAGCACACTACAACCACGTATTCGGAATTACCATGGTCACGGCAAACTGGCGCTATCAGACGACCCTGAACTGTTATATGCTGCTATCTGGGAAAGAAACCCTCGCTGACGTCACATCGGCGAATCTTGCCACCGGCGAGTACGCGGCCGGCTTTGACGCATACGTACTCTATTTCCCGACGGATCAAGGGTTCATTGAAAAGCATGCCCTGAAGGTGACATATTACGACCCATTCACCGAGGCCGCCGTGGCAGTACCTTCCGATAGTGCGGCCGCTCGAGCCGCTGAGCGTCCTCACCGTCCTCCGCCGTGAGTGCACTTTGGTGATAGTCTCCTCCGGCGTTTCCGGCGACAATAGGGCAGGACCACGGGAAGAATTTCGACAACCCCTTTCGATACGGCGAACCGAATCACTCCCCCGCACGGGCCGATCCGCCCAAATGGCACGACCAACGTCCGGACAGCGTGAAAGCGTACCGCAGTCCCGCGGCACACCCACTTTCTCCAGAGCTAGATTTGGATGGAATTGTAGGAGTTAGCCGGACCGCGGTCACGGCATATGGAAAAAGTGATCTGGCCGCGTGCGAAGTGAACACGCAGTAAGCCATTCTTCGCCAATAGGTTAGCAATCATAAGGAAGATCACTGGAATATCCTTGGGGGGCCCGACGCTGGATGTCCAAATCTTAAGACCCTGTGCCGCGATCCGAATAGTACTAGAGGTACGGAATCGGTTATACTCCGACTATGGGCGATGAACACGAGGACGCGTTGCTCACAACGGGGGAGGTTTCGAAGTGGCTCGCGATCCCGTCGCGAACGTTATGCCTTTGGGCGGAGACCGACGAGATCCCGGCGATCAAAATCGGCCGTCACTGGCGGTTTTCGAAAGCCTCGATTCAGCTCTGGCTCCGGGATAAGGAGTCCGCGAAGTGGATTAAGCTGCGACTCTGAAACTCACGCACTTGTTTCCGTTAAACGCATAGGCGTTGCGCCTTCACCTGCGTCAGCAGTCCTTAGACAAGAGCCGTCTTTCACTAAGCGCCGAACGAGTGGGACGCTGCGGCTGTTCTCTCCTGTCGTTCCCCACAGTCATCTAAGGAGTCTCTCTAGAGTTGACTCAGATTGCCCGCAAGTCAGTACCGGGATGCATTTGTCGGGCCGCCGCCAGTTGAAAGTATCCAAAACCACACTTGATCGGCAATTGCGGCAGATGCGGCAAATCCCTCGCGCGAAATGGGCGGATAATCAGCCAGATGTACCGGGAAGTTCAGTCGGTCATCGATATTTGGCTATTGAGAACAGGAGACTTTACTGTGAGTCGACTTATTCGTTTCCTAACCGTTGCGTTAATTGTAAACTGTGTCGCATTCGGCCAGACGACTCAATCGTCCCTCACCACGTGGGAAGCAAAGTACTTTCGCTATTTACTCAGGTCCCTCGGTAACCCTGACTACAGCCCGGGCTTCCGCGCGGACCTGGAAGGGCGCGTCACTGCGGATTTTGCGATGACGACTGGAGAGACGGCAGCGCTGGACAATGCGGTCCAAAGCTATCGAACGTTCTTGGTTTCAGCCCGTCAAGCCGAAGCGGCAGTAATGGTTGGGAAATCCAACCTGACCCAGGCAGACGGATCAACTCTTCAGGCGATCTACCTTCAGGAGCCGGCAACAGTGCAGTCTCTGGCCCTCCAGGTACTAGGATCGGTTCGTCCCGAGACGGCAGCCCGAATCAAGGCGGCCGCCAACGTTATGAGTCAGTTCAAGATCTATGGAGGAAATCCAAAATAGTCATGAGACACACACTGCTAATTATATTCGCGCTGCTGGTCGGGTCGGCGTGCCTGCCAGCGCAAACTTATACTCCAATTACAAATCTTGCAACATTTCAACAGTGTCTAAACGGCGCCCTACCCGCGTATCAGACGAGCGTTGGCGGAGTAACATACACGACCTGCCCACTGGCCTCGGGAACCTACTGCATAGATGCTTCCCAGAGCCCCGGCTGCAGCGGAGGTGCCAGTCCAACGCTGAATATTTCAGTCTCGAACATTACAGTCGAGGGCTCGCCGGTGTCTGCTTCCGTCCTGCAGCGCGCCAATCAACACGTTTCATTCCTGATGACCATGAACGAAAACCTCACCAACGTTGTGATTCAGGATCTGACCTTCGATGGGAACCGTAGCGTAGTACAGAGCGAAATAGGGAACAGCGTCTTCTGCCAGCCGAGCTTCACCCAAAATCAGTGGATCGATCTTAATTTGTCGAACTACGAAACTTCCATCGTCACGGTGCAATACGTCGACTTCATTAACGCCCCGAGTGCTGGGGCAGAAATCGATGGAACTTACAACCTCTCAAATTCGACTGCATCGACGATATCGTACTCTAACTGGGCAGCTGGAGGGCCCTCGACTGCAGGTCGAGCCACTGGTGTGTTTCTCGTGGGCGATTACACAGGAGCCTACTATAACACGATCGAGTACCAGGGCACGGCGGCCATAAACTCATATCAGGGTTCTGGTCAATATATCTACGGCAATACTGCCGTGGAGAATCGATACGAGATGTCAGACGGGGTCGGAGGGGGGCAGATCTTCACCGGCAGCACGTCGGACACCGCAGTGGCGGCGAATTGGATCGACGGCAAAAACTACGTTACAAACGGTTCTACTATTAATGGATGCCCGACTGTGGTGGGCCAATCCCCCACTGGGCTGGAGGTCTACGGTTCCTATCAGGCCTTTTACGACAACCAGGTGCAAAACCACTACGGCATAGGCATCGAAATGTATGCCGGTTCTGCTTCCGGCTACAATGCTCCATCCAATATTACATTTTCTGGCCTCAATCCCTGGAACCCAAGCGATGCCTACAGGTGCACCAGCTATTCCGGGTGGCGTGGCATGTACTTTCACGGGACCGGACAGGAGCAAGTGGCTGTCACCCTAAACGCCGTTTGCGTGACATATACTGGGCTCAACGGGTACACAGGCACCTATGGGATCGAGCTTAACTATGTTACCGGCACCGGTTTCACCGATAACGCCTGTCTTCACAGCAACGACGCGGAGCAAAACAACTCATCCTACAATATACTAACGGGAACAGATGTTAGCCTGACTAATCCTCTACCGGGCAACACGACCTCTTGCTACAGCCAGCAGTGAGTGCCTCGCGACAGGCTGCCCCCGTCCGGTCGAGTTCGGAGGAGTGGGTCGCCTCAAGCGCTCACCCTCTCTCCTACTCTACCGCGTGAGATTTCCACGCCACGGGCAGTTTACAGACCTTCAGAACGTTTCGCCACGGTTGGGTGGAGTCTCTTCTCTCGGGCCAGCGTCGGATCGGCGCCGCTGGTGTTCGATCGGCACGACCCAAGATAATCCGACTCGTTGTGCCTGTGCGCCTTGGTGGTGGTTCAGCGGCCTTGCTCAGGGCCTCGCTGGCGCGACCGGCGCGTCTGCAAATCCCTGTCACTGCTGATTTCCCTCGCCGCGTGCGCCAGAGCAGACTGATATCGCCCAAGCCAACCGCCCCAGCCATCTTCAGTCGGGACGATCCCTCGCTTCAGCAGCGCTCGCGCATTTTCCCCCAGCAGGGCGCGGTTGTTGAGCACCGTCTCAGAATCGCCGAGGTCTTGCACCGTTAGCGCTGCCTTCCCACTTCCCGTGCGCCTCCGCAGCCGAAGAAATGAATTCGTTCGTAGCCCGCCATCGGCGCGCAGAACCTCCATCTCTAGCGTGTACTGGACAAAGTGAACTTTCGCATCCGTGCCTTCAAGCATCAAATAGCCGCGCCCTGAGTTCTCATCCTGGCCGTGCACCAATATCCGGCCCTCAACGACCGTGAGTGTGCGCGCGCCGAGAACGTCGATGGGGAGGCGATCATCAGAAATGGGAACCCCGTGCGCGGCGAGGGTCTTCTGCCGGTCTGCAGCGCGCTGCATCGCCCGGAGAACTTCGTCGAAATCTCGGCGAACGTGCCAAGTATGCGCTCCGGCGGACTCGGCGAGCCCCATTCTCTGTAGGACCGCCAAACGAGCGGCGAGGACTGGGAATTCCGTCGCGTCTTTCGCGATCGTAAAATTGGCCGAGTCCGGTCGTTGCGAGAGCTGATCCACGCTGCGTAGGATCGCCCGATCCAAAGATGTAAACCTGTATTCGCCAATCTGGCGCCGGGTGGCTTCCGCGGCATCATGGCTTGTTCGATATCCTAGCTGGCGGGTGCAGAGGTCTTCCGCAATTTCTCGGATTTCGTGCTTCAGATACTCAGGTCGGATTTCTAGCGGCTGTCCGTCGCCTCGAATTCCGCGTATAGTCATGTGAACGTGCGGGTGCTCCGTGTTGTGATGACCGACTGCAACCCATTCGAGCGGAGTGGCCAGATCCACCGACATGCGATCCACGAGTTCGCGTGTGAGCCGTTGCAAATCGATCCGTTCGCCGAACTCTGGGGAGAGAATTACTTTCCAGATCCGCGGATCGTTTGAAGATTGCCACCGTTCAAGCTCACGCGCAATATCAACATCTGAGCGGTCACGAGTGAATGCTGCCGCATCAGCCTGGGCGCCGGCCGCACTCTCGCGGGCAAGGTAACGTCCGTGGGCCTTCCACTGGCCGCGCGTTCGATTCTTCAGGTAAGTAACGCGAATGGCGCAACGTTGCCGACGCGGCTTGTTCCCCGCGGCATCCGCTCCTCTCGGTTTGCCTCCCTTTCGCATGCCGCGTGCATAGTGCATGACCAGTCGGTACGCTCCGGCCAACGCCGCGGTCTCACCTTGCGCCGCGCGCGGCTTGCGTGGACGAAACCGGATTGGACGGTCATCATCGCGAAGAATCATGACGGAGCAGATCCATGGCCGCGCGTGAATCGCCGGACAATCCGGCCGCCGCCGATTGGACCAAGCGGTGATAGCGTTCCTTGGCGAGGGCGACAGCTTGCGGCCTCGCCTCAAGGGACGGCTCGGGCACGCAGGTTAGGACGGTCTTGCTGAGCGCATCGACTAAGGCGAACAGCGCCTGAACAGCCCGGCTGAGGCGGACGTTTTCGTTCGACAATCGTTCAAAGCTGCCACTGATGCGGTCCTCGATCCCGACCAGTTCTTCGCGA
>Ga0335072_10003167_pt1 | contig 24902 bp, 25 predicted proteins | sample Lox_Sample_21_FD_206725 | JGI IMG/M metagenome (GOLD analysis project Ga0335072, IMG submission 206725) | Soil microbial communities from Loxahatchee National Wildlife Refuge, Florida, United States - Lox_Sample_2.1 | ecosystem: Environmental > Terrestrial > Soil > Wetlands | place: USA... | reverse complement strand
GCCGAGGACAAGATGGACGTCAAGAAGGGCGGGAATCCAGGCCCGACCGCCTACTACGTCAAGTACCGGCCGGTGTTCGAGGCCGCGCCGCCGGGACGAAAGATAAGCCCTGATTTCGCCGGGCGGTTCGCCGCGGACTTCGGCCTGGCCGCCCAACTGGACGCACGTAGCAACCGGCCGGAAGCCGAGCACCTGCTGTCGCTGGCCCGCGGTATCTACGCCATGGCCAAGACCACGCACGTCGGCCGCATCATCACGACCTTCCCCAACGACTACTACCCAGGCACCGAGTGGAAGAGCGACATGCTCTGGGGTGCCGCGGAGATCGCGCTTGCCGACGAGGCACTGCACGCGCCCGCCGCGCAGGTCCGCGCCGACCTGCTGACGGCCAGTCGCTGGGCACGCGCCTACATCGCTCAGGGCCATCCCGCTGGCGGTGACACCCTCAACTTGTATGACAACGGGGCGATCGGCGAGGGCGAGCTGCTGCGCGCGCTGCAAGGCGGCGTGCCCGGGCGGTGGGGACGCGGCGAGCCGCGATCCGGTGCCGACTCGGATTCAGGGCTGATCAGCCGGCAGGCTCTGGTGACTGACCTGGCGGCACAGCTGCGGCTGGGGGAGAGCTGGGCCAGGCGCGGGAAAGACCCGTTCGAACTCGGCACGCAGCTGGGCCCGAGCGACGCCACGCCGCACGCCTTCGGGCTCTATATCACCAACGCGCTGTACCAGGAATACGGCGGCGGCAGCCAGTTCGCAGCGTTTGCGCAGCAGCAGCTCAACTTCACGCTCGGCGCCAACGGCTGGGGTAGCTCGTTCGTGGTCGGGGCCGGCACGACGTTCCCGCACTGCATGCAGAGCGAGATAGCGAACCTGGCCGGCTCGCTCAACGGCAAGGGCAACATCCAGCTCGGCGCAGTCACCGACGGCCCGAGCAGCCCGCCCAATTTCGTGGGGCTGGGCACCGTGAGCGGAATGCGGGCGTGCAGCTCGGGCCACTTCAGCCCGTTCAATACCAAGACCGCCAAGTACGAGGACAACGTGGTTTCCTGGCCGTCAGTCGAGCCAGCCGACGACTACACGGCGAACTCGCTGCTGGCGTTCGCGTTCGCGGCCGCGCACCGCTAGGGCGCTCTGGCGCTGACGGGCCTGAACGGCTGGTGGCGGGCTACGACCGGGTGTCGCACGACGACCGCGTCCGCGGTCCTTGCAGCGGCAGTTATGTTCCGAGCTCTCGCTACTCGGGCATAAACGGCCGCACTTCGATCATCCCGAATGCGGCGACCGGGTGTAGGGCTGCGATCTCGACTGCTTCCGCCATGCTGGGGCATTCGATCACGTCGAAGCCGGCCATCCATTCCTTGGTCTCGGCGAACGGGCCGTCGCTGATGATCACCTCGCCGTCGCGAACCCGCACCGTCGCCGCGCTGGCCGGCAGCCTGACCTGGCTGCCGATGAGCCTGCTCCCGCGCTTGTCGATCTCAGCGAACCACCTCTGGATGGGGTCGTCGTCTCCGGCTTCTTGCTCCGCAAGATCCTCGTCGGTCTCCATCGGCGAGCTGGGCGGCTGCTCCATGCACACCAGTAGCAGGTATTTCATGGTCACTCCTCGGTTGGGTCGGCGGCCTCGTTCTGCGATCACGACGAGCCGGAACGCCAGAAATGGGACACCCGGCATTCTCCGCATATGACGCGCTGGCACGGTCGGCTCGTTATCGTGGGGCCGTGACCCAGGTAGCGATCCGGGCTCGTGAGCTGCTGCCGAGCTTAGTCAGGATGTTGCGGACGTGGCTGTCGACGGTGCGCTCGGACAAGAACAGGCGCGATGCGATTCATCGCCTACAAGCTTGGCGACAGGGGCAAGCTGCCCGGCATCCGAGCTGGGGGTTACCTCAGCGCGCGCCCGGGGGTGAAGTACTGCTCGATAGCGCGGGCCAGTCCGGCCGCGATCACCCGCTGGCCGCGGCTGCTGGCGGCGATCGAGCCTTCGAAGGGGTCGGTGATGAACAGCGGCTCCACCAGCGCCCCCGGCATCATGCTCGGCGTATTGAAGTAGCCCTTCTTGGCCGGGCCTAGCAGCAGGAGGTGCCCGTAGGCAACGCTCGCGGCGGTCAGTGATGAGCCGAATCCCTGATCGGTGTGGGCTCTGGCGTTCGGGATCCGCCAGCCCTTCGCGTTCATCGCGGCGAGGACATCCGACTGCACCAGGTCGGCCAGCCGGCGGTTGTCGTCGGCGAAGGGACGCGCAGAGTCATAAGCGGTGATGCAGCCAGCGTTGGCGGCACTAGCGCTCGCGTTGAAATAGACGCCGATGAGCACATTGGCGTGCGCCATGTTGGCGCAAACGTCCCTGGCGGCGACGTCATCGTGTGAACCGGCAACCGTCAGCATGTGCCCTGACACGTCGCCGGGCCTGAGCCGCAGGACTGTGGTCGGCCCGGTCCTTGACACGACAACCCGGAAGCCAGCGCGCCGCAGGATCGTCATAGTGTCCAGCACCACCGGCAGGGTCTGATCGGCCTCGTAGATAACCCGTCCGGACTCGGCGATGCCCACTGCACCGGGGTCTAGTCCGCCGTGGCCGGCATCAAGGAACACCGTCAGATGCCGGTTCCCCCTCGTGGGCGGGAAGGCAACGCATGCGCCGTGACTGAAGTAGGCCGGATCGATAGCGACACTCGCGCCTGGCCTCCTGAGGCCGATTCGGGTGAGGCTGCCATCGCCATTGCTCCTTGCTGATCTGGCCACCTGTGGGGGGCTGGACCCGCCACATGCGGCCAGACCTATCGCGGCCGTCGCGACGAGTACCGCGAGCCTGCCTGGTCGCCGGTACGTCCTTGGCCTGTTGCGCCAGCGCTCGTGCTTAGCTGCGCTCCGGTTGGCTGCCATCCGGGTCTCCTCCCGTCCGCAAACCAAGCACGAAGAACTCGGTACGAACGTTCCGGTCGGCTTAGACACCCAGCGACCCGCGGCCTGGATTGAGCCGAGGGTCGCGGGTAGCGCAGCGCGGCTGCTTAGCCGCTGGCTAGGATCGCCGGCGTTGTGATCGCAGACGCCGAGCAACCGGACGACCGGATCTTGAACGGGCCGCTGGCAAGCAACATCCGCCCGTGGCGACTGTCTCTACCCGGGTGCTGATGAGGCTGAGAGACTGCCCTGTCGCACGGCGGCGGAAACTCGGCACAACTGAGCGCGGCGAACATCACCCACCGCACCAGCCGGTCAGGGGCAGCGCCGCCCTTGGGTAAAGCACTCGATGTCATTCTCCGTCTCAAGAGTCCAGGAGGTGTGTCGGTCTTCAGCCTGGAACGACCAGGCCAGCGCGAGCGGATAGCCCTGGCCTTCGGCAAGCTTGAGGCGTTCGAGTACGCGCTGGCTTCGCTGGCGCAACTCTGGCCAGGTGTCCTCAGTCGTCGATGTAGCGAACTCCCCGATGATGCCGGGATGGCGTGAATCAAAGGGGTTCGGCTCGAGCGAACGGCTGCCGTCGGTGTAGTAATGAAACTGGTTAATGTCGGCATAGATGCTGGTGTGAGAGATGGTTTCGATCATGCCGAACCCGATGGTGGCCTGGAACCCGGCCTCGCGGATGGCAGATGTGCTGTCTTCCAGGAAGGCCCGCATTTCGCTCTCGTTCACTGGGTGGTCGTTGCTGCAATCCGGATGCCAGCCGTTGGTAACCCACTCCGGTTCGTTGAAGACGTCCCATGCGTAGATGGCATCCCGGTAACCCGAAGACAGCCGTAGGAGCGGCTGGAGCACCTGTTCGATAAATCGCGGACGGTTGGTGGTAACGGCCTCTACGCGTCCGCCCTTCACCCATCCCTGGTCCGGGGCGCCCTGGTCTTGGCCCGGGTCATCCTGAGCGACGGGCCATACTCCGGGACCGCAGAACTGATAGTCGGCAAGCACGGGCAGGAGGCGGACAGGATGTGGCCCCGTGCTCTGCGCTGCGAAGCTCTGGAGCAGTGCCTCAAAGTGGTCCTGGAAGCTTCCGGCGAGCGCGGGAGGATCAAATCTCCAGTCGGCGCTGTCGCTTGCCGCGGAGCTATCGGGCTTCGGCGCATAGGGGCCCGTGCCGTAGCTGAGACCGTCGCCGAGAATGAACCAGCGGACGACGCTTATCCCGATCGCAGCCAGGTGCTCCAGGTGCTGCCCGATATGCGCGGCCCAGGCCGGGTCGGCGCCACTGCGCCATCCGGGAGGGGCAGGTCCGAAATCCCAGCCGTAGCTGAACCACGGATAGTTCACCCCAGCATCCATGGGTCTCTCCCGCGTCTCGACGACGGGCAGCATCCGCCGCGGGATCTGCCGCGGTCAGCTCAGCGGCGGGTTCCTCTGCGCCTTGACATGCTCGATGTGAGCGTGGACCTGTTCTTGATCGTAGCCACGCATGACCTGCGCAAAATCAGGCACGGGCAGGTCTCGGTCAACGGAGAGCCGTGAAAGAAACTGTTCGACCTGGTGTGGGTCGTAGCCGCGCATCGTCAGCTTGAACTGGTGTTTCCCCTCGTGCTGTCCGGAGATGGGCATTTCAGTCACGTGCTGCGGTGGTCATCACCTCTGTCACGCTTCCACATGGGTTCAAGCGGCGGCAAGCATCTGACGGCTCTGCCAGACTTCCTGTGTGCCGCCGCACCGCGATGTCGCCGCCTTCGACGAACGAGCCCCCGGTTACGAGCAGGGCTGGCGCGGGCGCCTGCATCACGACATCGCCGGCCGGGCGGCGGACCTCGCGTTGTCGGTGCAACCCGCGCCCCAGCGCGTACTCGACGTCGGCTGTGGCACCGGGTACCTGTTGCGGCTGCTGGCCGAACGGTGCCCGGATGCAAGCGATCTCGCGGGCATCGATGCCGCGCCATCGATGATCGAGACTGCCCAACAGGCAGCCGATGACCGGCGCCTGCGGTTCACAGTTGGTACCGCCGAACGGCTGCCTTATCCCGACGGTGCCTTCGACCTAGTTGTCAGCACGACCTCGTTCGATCACTGGGCCGATCAGCGGGTCGGCCTAGGCGAGTGCGCCAGGGTACTGGCACCCGGCGGGCATCTGATGCTCGCCGATGTGTTCTCTCCCTTGCTCCGGCCCACGTTGCTCGCCGGGCGGCGCGGGAAGGCGCGGACCCGGCGGCGAGCCAGCCAGCTGCTGAGCGCAGCCGGGTTCGACGACCTGGCCTGGCATGACTTGTACGCGCTCATCATCAAGGCCGCAACAGCAACGATCTGATACTCCACCGGGAAGACCGCAGCCGGATCCGCCACTGGCGCCAGCATCCAGGAAACCGCGCCGCGCAGCCCTATCGCGTGCCGATGTGCGCGCCTAGACTCGGGCATGCTGCAAGGGGGGCATGGCCAGGAGGAGGCTCACATGACAGATAACCCGGCGGGCGGGGTCCCCGATGTGATGGGTGGTCCCGAGCCTGACGAGCAGGGCACTGATCTGCTGGGCGGCGCCGAGGCCGAGACGGATGAGATGGGTGGCCCCGAGCCTGACGAGCAGGTCACTGACCTGCTGGGCGGCGCCGAGGCCGAGACGGATGAGATGGGTGGCCCCGAGCCAGATGAGCAGGCGACCGATCTGCTGGGCGGCTCCTGACCTTAGTCGGCCTTGGCGCACGCTGAGCTCAGGTCTGATTCCTGATCACCTCTCGCCATATCTGCTGAGGAACGCTGGGGGTGCCAGACGAGGTGACGATTCCTATTGTCTTGCGGATGTACCGGTCATCCGCCAGCTGTCCTAGCAGGCATGCCGCCAGGTGCCCGCGCGCAGTGAACATTCCATGGATGCTGCCTTCAATGATCTGGTAGCCCCCCATTGCGGCAGAGTTGAACAGCCAGCACGCGCGAACGATCGTCCAGTCCAGGCTGCTGGCCCGGATCAGCTCCTCCATCCGGCGGTTATCCGCGTAGAGCGTCCTGCCGGGCAACCTCATGAACAGCGGCTCCATCAGCCGGGTGAAGATAATCGAATCGCTAGACCGGTAGCCGGGATCCACCGCTGCGGTTCCGGCCACGGCGAGCCGCCGTAGGCCGTGATGTGTCATTGCCGCGATGATGTTCCCCGTGCCCGCCGAGTACAGGTCGATCGGCTTGCGGCTATAGGGCATTCCGAGTACAGACAGGACTGCGTCGCCCCCGGCGACGGCAGCATCGACTGCCGCCGGATTGGTCACATCGCCACCGAGGACAACCAACCGGTTTCGCGAGGGCATCTGCTCGGGGTGGCGGGTCAACGCGACGACCTCGTGTCCGCCGGCCAGGGCCTGGGCAACGAGGAGACGGCCAGTTCGACCGTTGGCGCCGAAGACAACTATGCGCACCGCTGGATCCTAGTTGGCTGAGGTGCTGGCTAGCCTGGTTCACCCCGCAACTTGCGACGTGCGACGACGACAATGTCCACCAGCGCTACGGCCGCGAGGAGTGCGAAGATCGCTGCAAGGACAGTCTGGTGCGCCGAGATGAACGCCGCGCTGGCCAGCCCGCATACGACGAGACCAAAGCTAGCCAGGACCAGGCGCAATGTAAGTGCGCTACGCGCGGGCGGAATGTCGCGGCCTGCGGTCGGATCGTGATAGCCAGGACGGGCCCGCGCCTCGCGTTCGTCGGCTGTGTACTTTCGGGGCATAACTGAAACCCCCGCGGTCCTGAAGAGAACCATTAGCTTGTGCCCACGCTACACTTCGCTGGCTGCGGCGCGGGCGCGGCCACAGGGGCCTGACAGCAGGCGCGCTTCGTAAGTAATGCCGGTGCGGCTAATGTAGGCGCGGTGCGAGTCGCTACCTGGAACGTGAACTCGGTCAAGCAACGGGTGCCGCGGCTGCTTCCCTGGCTGGACGAGCGCCAGCCCGACGTCGTCTGCCTCCAGGAGACCAAGCTCTCCGACACCGCGTTCACCGAGTTGCTCGGCGCAGATCTCGAGGAGCGCGGCTACGAGGTGGCTGTCTATGGAGAACCGCGCTGGAACGGCGTGGCAATCTTGTCCCGGGTCGGCCTTAGCGAGGTCGAGCGGGGGCTGCCCGGCGCTCCCGGCTTCCCGGAGCCCGAGGCGCGCGCCGTCGCGGCTACCTGCGGCGGGATCCGCGTGCACTCGGTATATGTTCCCAACGGCAGGGAGCCGGACTCTGACCATTACCGCTACAAGCTCGCGTGGCTGGCGGCGCTCGAGCAGGCGGTCCGGGCTGATCCTGATGCTGCCATCGTGTCAGGGGACATGAATATTGCGCCGACCGACAGCGACGTCTTCGACCCGGCCGCGTATATTGGGCAAACCCACGTTACCGAGCCAGAACGGACAGCCCTCGTGAATCTCCAGTCCGCCGGGCTGCGGGATGTCGTCCGCGAGCGGTGGCCCGATAAGCGGGTCTTCACCTACTGGGACTACCGGGCCGGCATGTTCCACAAGGACCTGGGCATGCGGATCGATCTGGTACTGGCCACTGACAGCGTGGCGAGCCGGGTAAAAGCGGCGTGGGTCGACCGGCAGGCGAGGAAGGGCGCCGGCCCGAGTGATCACGCACCGGTCATAGTTGACCTGGATGAGGCGCCAGACGGTGATATCGGGCCGGTCGTGCCGCCACCATCGGCGGCAGGGACCGAGAAGAGCTCGTTCAAGCTGCCCCAGTCACGCTAAGGATCGACGCCGTTTCGCCATTTCGGCCGGATGCGCAGGTCGCTGCCTGGTTAGATCGCACTGTGCTAAAACGCGCCCTGTTAGGCAGCACAGTGACGGTGCTGGTGCTGGCTGCTGCGCTGGCCACCGGACTGGCGCCGGCTCTTGCTCGCCCGCTGCCGTATCCGGGCAGCCTGCCCGGGGCCGCCGCGCCCGGACCTGCCGTCAGTGTCCTAGGTGGCGAGCTGGCCGCCTCGACCACCGGTGCTCCACTGTGGACGCAGGACCTCAATGTCCGGCGGCCCATGGGCAGCATCACCAAAGTTATGACGGCGCTCGTTGTGCTGCAGGCAGGAGAACTGAACCGCAAGATCGAGGTCACAAAGGCTGCCGTGCGTTATGTCGACAGGGACGGTGCCAGCAGCGCCGGCTTGATGCCGGGCGACGTTCTGACAGCCCGTCAGCTGCTGGCGGCCATGCTGATACCGTCTGGCTGCGACGCTGCGTACCTTCTTGCGACCGCCTACGGACCCGGCCGGCCGGCATTCATCGCGAAGATGAACGCGACAGCGGCAAAGCTCGGCATGACATCGACGCATTTCACGAGCTTCGACGGCATGCCCTACCCCACAGAGCACTCGACGTACTCCACACCGGCGGACCTGGTCACGCTCGGCGCGGCGGCCATGAAGTTCCCGTTGTTCCGGGCAATTGTCGGGCGGCGTCTGTATCGCCTGCCGGTCACGGCAAGCCATCACCGCTACGTGTGGCGCCAGACGAACCAGCTCATCGGGTCTTACCGGGGCGCCCTCGGGATCAAGACCGGCGATACCAAGGCCGCAGGAAACTGCCTGCTGTTTGAAGCCAGACGGCACGGAATCACCATCATCGGGGTCGTACTGCACGCCAGCCCGACAAGCAATCCTGGCTCGGCAATCGTGGCCGCGCGGCGGCTGCTGAACTGGGCTTTTAGCTACAACTAAAGCCAGGCCGATATGCGGGCTCGTGTTCCGGTACGACGCCTTTGCCGTACCTGCCACGGAGGCCGCCGCAGGCCGGCCGGTACTTTTTCCCTGTGACGGGCGCACTGGGAGCTGAGCAGGAACCAACCGCATTTCGGCAGCGGCGGTACGAAGTGCCGCCGGGAGCGACGGACCTGCTGCTAGTGCGGCATGGCGCGTCTCAGGCATACCTGGACGGGAACCTGTTTCCGCTGGTGGATGGCCATGGTGATCCGCCGCTGTCGGCGGAGGGCAAGGAACAGGCGGCGCGAGTCTGCGCGCGGCTCGCGGCCGCTGGGGTTGAGGCCATTTACGTCACTAACCTCCAGCGCACCGCCCAGACTGCAGCCCCCCTAGCCGAGCAGGTCGGCCTGGAACTGCGGGTCGAGGCAGACCTGCGTGAGGTTTACCTGGGAGAGTGGGAAGGCGGTATCTTCCGGAAGATGGTCGCCGAGGGTCACCCGATCAGCTTGCGGATGGCCGCCGAGGAGCGATGGGACGTGATCCCCGGCGCCGAGCCAGCCGCCGAGCTGGCAGGCCGGGTGCGGGGCGCGATCGAGCGGCTGGCAGCGGCCCATTCGGGTCAGCGAGTGGCTGCGTTCACGCATGGCGGGGTGATTGGCCAGGCTCTGGCGCAGGCGAGCGGATCCCGGCCGTTCGCGTTCCTCGGTGCAGAAAACGCCTCGATCTCCCGCCTTGTGGTGACCGCGGACCGCTGGATCGTTCGCGGCTTCAACGACACCGCGCACCTTGACGCAGTGGCGTGAAGCTACGCTAGCGCGGCTGCGAGGGCGCGCCGGTTGGTAGCCACCCAGGTGTGCTCTCGGCGCACCCACTCGGGCGCCCCGGCTGCCATGAGCCTCGCCATGGCGGCATCGCCGCTCGCAGCGGCTGCCTCAATGCCCCGCCAGCAGCGGTCCTGCCACCACAGGATGGTGTCGATCAGCGAACGGCGATCGGCTAGCCCGTAGGCATCGCAAATCAGCCGAATCTGCCTAGCGGCCGCCGCCACTTTAGTGACGCCCGGGCCGAGGCCCGGGTACTGCCAGCACATGAGCGCGATGTCGTGAATCCGGCTGCCGGGCGCGGCTAGGTCCCAGTCGATGAACGCCACCGGCAGCAGGCCCCTGCCGTTGTCCCGGTAGACGGTGTTGCGCGGTGACAAGTCGTTGTGGCAGACCACTTCGGACTCAGCCGCGAGTGCAGTTCCGGCAGTGAGGTCGTGGCAGCGGCGAAGCAGCCTGGCGACCGCTGCCAGACTGGCATCCGTTCGAGTGTTGACCTGCCGCGAAGCCTGCCAGGGAACATGGCCTTCGATGAAGCTCAGAGTCTCCCGGCCCTGCGGGTCGATGCCCAGGTACCTGGGCGCGCCGTCAAAGCCGACCTGCTCGAGGAAGCTGAGCAGCCGGTGCACGAAGTCGGCGTTCGGGCCAGGGCCACGCCGGACACTGTCAGCCACCCGGACGACTTCGCTGACGTAACCGCCCGCTAGCGGCTCCTGCGGCAAACCTTCGTCAGCCATCAATACATGCTGCACGATCCGCGTTCCTGGCGGCAGTACGTCGGCCTTGACCCGGTGGACAAGAGCAGCTAACGCGCCGACCGGCCACCGTGAGCGAGTTGGCCCGGCCACTGCCCATGTCAATGCCGGCCGTCTTCCAGCATCTGCAGATGCTGGAAGGGGCTGGCCTGGTCCGCTCAGAGAAGGTCGGTCGGGTGCGTACCTGCCGGATCGAGCCCACGGCGCTTCGGCTGGCTGAGGCGTGGATCGGGGCGCGGCGGACGACGTGGGAAACCGGCCTGGAACGGCTAGCCGAGGTGCTGACACCGCTCACGGACTCCGGTATTGCTGAGGAGGTTCACGATGACTGAGCGCAGCGTTACACATGGCACGCTCCGATCAGGCACAGGCTGACGAGCGGCAGATCCGGGCGCTGCTGCAGGCAAGACTCGGTGCCCTGCGTGCGAAAGACGCCAGCCAGTTTGTCGCCGCCTATGACATGTCGATCGTCAAGTTCGACCTTGCGCCACCGTTGCAAGAGAGGTTCTGCCGTGCTCGACCCTGCTGGTCTCCAGTGGTGGCTGAGTACCTGGGACGGCGAGCTCACGGTCGACCTAGCCGAACTGAGCATCACCGTCGGCTTAGGAAGATCGACGACGCCTGGAAGATCACGCACGAGCACAACTCCGCGCCGTTCTACATGGATGGCTCTGGCCGCCCGGCACTGGACCTGCTGCCCTGAACGCTCAGTTCGCCTGAAGGGTGTCAGCTGCTGGCGCAAGTCTCGATGCCGATCGGGGCATCCTTAGCCAGTCCGCTCGTTCGCATGGCCTTGCGGTATGCGACGGCAACCGCGTCGAATTTCAGATGCAGCTCGGCGGCAAGGTCGAAGGGGACCCGGTCGGGCCGCTGGGACTCAACGACAATTTGATCCTGGCCGAAGATCGTGTCCTCGAAATCCTGGATCACCTGGTCGCTCTGGCTGAGGTTGTAGTTGCGGCCGATCAGCACGTAGCCAGTGCAGTGATCGGCCGCGACCGGCTGCGACGCGAAGAAGTAAACCATGCCATTCTCGCCGCCCCAGCCGAGCCGCAGCGCGATCGTGTACGGCAGGTGCAGCTCGTAGCGGCTGCGCCGCTCCGGTGGCCCTGCCTGCTCGTTCGCGAAGACGGGGAAGTCATCTGAGTTCGGCGCCTCGGGGCGCACGATCGTGTAATGGAGTACGTTGCCCTCGGTTCGTACCTCGTGACGCGGCACCACTGGCCGCTCCGGGTCGCCCAGCAGGCCGGGGTGCACCCACGGGAAATGGCCGAAGTCAGTAAAGTTTTCCACCTGTCGCGCCGCGTCGCACTGCCAGCTGTAGGGGCCGGCGCTCACAACGGCCCAGCAGTCGTCCTCCAGCTCGGGAACTTCCGGAAGAGGCCATCGAGGCTCCTCTAGGGCCACCCACACGAGGCCGTAGCGTTCCTGCGCGCGAAACGTTGGGACGCGCGCCTTGGCCGGTACCCGTGCCGGATCAGCAAGCTGCGGGATAGCAACGCACTTGCCGTCAGGGCCGTAACGCCAGCCGTGGTAGGGACACACAATCTCGTCCTCGCTGACAGTACCCAGCGACAAGGCCGTGCCCCGGTGCACGCATACATCCGACATTGCCCGAACGTTGCCGGCCGAGGCGCGCCACAACACCAGCGGCTCTCCGAGCAGGTCAGCATGCAGCGGCCTATCGGCCAGGCCGGCCGAGAAGCCCACCGGGTGCCAGCACGCGCGCAGCGATTGAAGATCAGCGAAGACACCCGGAGATGTCATGACCAGCTCATGTGGCTGGCAGCCTGGTGATCAGTGTGACGTGCCAGCCACGGTGAGCGACCAGCCACGCGTCAGTATCGATGAGCGATATTTCATGGCGCTCATCACTGACCGTGGTATCTACCTGGGGGTCGCGCGTGAATCGCCAGGATTCTTCCCAGGAGCGCTCAGTGTCGTCTCCCTCGAGAATCGGGCCGGTGCGATCGTCGGCATCTTCCTCTGCTGCGGAGATCGAAAACTGCACGTCGATCTCTTCCTTGCCATCGACAACCTGCGCGCCAGCTATTACCGCGTCGTTGACCGTCAGGAACGGCAGCAGATGGTGCCGATGGGCTGCCACGTCTCCAGAGATGGCATTCTGCAATTCGCTTTGCATCTGCGGGCTGAGCAGTTCGGCCGACTCCTGCGGATTCTGCAGGCTTCGCGCCTGGCGAACCTTGTAGAAGGTCTCCCTGGCGATCGCGCGGAAGGCCTCGTCGTCGAAATCGGGGTCAACCTGCCTCAGTGCGGCGGTGTCGACGCCCGCCAATCTTGCTGGGGTGCGTTGGTTGAGCGCCGCCACTATTCCGTCGACCTCTTGCTGGCGCAGGTCGATGAGCCTCTCCTCGTCTGTGGCGATCTGGCGGACGTGGAACAGCGGCTCCTCAGCGCGGTCGACGGGCGCCGCGAACCTGCCAGTTTGCGGGTAACTCGGCGGGATATCATCCGCGGACTGCAGCGGCTCACTGTTGCCTGCTTGCCCGATTCCGCCGGGAGGGTCAGCCATGGTTCGTCCTTGCTATTCCAGCGGGGAACGATGCGCCCCGCGCCGGTCATGTTCTGAGATAACGCACAGCTGAGTATTCTTTCGGCGCAGCTGTGGGGAGGATTCTTGCACGCTCGTCATCCCACCGCCGCCGAAAGACGACGACCACTTCGCTGTCTACGGTTCTCAGCCCAGCCACGATTATGGCTGGCCGGCGGCTTCCTTAGCTTCCTGGCGCAGGCCTCGGGAGCTGCACGGCTCCCGTGGGCGCCCGCACGCTGACTGGCGCTGCGAATCATTAAGATCGGCTGACGGCGCTGTTCTCGGTCAGGAACCGCGACGGCGCACCCCCCTGGTGAGGCGTCGTATGCATGAATGAAGACGATCGCGAACTCCGCAACCTGACGTACGCGCGCTTTGTAGAACTCGGCCGCGCGCCCGCGGCAGCCGAGATAGCGGTTGCGGCCGGGCTTGGCCGCGCGGAAGTCATGGTCGGCTGGGAACGCCTTCACGCCGAACATGCCCTCGTTCTCGACCAGGTGACCGGCGAGATCAGGATGGCTAACCCGTTCTCCGCTGTCCGTACCGCGTACCGCGTCCGAGCAGCCGGACGGTGGTGGTACGGCAACTGCGCCTGGGACGCGTTCGGCATCTGCGCAGCGCTGCACGAGGACGGCGTGGTCGAGACATCGTGCCCGGACTGCGGCGAGGCGCTGCACGTTGAGGTGCGGGATCAGCTTCCCGACGACCGAAGCCTGCTCTTCCACTGTCTCGTTCCAGCAGCGCACTGGTGGGACAACATCGTCTTCACTTGAAGCACCATGAATCTCTTCCGGTCGGAAGAGCACATCGAGCGGTGGCTCGCTGGTCGAGGGCCCGGTGCGACGATCACCGTGGAAAAGCTGAGCGAGCTGGCGCATGCCTGGTGGGCCGATCGCCTGGCCCCAGACTGGCGGCCGCATACCCGAGACACAAATCAGGCAATCCTCGATCGGCTCGGGCTCACGGCAGATTTCTGGCGCCTCCCCAGCTATAGCTAGTCGGCGAGAGCCACTGCCGCGGCAAGAGGTGTCATGACTGTCGTGATGGCACGGCTCAGGCGGATAGCGCGGGCGATGTCGGTCGGGCCCGGCGGCGGCCCCGCCCCGAGGATGGGCCTGTGCTCCGTGCGCCCGGCGTAGCTGAGCGTCCCGCCCAGTTGCACGCCGAGCGCGCCAGCGAACGCTGCCTCGCACCAGCCGGCGTTCGGGCTCGGGTGCGCTGGGCCAAAGCTCCTGGCGGTCTGCCAGGTGACCACCGGGTTGCCGCCCACCGCCGGTGAGCACACGCCGGCGAGTAGCGCGGTGACCTGAGCTGGCGCCCAGTTGGCAAGGTCGTCCAGGCGCGCCGATGCCCAGCCGAACCGCTCGTAGCGCGGGGAGTGGTGCCCGACCATCGCGTCGATGGTGTTGACGGCGCGGTAGCCGGTTAGGCCTGCGGGGCCGGTAAGCGCACCCCATAGCAGTGGCGCGACGATGGCGTCACTGGTGTTCTCAGCTACGGACTCCACGACCGCCCTGGCAATCCCGGTCCAATCCAGCTCGGCCGGGTCGCGCCCGCACAGGTGGGGCAGGAATTGCCGAGCGGCCGGCAGATCGCCGGCGGCCAGCAGGCGCTGGATTCGTGCTGCCTCCATCGCCAGCGACCGGGCGCCGGTCACCGCCCAGGTAGCTGTCGCTGCGACGGCCAGGCGGCCAGCTGCGTTGCGCCGCGTCAAACGAAGCGCCGCGGCCGCTGGGGCGAGCGCGAGCAGCACGCTGGCGCCGGTGAAAGCCGCCCCGTGGCACCGATTGTCGGCATAGACACGCCGCTCCAGCCCGGTCACGGCCTGGCCGAACAAGCCCACGGGGTGTCGCCTGGCCGGGTCGCCGAGAAGCGCATCGGCGATCACGCCGGCGACCAGCCCGCCTGCCAGTGGCCAGTTCGACGGCTGGCGCGAGCCGGTAGTCATCGGCGCCCGGCCGAGCCAACGCTTAGCAGAGCGCTAGCGAAATTGCCGATGATCTCGTGGCCGTAGCTGGTGAGCACTGACTCGGGGTGGAACTGCACGCCCTCGATCGGCAGGCCGGTATGCCGAAGGCCCATTGGGATGCCGCCGCGCGTTCGCGCGGTGATGTGCAGGCAAGAGGGCACGGTCTGCTCGTCGACGATGAGCGAGTGGTAGCGCACGGCAGCGAACCGTCGCGGCAGGCCGGCCAGCACGCCGCCGCCGTCGTGATGGATGATCGAGGTCTGGCCGTGGACCGGACGCGACTGGATAATGCTGGCGCCGAAGGCCGCCGCGATGGCCTGGTGCCCCAGGCAGACGCCGAGCACGGGAACGGCCGCCGGGCTGGCGGCGCAGGCGCGCACCATGTCGATGCTGATCGCGGCTTCGTGCGGTGCGCACGGACCGGGCGAGATGACTAGCCCGGCCGGGCTCAGCGTCATGACCTGGCCCGGGGTGACCTCGTCGTTGCGGACGACTTCGACGGCGCAGCCTGCCACGGTCAGGTAGTGCACCAGGTTGAAGGTGAACGAGTCATAGTTGTCGATGACGACCACGAGCGGCGCTGCGCCGGCCGGCGAGCGGCGCGTGATCGCGTGTCGCTGCGCCTCTGTGTGCGCATCCGCAGCTGATTCGATCTCGTCAACGCGCGCCAGCAAGCCGCTGACGGCGTCGTCGGTGCCGCTGCCGGAATGGTCAAACGCTGCCGCGATCCGCTTGGTCACCGGGCCAGGCGCTGTAGGTAGCGCAGTGCCGGCGATCGAGCGTACCGGCAGCACTCCGCGCACGGAGTTCGTGACAAAGACCTCGCTCGCGGTCAGGAGATCATGCCGGGTGAGCGGAGCGGCTTCGACGGCCAGGCCGCCCGCGGCGGCTAGTTGCAACACCGTAGCGCGGGCAACGCCCGGCAGCAGGCGTCCGTCGGCAGGCGGCGTCTTCAGCACACTCCCGCGGACCGCGAACACGTTGGCCCGGTCGGTCTCCAGCACCGTCCCGTCGCTGTCCTCGATGAGGATCTGCACTTCGTGGCTAACGCCGGCGGTCTGCCTGAGCCGGCCGAGGAGGCGGCGGTCGGCCCATTTGTGCGCTCCGATGCCCCCGGAAACGACCACGGGGACGAGTTCGGTGCCTTCGGCGGAGTCGTCGAGCTGAACGACGGCGACCGTGGCGTGCAGCGGCCCACCACGTGGCCGGAGCGTGATCCGCAGCCGTCCGGTGGGCCGCGCTGCGAGGCACCGGTGCAGGTCTGCGGCGAGGGTCGCGGGCAGTTCCTTGCCGTACAACCGGCGCGCGCTATCCGCCAGCCGGTCCAGGTGCGCATCGAGGTTTCGCCCGGCACCCGACCGCACCCGGAGGGATGTGAACACTCCCGCGGCCGGACGCGGCAGCAGGGCCAGATCGGATCCGGCAATCTGGCGGGTGCGGCCCGCTGACCCACTGGCCAGGCAGCCGCCGAGCGCGGCGATGAGCGGCCGTGCCTTCAGCAGGCATTCCCGGTACTCCTCACCGGGCCGTGATGCCGCGACGATGCCGCCGCCCGCACCGAGCCAGACTCGGCCCGCGTGAAACTCGAAGGTGCGGATGGCAACGTTGAGCTCCAGGCCGGCGAGCGGGCTGCGGTATCCGATCGCGCCGGTATAGACCTCCCGCGGTGTCACTTCCAGCTCATGGATTACCTCGAGGGCGCGAACCTTAGGGGCCCCGGTCACCGATCCAGGCGGGAAGGCCGCCCTGATCAGCTGGCCGTCGCCGGCCTCGGCGCAGAGCTCGCCGCGCACGTCAGAAACCAGATGCCAGACCCCTGGGTGCGGTTCGGGAGTGGCTAGCCTCGGCACGACGACGCTGCCCGGTGTGCAGACGCGGCTGAGGTCATTGCGCATCAGGTCGACGATCATCACGTTCTCAGCGCGGTTCTTGGCTGACCTTTCCAGCTTGACTCGCTCTGCGGCGGCATCCTGGCCCCCGCCCTGCCGGGGACCGGTGCCCTTGATCGGCCGGGACACTACTGTGCTGCCCTCGCGCCGGAGGAACAGCTCGGGAGACACGCTGACCACGGCGCTGTCGGCGCAGGGGCGCAGATAGGCCGCGTACGGCGGGCCGAGCCTGGTGACCGCCGCACAGAACGCATCCAGCGGGTCGCCGTCGAAACTCGCCTCCAGCCGGAGGCAGATGTTGGCCTGGAAGATATCCCCTTCCCTGATGTAGTCGACAGCGCGGCGGACCGCCGATCGGTGCGCAGCGGCGCCAGGGATCAGCCGGAACGGCCCGCAGGCGTAGGGACGCGCGTCGGGTCGGGCAGTTGCCGCGCGCCGGCATAGTTCCGCGAGCCGCGCATCGAGTGCATCTGCCCGGCCGGGCGTTCGCAGCGCCTCGAAATACCATCGTCCGGATGTCCGGTCATGGCGCAACACATGGTCGTAGTAGCCCAGCCACCAGGCCGGCAGCTTCCGGGGGGCGCCCGGCGGAGGCGGCACCGGGAGCACGTGGCGCGTCAGGCCGAACCCGAGGTAGCCGATCCAGCCGCCCGCGAAGACCGCGCGGTCGGGGCCGCTGGGCGCCGTCGGCGGCCAGGCTTCATCCAGGGCATCCCAGGGCAGCTCAGGTTCGCACCGGATGGCTGTCGGCTCTGAGCAGACAATGTCGCTGCCTGCGGCCCAGGCGCCAAGCAGCGCTGCGGGATGCGCGTCGGCCCGCACCAGACGCAGCACCTCGGCCGAGGAGAAATCCCAGTCCAGCGGCTCGCACGTAACGCGGGTCGGTGGAGCCGCAGGCATCTAAGCCCCCGCCCGAGGTTGCATCACCGGCCATGGCGAAGAATCCTGCCACAGCGCCCCCATCGCGGGCGAGCGGCGAGCTGGCGGTACAGGTCAGCGCTCGGACAACAGCCGGGTCAGTGCGGCTGGTATCTCCGCGAGCGTGCGGACCAGCTGGCTGATTCCGCCGCCCAGGCGGGCGATCCGTTCGGCGGCTGCGATCGACGCCGGGTCCGGTTCTGTCGCAGCAGGCGCAGGGCACAGCACGTCGAGCCGGTCAATCCCGCCCAGCGCCGTTGCCGGATCACCGCCAGCGGTACTGAGGCAGTCCGACATCAGGATGACGCACCGCTCGGCCGAGGCGGACCTGGGGGCCGAGAGCAGTTCCGCTGCTGTCCGCAGCGCCGCGGCGATGTCAGTCATTCCGTGGCCGCGCAGGCCGAGCAATCGGCCGACGATCTGCTCGGGTGGCTGCCGAGAGCCGGGTGGCTGCAGTACGGTAACGGTTCCGGAGAAAGCCAGTGCGCCGGTGTCGAGCCTGCCATCCGCTGCCAGAAGCACGCTGGCCGTCGCCACGGCGGCCATTGCTAGCGACAGCCCCGACATCGAGCCGCTGGAGTCCACCAGCAGGCAGACCGAGCGGCGGTGTGCTTGCCATGACCGGGTCACGAGGTCCTCGGGCCGCGGTGGCCAGGCGCCGCTTAGCCGGTCGAGCGTCCGGTCAAGGTCGACGTCACCCTCGCCGCGCAGCACGGACCTGATCCGGCGCGGACCGCGGGACGGCCGTCGGCCAGCCGTGCCGAGCCGGATGAAGATCCGGGCAGCGAGCTGCCGGGCAGACGCGCGCAACAACGGATCGGTCGCCTGGCTGAGATCGGCGAGCAGAGCCGCGGCTGCGTCCGGATCAGCGGCTAGCAGCGCGGCCAGTGCATCTGCGTCCAGCAGGCCGGTGTCGGGCGAGACGTCAGTGAAATCAGCGTGCCTGCTGGCGAGGTCGGCCCGGCTGACTGACCGGCGAGCTGGGCCCTGAGTGCGCTCGCGCCGGAGGCTGGATCGTGACCTCGGTGACCGGCCCGCTTCGGATGGCGGGCCGTCAGCTTTTCCCTGGCCGTCCCCGAAGGCATCGGAAGCGGTGTCGTCCTCGTCAGTCGGCGCTGGCTCGGGCGCGTCCGGCGGCCATAGGTCGGCGAGGATCTCGTCCAGAACCGACTCAGGGCTACGATCGCAGCCATCTGCCATCCGGATTCGGCCCGATAGCGCGGCGTACGCGGCGTCCTTCGCGGTCGACCGGGACATCGCCGCCTCAGCCCGCAGCCCGATCAGCCCGTCGATCAGCAGCACGAGGTCGATGGCGCCGCGCACCGATGCGCCCATCCGCACGTCGCGGTGTGAACGGGTTGCGCGGGCGAAGGCGACGGCGAACGGCACAACGTCCGCGTCCGGCCGCCCCGTCACGGCGCGGACGATAGAGCGCTCGGCCGCAGCGTCCTGATAGTCCAGCACGATCCGGCAGATCCGATCGGCGATCGCCTGGCTGACCCTGGCAGTGCCGATGGCGTCGAACGGATTCATCGCCGCAATCAGCCGGAATCCCTCATCCGCCCGGATCAGGCCGAGGCGCGGCACGGCGATCTCACCTTCGGTCAGCACCGTGATGAGCACGTTGAGGGTTTCCTCCGGGACCCGGTTGAACTCCTCCAGGTACAGCAGCGCGCCTGACCGCATGGCCTGCAGCAGCGGACCGTCGGCGAAGCTCGACGGCAGGTAACCGTCAGCGAGCACCTGCGCCGGGTCGTACTGCCCGACCAGCCGGGCGGGCGTCAGCTCGGCATTTCCCTCGACGAAGACAACCGCCTGGCCGAGGTCTCCAGCGATCGACCGCAACAGGGTCGACTTGCCGGTGCCCGGCGGCCCTTCCAGTACGACATGCCGGGCCGCCTGCAGCGCAACGGTAAGGACCTCGCGCTCCCGGCGCAGGCCGATGACCGGCGTGCTGCCAGTCATCGGCCCCGAATTAGACACCGGACAAGGCCTTCGCCCCGGCCCTGGCCGGGGCGATGGCCCGCTGGTCGGAAGCCGTCGCCGACTCAGCTGCCATGCAGGATGAGGCCCCTGATGTTCTTGCCGTCCAGCATGTCCTGGTAACCCTGGTTAATGTCGTCGAGCCGGTAGGTGCTCGTGATGAGCTCGTCGAGCTTGAGGTCGCCGGACCGGTAGAGCTGCACCATCAGCGGGATGTCGTGGAACGGGTCGCCAGAGCCGAACAGGCTGCCCTGGATCCGCTTCTCCATCAGCGTCAGCATCGAGCTGTTGACCTGGATGTTATTTGACACCAGGTCACCGAGCCCGGTGACCACCACTGTGCCGCCCTTGCGGATCGTGTTGAAGGCATCGGTCACGACCTCCGTGGTGACCACGCCTGTCGTCACGATCGCCTTGTCGGCCATCACGCCGCGGGTCAGCTCGTGGATCAGCAGCGCCGCCTCCCCGGCAGTGGCGCAGCTGTGCGTCGCGCCGAGTTGCTCGGCAACCTCGCGCTTCATCGCGACCGGGTCGATGGCCACGACGTTGCGCGCGCCGGCCAGTGCCGCGCCCTGTACCGAGTTGATGCCGATGCCGCCGATACCGTAGATCGCGATGGTGTCGCCCGGCTCGACTGCGGCCGCGTGCACAGCCGAGCCCCATCCGGTGGGCACGCCGCACCCGATCAAAGCGACCTTGTCCAGCGGCATGTCGTCGTCGATCTTGACCACGGACAGCTCGGATACGGTCGCGTACTCCGAGAATGTGCCAAGCATGCACATGCCGCCGACGTCCTCGCCGTCAGCGGTGTGGAACCGGTACGTCCCGTCCAGCAGGCCGCCGTCCAGGATGGTGGCGCCTAGGTCGCACAGATTCGAATGACCGGTCGAGCACCACCGGCAGTGCCCGCACACCGGCAGGAACGAGCAGACGACATGGTCGCCAGCCTTGAGCCTGGTCACGCCGGGACCGACTTCCTCGACCACGCCGGCGCCCTCGTGTCCGCCCACGATCGGGAACCGCGGCGTGAGATCCCCTGTGCGGATGTGCTCGTCGGAGTGGCACAGGCCCGACGCCACGAAGCGGATCAGGACCTCTCCAACCTTCGGTGGATCGAGCTCGAGCTCGGTAACCTCCCAGTCCTGGCCCGTCGCACGCATGATTGCTGCCCTGGTCTTCATGCACACTCTCCCGGAAGAGTCCTGAATCTTTGTCGTAACACTAGGGGTGCGGGCAAGCAAACGGCTAGACCCAAGCAATCGCTTGCTTGGCGGCAGCCCTGCAGGTAGGCCGGACCCGAGCGGTCAGCTTGTGTGACGGTGTCAGGCAGCCCGATTATCCGGGAGGAGGAACGGGGTACGCGCTGTTCGCGGTAAGCCGGAAGATACGCACAGCATTGCCCCCGAGAGCCTGCGCGACGTGATCCGCGGTCGCTCCGGCGTGCAGCAGCACCTTCTCGAGTGCGCGTGCGTTGCGCTGCACGCCGGGCACGCCCGGCCAGTCGGTGCCGAACACCATCTTCGCCGCCAGCCGGGCGAGTGACCCGCCGTAGTAATCGGGCAGCCGCGCTGGCGGCAGGCCGGAGACTTCGAGCCAGATGTTCGGCCGCATCAGGGCCAGGAAGGCCGCCTGGTCATACCACCAGCCACGGCCGCCGTGGGCTAGCACGACCGTCAGGTCGGGGAAGTCGCGGAAGACCGGATCAAGGAGCGCGGGCTCGCCGAAGGCGTTCACCGAGCCCGCAAACGTCGAGGTGCCGCAGTGGACTATCGCCGGAAGGCCCCGTTCCTCGCAGAACGCATAGGCGGGATAGAGCATGCGGTCGGCGGGCTCGAATCCGCCGTGGACTGGATGGATCTTGCAGGCCACGGCGCCGAGGCTGACCTGGCGGGTCAGTTCGGCCTTCACCGGGTAGTGCAGGTGCGGGTTGATGTTGGCGACCGGGTGGAAGCGGGCCGGGTTCTGCTCGACAAGCGGCAGCACGTCCCCGATCGGCTGGATGCCGGTCGATTTCGGGCTGTGCTCGGTAAACAGCAGCACGTGGTCCGCGCCCTCGGTGCGGAAATACTCGTCCAGGGCTCCTGGCACTGGCACGCCGTCGCTGTCGTAAAGCTCCGAGATCGGGATGCCGCCGCCGAAGGTCGCGACCCAGTTCCGCCAATCAGCCGACAGGGTCGGCAGTTTCGCTACGTGCACATGCGCATCGACAAGCAGCCGGCCATCGAGCACCCGTTACCTCCGCGCTTGCACCCATAGCCCGGCTCGCTCGCCGGCCTCGCTCAGGATCGTACGGCCTGGCTGGCCGGCTGCCGCGGCGGGCCGCGAACCTGCGCCGAGGGCTAACCTCCGCCGCAGCGGCGGGCGTCGCTCGGTCTCCTGCGGATCCGGCAGCCGCTCGGGCCGTAGACCGAAGAACATGCCGAACATTACGACTAGGTCGAGTATGGCGATCAGGCCGCCGATATACGGCCCCGGACCGCCGAGCCAGGCCAGGTAACCGCAGAACGACAGGACGATGACCAGGGCGCCGAGCGCCCTTGGCCGGCCGGACTGTGCCAGGCGCTCCGGTACCTCATACGGCGCCCGTTCCACGTAGTTCGCAGTTGCGGCCTTGTCCTTGGCGATCTTGAGCCACAAGTCGTACATCTCGGGCGCCTGCTCACGCAGGGCGATCGCCTGCTCGACCGAGCCGATGTCGGCCTGTGGCGGGCGAGGTTCGGTGGCCCTGCGGCTATCGGCCACCTTGTCGCCGATCCGGTCTAGGACCGCATCGGCGATCTCTCCGGCGGCGGCTGTTTCTGACTGACCGATCGGCTGTCTGGAGGGGTTCACGGAGGGCTGGCTGGGGGACTGTGCCTGCCGGGCCTGGCCATCTGCGCTGTGCTGACGACCTTCGGGCGCGGGCACGCGGTCGGTCTCGGTCATGCGACTAACGTCTCACCGCTCTCATCACGCGCACGACCTGCCGCTTCACGGTGCGCGGACGCGATCGTGCTCATCGCCGACAGGAACGGATCAAGATCCTCCTGGCGCGGCGGACTGGGCGGAAGAACTGGACGCATCGTCCGGTAGACAGTCATGCCGGTGGGGTCAAAAATCGCCGCGATCCCCATCGCGATCGACAGAACCCGGCGAGCTGACCTGTCCGTCGGCACGTCACATTTTGTTCCCGGTCAGCTACCGGTCAAACTCCTGTCAGCGGCAAAAGACCTGGTTTGCTGTGTTCTGCGACGGTCCGGTCTGCGGAGCGCGACAGCGGAAATCGCCGGCGCCTGGCAAGGGCTCTAGACTTACCGTCCTCCGCGGAATCCTGGGTAGCGTGATGCCCGGTACGCAGAACTTAGAACCGGAACGAAAAGGCATTTACCCATGCGCTGGTCACAGCTGCACATCCCGACCTTGCGAGACGACCCGGCGGACGCCGACGCGGCCAGTCACCGGCTGCTGCTGCGGGCTGGGTTCATCCGCCAGCTGATGGCAGGTCACTACTCGATGCTGCCGCTGGGCATGCGGGTACGCGCCAAGATCATCGACATCATCCGCGAGGAGATGAACGCGATCGGCGGGCAGGAATTCCTGCTGCCGACCATGCACCCGGCCGAGATCTGGGAGCGGAGTGGACGGCTCGCGAACATTGACGTGATGTTCCGGCTGAAGGACCGCAAGGGCGCGGACCTGGTGCTCGGTGTCACGCACGAAGAGATTTTCACCACGCTGGCGGCTGAGCTCTCGTCCTACCGCGAGCTGCCCCAGTTCTGGTACCAGTTCCAGACCAAGTTCCGCGACGAGGCTCGGCCGAAGAGCGGGCTGCTTCGCGTGCGCGAGTTCACCATGAAGGATTCCTACAGCTTCGACCTGGATGAGGCAGGGCTGGACAAGTCATTTGACGCACACCGCGGCGCCTACGAGCGGATCTTCGCTCGGCTCGGCATCCCGGCCATTGCGGCCGAGGCATCCAACGGGACCATGGGCGGCAAGGACTCGCTGGAGTTCATGTGCCCGTCAGAGGCCGGCGAGGACCTCGTCGCGACGTGCCCGAACTGTGACTATGCCGCCAACCTGGAGCGGGCAACTTCGGAGCTGGCTCCGGTCGAGGACCAACCCGGCCCGGCCGCGCCGGCCCGGCTGGAGACTCCGGGCGTTCGCACCATCGAGGATCTGGCTAGCAGCTATGGACTGGCGGCCGATCGCCAGATCAAAACGCTCGTGCAGGTCATGAACGGCCAGCTCACCCTCGTGCTGCTGCGGGGCGATCATCAGCTGCAGGATCAGAAGCTCATCGACGCCACTGGGGTAACCGACATCCGCCCGGCCCACCCGGATGAGATCCGTGCGGCCCTCGGCGCGCTGCCCGGCAGCCTCGGCGCGGTCGGCGTGACCGACCTGCCGGTGATCGCAGACTTCGCGCTGCACGGCAGGCGGGACATGGCCACCGGCGCGAATACCGACGACTTCCACCTCACCGGCGTCGATGTCGACCGCGATGTCAAGGTCGGCACGTGGGCGGACCTGCGCGAGGTAACGGTAGGCGAGCCATGCCCCCGGTGCGGCGCGCCCCTGCAATTCCTGCAGGCTATCGAGGTCGGCCACATCTTCAAGCTCGGCCGTAAATTCACGACCGCCCTCGGCGTGTCAGTCCTCGGGCCCGACGGCTCGGCGATCACTCCGATCATGGGCAGCTACGGCATCGGGGTGGAACGGGCGATGGCCGTGATCGCCGAGGTCCATCACGACGACGCGGGGCTGCGGTGGCCGGTGCACGTGGCACCGGCCGAAGTAACAGTGATCATGGTGTCGGCACGGGACGAGGCCGTCCGGACTGCGGCCGAGTCGATCTATGCCGACTTGCTGGCGAGCGGGCTCGACGTGCTGATCGACGACCGGGATGAACGGCCGGGAGTGAAGTTCAAGGACGCCGAGCTGATCGGGATTCCGGTCCGGATCAGCGTGGGCAGCCGAGACCTCGCGGACGGAGTAGTCGAGGTCGTGAGCCGCAGCACCGGCAATAAGGAGCGGGTGCCGATCGACGAAGCTGTCGGGCGCGTGCAGGCCATCTTGGCCAAGGCCGGCCGCTAGCCGGACCAGCCGCGCACCGGCGGACGGGCCTGGGGAGAGCCGGGCCGGTCGAGTTAGCCTGCCGACCCGGCGCCGCGGTACAGCCGATCAGGCGGCACTGGCAACCTTCCGCATGCCAGGAGCGGCGTGGCGGGAGCTTGCCAGCCGGAACAGCGGATCGGAGTCGTCGATCAGCCGTTCCCCCTGGCTGGCCAGCTCTGCCCATCGTGCCGAGGCAGTCGAGCTGGTGATGTTCGTCGAGCTAGCTGCCGGCTCTCCCGCCTGAACTACGCGCTCGTTCTGGCTGGAGAGATCGGCCCACATGCCATCGTTGCCCGACATGGTTCCTCCCGTCTGCCCTGCCTGGCGATCGCCCCTGCTGCACCA
>Ga0335072_10003166_pt1 | contig 24910 bp, 32 predicted proteins | sample Lox_Sample_21_FD_206725 | JGI IMG/M metagenome (GOLD analysis project Ga0335072, IMG submission 206725) | Soil microbial communities from Loxahatchee National Wildlife Refuge, Florida, United States - Lox_Sample_2.1 | ecosystem: Environmental > Terrestrial > Soil > Wetlands | place: USA... | reverse complement strand
CATAGTAGCGCACACCTTCATGATAATAGGGGCTTTCTCGATCGTCTTCTGGCTGGAGCAGAGGAACATCAGCACGATGGACGAATACTCTGGACTGGCAGGCAGGAACATGTTTGCCGCCGTGGCGCTTTCGATACTGATGCTATCGATGGCAGGCATACCTCCACTGATAGGCTTTGCAGGAAAGTTCCTCCTCTTCTCAAGCGCCCTAGGTGCAAACGACCCGATGCTGGCATTTCTAGGAATCATAAACAGCTTCATCTCGATATTCTACTATGCAAAGGTGATAAACCAGATGTTCCTGAGGAAGGAGGAGAAAAGCATCGCGATGGACAGGAACATTGCCATAGCTGTAGGAATATGCCTGATCGTGGTCATCTTCGTGGGAATATATCCTCAAGTCCTGCTAGGGGCTGCGTCTGCTGCTGCATCTGCGCTTGGAGTGTGATAGACCTAAGCAGCGAGTCGACAGGCTTTGCAGAAGGGTCTCTAAAATACCTTATCTTCTCTCCCTCTTTTAGCCCAAGAGTCTCGAACTGACTGCCAAGCAAGGAAAAGATATTTGGATTGTATCGGTGTTCAGTAACAAGGCCATCAGCCAAAAATTGCCTATCTGGACGGAAGTGAGTTCTTACAGATTCGATATCGTGTACCACGAATAGGCCAAGGTTATGCCCCGCGTCAAGAGTTCTCAGCATCACAACAGATCCAACTATCTTTCCATCTCCGGTAAACGCCTCATGAAGCTCCGCTCCAACGTGCATGTTCTTCCACGGCGTTATATATCCACCGCCCAGCCCGGCACTGTTAGGTATTGCAACATAACTGCCACCAGACTGGTGCATCGCCACCACGGTCTCATAATCCGGGTTTAATCTCTCCGCAGCCTTAACTTCCGAAGGAATTACCAGCGTCGCCACAAGAGTGTTGAAATGGTACACCTTTTTATTGTTTCCGTATAAGCACGCACAAAAGACGAAGTCACTTCTGCCTAACAACAAGCCTCCTAACAACAACGCTCGGCCTGTCCATGTCGCCGTATTCCCCAAGGAAATTCTCAACTCCGGCAAGCCTGGCGATTCTGAACACCAGGCCAGAGCCCCTGCTTCCCATACCGGAATAGTACCTGTGGATGAGCTTGTGCATCAGAAGGTCTAGCCCATATTTCTTTCTCCAAAGCTTCTCGTAAAGCGCCAGCGGAGTCCCTTTTCGAATATGGCTCACTATTACTTCGGAGGCGGTCTTTGCGCACATGGTGCCAAACACTATTCCACCCCCAGTTGTTGCCTTCACTTGGCCGGCAGCATCGCCAACAAGCAGGACATTGCCCTTGACGGTCGTCTTCCTTGTCTGCAATGGGATTATGCTGGCATGGCCGGATAGCTTTGTTGCGCCTTCCAGCTCCCTGTTCACCATCGGGTTGCGCACAAACGCGTTAAAGACAGAGAGGCTATTCCTTCTGGATCTCATCCATTCGCCTATTCCTACCTCCAGTTTGTCCTTAGAATAAGGCACCGTCCAGCCGAAGAACTTCTTTGGCGCATCAGAGAAGAAGAGCTCGCACGAGTTAACGTCATCTATATTTGCGTTGCTGTACTCGGCTTTGTATGTTAGAACGTAATCGTTTATCTTCGGGAAGCCGAAGTTGCTTGCTACAGACGATACAACGCCATCCGCGCCGACTATTATGCTCTCCTTCTCCATAGAGGAGAGCATCTCCTTGTCAACCATTGTGTTCGTGACTATTTTCGCGCCAGCCCTCTCCGCCTCTCTTGCGCAGAGCAGCGCAAATATCTCTCTATCAAGGACGTAGGCCTTTGGCCCGCCCGCTTTTATGGTGAGTTTCTCTCCGCCAGCGTAAAGGACGGCTCCGTTGAGCCTGTTAAGTATCGCCTCCTTGTAGTTTACCCCTATGCCTTCTAGGCCTCCTATAGAAAGAATGCCGGAAGCCTTGTTCGCGCCCTCTCCGATCCTCTTTTTGCCCTCATAAAGCGTTACAGGGACCTCTGATTTCGCAAGCTCCTTTGCAATCACGAGCCCTATTATTCCGCCACCAACCACAACTACTTCTTTCTGCATTCTCTCACAGAATTTCTCTAGCTATTTAAATCTTTGGATATAAATAGACTATGTTGGTGTTTAAACGGCAGCTAAACCTAAGAAGCAGAAGGACGGGATGATAACGAACCCTGTCATAAAAATAGAGAACATAGTGGTAAGTGCGGACCTGCACGCAGAGATAGACCTGTACTCCTTATCAAAGAAGGTGAAGGAGGTGGACTACGAGCCTGAGCAGTTCCCAGGAGCGATATTCAAGATACAGGACCCGCACGTGTCAATCATACTATTCAAGAACGGCAAGATGATCTGCACAGGAGCGAACACAGAGGCCAACATAAAGAGGGCCTTGGACTATGCCGCAAAGGTCATATCTAAGTATGTGATTGGGCCATCCCCTGCGCCAAAGATCGCCCCGCCAAAGTCATAACAGCAACTACTTTTCTAAAAGTATTAAATATCTGGAAAATACAGATGATGTGTGATTGGATGTTTAGAAGAAGTAAGAGAAACTCTCATATAGAAGAATTTGAAGACATTACTGTTCAGATAGAAAGGCTGCGAGTTGCAGGACGAGAGAGCACTACAAATGCAGCTATGGCGATACCAACACCAACCTTCTTCACAGTTATTGCATTGGCTGAGGGCAAACCAATAATACAAGAGATAGCAGGAATAATGGCCATTGGAGGCTGGGCTTATACGACCTTTGAATTGGTAAGAGGTTTAAAAATTGCAGACCAAGTAACCGCTTTAAGGAAGGACTACATTGGAAGGTACCTTAGACCCAACAGGACTTAAAGAACTCTCTTTATCGCGGCATCATATCGCTTGAAGAAAGCGTCCCAGGACCACTCCTCTTTTGCAACCTGCCTTCCTTTCTTGCCAAGTTTTTCTGCAAGTGAATGATCTGTTGCAACCTGAACCATTCTCTTCGACATTTCCTCAACACTGTTTACAAGGAAGCCCGTTGTCTTGTCTTTAATGCTTATTGTTGGACCCGCTTCGTTCACCGCTATAACGGGCTTACCGCTCGCCATTCCTTCTAACGGAACTAGGCCCATGTCCTCGTCTTTTGCAGCGAAAATGACCGCAGTGCACTTCGAATACATGTCAATCACCTTCTTTTGCGGCAAAGCCTGGGACAGTTTTACATCGCCTACCTTCTCTGCCAGCCTCTCTACGCTTTTGTAGTAATCCTGGTAGAACGGGTCGTTGGAGACCGGTCCGCACAATACCAGCTTGTATCCCTTCACCCTCTTCTTGAAGAGCTGGAATGCCTTTATTGCATAATCCTGCCTCTTGTTTGGCGAGAACCTTGACGGATAGAAGAAGTATTTGCCGTCGCCATCATTCTCATAATTCTTGCAATCGACCCCCGTGCCGACAACTATCGCGTTCCTGTTGTAGTATTTCCTTATCCTTGCAAGGGTTATCCTGCTGTTTGTCACCACCAGCTCGATCTTCTTTACGACCTCCTGGTCCATATTCCTTACAAAGCCTGCGCCAAGCTTGTATATCGGCCTTTTGTAAGCGGCCCTCTTCGACATCCTGAATTCATAAAGGTCGTAAATGTCTCTAAGCGGGGTGTGGCAGTGCCACATCACCCTTTCGTTCTTGTTCCTTATCCAGTGGCTTGGGCCGAGATGCGCGTTTATGATATCGTAATCCTCCCTTATCTTGAGGTTGTAGAAGGAAAGGCCGTAATCCAGGCCTTGCGCCATCCTCCCATACCTCAGAATCTTTGAGAAGGAGTTCTTGCTTATTACCCTTATATCAAAATCCCTGAACTCGGGATACGTCCTGTTCTTGTCGTATTCTGCGGTGTAAATAATGGGGTTGTACTTCTGGGCGATCTTCAAAATGGTAAACTCCGCCCCGCCCAAAAGCGTAAGGTTCGACTGGGTAAGTATCATCCTCATTGAACTCATCGACAAGCAGATAAATATCGCATTAAGGTATAAATATCGACTCTACAATAATTATACCGGTTTCTATGGATCTTGGAGAAGGGCTGCGAAAGGCGATAGCGAAGCTGCAGCACGCCACCATAATAGACGCAAAGACGATCAAGGAGTTCAACAAGGAGCTCCAGAAGAGCCTGCTCAGCGCTGACGTAGAGGTAGAGCTCGTCCACGATTTTACAAAGAGCATAGAGGAGAAGGCGCTGAAGGGCAGGCCGCCGCAGGGGGTCTCTCCGAGAGACTACATAACAAACATGGTGTACGAGCAGCTCGTCTCGCTGATGGGCCCTTCGTACGACCCAAAGCTGAAGCGCCAGAGGATACTCTTGATGGGCCTGTACGGGTCTGGAAAGACAACAACCGCAGCCAAGCTCGCGAAGTACTACCAGGACAGGGGGCTGAGCGCCGCCCTGATATGCTGCGACGTATCCAGGCCTGCGGCTTACGAGCAGCTTGAGACCCTTGCAAAGCAGGCAAATGTATCCTTCTTCGGGCTGAAGGGCGAGAAGGATGCTGCAAAGATCGTGAAAGAGGGCATGGAGAGGTTCAAGGACAAGCACGTAATTATCTGCGACACGAGCGGAAGGAGCGCGCTTGACGGGCAGCTGATAGAGGAGCTGAAGAGGGTTTCAGATGCATTCAAGCCAGATGAAAGGATAATGGTGATAAGCGCAGACATAGGGCAGGTGGCTGGCCGCCAGGCGATGGAGTTCAACAATGCGGTGAGAATGAGCGGTGTGATAGTAACAAAGCTCGACGGTTCAGGAAAAGGAGGAGGCGCGCTAAGCGCCACAAACGCTGCCAGGTCGATAGTGATGTTCGTAGGAACCGGAGAAAAGCTGACCAACATAGAGCCCTACGATTCCGGAAAGTTCATAAGCGGATTATTGGGGATACCCGACATAGCGGGATTGGCCGCAAGCGTCCAGGCTGCTATAAAGGAGGCGCAGCTGAAGCCGGAAGAGGTGGAGATGGACCAGCTCAACTTTGAGTCCTTCTATTCGCAGCTAAAGGCAATGGGCAAGATGGGGTCTTTGAAGAATGTGTTTGGGATGATGGGGGCGGTAGACGTGCCCAAGGACGTTGCAGAGCAGGGAGAAGAGAAGCTGAAAAAGTACAAGGTGATAATAGGGAGCATGACAAAGGAGGAGAGGAGCAACGAGAAGGTATTGCACAATCCAGAGAGGATAAAGAGGATTGCCAAAGGAAGCGGCACGACGGAAAAGGACGTCCACCAGCTTATCTCGGATTTCAACAAGATGAAGAAGATGTTTGACACTATGAAGAACGACAGGACGTTCAGGAAGAGATTCGCCAAGCTGGCAGGAGCATAAAATAAAAGAAAAAGATAAAATAAAAAAACACAGAAGAGACGAACTATCTCTTCCTCTTAGTTGCCTTACGCCTTTTCATCTTCTTAGCCATTTCATCCACTTTAATAAATCCGTTACATGATAAGTATTTAAAAACATATTTTGAGAAACGTACTAGAGATAAACATTGATTTATCAGTATAAATTATATTTACAAAAGTAAATTTATGTGTATCATATGGTCAAACCGCCAGAAACGCTGACGACAAAGCTGGACGAGCTGCAGGAGGAGTACTCAAAAACAAAGCAGAACAAGGCCACAAACCTCCATTTGGGCATTCTCAGGGCAAAGATAGCGCAGACAAAGAAGGACATAATAACTGCAAGCAAAAAGAGGCACGGAACTGGCTTCTTTGTGAAGAAAACGGGAGACGCAACGGTCGCCTTGGTTGGCTTCCCGAGCACTGGAAAGTCGTCCCTGATAAACGTTATAGCGAACACGAGGTCGAAGACCGCGCAGTACGCCTTCACCACGACAAGCATAATTCCCGGAACCATGCTCTACAAGGACGCCCACATACAGGTCTTCGACATGCCAGGGCTCATCGAGGACGCTCACCTTGGTAAGGGCGGCGGAAAGATGGTTATATCTGCGGCGAAGTCTGCAGACCTGATCGTATTTGTCATCGACATAAACCAGATACAGCAGTTCGAGAAGCTGATGAAGGAGCTCAATGCACTGGAGATAAACATAAACAAGAAGAAGCCCTACATACAGATGAACGAGCAGCTTACCGGAGGGATAAGGATAGAGGTCAACAAGTCCGGCCTTCCAGAGGAGGACATAAAGGAGATACTTTCGGGTTTGGGGATACACAACGTGCTCATCTCGATATGGGGGAAGACGAGCGACGACGAGCTGATATCCATAATATCTGGCAAGGCGATCTACATGAATGCGATTGTAGCGCTAAACAAGATGGACACCAACCCTGACTATCAAAAGATAGCCGCGGAGCTGTCAAGGAGGTACAACATAAAGGTGGTGCCGATAAGCGCCACCAACAAGATAAACATCGACGAGCTCAAGGAGAGGATTTATGGTGAGCTGGGCATAATGACAATCTACCTCAAGCCAAGGATAGGCGCAGAGCAGCTGACGCCGATGATACTCGGAACCAGCGCAACTGTGGGCGACGCTGGAAAGAAGTTCCACACCCAGATAGTTGACGAGCTGAAATGCGCGGTGATAAGCGGCCCCAGCGCGCACTTTGCAAATGAGAGGGTGGGAATTGCACACCGCCTTAAGGAGGGAGACATCATAACATTCATAAAAAATAAATAAAAGTAAACTTTCGAATTTATGGAATAAGATTAAATAACTATTATTCCATAGAATAGTGCGATCAGTGACCAAATGGGAATAAAATACTGGGAGTTTGAGGATGCTCCGCTAAAGGAGAAGCTGAAGAACGTCAACATCAAGGACATAGCGAAGATATTCTACGAGAACGAGACAGAGGCATACAGGTTCTCAACACTCCTTCTTGAAGTGAAGAAGAAAGGGCAGCTCCGCCTCAAGGAGGTTCCGCAATCAATACCGATAGCAACGGCGAAGCGCTACCTCGACTTCGCAGTGCAGATAGGCATGCTGAAGCACGAGAGCAACGCGTACGTCCTCACCGACAGGTTCTCCAAGCCCTTCAGGAACATAGCCTCTTACATAAAGGCATGGATGGACAGCACTGCAGAGGAGGACCTGGCGATAGAGTTTGCCAATGCAAGGGTGGAGAAGCAGGCAAAGAGGGGCGGCAGGGGCAGACAGGCGGATGACAGCGGCGATGCGCCTTCAGATGCCTCACAGCCTTAAGGCACGGCCTATCGAATTCTTCCGCAATAAAACTGACATTTCTGGTGCGAAATGATTATCAGGAAGGGGCTCAGGCCCTGAGCTCTATAGAGGGGAAGATCTCCCTTGCGGCCTTATATGCCTCCTTCAAGAATATTTTGTATTCTTCCGGGGCAGCCTTCAACTGATCAAGCCACTTTTTCTTATTTGTGTCAGGAACCTCGTACCTATCAAAGCTCTGGCCAGCAAGCAGCAGGCTTCTACTTATTGTAAGGGAGTGCAAGGTCTCTACCAGCTCTTGCGAAGCTCCAGATGGATCAAAATAAAGCGCCCTTACCGGGTCCGGGGCGCCAGAGTCATTCCTAACCCTTTCAAAAAGCAGGTACCACGCCCTTTTATTGGTGGGTATGGCCACGCCCACATCTGCGCACCTCGCAGCGACGTGCCTCACAACATCGTCGACCCCTATGCTTCCCGATGCAATCCTTGCGGCTTCCCGCCCATCGTGGTTTGTTGAGTTCCACGCCATCCTATCAGCATAAATGTGAGGCATTTTCATATAAAAGATTTGTCTCCAAGACGACAATCGTCGCCATCATCCTAGGCCTGCGTACCGGCATCCAAATCATTATCCTTTATCAATTCCAATCAGCACGGCAGGCAGCTCCTTCAACGAGGTTATCCGCGCATCTTCCCTGCCGTCCCTCTCCATTGAGAGGTAGACCACCTTTGTGCCTGCAGCCTTGCCGGCCTCTATGTCGCTCGGATAGTCTCCCACATAGACCGCCTCTTCCGGCCTTATTCCCAGCCTGGAGAGCGCAACAAGGATCGGCTCTGGGTCAGGCTTGTGCCTTTTTGTCTCACCGTTCGCTATTACGAATTCAAAGCACCTGTCGATCCCCTCCTTCGACAGTATGGGCAGTATGAACCTTCGTTCGGAATTTGATATTATCGCAAGCCTGTACCTTTTGCTCAGCCTGCGTATCACTCCGCCAGCTCCGTCCGCAAGCGAAAACTCGGACGGCCTCGTCTCCTTATCGCTGAAGAGCTCGTACACCTTCTCGTCCTCCCTCTCATTGGAGAGAGTGCGCAGAATGTCGACCTCCGGCATGTAGTAGACCCTCCTTATCTCCTCTTCGGACGGCTTCCTGTAGCCGTGCTTCACCAGTATTCTCTGGAAGTACGCTGCAAACGCGTCAAAGGAGTTGACGATAACCCCGTCAAAGTCGAAAAGAACCGCTTTTATCAATGGATGCGCCTCAACGGGCCCGGCGGGATTTGAACCCGCGACCTAAAGATTAGAAGTCTTTCGCTCTATCCAAGCTGAGCTACGGGCCCTCGAAAATAATGAGAAGCAAAAGCTAATAACGCATCAGCTTTCCTCCCTTCTTTCTCGTGCCGAAGAACCTCTTCGTGTTTTCTGTGAGCAGAGAAGCTGCCTCGTCGAAGCCGATCCCCTTGACCTCAGCGATGTACCTTATGGACTTCTCAACCGACTTTGGGGTCTGCCCCACAACCGGAGAGTCGCTCTCAGCCATGATCTGCTCGATTGGCATGAATGAGATCACGCGCTTCCTCTTTGCAGATTCTATTGGCGGCACAGAGATCACATAGCCCAGCTTCTGCGCGGCCCTTGCCTCCTCAACGCCCCCCTCGAAGAAGTGGAGGTGCACCCTCTTTGCCTCCTTCTCCTTCAATATCTCGAGCACGTCCTTCATCGCATTCCTGGAATGCACCGACATCGGAAGGTCCATCTCCATCGCAAGGTCGATAAACCTCTTAAAAACATGCTTCTGCCTTGTAAGGTTGCGCGGCCCGCCGCCGATCCAGTAGTCCAGGCCTATCTCCCCTATTGCAACCACCCTGCTCGCATTCTGCATTATCATATTCACATTGAACTCGATCTCCCTCTCGAACGAGCTCTCCTCTATTGCAAGCGCGTGCTCGGGGTCTACTCCGAGCGCTGGAAAGACATTCTTGTTGTCCGATATCTCCAGGGTCTTTATGTTGGATGGCGTGTCGACCCCATTTGTTATGATCGTGGACACTCCGTAATCTACAGCGCTCCTGATTATCAAAGGGTCGCTCAGTATGCTGAGGTGGCAGTGGGCATCGGCCATCTCAACAATATTCTTTTTGACCTCCTCTTGCAGTAGCTGCCGCGTCTGCATAACCCTCACGATACAAATAGGTATTAATACTTTTAAACTTAATAACCTATTGCAATCCTTTATCTATCGGGTAAATTCGTATGGCAAGCAACGCGCGCCCCACAGGGCAGAGGTCCAGGAAACGGGGCGATTCCTCTGCGATGAAGATCCTTTACATCATAGTGATAGCGCTCATAGTTCTGGTTGCATACCAGGCCTTCGTCCTGTACTCACTGTCAGGCCAGGTCGTGAGCGACCACGCATTGATAACAGCGCTAAGCAGGCAGCTCAATGGCAGCGCAAAAACAAACGCAACGCTCTCGCTGCCCTCTTACAACATAACCTCGCAGCTTGTCAGCCCCCCGCTGAGCCTGTCGGGCTATCCCACCGTGACCCAGAACGAGACGTTCGGGAGCAGGCTTACCGGCATAAACTCCCAGCTCAACGCGAGCGAGCTTTCCGTCATAAACAACGCACCAGACTCTTACTTTGAGACGGCCGGAGAGATGCTTCTCAATGGGAGCATAGACAACGAGGTCGGCATAGGGCAGCCGCAGCAGGTCAACCTCTTCACTGTAAACGGCAAGCCCTCTGTCATATACTTCGGAAGCATAACCTGCATATACTGCGGGGAGAACAGGTGGGCGATGGCCCTCGCGCTGGGCAGGTTCGGCAGCTTCGGCGAGCTCTACAAGGGATACAGCAGCTTCGGCGACGGCGACCTCCCAACCCTGTACTGGCGCCCAGACGAATACAGCACGGCCGCAGTCAACATAGGCAGCTTCTACAACAGCAGCTACATAAACTTCCTTCCGATAGAGGACTCGGAGCCAGTGACGCAGGGGTTTGACCTCCAGTCCTTCCCGGCAATAGAGCAGGAGCTGAACTCGACGGGCAACCTCGCCTACTCTGACGCACTGCAGTACATACTTCAGATAAACAGCTTCCAGGGCACCCCATACACGATATGGGGCAGGTACGTGGTCAACGGGGCCGACGCAGTCGACCTCGGCAACTCCCCGCCGACATCCACGCCCTTTGCGCTTACAAACATGACGCACGCGCAGGTGCTCTCGCAGCTTGCAAGCCCCGACGACCAGTTCGCCTGGACCGAGTACGCAGCCGCAGACATCTACATAGCGCTCGCTTGCAGCAGCATAAACAACACAGCGCCGATATGCGGCATTCCCGTAATGCCCGAGCTGGAGAGCAAACTGGGCGTTGGTTCATGAGCCTTTTGCACAACCTTGCGGCATCATTCAGGCGAGTTTTCACAATCTGGTACGCGGCGCTTGCCGCGTTGGCCGCCATTGTCTACTACCTTGTCCTTGTATACATGATAAAGTACCAGAACTATGGGATATTTCTGGTATCGGTGCCCAAGCCGTTGATATACCTTCTGGCAATAACATCTGCGATAATGTTCGCCTTCGGCGTATACGCCATAAGGAGCTCCTTCATGAAGAGGGCGGGCGCATCGGCAAGCGCTTTCGGCACCGCGGCAACGCTCTTTACCGGCATAATAGCTGGCTGCGGCTGCTCAGCCCCGATAATATACGGGATAGCCGCACTGGGGGTCAGCATAGCAGAGATATCCGTGCTGGAGTCATTCATCGCGAGGTATTCATCAGGTATAATAGGCGCAATCATCGCAATAAACGCGCTGCTCATCCTCTACTACGCCTCGATGGTCTCGAAAATAAAAGGCAGCAGGAGGTAGCACATCCTTTTATAAGATTGCAGATTGAACTATATCGAGGGAGAAGATGGCTGCAAGAGCGAGGGTTGCTAGGCGAAAGCGGGTTCACAGAAAGAGGATGCCCGTTCGCAGGCCTCCAAAGAGGCAGAGGCTCCACGACGAGTATGTGGCGAGCAGCGAGGAGGCCCTCGTCTCAAGGATACTGGAGCACAGGGACCAGAGGGGCGTCCCGGAAGACTCGATACTGCTGATCTCGCTGCTTTCAAACCTGACGCCAAGCATGGTAGAGGTGAGCAGGAGGGCCGGAATCCGCACCGGCAGGCACCTGTTCTCCGCGATGAACTCCCAGAAGCGCTACATTTTTTACGAGGAATCTATAGAGGACCTGATAAGGTTCTTCGAGCACGCCGGCTACCGGAATGTCAGCTACAACGTCTTCCCGGACATGGTGAGGGTGCAGATGCACGACAAGTGCCACGAGTACCTTGGCGTTAACCTGCACTCCTTCGAGGCCGGGCTGATGTCCGGGTACATCACCGCCGCAAAGAAGCAGTATGTGAACATATCCGAGCACGACTGCTCCAACAACGGCTCCGACTACTGCGACTTCATGCCTGGATACGGCTCCGGAAAGAGCGGGGACGCCAAAGGTGCAATAGAGAGGTTCGTCTGGCACATAGTCAGGCAATCGGAAGGAAGGGAGAAGAACGCAGAAACTACGATATCGCCCGCATACTTCCTCCTCTCAGCATCGCCCACCATGGAGAAAGAGTACCAGAGGGAGATGCAGCACATCGGAAGGTATATTGGGGAGAAGATAGGGGAGGGGCTCTTCCAGGGCAGGAGGAAGCAGAGCCCGGCGCACGCAATGGCCAAAATAGAGAGGGTCGCAAGGCTGCTGAACATCGGCGAGGTAACAGTTAAAAGCCTTAATCCTATAAAAGTAGATGTCCTGTTCGACAGGTCCCACTCTAGGAGCGAGTTCGTTGACCTCTCAATCGCGCTGCTGGGCGGACTATTGAAGGAATACCTCAATGAGGGGACGAAAATCTCGAGAGAGGCTAGAAAGAGCGCGTACATGGTCAAGATAGCAGGAAAGCCAACCTAATCGGTGCAGAGATGGCATTGGAATTCATAGACAATATATCAAAGTTCATTCCCTCCATAAAGGGGCCAGCCACGCCCCTCTCCCTCAGAGAGAAGATGATGTGGACCGCAGGCATATTGGGAATATACTTCCTTCTCTACAACACCTATGCCATCGGGATAAACCAGCAGGCGGTGACACAGCCGCTCCTCCAGCTTGTAAGCATAATATTCGCCGCGAAGATAGGCAGCGTTATTACCGTAGGAATAGGCCCCATAGTCCTGTCCAGCATAGTGCTGCAGCTGATATCCGGATCCGGAATAATCAAGATAGACATGCAGGACACGGCGCAGAGGGCGCGGTTCCAGACAATACAGAAGCTCGCTGCGATGTCGATAGCGATAGTAGAATCGGTAATATTCGTTGCTACGGGCTATGTTCCAGCTGCAACCCCGGCCGTGACCGGGTTTGTAATGCTGCAGCTGGCGATAGGCGCAATCATGATAATATTCCTTGACGAGACGATGACGAAGTACGGAATAACATCAGGGATAAACCTCTTCATCGCTTCCGGAGTCTCATTCGCGATAGTTACGGGAACCTTCGACATACTCATACCTGAGGCGATACAGGCCGTCCAGGCGGGCGGCTCATCCGCAATACCCAATGCCCTGCTGGCATTCGGGCCCCTCTTCTTCGCCATAATAGTCTTCCTTGTGAGCATCTACGCTTACGAGATGAAGATCGAGCTGCCGCTGTCGTTCGAGCAGTTACGAGGTGTGGGAGGCAGGCTCCCAATACCGTTCCTGTACGTGAGCGTGCTTCCCGTCATACTCGCATCGTCATTGGAGCTCAGCGCAACGGTCTGGTTGAGATTCCTTGCAAATGTGGGCGGATCGCTTACAAACCTCGCCAGATTCTTCGCATTTTACCAGCCGGTGGGCACGGTAGGCGGAGGAACCACCCTGCAGCTTGCCGGAGGGCTGGTATATCTCATATCTCCAACCTTCCCGCTCCCGTATTCCGCAAACTACGGCGGAATAGGCGGCTACGGTACATACTTCACATATCTGGTGCAGCACACCACGCAGCTCTTCCTGCCGTGGGGCGGAATGGTTTTGGTTCCCGAATACCTACATGTAGTAATTTATACGGTTGTCTTGGTGATACTCTGCGTAATATTTGGAAAGTTCTGGGTTGAGATGACAGGGCAGAGCCCAAAGAACATATCGGAGCAGCTGGGCGACATGGGATGGCAGATACCGGGCTTCAGGAGGGATCCAAGAGTCGTGGAGGGCGTGCTCAACAAGTACATCCCAACAATCACAGTGCTGGGAAGCATATTCGTAGGCCTGCTCGCGGCGTTAGCCACGCTCACCGGCGCGGTCGGCACGGGCATGGGCATCCTTCTGACAGTAGGAATAATCTACATGCTCTACCAGCAATTGGAGAACGAAGGATTGTACCAAACCTATCCGATACTTGAGAAGATCGCAAAATAGAGGACTTCTAAAGTGCAAGCAGATCTGCTCTGCAGTTTGATAATATGGCCAATTCATGGAATTCTAGCGCAGACGCCTACGATAGATTCGAAAACAAATGGAAAATGTATACTCAAGTAGCTCTTCTCATGTCAAAATATATGCCGAAAAGGAAATATTCCCTAATATTGGATATCGCATGTGGAACGGGGGCAGCGACATTTGCTTTCTCACAAAGTTATAAAGAAGGAAAAATCATCGGCATAGATTCTTCTTACGGTATGCTAAACGTTGCTAAGACCAAAGCAAAGATAAAAAAGTTAAAAAATGTTCAATTTATCAGAAGCGATGCCTCCAAATTCCCAAAACTAACTTCCAAGAAATTTGATGCAGTGATATGTAATGCAGGATTTTGGCAAATTAAAAATAAAGAGAAGGTACTGCACAACATACGGTTAATATTGAAACACAACGGCAAGTTCATTTTTACCATTCCAGTGAATTCAGTAAAAGGAGGATTTGATGAAGCTGGATGGAAGAAGGAAACTTTGAAGGTATTTGAAAAATACAAAGTCAGAATAAAAATTAATAAGAAAAAGGCGAAGATGCCGCTTTGGAAACTTCTAAAAAAAGCAAATTTCAGAGTTGTTACCAGCAAAATGGTAAAGTTCAAAAGCCCCCTAAAGATGCTGATCGAATGGAATAGTGTGCCTATATTTACGTACAAAGGCAACGGGATACTAATCTCGGAGAAAGTAGACCCTAAGTTGGCAAAAATTGTGAGAGATCAGCTTAGTAGGTGGCTGTATAAGAAATATCCGACCTCTGCATGGAGGGTAGTGGTCTGCAAGCCAAACTAGCTACAGCTCTCCGACTCTCCTCTTCTGTGCGCGCTTCAAGCGCTTCCTGCGCTTCTTCTTCCACTTCCAGCGCATTCTTCCCTTCTTCTTCCACTTCCTTGGTATGCTTCCCAAATATACACCGTGAAACAACAAATATATTAAACAGAGGCAAATAAATACCTAGTGCCTGTTGTGTTTTAATGAAGCGCGCCTGGATCGTACTGATAGCTGTCATAGCAATATCCACTGTTATAGCTTTTGTGGAGACCAATGGCTTCCACATCTCAATAGGCACGCACACCACAACCGTGCCTCTAGGAAGCAAAAACAGCACATCGAGCTCCACCACCACAACAAAGAACACGAGCGTCCTTTACGCGTGCTACGACTACGTTTTATCAGCTGACGAGCTGAATGCAACCACCTCTTCAAGGTGCCTCCTTACGGTCAACACGATAGGGATATGGGTCGCGGCAGGAAACAGCAACAGCATACACCTAACGATGATAGGGGCGGACAACAAGACATACATAAACCAGACGATAACATACAGCTGCATAACCTTCTTCAGGAATCTCACAGCGCCGATGCAAGCCTACAATGTCATACTCACAACAGGCGCATCTAACGGGACGTGCGGCTATTCGATAGTCAAGTTCAATGAAACCACGGTCGCGCCCCACTCTGTATACGACTTCATATACAACGGCAATTTCACAAGCGGCGCATATACAGGCTGGAACATAACCGGGGCGGGCTTTGGAACTGCGCCGCTGAACCTGACGCACGCTGACAACTCGAGCTGCTATGTCGGCTCTCCATGGTCCAACATACCAGGGCAGTTTGTGGCAAGCACATACTCGTGCGGGCTGCAGGCAAGCCCCGGCAATCTCACGTCAAGCCCGTTCATAGCCAGCGAGCCGTTCATAAACTTCAAGATCGTGAGCAAGCCCCACGCAGGCCTCTACATAGAGGTGCTCACAAACGATTCGCCCGCGATAATAGCGGTCTACAACACATACAACATATCGCAGCCGGGTAACTCGTCGTCTACATTCAGGAACGCAACGATCCCGCTGACCAATGTTGTTGGGAAGGTCGTAAGGCTGAGGATCGTATCGGCAACCACGACAAAGCAGAACTTCATAGTAGCCGGGGGCTTCTACCTCTCGTCAAAGCCGACGCAGCAGTACGGCTGGATAACGACAAACCTGACGATATACAATACGACATGACTAGGCTTTCTTCTCTTCCCCCTCCTTTGGCCTGTTCTCCATCAGCTTCTTGCCGATCTCCCTCCTGTTCTCAAGGTCCTGGTTTATCTTTGCCATGTCTTCCGAGCTTAGCACCTTTTCAAGTATGTACCTTGAGTAGTCGACCGAGAACTGGGAGACGTCCAGCAGCATAGACTGCATGTCCCAGACATTCACGTGTAGGTCCTTCTGCGGCTTTATTATCTCCACACCAATGGGCGCGTACTTGAAAGCTATCATTACAAGGTTCCTTATGTTCTCAAAGAGGACGTGCACAGCCGCGCTGGTTATGAAGTACTTATCCCTCTTTATCGGCTCCTCAACCGCCCCGTAGCAGTAGACTATGCCCGGTTCCTTCATAAGGCGTTCGTTTATCAGGTCTACGAGGAGCGGCTGCAGCTTCTCCTTGTCCTCACTCTGCATGTCGAAGTAGAACTTGACAAGCAGGCCGCCCTTCGCCACCTTCTCGTCCGTTACCCTCTCAACATCTGTTTTTGCCAAAATATCACCTGTTTATTATCTTCAACGCATCCTGTGGAGTCACCGAAATGTCCTCCCCAGTTATTAGATTCCTGAGCTTTATCTTTCCTTCCTTTTCCTCGGCGTCTCCAACCACGGCAGCGTATTCGAACTTCATCGAGTTGGCGTACGATAGTTGGTTGGATATGTTTCTGGAGGCAAGGTTTATATCTGTCGCTACTCCCTGGCCCCTAAACCAGTTTGCGGTCTTGAGCCCGTATTGATAATTGGAATCCTTTACGCAGACAATGAAGAGACGCGCATAAGTGTATTTTGGAGACTCCATGAAGTTCATCATGTCCATTATCGTGTCTATGCCTATTGCGACCCCCACGGCAGGCAGGCTTCTTCCGCCATACGAGCCAATCAGGTTATCGTACCTCCCGCCACCGGCAAGAGAGACACGCAACGCTCCCTTCGGGTCAGTAAATTCAAAAACAACGCCGGTATAGTAGTCAAGCCCGCGCACTATCGAGAAGTCAACCTCCAAGCTTCCTTTTATCCCATAAGAAGAGACAAGCTTTATCAGGCCGGCAAGGTCGTTGGCTGATTTGTCGGTTGTAAGTTTCTGCACAAACGCAATCTTCTCATCGTTCGTTCCCTTCATGTTTATCAGGTCGTCTATCTTGCTTATCGGATCCCTCTCAAGGCCGAGCGACTCGAGAAGCTCCACTATCTTGTCGCGGCCCAGCTTCTCCAGCTTGTCTATTATGCGCATCGTCTCCACATGGAGCTCCTTCTTCACCCCGAAGGCGTCGAGCAGCGAGTTCATCAGTGCGCGGTTGCTTATCTTTATCTTATAGCCGAGGCCTATCTCATCGAACGCCTTGGCCACAACAGCCAAGACCTCGGCATCTGTTGGCGCAATCTCGCCGCCTATTATGTCAACGTCAGCCTGTGTGAACTCCCTGTACCTTCCTTTCTGTGGCTCGTCCCTTCTCCAAGCCTTTCCAATCGCGTATCTCTTGAAAGGAAGGGGAAGCTCCTGATGCATCGCCATGTACCTTGCAAGCGATACAGTTTGATCGTATCTGAGACCAAGCTTGTCCCCCTTCAGCTCGTATATGAGCTTCGCATCCTCTCCGATCACGCCCTTTGCGTTCAGGAGGTCCAGAGACTCGACCATAGGCGTGTCTATCGTAAGGAAGCCGAACCTCCGGAAGACATCCTCTATCTTACCGATAAGTTCGTTCCTGAAGAGCGCGGCATTCGGAAGAAGATCCCTCATGCCTCTTGGAAATGGCAGATCTGGCATACTAAAATCTCGTAATTAGAATCAATTTAATGTATTTAAGGATTGCCTGTCAGAGGTTCTTGTCAATCCACTTCTTCAATGCCTCTTTAGGAACCGCGCCCACGTTCATGGCCTTCAGCTTCCCCTTCTCTATGAGAAGGGTTGTTGGGATGCTCATTATGTTGTACTTCTTTGCGAGCTCTTCGTTGTTGTCAACATTTATCTTTACGAACTTCACCTTTCCTTCGTACTCTGCTGAAACCTCATCTACAACAGGAGAGTACATCCTGCAATTGTGTACCACTGCGTTATTTACAAGGTACGTATTATCTCTAGTCTCCAAGTTACACACATTTCCTTCGTATGGAATGTGCTTTATACTACGAACAGGTACTAAAATGCGTTTATCTTCTATTTTTGCCTGTGTTTTTCCGCTTTTTGCAAAGGAAAGAGTGTATATATCGTGTGTAATTACGTTTCTGCCTAGAATTTTTGCAGGGCCTCCTTTGCCTGCAAGGATTATTGTAGCGAAGATGCCCATTCTAGCATAAAGTAGTTGGAGCTGCATCATTAACATCTTTGACGTGCTCCTGGCATTCTGTACTATACTATCTGGATATATGGAATTTCTGCTCATGTTCCCGTCGCCTGCAAGGTAGCCCTCTACAAACGCCTTTATTATTTTTTCATTTTTATGCAGGATTATAAAATCAGGGATTTTTTTATTTGGTGCCAACTTTCCACACCATTCGGGGAAAGCACGCGCGAGCATTCTAGATTTAATCGAAACTTTACACGCACCATTGCGAGTAGCACTTATGCAAGGCGAATAACCAAGTTGCCTCCCAACAACCGCTATCCTTTTCTGCAACTCAATTTCCCTACCGCCCAAATTGAAAACCACTGCATTATCGCTCGTATTTCCTTCCGCCACATAAATACCGAGCAGCCAAGCAGTATCTTCATTTAGTGGGAAGTTTAGAGGAACTCCTTTAGCCTTTGCCATATTGAGGTTTTTCGCATCAATATACTTTTGTAAATCTATCACCTTCACTGCTACAGTCCCTTTCAAACGTGGCATTACTAGATAATCGCCATCATTATCTTTATTTTTAGCTACTAGATCTCCCGCTTCTTTCCAATATGGCTCTGAAAGTGAATCTATGCGGTCACTAGATTTTGAAGTAGAAACCAAGATCGGATGCTCAGGGGTGGCCTGTACTGGTAGCATTCCACAGCCTTTTATTGAGATCAAATCTCCTTTATAAGGTCTTTCAAACGTTTTTGTTACTTCTACATGCCCTGTAAGGCTAAAGACACGGTTTCCGTCTTCAATTTTGGATATTGGCTTATTATCTCCCAAAATTATTGTATCTGGCTTGACGCAGGGCCCGCACCACTCCGCCCACAGGTCTACTACTACCGGAATGTTCGACTTCATTACCTGCTCGTCAAAGGCCGCTCCTTCCACATCTATTACGCCCATCTATACACCATAAGCGAAATATTTCTTTGTTTAAAGATTAATAAAGCTGCTGTTCCCGCACCGCCACAACAATACAAATCATAGCAACCTTTTTATTGTTTGTAAAAAAAGAGGAATAATGATGATATGCAATATGCCGAGCCTATGGCTGTGACGACGATCTTGAGTACTGATATGAAAAGTAAGTGATAAACTGTCAAGAATACCAAAAACATCGATAAAACGGCTCATCAAGATGAGGAGCCAGGTAAGGCTAACCGACAAGGCCGCAGAGTCGATATCAGCGATACTTGAGGCGAAGGCGAGGAAGATAGCGGCATACGCCTCCACGCAGGCGAAGAGGAAGGGCAGAAAGACGATACTGAAGGAGGACATCGATTCCTACAGGTTGAAATTCGGTGATTGAATGTCAAGGCCGAGACTCTCGAGGAGCAATAACGGCAAGGTAAAGATAGTGCAAGAAGGCACAACGGTGATCTTCGAGGTTGTGAAGCAGGGGGTGATGCAAAGCAGCTTTGATTCGACCGGAGGCATAACGGACCAGGTTCTTCTAAAAGGAAGCGATGCGGAAAAATACGCAAACGATTTCATCTCAAAGGCATCGAAAGAGGAGCCCATACTGGAGGATTATTCGGCAATAGTGCTGCAAAAGGACTGCCCGAAGTGCGGCACCGCGCCGCTTACAAGGTATATGGACACCATGGCGCAGGTTTCCGAGGCGCCGGTAATGCCCTTCTATGTCTGCACAAAGTGCAAGACGAAGTGCTACCACCTCACCGATGAGTATCTCAAGAACCTCGTGACATCAAACAGGCAGCTCTTTGAGGACTCGCAGATTGCGGAGTTCGGCAGCGACGAAAAGAAGTTTATGGCCGAACTGAGAGCATACATAATAAGAATATTTGCATCGCAAAGGATAATGCACACTAAGTGAGATAATGGCAATTCTTTTATCTGAACTCTTTGGAAAGGAGATAATCACAAACGAAGGAAAGCGAATAGGAATGGTAGAGGATGCCATACTAGATTTTGAGAAGGGAACGGTTGCAAACCTGCTGCTCATAAAGGCCGACAACCTCGTAAGGAGCGACAACACCGCGATGCTGCTCGCGAAGAACAGCGTCAAGTATACAAGGGTAAAGAACATAACCGAGACAATAATAGTGGGCACCAAGTAATCCTGGGCTGATCCGATGGCCAATCAACCAAAGATGAAGAGCACCTTCCAGAACAAGCCCACAGCGGCATTCATACTGATCCTTATCGGCGGCCTGATAGTGCTGATAGGCGCAGCGCTGACCTTGGCAACATCCGCGCTCCTTGGAAAGCTCTCCACTGGCGCAAGCCCATTTCCGACAAACAGCACAAACTCAACAATCATAAACGCAACCGCAAGCCTCAGCAGCCTGGGGAGCGGCGCGCTCAGCAGCGCCGCTGTTGTCACCGAGATACTTGGTATAATAAGCCTGGCGGCAGGAGTGATAATGATAATCTCATCGGTGATGCTCTACAGCACCGACCCGAAAAGGGTGAGGCTGTGGTCCACAATAGCGCTGATATTCAGCATAATCAGCCTTACCACTCTTGGGGGATTCATCATAGGCTTCATACTGGGCCTGATAGGCAGCATACTCGGCCTCGTACACAAGGGCTGATCAACTAGTCCGTTGAAGAGTCTCTGGACACGTTCGGCCTGCTCTTTATCATTATCCTTGAGCCGCAGTACTGGCACCTGACAAAACCCTCGAGGGTCTTCATCTTCTTTCCGCAGTGCGTGCATACATATGCCATAATATCACATCTTCCTTACTTTCTTAAGCCATGCAGTAAAGTCCTTGTGGAGCTGCGAACCGCTCGTGTCGATCGCCCTCACCTTTACGGCCCCGCCGTAATGCTCGTCGTTCAGCTCGAGAACCGGCTTGTAATCCTTCATCTCAGAGTAGTGGACCTCCATCCAGTGGATCTTTCCCTCAAAGTATTCTTTTGTCACCTCATCGGTCATGGGTGGCGAAGCGAAGCTGAAGAGTATCCCGCTGCACCAATAGAGCGGCATCGTTGCCCCAGGGGTCACGCGCTCCCTCATCAGGTCTTCAAACGGAATCTTCGAGACGTCGTGCACAACGAGTGTGCCGATAGGATCGTATACTATCTCAACCATCTCATCTCCTCTTTCCATAGTCCTCTATGAGCCTTCTCGCAACCTCCCCTGCGGCCGTTGTCATCGTGTACGCCCCGCCGGCGTATGTTGCTCCGCAGTGCCTGCACTTCCAGATGCTTGTGCCTATCCTTTTGACGGTAATGCGTCCGCACATCTCGCACTTGTAGGAGGCCTGCTTCTCAGCCTTTATGGAGCGGTACCTCTTGCGTATGCTTGTCCCGTATCTTATGCTGGCGTTTGCCATAAAATCATCTCGCTTTCTCTATCTGCTTCTTCAGCTCGTGGTGCTTGCCCAACGACATCTCGGCCATCTCCGCGATCTCCTTCTTTGAGAAGCTGCCTCCGAGGCCCTTCTGCATCGCGCGTATGAACTGGCCGTCTGTCGCTATCGTCATTCTCGCGGACGCGGCTGCGTCCTCATTACCGTCCGGATCCAAGAGCAGGCTGCCGTTTATCTTTGCGAATGTCGTCGATGTCACTACATTATCTATCTTAAGCGCTTTAATCCTTTTCTCTCTTATCTCCTTTCCGTCTTCGTATGCCGGCACCTTTGTGTTTATGAGCGCGGCCATAGCAGCGATCTCGCTTGCATCAAAAAGGTTCCCGTCGTAATTCAGGACATACACGTCAAGATAGACATTCCATGCCTTGCCTTCCTCTATGAAGAGGTCGGCAGTGTCAACGCACTTTCCGGCGCGTATGCCACGGTCCACAACCCTTGCGAGCTCTATCGACTCAGGGCTCGGTGGTCCGGATTCGTAGTCTGCAGAGGCCAATGGAAGAAGTTCGGCAGACATCGCTACAGTTCCATCGTTCGGCTCATCCTCTCTTGGCTCTCCAATGTCAAGCTTCACTCCGGCAAGAACCCTTGTGTTCCCAAGGTCTACCTGAGCAGACCCTTCCGCATTCTGTATGAGTCCCGACTTTATCGATATATTCCTGAAATCGGAAACCTTTCTCATATCCTCTCTGATGCCTCTTGAGAGGAGCTCTCGTATGTAATTGCTCTTCACTACGTCTATTGCGTCCATATCATTCACCGCCGTATTTGTCGGATACCTTCTTGTAAACGCTCCTAAGCGCCTCCTTCTGGATCTTGCTTATCGTCTTGCCCGCCTCTTCCGCCATGGCGATCGCTTTGCTCAGCTCCTCCTTGGTGTACTCGCCGTCCATCTGCAGCAGCACAACATCGCCGTTCCTTGGCGATATCGCCATAGGCATGTCAGAATCGGAGTAATTGTCCTCTATCATGTTGAGGTCGAGAAGTAGGTGCTCGCCAACCTTGCCGACCGAGACCGCGTATATGAGATCCTTCATGTGTATTCCGGCGCTTGCTAGCGCAACCGCGGCAGCGGTTATCCCGGCAGCGCGTGTGCCGCCATCGCTCTGCAGTATCTCTATGAAGATGTTGATCATGCTTCCCGGGAACTCATTGAGCATCACGACATTCTCGAATGCCTCCTTCGTTACCTTTGATATCTCCGTGGCGCGCCTGTTGGGGCCCGTCCTTCCATGTTCGGACAATGAAGAGAAGGGTGCCATAGCGTATCTGCACTTTATTATCGCCCTTGAGGAGTTGGCCATGTGCTTCGGCTGGGTCTCCATTGGCCCGTAGACCGCCGCGAGCACCTTGTTGTTGCCCCATTCAAGGTATGCGGACCCATCCGCGTTCTTGAGCACAGAGGCCTCTATCTTCAGAGGCCTGAGCTCGTCGAATGCCCTTCCGTCGAGCCTCTTTCCCTTTACTATCAATTCCGGTTTGTTAGCTTTTGAAGCCATATATTCACCTAGTTTTTCTCCAACATCTTCTTTATTCTCTCAGTAAGCCCCGAAACGTGGGCCTCGTCCTGTATGCGAAGTATCGCCTCTGTCGCTAGGGCAATGTCCCCGCCCTTTATCCATATGAGGCCATTCTTACCCACAACGATGAGCGACTTTGCAGAGTTGGATATCTGCTTTATCATCGTATTGTCCTTTCCTATTACCCTTGGAACCTTCATAGCCTTTATGCTTATGAGCGTGCCGCCCTCAAGCAGCCTCGGGTAGCTCAGTATTATCGTCTTCTTGTCCTCTATGTTCTTTATCGTTGCCTCAACAACGTCCCCGACATTGAACGTGAAGCGCTCGAACTTCCCCCCTATTATCAGGGCGCGCCCATGGAACTTCAGGTCGACCTCGTAGACGCTGTTCCTTGACGACGTCACTATTCCGACAACTGTGTCCTCAAGCCTCGGCGCCCACACCCCTTCCAGGGGGACGATGGCGCCGCGCTCCTTTTCGTACATTCCCAACACCATGGAATAGGTCTTCCCGTTCTCTATGTAGGAATACGGGCCCCTAACCTCTGTCTCCGCCAGAAGATCCCCGGGTAAAATAATCTCTTTCATGAAATCAATTCTCTATCATTTTAGTTTCAACCTTTCCCTGCGTTGCCTTGTTTATCCTGTCGAAGAACTCGCTCTGCATTCCCGCGGGGAACTCCAGCACCGCCTCTATGCTTCCGTTCGAGAGCCACTTCTCGGACTTGATGCCGTACTGCTTCAGTATTCCGTAGCAGCGGCTTGCGTACTCGGCCGGGACGATCACGTCTATCTTTGCTGTAGTGAACTTTATCGGCATGATCGCGCTCAGCTTCTTCACAACCTCATCTATCTGCTCGTTCGGGCTCTTGAAGGGATCTATCGGCACCTTTGCCTCCTTCAGCGCGTTCTCGACCCTGATCGGAGGGTTTGGCGCGTTCGTCCTTGGGTCTATCGAGTTTCTAGCTATGATGCTCACTATCTGCTTTCTTTTTTCCTCCATCAGCCTGTTCTTCTGCTCTGTTGTAAGAGGGATATCCCCCTTCTTCAGTATGACCTCCATGATCTTTGATATGTCCTCTGTTCCAAATGCCTTCTTTATCTTCTCGCTGCTCTGCCTCTCCCCCTTCTTCGCGTCCTTGAAGATCTCCTCCACCTCAAGCGGCTTCATCGGGTCTGTTATCTTCCCCTGTATGTAGTCCTGCGCAAGGTCCGAATCCACGAATACCTCGAATGTCGAGCCATCCTTTTCATACTTCGCTATAATCGTCTTAGAAGAAGACATATACATCCCGTTAAGAGTGCGCCATCAGAGATACTTGCCGACCTTGTCCGGAAGCATCGCCACATAGCCGTCTTTTCTGGTTATCGTTGCAACATCAAGGTTATCCTGCGTAAGCTGCTGCTTCTCCCCAAGCTTTTTGATTATTCTAACGGAAAGCGATATCGCATCGTCAATGCTCATATCGTCCCTGTACTCCTTTGCGAGCATCTCGTCGGCTGTTGCCTTTCCAGTGCCTATCGCATCGGCCTTGTAGCCCGCAACTGTCGCAGCCGGATCTATCTCGTAGAGGCGAGGCTCCTTGTCTATCCCCCCGATGAGGACGGATATTGCATAGGGGCGTATTCCCCCATACTGCGTTGCAAGAAGCAGCTCTTCAGAGACATCCCTCGCTATCGTCTCAACAGACTGCGTCTCATTGTACACCATGCGGTGGGTTTGGGTCCTCGATCGCATTATGTTTATAAGGTGAAGGCCATCGGCAACTATGCCGCTGTACGTTACGCCAATGTAAGAATCGATCCTGAAGGTCTTCTGCATGCTCGAAGGTATTGCAAGCGGCGTGGTTATGTTCTTGTGGGCGACAAAAACGATGCTGTCCCTTGTTGTTACTCCGATCGCCGTAGCCCCCCTCTTCACCGCCTCTCGTGCATACTCTACCTGAAAGAGCCTGCCGTCAGGGCTCCACATAACACCTCTATCATATGCTGTCTGTTGTGGATACATAGTTACACCA
>Ga0335072_10003165_pt1 | contig 24910 bp, 16 predicted proteins | sample Lox_Sample_21_FD_206725 | JGI IMG/M metagenome (GOLD analysis project Ga0335072, IMG submission 206725) | Soil microbial communities from Loxahatchee National Wildlife Refuge, Florida, United States - Lox_Sample_2.1 | ecosystem: Environmental > Terrestrial > Soil > Wetlands | place: USA... | reverse complement strand
GCAGGCGAACTTCCTCCAGGGCATCCTCCAGGCTCATCGAGGAGGTATAGCGTGAAGGCATCATGACGGCATGCACGCGATCGGCGCCAAGCGCGTCCACGGCGATTGCCAGCGTCAGCGCGGAATCGACGCCTCCGGAAAGGCCCATCACGACGCCGGGAAAACCGTGCTTATTGACGTAGTCCCGGACCCCCAGCACCAACGCGTTGTAGACACTCGCCTCGTCGCTCAACTCCGGCGCAACTTCGCCAGGCACCGGCACCGCCCTGCGGCCCTGGCGCTCGAAATCGATGAAGTACGTGCCTTCCTCGAAGGCTGGCGCGCGCATGACGACTTCGCCCTGCGCGTCCATCACGAACGAATTGCCGTCGAACACCAGCTCGTCCTGGCCGCCGACCATGTTGATGTACACGATGGGCAGCTCTACGTCCGCCACGCGGGCCCGAAGCACTGTCTCGCGCTCGCGCTGCTTGTTGCGCTCGTAGGGAGACGCGTTGATGACGACGAGCAGCTCCGCACGCTCCGCTCGCGCGAGCTGTGCCGGCTCCGGCTCCCAGATGTCCTCGCAGACGAGGAGGCCGACCCGGAAGCCCTTGCACTCCAACACCGTCGGCTGCGCACCGGCATGGAAGTAGCGCTTCTCGTCGAAGACCTTGTAGTTGGGCAGCTCCGCTTTGCGGTGGATGGCCGCGACCGCCCCGTCCGCGATGAGCGCGGCGGAGTTGTAGATGGTGGAGCGGGTGTATTCCGGATAGCCCACCATGACGCCGGGACCCGTCACCTGACGGCAGACTTCCTCCAGACCGGACTCTATCTGTCGCCGGAAGCCGCGGTGGAACAGCAGATCCTCCGGCGGGTAGCCGGACAGAGTGAGCTCCGGGAATGCGACCAGATCCGCGTCATTCCGGCCGGCTGCGCGCGCACATTCGATTACCCGCGCCGCGTTGCCGTGAACGTCGCCGACCAGCAGGTTGAGCTGCGCGAGCGCGATGCGGAGCGACTCGTTGCGAGGCTTCGTCCCTGCGCCTCGCTCTTCGGGCCGGCTGTCGCCGTCCAAAATCGCTCCCGACGATTCCGTCATGCGGCTCCTAGCGGCGTCGGCCTTTCCGCGTGACGGCCGACTTCTTCTTGGCGGCGGTCTTCGTGCTCTTGGCGGTCTTGGCCCGCGCGTTGCGCCGGGATGCCGGTGCCGCAGCAGGCTTCGCAGCGCGCTTGACCGGCTTCGCGGCCGGCTTTCTGGCGGGCTTACTGACCGGCTTTTTCGCCGGCTTTGCAGCAGGTCGTGCGACGGGCGGCGGGGTAAGGATCTGCCGGACCGCTTTCGGCCTCGCGCTCGCGCGGCGACGCCGCAGCAGTTCGTTCATTGCGGTGCCGAGCTCGGCGGGCGACTTGACGGTACGCACACCCGCCGCCTCGAAGGCTTCGTACTTGTCGGCTGCCGTGCCCTTGCCGCCTGCAACGATGGCACCGGCGTGACCCATGCGCTTGCCGGGAGGCGCGGTGACGCCGGCGATGTAGGCCACCACGGGTTTGGTGACGAAGTGGCGGATGAAGTGCGCCGCGGCTTCCTCATCACTGCCGCCGATCTCGCCCACCAGGATGACGCCCTCGGTACCGGGATCGCGCTCGAAGAGCTCGAGCACGTCGACAAAATTGAGGCCGCGGACCGGATCGCCGCCGATGCCCACACAGGTGCTCTGGCCGAGGCCGATGTTGGTCGTCTGAAAGACCGCTTCGTAGGTCAGCGTGCCGGAGCGCGAGACGATGCCGACCGTGCCCTTCTGGTGAATGAAGCCGGGCATGATGCCGATCTTGCATTCGTCCGGCGTGATGACGCCGGGGCAGTTGGGGCCGACCAGGCGCGTGCCCGAGCCTGCGAGCACCGACTTCACGCGCACCATGTCATTGACCGGCACGCCTTCGGTGATGCACACCACGAGCTCTATGCCGGCATCGGCCGCCTCGAGAATCGAATCCGCCGCTCCGGCTGCGGGTACGTAGATCATGCTGGCGGTGGCGCCAGTCTCTTTGACCGCATCACGGACGGTATCGAATACCGGCAGGTGCAGATGCTTTTGACCGCCGCGCCCGGGTGTGACGCCGCCCACGAGTCGCGTTCCGTAGGCGACCGCCTGCTCGGAATGGAAGGTGCCCTGCTTGCCGGTGAAGCCCTGGCAGATCACCTTGGTGTGCCTGTTGACCAGAATACTCATGCTGGAAACCCTTACTTTCCGGCCGCCAACGCGACCACCTTGCGGGCGGCATCCGTCAGATCCGTAGCCGGCGTGATCGTGAGGCCGCTGCTGGCCAGTGTCGCGCGTGCCTTGTCGGCGTTGGTGCCCTCGAGGCGAACGACGACCGGTACCTTGACCCCCACGTTCTTCACCGCGTTGATCACGCCGTCGGCGATCAGATCGCAGCGGACGATGCCGCCGAAGATATTGACCAGCACCGCGCGAACCTTGGGATTGGAGAGGATGAGCTGAAAAGCAGCGGTCACCCTCTCGCTGGTCGCGCCGCCACCCACATCCAGGAAGTTGGCCGGCTGGCCGCCATGGAGCTTGATGAGATCCATGGTCGCCATCGCGAGTCCGGCGCCGTTGACCATGCAAGCGATGTCGCCGTCCAGGGACACGTAGTTGAGCTCGTGCTCCGCTGCACGCCGCTCCATCGGATCTTCCTGGCTGGCGTCGCGATGCTTGGAGAGATCAGGATGGCGGAATACCGCATTGGCATCGATGTTGATCTTGGCATCGAGCGCCACGAGGTTGCCGGCCTTCGTGACGATGAGGGGATTCACCTCGACGAGGCTGGCGTCCTGCTCCATGTAGAGCTTGTACAACGCCGTGGCGATCGTCTGGAATTCCGCGATCTGCGGGCCCTTCAGCCCGAGGCCGAAGGCGATCTGCCGCGCCTGATAGGGCTGCAGACCCGCGGAAGGATGGATGGTCGCGGTGAGGATCTGATCGGGCGTCTTCTCCGCCACCTCCTCGATGTCCATGCCGCCCGCGGCGGAGGCAATCAGCGCGATACGGCCCTTCTCGCGGTTGAGCGTCAGGGAGACATAGATCTCGCGCTCGATCTCCGAGCCCGACTCCACATAAACCCGCTCGACCGGAAGTCCCTCGGGGCCGGTCTGTTTGGTCTTCAGGCGCGTGCCGAGCATGCCCTCGGTTGCGCTTCGAACCGCCTGGGTGTCTCGGGCCACCTTGACCCCGCCTGCCTTGCCGCGGCCGCCGGCGTGGACCTGTGCCTTGACGACCCATACCGGTCCACCGAGTGCGTTCGCGGCAGCGACGGCTTCGTCGGCGCTCGCGGCCACCCGACCGGCGGGCACCGGAATTCCGTAATTCCTGAATATCTCCTTGGCCTGATATTCGTGCAGATTCATTCGGTGATCCTGGGATTCGATCCGACGTGGCGTGAACTTCGCATTGTGTCCAAAAAAGGCCAGCGCCGCCAGATCATAGGTAATGAGGACTCAGGTCGCGGACCTCCCGGATTGAAGGTGGTAGAGTCGCCGCGCCCCAATCCCCCCGTGCCCGAGCCCCTTACTCCCGATCGCCCATGCCGGCTACCGCCGCGACCGCACGCTCCGCTTCCACCGATATCGCCTGGCGCGTCGTCGGCCTGCTGAATCTTTATCGGGTACTGGTGCCAATGGTATTGATCGGCGCGCTGTACCTGTCGGGGCCGACCATGGTTCCGCGCCCCGGCCTCTTCCTCTCGGCATGCGTGCTTTACCTCACCGCGGCAGTGCTACTCATCATTGCGCGACGGTTGCGCTGGTCGACTCTGCGGCTGGTGGCTCTCGTCAATGCCAGCGTGGATTCGGCAGCGATCGGGCTCATCCTCTATGCGAGCGGCGGCGTGGTGAGCAGCTTCGGCATCCTGCTGGTGCTGCCGGTACTGGCCATGGCCACCCTGTCAAAGCACCGCGATGCGCTGCTCATCGCCGCGATGGCAGCGCTGGCGGTACTGGTGCAGCAGTTTGCCGTCGGCCTCGGCGGGCCGCGGCATATCGCCGAATACACGACGGCAGGCGTGCTGGGGGCGGTGTTGTTCACCATAGCCGTACTCGCATGGCTGCTCGCCAATCGCATTCGCGAGAGCGAGGCGACACTGCGCCGCCAGGAAGTCGACCTGGCGAACCTGGCACAGCTCTCGCAGTACATCGTGCAGCACCTGCGCGAGAGCATTCTGGTTGTCGACGATCAGGAGCGCATCAGGCTGATCAACGAGTCGGCGGCGCACATGCTCGGCGACGATAAGGCTTTCCCGGATGCATTGCTCGGCGAATCCTCGCCGCGCTTGCTGTATCTGCTCGAGCGCTGGCGACAGAGTAGCGGCGATACCGGTATCTTTCCCGCGCTGGAGCAGACGTTTGTTGGCGCCGACGGTGCGCAGGTGCTCAGGGCGCATTTCGCGCCGCTCGGCACCTCGACACCCCCGCCGGTGCTCATTTTCCTGGAGGACACGAGCCTCATCACGGAGAAAGTACAGCAGTCGAAGCTTGCGGCCCTCGGGAGGCTGAGTGCCAGCATCGCGCACGAGATCCGCAACCCCGTCGGCGCCATGAGCCACGCGGGCCAACTGCTCGGGGAGTCACCGAATCTCGAGCCACAGGAACGGCGACTCACGGAGATCATCCGCAACAACGCCGACCGCGTGAGCGGCATCATCGATAGCGTGCTGCGTCTCTCTCGCCGGGAGGAGGCTCGCCAGGAACGCCTGCCCCTCCAGACCTGGAGCGATGAGTTCTGCGAGGAGTTCGTCGAGACCATGCAGTGGCCTCGCGAGCGGCTGCGGGTCACAGGCCCGACCGTGGAGATCGAGGTTCGCTTCGATGCCAGCCAGCTGCGCCAGATCGTGTGGAATCTCTGTGAGAATGCCATACGCTACGCCTTCCCGGACGGGCCGGCGACGGACGCCGGGGCCGCTATCGAAATGCGCTGCGGGCGACTGACCTCGAACAATCGTCCATTCCTGGAGGTCGCCGACCGGGGTCCCGGAGTGGCGAGCGAACATGTGGACCGTATCTTCGAACCGTTCTTTACAGGGGGGCGTGGAACGGGACTGGGTCTCTTTCTGGCCCGGGAACTGGCCCAAAGCAATGGCGCTACGCTGCTCTATGAGGCGCGTCACGGCGGCGGAAGCGTTTTTAGGCTGGTATTCGCAGATCCTAGACGATGGGAGGTCGGGCATTGAACGCAACCATGACGAGTGCCCGCCCCGAGCCGGCCAAGCCGGCCGTGCTGATCGTGGACGACGAGCCGGATTTGCTCGAGCTCGTCAGCCTGACCCTCAGCCGCATGAACCTGCGTACCCGGACCGCGGGCGACGTCACCACGGCCAGGAAGCTGCTCAAAAACGAGACCTTCGACCTCTGCCTCACCGACATGCGTCTTCCGGACGGGGACGGCCTCGACCTCGTGGCCTGGATCCAGGAGAACCGTTCGAGCGTGCCGGTGGCCGTGATCACCGCTCACGGCAACGTGGAATCAGCCGTCCGCGCATTGAAGCTCGGCGCCTTCGATTTCGTCTCCAAGCCCCTCGACCTCGGTGTGCTGCGCAAGCTCGTTGGCAGCGCCATCCGATTGGGCACCGGCGGGTCGTCCGAGAGGTCCGCCGATCCCAGCAGCGCCCGGCTCATCGGCCATTCGCACGTGATGGAGCAGCTGCGCGAGATGATCTCTCGCGTCTCACGCAGCCAGGCACCGGTACACATCTTCGGCGAGTCCGGCACCGGCAAAGAGCTTGTCGCCCGAATGATCCATGAATCAGGTGCCCGACGCGACGGCCCCTTCATTGCCGTCAACTGCGGGGCGATCCCGACGGAGCTGATGGAGAGCGAGCTCTTCGGCCACAAGCGCGGCAGCTTCACGGGAGCCGTTGCGGACAAGAAAGGTCTGGTGCAGACCGCCGAGGGCGGCACGCTGTTCCTGGATGAAGTGGCCGACCTGCCCCTGCACATGCAAGTCAAACTCCTTCGCGTCGTGCAGGAGAAGACCGTGCGCCCCATTGGCGAGTCGCGGGAAGAAACGGTTGACGTGCGCATTCTCTCCGCCACCCATAAGAACCTCGGCGAGTTGGTCGCACAGGGCCTCTTTCGCGAAGATCTGTTCTACCGTATCAACGTCATCGAGCTGCGGGTGCCCGGCCTGCGCGAGCGGCCCGAAGACATTCCGGACATCGCCCAAGCGATTCTCGAGAGATTGGGACGTCGCTCGGGTCTGCAATCGCCTACTCTGGCCGACGATGCCATCGAACTACTCCAGTCCTATCCGTTCCCCGGCAACGTGCGTGAGCTCGAGAACGTCCTCGAGCGGGCGTTGACCCTCTGCGTCAGCGGCGTTATCACCGCCGAGCACATCAAGCTGCGCACCACGCCCCGCCCCTCCGCGCCGGCGCCGCTCCCGGCAGCGGCCACCGCAGCCGGTAACGCCGCACTCGGAGAGCACCTCGAAGGAATCGAGCGTGACGCCATCGTCAAGGCGCTCGAGAAGACGCGCTACAACAAGACTGCGGCGGCAAAGCTACTGGGAATGAGCTTCAGAGCGCTCAGATATCGCATTAAGAAGCTCGGAATCGAGTAGCCACCCGGGAAGGCGCTTAACGCAGCACGGCGTAGTAGCGCTCGTCGCGCCGCCCGCACGAAAGCGGCTGCATGGACTTCTCCCAGTCACTCTCGTGCCCGAGATAGACCGCCGGGCCGCCCCGCAGCGGATCGACGAATTCCACGATGCCATCGGTGATCGCGACCGCGAGCTCTGTGTTCGCATACCTTCGTATCCAGCCATAGCCCGCTCGCGCATCGCCGTAGTCGAGCGTGACGGAGCCAGCGGGCTGGAACAGATCGGGGCAGGCCCGCTCCAGACGGTCGAACACCAGGTTGGCGCCGCCCTCATTGACGAACAGCGAAGAGTCGGTGGTCGTGTTCCGCGCGACGCCGCAACTGACCAGGAACTGATCCGGCGATTGCGCTATGCGGGACGGCGATCGATCGTGAACGAATATTTTTACCCACGGAGCCACGACGTCCCGAATCTCGATTCGCGCGCAGTCGCTCTCATCGACGCGCAATCCGAAGTGCGCCAGAGTGTCATTCTCATGCGCCAGGTCCGGCGGCCGGGCGACGTTGGCGTCTGAGGTGAGAGGCTGGAATTCGAGGGTTCGCAAGTGCGATGCGTACTTCCTGATCAACGATCGAACATGGTCCCCATTGGCTCCACGGGGGTCGAGCACGTAATTCCCATCCACGTTGATCAAGCCGGCGCCTGGCGCCAGAAACGGGGCGATGAAGGAATCAGACTGCTGCGCAAAAGCAAAATAGAGATCGGCGGTGGTGGCCAGTCTCTCGGGCACCGACACCTCGAACCAAGGGCCTCCGTCCCACCGCACGTGATCCCGATATGTAGCGTCAGCGCCGACCGCAAACGCCTGTCCCACAAAAATTGCCGCGAGCAAGCAGTTGCGGAGCACGATCCGCGCCGCCAGTAATCGAAACATCAGGGTAACCACCAGGACCGCGGCGACGCATGCCATGGGAATGAAGTACCGGCCGTTGCCGGAGGTGTCCAGCCACAGCACCCAATCGAGTACAAATGCGCCGCCGAGCGCGAGAAGCAGGCGCGCGGGCTGGAAGTCGGTCGCCGACCCGATGAGCTCGCCCCGGTACTTGAGACAACGCCATGACCAGCGCATCAGCAGTATTGCGCCGAGCACCAGCAGCAGCGCGTATCGCAGGTCCGGCGAGGTGAGCTCGGCATCGACCATTTTCATCGGGGCGGCGATGGTCAGCGGTCGCCACAGGGCTTCGCCGAGCGTACCCGGTACGAATCGCAAGTCCTGGACGTGGTGCGTAGTGAATTGCGGGGAACGGAACATCCCGTTGAAAAAGGGAAACATGGGGTTGCCGAAGTGCCGCTCGAGGTGCACGCCCCAAGGCACCGCGAAGAGCAAAAACCCACATGCCATTGCCAGCAGGCAGCACGCCGCAAGCCCGAGCTGTTTTCGCCAAGCCACCGGCAGAAACAGCAGTATCAAGCAGCCCGACAGTGCATGCAGTGCATTGTCGAGCTTGAGGGCGCTACCGGCGCCAAGCAGCACTCCCGCGCCCAGGAGCTTCGCAAGACTTGGCGCCTGGGATGCAAGGATCAGCAATAGCCAGCCGGCGAGCACGAGCTCCGCGGTGATCACATCCGCCGAGCTTGCGCCGAACTGATTGATCAGGACGGGGTTGGCCAGCGACAGTAGCACCGCGCAGACGCCAATCGCGATTCGGGTCCGAGCTGTTGCCTGCGGGACGACGGCTAGAGCCAGCTCATAGCTCAACCACAGGAGGCCACTCTCCACGACAGCGAGGATGCTCGCCGCCGCCACGGCCGTCAGTCCCGAAGTGGCGAGAAGAAAGAACGGAACGTAGACGTACGGATTGAAATAGGACTGCGGCCCCGCCGCGAAATAATCCTGGCCGAACCGGTCATGCAGCGCGCTGAAGCCGGCGTAGAGATGGTAATGCAACGTATCCCACGTCATATCCTTGCCAAGGAGGCAACTGACCAGTACTGCAGCAGCCGCGCACGTCACATACACGACGAGCCGAGGCGTTACGATCGCCGTCGCCAGCGCTGCGGGTAGCGAGCGTTCCCGCGGCGGGTCGAGAACGGCTTTGCTGGAGCTCATCTCGGAAATCCGCATCCGAGGCCGACCGTGCGCGAGTCAAGCTTACGGGCCTCGTATTGCCGTATTCCCCACATCTTGGTTTCCCGCGCCCCGATATCGTGATGATGGCGCTTCCATATCCTCGAGCGCCGCTCGCAGCGAATTGTAGCAGTGCGAAGCATCTCAGCAGCCAAGGGCTGCTTGCGCCATCGAGTGAATAAGCCGGGATATCGCACGGGGCAGTCGGGCTCGGAAGCCGCGAACGGGACTGAGTCTCTTTCCGGGCCTCCTGGCCGGCCAAAATCCGTAGTGCAATGTCACTCTATGAGCCACGTCACGGCGGTGGACACACTTTTAGGCTGGTATTCGCATTTTCCGCATGCCCGCGAGCGGGATGTTAGCCTAGGCGCCGGAAAGCAGCGCCAGGGGCGATTCGACTGGGCGTTGAAGGGGCGAGGCCGTTCCGCAGGCCGTCTGAGGGTCAGATGATGAGCAAAATCCTGGCGCGGGCGAAAGCCGCCATTTCGGCATGCCGGCGGCCGTTCGATACTGCGATAACGCGGTCGGGGTCGGTCGATTCGCTACGCTACAGATTGGAAGCCCTGCGACGCAGCCTGCAGACGAGAGGCTTCGTGCAGTCCTGTCCCGCCGGGCAGCGGGACCGCATATCGCAGCTCACCGCCCAATCCAAGTCGCAGATCAGACAGGACCTTTTCGTTCTGTCCGAACTCAACTTCAAGAGAAATGGGTTTTTCGTCGAGTTTGGAGCCGCAGGCGGTGTCGAGGACAGCAATACCTATCTCCTCGAGGAAGGATTCGGATGGCTAGGCATCCTGGCGGAGCCCGCCAGGGCTTTCCATGATCGACTCAGGGCCAACCGACGCGCGCAGATATCCACCAAGTGCGTATGGAGCGAGTCCGGTAAGCAACTGACCTTCAATGAGGCGCCGTGGGCGTATCTCTCCACGGTCGACTCCTTCAGCGCGAGCGACTCATGGGCGACGCAGAGAAGATCCGGGCGGACCTACGACGTCGAGACCATCTCTCTGACCGATCTGCTGGCGGAATTCTCCGCGCCCGCGGTCATTGATTATCTTTCGATCGACACCGAAGGATCGGAGCTCAATATACTGCAGAGTTTCGACTTCACGAAATACCGCATTGCCATCATTACGTGCGAACATAATTTCACGCCGGATCGCGAAAAGATTCGCGTCCTGCTGGAAGGGCACGGGTACGTTCGCAAGCGCGAGCAGCTATCCCGGTACGACGATTGGTACGTGCACCGCGATCTACGCAACGAGGCTTGAGAGCGAATCATGAACGTCGCAATCGTCACCGGCATAACGGGTCAGGACGGGGCATACCTCGCGGAATTCCTGCTCAAGAAGAACTATATCGTCTGGGGAACGTATCGACGCACCAGCTCGGTGAGCTTCTGGCGGCTGGCCGAGCTCGGCATGGACCAGCACCCCAATCTTCGCCTGGTGGAATTCGATCTGACCGACATGGGATCGGCGACACGCCTGATCAACAAGAGCGGCGCAACCGAGATCTACAATCTCGCCGCTCAGAGCTTCGTCGGAGTGAGCTTCGACCAGCCACATACCACCTCGCAGATCACAGGAGTAGGAGTGCTCAACCTTCTGGAGGCCATTCGGGAGTTGAACCCGAAGATCCGCTTCTATCAGGCGAGCACGTCCGAGATGTTCGGTAAGGTACGCGAAACCCCGCAAAACGAGCTGACGCCGTTCTATCCGCGCAGCCCCTATGGCGTCGCCAAATTGTACGCGCACTGGCTGACCATCAACTATCGCGAGAGCTTCGACATATTCGGTGTGAGCGGCATTCTCTTCAACCATGAAAGCCCGCTGCGCGGCCTCGAGTTCGTGACCCGGAAGATCACCAATGCCATGGCGCGTATCAAGCTCGGGCTGCAGGACACCCTGGAGCTGGGGAACGTCGATGCAAGACGCGATTGGGGTTTTGCCAAGGAGTACGTGGAAGGCATGTGGCGCATGCTCCAGGCGCCACACCCTGACACCTACGTGCTCGCTACCGGCCGTACCGCGACGGTACGTGAATTTGTGGCCATCGCGGCCGCCGCCGTCGGTATCGGCATCGAATGGCGCGGCGAGAACGAGAACGAAGTCGGGATCGACACGCGAACAGGTAGAGCCGTGATACGCGTGAATCCGGAGTTCTATCGCCCCGCGGAGGTGGATGCTCTGATCGGCGATTCCGCCAAGGCCCGGCGTGAGCTGTCGTGGGAATCCAAGACCACGCTCGAGGAGCTCTGCACTATGATGGTGGAGCGTGATTTGGACCGGAACCGTATCCATCTGAAGTGAGCTCTCCCGTTCTCGCAGCGCGTTCATGAAGAGAGTATTGATTACCGGCTATAACGGGTTCACCGGCCACTACATGGCCGCGAGACTGCAGCAGCCCGGCGTCGAGATAATTGGCCTGGTCAATGGATCGACAGCCGGCGCCGGAGAGCTTCACGGCGATCTCACAAATATCGACGAAACCAGAAAGATCGTCGCTGACGTCAGACCTACGCACGTGGTACATCTGGCTGCTATTTCGAACGTCACTCACCGCGATATCAGGGCGTTCTATAACGTGAATGTGTTCGGAACGCTCAATCTCCTCGAGGCGCTGGCGGCGCTGGCTTTTACACCCGACAGGGTATTGCTGGCAAGTTCGGCGCATGTCTACGGCACCCCCACCGTCGAGATCATCGATGACGCCATGTGCCCGCGGCCCGTCAATCATTACGGCAACAGCAAGCTCGCCATGGAGAACATGGCGCGAACCTGGATGGATCGCTTGCCGATCGTCATCGCGCGACCATTCAATTACTCGGGACCGGGACAGGATGAGGCGCGCTTCGTGATTCCCAAGGTAATCGGCCACTTGAAGCGAAGATCCCCGGTATTGGAGCTCGGCAATTTGAACGTGGCGCGCGACTTTTCCGACGTGCTCGATATCGTGGAGGCGTACGCCCGGCTGCTGGAATCGCCGGCCGCGATCGGGCAGACCGTGAATGTCTGTTCCGGTACCGCCCACCCGCTGCGCAGCGTGCTCGATATGGCCTTCGAGATCGCAGGCTATGCTCCCGAGGTTCGCATCAATCCGGCCTTCGTCCGCGCCAATGAGCTACCCAAGCTGACTGGAAGCAACGAGCGGCTGTGGACATTGACCGGTTTCAAGCCATCGATCCCCATTGCGGATACGCTACGGCGGATGCTCGCGACGTGAGTCACGCGGGTATCAACACCGGCGGGTGCTGAATTCCATGCGTGTCGCATTGATTCATTATTGGATCCAGACGTGGCGCGGCGGCGAGAAAGTACTGCAGGCGATGGCCAAGCTGTACCCGCAGGCCGATATCTTTACTCACACCTATAACCGGGAGTTGGCGGCACGAGAGCTTCCCGACCACAGGATCTTCACGACATTCATCGATCGCCTTCCCTTTGCGAGCCGCTATTTCGAGCGCTATCTGCCGCTGATGCCTCTGGCGCTGGAGCAGCTCGATCTGCGGGACTACGATTTGGTAATCAGCAACGAATCCGCCCCAGCCAAGGGAGTGATCGTTGCTCCGCACGCGCGGCATCTGTGCTACTGCCTCTCGCCCATGCGTTATATCTGGGACATGTACCCGGATTACCGCGCCGGCGCGGGAGCCTTCACACGGATGATGATGGTGCCGACCACGCATTACCTCAGGATGTGGGATCAACTGACGGCACATCGGGTCGACGAGTTCGTCGCGATTTCGCGGTTCATTGCCGACCGGATCGCCCGCTACTACGGACGGACGTCGAGCGTGATCTATCCGCCAGTCGCAGTCACTGACTTTTCCGTGACAAAGACCCAGGAAGACTTCTACCTGTATGTCGGGCAACTCACGGGATACAAAAAGGCCGACCTGCTCGTGGAGGCGTTCAACGCCCTGGGCAAGCCCCTGGTAATCATCGGCGAGGGTGACCTGCTGCCGCGTCTGCGGCGATCAGCCGGGCCGAATATCAAAATAATGGGCAGACAACCCTTCGAGGTGATTCGCGACCACTATCAGCGCTGCAAGGCACTGGTGTTTCCGGGTGCGGAGGATTTCGGCATCGTGCCCGTGGAAGCGATGGCCTGCGGCCGGCCGGTGATTGCGTACGGCCTCGGGGGCGCGCTCGACACCGTCGTCGACGGGATAACGGGAATACTGTTTCCGAAGCAGGATGTGGCCACACTCGTGGCAGCCGTTCGCAAGCTCGAGCAGGAAAGCGCGCGGTTCGACCCCGATGCGATCCGCGAGCACGCGATGCAATTCTCCGAGGAGAGATTTACCGAGCAGCTCGGCGATTGCGTGGCAAAACTGATGCGGCGATAGCCGCGAGTCAAGTGGATTCGAGATCTCGCAGCTTGAGCAGCGGACCGATGAACTTCTCGTAATTCCGCCATCGCCCCTGCGATTGCGAATATATCTGCTGACGCACCTGCCAGCTGCTGGCCGTCAAGACCGCGCGTTTGGTCTCGTAAAATCGCAGGCAGCGGGCGTCCCATTCGAGACCTATGAACTCGATCACCCTTCGGCTCCAAGTCTCGGGGTCCGCAATCAGGGCCGCATAGGGCACGACCAGCAGAGCCTCTTGCGGCAACACCGAGCGCCAATGGGAGACCAGGCGATGGTGCTCGCGGTAATAATGCGCCAGATCCTGTAGATCCATCGTGAAGGTCGCCGCGTTGGCGAAGTCCGTGAAATAGCACGACAGGCAATTGTCGATCGGGTCGCGCTGAAGGCAGATGATCCGAGCCTGCGGTAACACCTGGTGAATCAGGCCCAGGTGATCGGTATTGAAAGTCGACTTGTCGACGACCCGCAAAGAGCTTGCGGAATGCGCCTCCAGCAAACGCAGGTACGCCTCGGCGAGCTTCCTGGTAAGTGCCTCGTCAGGCCGGTTGCCCCGCAACGTCTCTCGAAGTCGCACGCCGTTGGTATTCCAGAAATCGAGCTCGCCCGCACCCATAGCCTGCGGGTGCGAGGCGATGATCTGCTCCACCAGAGAGGTGCCGGAACGCATCATACCGGTCACGAAAAGCGGCTTTGTGGACGGAGATGCGCCCTTCGGTGGCGGCGCGAGACTCTCCCTTGTGTATGTGGCGATCGTCTCGTCGACGACCTTCGTGCGGGCAGAGCGATCGTACGGCGCCGTAAGAAGCTTCTGGAGTTCGTTCGCGCGCTTGTATTGCTCGAAGGCGCGGGGATATTTCCCTAGATCATCGAAGTACTTGCCCATCGAGTAGCGCAGCTTCGATTCCTCCGCGGATTGCACGCCCCCAGCGAGCGTCCGCTCCACGCCCTCCAGCCAGTCCTTGTCTGCCGCCGTCATCCGGCGCAACTTGGCGAGCAATGCCCACGATCCCGCATGCTGGGGATTTGAGTCTAGCGCGGCGCGGCAGCGTTTCTCTGCCTCGACGTAATTCCCCTCCATCCCGGCAAGCCATCCGAGAAAGCTGAGTACCTCCGCATCGCTCGGCTTGACGCGTAGGGCCTTTTCAAAGCATTCCCTCGCCTCGGCCAGCCGTGCCTGCATACCTAGGGTGACGCCCAGGTTCGCCTTGGCCACTGCATTTGCGGGATCCAGCTTGGTCGCACGGCGCAACGCCGCTTCCGAGGCGGCAAATTCACCTTTGTCGCGCAAAAGGGTTCCGAGATTGAGGTACGCGTCAGCCAGACTCGGTTTCAGCTCTATGGCACGCCGCAACGCAACCTCTCCCTCGGCATATTGGCCCATACAGCACAGCGCCGTGCCGAGCTTGGCGAACGCCGGAGCCTGACGTTCGTCCAGAGAGATCACCGCGCGCAGTCGTTTGGCTGTCTCGGCGTAATTGCGCTGCGCAAACAACGCATCGGCCTCACCGAGCAGGATTGGCAGACGCCTCAAGGATTTTCCGGTCTGTTGCTTCGTCACCGTCTGGCTTTGAGCGAGGCCGGCGTTGCCCCCCTTCACGAGGAGCTGCATCACCAGGACCTGAGTCAGTTCGTCGGCCGATTTCGGATCGAATCCGTTCTCCAACAGCCGCCACTTGAACGAATTGAGAAGCTTGGCGCGCTTGAACAGGTTCAGCTTGAGTCGGCCGGCCTCGCGCGCGACGCGCTGACGAAAGCGCGGAACTTCCTCGCGCCAGTCCCGCATGGCGCCGGCCTTTTTGAGCGCCGCGGCCGAAGGGCTGGCGTCAGGCAGGAAATGATCGGCCAGCGCCGTCCCTGCAGCGGTAGCTTCTTGCGCGTCAAACCATTGAAGGATCATGTCTTTACGATAGCAGATGGCCAGGGGCTCGGCGGAGTTGCATTATGTCCGCGGCGGAAACAGCCACTATGTGACCGGATTGGCAGAATCGGCCCCTGACCCCGGGGGCGACCCTGGCGGACGCGGCCCTACACATCGGGCTGCATGCACTTGCGCTGTCAGACCGGCCAATTCAAAGTGCGGTCATGATCTGGCACTTCCGTAAACTCGTCCGCTTCGGCGCTGTGGGCCTCGCCTGCATGACAGTCGGCCTCGCCGTCCTGACCGGACTGCATGCCCTTGCAGGAGTGAACTACCTCGTGGCGTACGTCACATCCTTCGTGGTCTCGAACCTTGCCGGTTACCTCCTCAATGCGCGCTTCACGTTCTCGGCAAAGTCGGTAGATCACGCGGGGGCCTTGCGCTACATGGCCGTCAACGCAGCCCTGCTCGGCGCGAACACGCTGTACATGAAGCTCCTGGTCGACAATCTGCACGTGTGGTACGTGGCGGCCGCCATCCTGACGGCTTGCTTCAACACGCCTCTGAGCTTCCTCGGACAGTGGCTGTTCACGTACCGGCTGCAGGCACGCAAGCACCCGGCGGCAGTCTAAGGGGCGCGTAGGCGAACGAAGAACATGCCGTTCTCGCCACGCCCGCAGACGATGTGCGGCGGCGTTGTCTCCCAGGCGCTCTCCGGCCCCAGATCATGCATTACGTCTTTGCCCAGCGCCGACTCGAAGTACACGCGCCCTTTGCTGACCCACGCATCGACATCGCTATCCGCGTAAGAGCGGACCCAATCGTCCTGGCCATCCCTTGCCTTCACCCGGAAGGAGACCGAGCGGCGGGGTTGCAAAACAGCGGGGCACGCATCCTCCAGGCGGTCCAAGGCCTGATCGGCCGAGCGCTCTTCGGGCGGTAGCGCACCGTACGTCCCTCCATCGGCCACCACATCGCAAGTAACCAGGTACACCGTGTACCAGTCCGACCTCGGCAGGTTGGGTATGCCGCGTGTCACGGTGATGTTGTGCACCTTGGGAGCAGCAGGCACCACGATCCTCGTGCAGCGATCCGTGTCTGCGCGCAGACCGAAAGGCTGCAGCGCATCGTCGATGTCGAGAGGATTTGGCACATCACTACGACGATCGGCATCGACCCGCCGATCGGAGACGAGCACCTTCAGGTGAGGGGAGAACCGCTGAATGCGGGACAGGATGTCAGCACCGTTTGCACCCCCTGGACCGAGCACATAGTCGCCGTGGAGATTGATGAATGCGGAGCCGCGCGGCAAAAACGGCACGATGAAAGCATTCGACTGAACGCCGACGCTGAAATACAGCGCCGGCGCGGAATCGGCGGCGGGTATCTTCGGGGCTTCAAACCAGGGACGGTCATTCCAGGGAAGGAACGGACGGAAATTCGAGCCCTGGCACAGCTGTTGCACCTGGAAACCGAGCACGACGGCGATCACGCCAAAGCCCACCCTGGGCCAACGCGCCAGCAGTTTGAACAGGAGCGGGGTGATCAGCGCCGCGGCCAGGCACGCCATGGGCAGGAAGTATCGGCTGTTGCCGGATGTCGCAAGCCAGAGAACCCAATCGATAAGAAACGCGCACCCTATTGCCAGCAGCGCCCGATCTTCAGGCAGAGGACGCAGGCCGCCCGTAACCGCCGGCCTCGTTATCCACCGGCGGACCAGCCAATGGACGAGGCTCAGCATCCCGACGATGATCAGAATCACGTACCGCAGATCGGGGGCGGCGCTCTCCTCATGCACCAACCTGACCGGACTCGTAATTGCGAACGGACGCCACAAGGCGGCGCCCCACGACGATGGAATGAAGCGGTGGTCGAGACCGGGTCCGCTGGTGTACTGCGGAGAGTGAAATAGGCCGTTCAACAGGGGCAGGAACGGATTGCCGAAATGTCGCTCGAGCTGCAGGGACCACGGCCACGCGACCAGCGTGAATCCCGCGGCAATGCACCCGCCGAGAAGCATCGTTTGACCCAAGCGCCTCCCCCAGCCGACCGGCAGGAACAGGGGCAAGATCGCCAGCGACACCGCCGGCAGGGCATTGGTCAACTTGAATGCGGTTGCCGCACCGAGCAGGGCTCCGGCCCCGGCAATCCGCCACGTACAGGGTGTGCGCAGCGCACCGACGAGGAGCAGACATCCGGCGAGCACCAGTTCCGCTGTGGTGATGTCGGCAAAGCTCGAGCCGAACTGGTCGATGAGAACGGGGTTTGCGAAAGCAAGGATCGCCGCGCTCACACCGATCACGACCCGGGCACGCTGGTCTGCCGGCGGGGCAAGGCTCACAGCGAGTTCATAACTCAGCCACAAAATGGCGCTGTGGAAGAGTGCGAGGATCGTTGCGGCCGCGAGCGCGGTCAGCCGCGAGGTCGCCAGGAGATAGAACGGCACGTAGGCGTACGGGTTCAGATAAGACTGGCCGCCCGCAGCGAAATAGTCGAGGCCGAATCGATCGTGCAGAGCGCTGAACCCTGCGTAGAGATGGTAGTCCAGCGTGTCCCACTGCATGTCCTTTCCCAGCCACCGGCTGGTGAGCACGGCGAGCAGTGCGCAACAGGCATAAATCCAGAAACGGTGGGATGCGAGGAGCCGTCGTGCCACTAGTGGGTGCCGGCGTTGTGATAGTGTCAGCGCATCGTCAACAGCGCTCACGCCCGGGGACCGTCCGGCGGACGGACGTCGATCAGCCCCAACAGAAACGAGGCGAACAGCACTTCCCCACCGGACAACATGAGCGTCACGGATGGGATGGCGATGCGCATCATCGAGACGGGATCGAGCGCCCCGAGGCGGGCGTGAGCCCAGGCGTCCACCGAGTAAGCGGCGAGTGCCAGGCCGGTAGTGCCGAGCAAGATGCCGAGCAGGATGCCCCGTTCCAAGGTGAATAACCGCAAAAACCGCGCCAAAGTGTCGGTCATGGGCAGAAGGCCCTTGAGCACACCAACAGTGCGGGCCACGAGTGAAAACAGCAGTAGCTGCAGGCCGAGCACGCTGGCGCCGGCGGCGAACAGCATGGTATGGATATCGAATCCGACTCCGGCGATCACGACCGGGCCCCGCAGAATGGCGAACTCACTACCCACACCGGCGATGATAAGGCACAAGCCTGGATAGAGCAGCAGCCAGCGCGGACTCATCATGAGCAGAAATCGCAGATGGCGCCAGCCATCGCGCCAGCTACGCAGATGCGGCGGTCGTGATCGCCCGGCGGGGGAGAGCACGGTGGGAACCTCGCCGATGCGCCAACGAGCGAGCGCCGCTTTCACGATCATCTCGCTCGCAAACTCCATCCCGGGTGAGGCCAGGCCGAGCCGTAGCGCCGCGGCGCGGTCGATGCCCCGCAGGCCGCAATGGAAGTCGCCGATGCCGCACGAAAAAAACATCCGGCCGAGAAAGCTGAGGACCGGATTACCGAGATAGCGGTGCAACCACGGCATCGCGCCGCGCTGAATGCCCCCGCGGAAACGATGTCCGATCACCATTGAATGACCAGCCCGCAACGACGCCAGGAATGCATCGAGGCGGGAGAAGTCGTAGCTGTCGTCCGCGTCTCCCATGATGACGAACCGACCCCGGGCAGCCTGCAAGCCGCCCAACAGCGCGCTGCCATACCCCTTGGCGTCGATATGCACGACGCGGGCGCCGGCCTGACGGGCTAGCTCCGGTGAGCCGTCACTGGAACCGTTGTCCGCGACCACGACCTCGCCCGCGGTACCCGTACGTTGCAGGAAACTGCGCGCCTTGGCCACGCACGTGCCAACCGTCTCGGCCTCGTTGAGACAGGGCATGAGAATCGTCAGCTCGAGCTCTCCCATCTGGAGCGGTTCGGGACTGTGTTGCAAAACGGCTGTAGTCGCGACTGCCACTATCGTAAACCTCTCAGCGCAAACCCGTCACGTGCAGAAAGTCGCCCTTCGGTCCACGGCCGCAGACGACGTGCACCGGCCCCTTCGCCCACGCGCTCTCCGGGCCCGCGTATCCCTCCGGACTCAGATAGGCTTGAAACGCCACCCAGCCTTTGTCTACCCATGCAAACATATCGGTGTTGGGATACTGCCTCTCCCAGACGTACCCGCGGGCTTTGGTTCCCCTCATATAGGTCGCCGGTCGGCGCGGCTGAAAAAGCTCGGGGCACGCATCCTCCAGCCGGTCGAGAACGAGATTGGCCTGTAGTTCGGCCGAGACCATTGCGGGATCCGGCGCCGGCGCGGGCTTGAGTGAGCACGTCACGAAGTGACCTACGTTCACTTCGTCCGGCGAAAGTACGGCCGGCGCGTGACCACTTTTGGTAACGATGAACGGCGAGCTCACGTCACGGACGACAATGCGTGCACAATGACTTGTGTCGAGCTGCAGGCCAAACGGTTCCAGCGCATCGCTCGAGTTTACCAAGTTCGGCAACGTGGAATCGTGGCCCGCATCGAGCCGCACGTCACGCACCAGCATCCTGAGGTGCGGCGAATAACGCGCGATCAAGTCCTTGATGTGCCTGCCATTCGCTCCGTCGGGCCCGAGCGTGTAATCGCCGTCAAGGCTTATGAACCCGGATCCCGGCGCGAGATAGGGCACGAGAAACGAATTCGACAGCACGCCGATGCTGAAATAGAGGGCTGGCTCGACGGCCAAATTCCTCGGCACCGAGACCTGGAACCAGGGCGCGGGATCCCAGGTGAGCGCCTGCGGATAGGTCGTGCCGGCGCGCAGTTGATAGAACTGGACGACGAACACGGTGGCCAGCACGTAGTTGCGCACCTTCGGCCATTGCGCGCAGCAGCGAAACAACAGGGCGATACTGACAACCGCCGTAACGCAGGCCATGGGAATGAAATAGCGACTGTTACCGGATACACGCAGCCACAGTATCCAATCGAAGAGCAACCCCGAACCGAGTGCCGCCAGTGCCAGTCCAGAGCCGTCTCCGACCGCTTCATGGCGAAGAACGGCGCTCCCGCGCCGGCGTTTCCATCCCCATACGATGAGCGCAAAGAGAGCCACCGCCAACAGCAGCGCGTACCGCAAGTCGGGCGCCGCGTACTCCGTATGAATCAGGGAGCGTGGACTGACCATTGCAAACGGGCGCCAAAGCGCCTCGCCGAACGATCGCGGAATGAACCGGTGATCGATGACCGGCGCAATCGTATATTGCGAAGAATGAAAGATGTTGTTCAGCAGTGGGAAGAATGGGTTACCGAAATGCTCCTCGAGGCGAATGGACCAAGGCGCGGCGACGGCCGCGGCACCCACCATGCCGGCCATGACATAAAGCGCCGCATGCCGCAACTTGGTGCGCCAATCGCCTGGTATGAATAGGACCATCACGCCCGCGGACACGGCGGGGATGGAGTTCGTCATTTTCAGCGCCGTCGCGCAGCCCAGCAGCAGCCCTGCATACACTACGCGCATCGTATGAGGGGTGCGAACCGCTTGGACGAGCAACAACCAACCGGCAAGGACCAGCTCTGCGGTGAGGACGTCCGCGAAACTCGAGCCAAATTGCGCGATGAGAACCTGATTGGCATATGCGAGTGCGACCGCGCAGATGCCGAGCCCCACACGGGCGATCGACGTCGCTGGCGGCGCAACTGCCGCGGCGAGCTCATACACCAGCCACAGAATGACGCTTTGGACCGCCGCCAGAATCAGAGCGACCTGGAGAGCCGTCAGGCCGGAGACGGCCAGCGCATAGAACGGCACGAGGACGTAAGGGTTGAGATAGCTTTGTCCTCCCGCCGCGAAGTAGTCCTGGCCGAAGCGGTCATGCAGCGCGCTGAATCCCGAATAAAAGTGATAGTCGAGCGTATCCCAGGCCATATCCTTGCCCAGGCGATAGGCCGTCAACATCACGAGCAGCGTGCAACAGGCATAAATGAGAAAGCGCGGTGCGGTCACGACGCGGGCTACGGCCACGAGCGGGGAGGACCGCGTCCGCTGCGCGAGAACCAATGTCTCCTCCATGGAACTCACGCGCGACTCTCGCTGGAAATGAGAATCGTAACCTCGAGCTCAGGCGTCTCGGCTGGATCAATGGTGTCTGATTGGCAAGCGCTTGCGGCCACTTTGGATCTCACATACCGTCGGCATCGTCGCCCCCGCGGCGCGCCTCCCGTGAAAAGCGTCGTTGTGGCGCGCAGGATAAGCCGACCGCGCCGAGCACATTATGTATTTCACTGAAAGCGAGTCGGTGTGATTGGCTCGTCAGATTCAACTCGCTCGACACACCCGGCGGACTTACTTTACCGCTGCTTATCGGAGCGCAACCGTGCGCTGGCGTCTGCCCACCAGCAGATGCGAGTCGGTGACGATTTGCGTCACTTTGTGACGTCCGGCCCGGCGTCGCAGGTCAGCGACCGCTCGTACTAAGTCAAGCCATACTTCGTCTCCAGTTCATATTTTCCTTTTTTATCAGTTACTTACTTGCAACGAGATCCTTTGGCATAGGCCTTGCTTTCAATGACTCCGTAGGCGCCCTTTTGCGCCGTGTGACCAAGAATCCTTCGCCACTCCTTAGGAGCGTTTCAAATGAAGTCTCTGCAAAAGGGTTTTACCCTGATCGAATTGATGATCGTCGTCGCGATCATCGGCATCCTGGCGGCCATCGCCATTCCGGCATATCAGAACTACGTCATTCGCGCCCGCATCACGGAAGGTCTCAACCTTGCCGCCGCCGCGGAAACGACTGTTGCCGAAAACGCCGATAACGGTGCCACGAGTCTGTCGCTGGGCTGGACGGCCCCCGCATCGACGACGAACGTGGACAGTGTCGCGATCTCCAGCAATGGCACGATCACAGTCACTTACCAGCCGGTTGCCATGAACGTTGTGCTGACCCTCACGCCGGGGGTGGACGGCAGCACCGGCCTGACTGCCGGCCAGGTACCGACCGACGCGATCACTTGGCTGTGCCAGGTGAGCGATGCCAACAACGACAAGTACGTCCCGTCGAACTGCCGCAAGTAAGCGTTCCTTCCCCAAATGGACCCAGGAAGCCCCTCTCCGGAGGGGCTTCCTCTTTTGGGAAGCCGTTCACGCAGGGGGGCCGGGCGCTGTGCCACCATGGCGGAGATATGACAATTGCCTGGGCCTCCGGCTCGGGTAGACTTGAACTCCACGGGGCCGATCCGCTTATCGTAAGTCCATGAACGAGAACGCTTCTTTGGCGCTTGGCAGCGCACGGTCCGGACTCGGAGGTCTCCCCCAGCGCTTGGTGCAGGACGGGGTCGTCGATGAGGCGGCCATGCTGGAGGCCATGAACGCGGCCAGGGAGCGCCGCACCAATATTGTTACTCAGCTCGTCTCCAGCGGCGCGGCCAGCGCGCGCGACATTGCGGTCGCGGCTTCGAACGAATTCGGCGTCCCGCTCTTCGACCTGGACGCCATCAACCTGGACGCCGAGACAGTCCGGGTTGCCAACGACAAGCTCATCGCCAAGCATCGCGTGCTGCCGATCTTCCGGCGTGGGCGGCGGCTGTTCCTTGCGGTCGCCGACCCGACCAACCAGCACGCCATAGATGAGATCAAATTCCAGACCAGCCTCAGCATCGAGGTGGTGCTGGTCGAGGAAGACAAGCTTCAGAAGGCGATCGATAAGGCCATCGAACAGGCCGAGGCTGCGATGTCTCCCCTCGTTGGCGAGGATGACGTCGACCTCGAAGCACTCGAGGTAACAGGTGGCGACGACGATGCTGAGGACAAGCTCAGCCGCGACGACGTGGAAGATGCTCCCATCGTCCGATTCGTCAACAAAGTCATGCTCGATGCCATCCGCCGCGGCGCCTCTGATATTCACTTCGAGCCCTACGAGAAGATCTACCGCGTCCGATTTCGGATGGACGGTGTGCTGAAAGAGATTGCGCAGCCGCCCGTGGCGCTGGCGCAGAAGCTCTCGGCGCGCCTCAAGGTCATGGCGCGGCTCGATATCGCGGAGCGGCGCGTCCCACAGGACGGCCGCATCAAGATGAAGCTGTCGAAAACGCGGGCCATCGACTTCCGCGTCAGCACCTGCCCCACGCTCTTCGGCGAGAAGATCGTGATGCGTATTCTCGATCCCTCGCAGGCCATGCTGGGCATCGATTCCCTCGGCTATGAGCCTGGCCAGAAAGCGCTCTACGAGAAATTCCTCGCCAAGCCGCAAGGCATGATCCTGGTGACCGGCCCGACCGGAAGCGGCAAGACCGTGTCGCTCTATACCGGACTCAACATCCTCAATCGCGAGGATACGAACATCTCGACCGCGGAGGACCCGGCGGAAATCAACCTGCCCGGGGTCAACCAGGTCAACGTCAACCCCAAGGTCGGATTGACGTTCGCTGCCGCCATGCGCGCGTTCCTGCGTCAGGACCCTGACGTCATCATGGTCGGTGAGATTCGTGACCTGGAGACCGCGGAGATTGCCATCAAGGCCGCGCAAACCGGCCACTTGGTGCTATCTACGCTGCATACCAACGACGCGCCGCAAACCCTGACACGACTGGTCGACATGGGTGTCAAGCCTTACGCCATTGCGACGTCTGTCAGCCTCATCATCGCGCAACGCCTCGCACGGCGATTGTGCTCACAATGCAAGCAGCCGATGGACATCCCCGAGGAGGCCCTGCTCAAGGAAGGCTTCACACATGAGGACGTGAAGGGCGGATTGCGGCTATTCGCCCCCAAGGGATGTGGGAGCTGCACGGACGGCTATAAGGGACGCGTGGGCATCTACCAGGTATTGCCAATCACGGACGCCATCGCGCGGATCATCCTCGCCGGCGGCAGCGCCGTTGAGATCGGCGATCAGGCCGGCAAGGAAGGCGTCTGGGATCTCCGCCGCTCCGGTCTCGAGAAAGTGAGGTCAGGACTCACGAGTCTCGAGGAAATCAATAGCGTCACCATCGACTGACGCAGGACGGGCTATTCATGGCACCAGCAGCAGCAGCGACCGCCTCAGTCAAGACCATCAGACGCGACATCCCGTTCGCGTGGGAAGGACGCGACAAGCGCGGCCAACGGGTCAAGGGCAAGAGCCTGGCGCCGGATGAGTCGGCGTTGCGCGTGGAGTTGCGCCGCCAGGGAATCGCGCCGTCCCGCATCCGCAAGCAGGCGCCGTCCGTCAGGGGCGGCAAGGTCAAAGCCGCCGACATCGCCGTTTTCGCCCGCCAGCTCGCCACCATGCTGGCCTCGGGCATTCCCATGGTGCAGGCCTTCGAGATCGTGAGCACCGGCAGCGAAAAGCCGGCGATGCAGAAGCTGATCCTCGAGATCAAGGCCGACGTCGAAGCGGGTACCTCTCTGCACGAGGCGCTGGCGAAACACCCCCTCCAGTTCGACGATCTTTTCGTCAATCTGGTCGAGGCGGGCGAGCAGGCAGGAGCGCTCGAGTCGCTGCTCGACAAGGTGGCCACCTACAAGGAAAAGTCGGAGGCGATGAAGAAGAAGGTCAAGAAGGCACTGTTCTACCCGGCCGCGGTGATCGCGGTCGCCTTCATCGTGACCACCATCCTGCTGATCTTCGTGGTCCCCGAGTTCCAAAAGCTCTTCCAAGGCTTTGGCGCCGACCTACCGGCCTTTACGCAGATGGTGATCAATCTCTCCTACTTCGTGCAGCACCACGGTATTGAAATTGCGGTGGTCCTCGGCGCCAGTATTTGGGCGTTCCTCTACTTCAAGAAGCGCTCGCGCAAGATGCGCGAGGTGCTCGACCGGATATCCCTCAAGATCCCGATCATCGGCCCCATCGTCAACAAGGCGGCGATCGCCCGTTACGCGCGCACCCTCTCCACCATGTTCGCCGCGGGCGTGCCGCTGGTCGAAGCGCTCGAATCGGTGGCGGGCGCGACCGGCAACATCGTTTACGAAGACGCCGTGATGAAGATGAAGGACGAGGTCGCCACCGGGCAGCGCCTGCAGCGCGCCATGGAAGCACGCGGCATATTCCCCAACA
>Ga0335072_10003164_pt1 | contig 24912 bp, 21 predicted proteins | sample Lox_Sample_21_FD_206725 | JGI IMG/M metagenome (GOLD analysis project Ga0335072, IMG submission 206725) | Soil microbial communities from Loxahatchee National Wildlife Refuge, Florida, United States - Lox_Sample_2.1 | ecosystem: Environmental > Terrestrial > Soil > Wetlands | place: USA... | reverse complement strand
ACCTCGAGGGCGGCAATGGGCTGATGGGCGTCGAGGAGCACATCTACGACACCCACGAGGACCGGACCGGACCGGACGAGACGATCGTCCTCTACACCGACGGTCTGATCGAGCGGCGGGGGGAATCGCTCGACGTCGGGCTCGAGCGGCTCGCCACCGCGGCTTCTTCCGGGCCCGACGACGCGCGGCAGATGTGTGATCACATCCTCGAGCACGTCCTCGAGGAGCCGGATCAGCGCTACGACGACGTCACCGCGGTCGTCGCCCGGTTGTTCGGCTAGCCTGAAGCCCGATGGGCGGCATGCGTCTGACGACGACGCTTCAGAAGCGCGGGCCCGCCGCCGCGGTCGTGCTTGACGACGAGCAGGTCGAGCGGATCGGCGAGGGCTCGAAGCGGTTCCCGGTGGCCGCGACCATCAACGGCTACACCTGGAGGACCACCGTCGTGCGCATGCGCGGCGAGTTCCTGCTCGGCATGAGCAAGCAAGTGCGCTCCGGCGCCGGAGCGGAGGCTGGCGACACCGTCGAGGTCGTGATCGAGCTCGACACCGCTCCGCGCGACGTCGAGATTCCCGAGGCGCTCGCGAACGCCCTCGCTGCCGAGCCCGCGGCGAGGGCGGCTTTCGACGCCTTGTCGTACACACACCGCAAGGAATATGCCCGCGCCGTCGCCGAAGCCAAGAAGCCCGAGACGCGCGACCGCCGCGTGGCGCAGACGCTCGAGAAGCTCCGGGCGATGTCGTGACGGAGTCGAACCTGGAGCTGGCCCGCCGCGGCTACGAGGCGATCATGCGAGGCGACCTCGACGCGATCCAGGCCCTGCTCGATCCGGACGTCAAGTGGCACGCCGGCGATCCGTCGGCGGGCTGTCAAGATCGCAAGCAGACGCTCGGGTGGATGCGCCAGAACTGGACGCGTCGGGAGGCGCCGCCGGGCGAAGTCGTCGAGATGCTCGACGCCGGCGACAAGGTCGTGGTGATCATGCGCCGGATGGGCGACGACGGCGAGCCCGAGCTGGTCGCGAACCTCACCACGTTCCGCGACGGCAAGGTCGTCGAGATGGTCCACTACCCGAATCCCGACGACGCGCGCGCGGCGGCCGGCGTGTGACCGAGTCCGCCCGCACCGCGCCGATCACCGGCGACGAATACCTCGAGAGCCTGCGCGACGGCCGCGAGGTGTGGATCGACGGCGAACGCGTCCGCGACGTGACCGAGCACCCCGCGTTCCGGAACTCGGCACGCTCGGTGGCGCGCCTGTACGACGCGCTGCATGATCCGTCGACGCGCGACGTGATGACAGGGGAGGACCGGCACGGGATCCACACCCACCGGTTCTTCATGCCCTCGTACTCGCCGGAGGACCTGCTCGCCTCGCGCGAGGCGATCGCCCAGTGGGCGCGCATGTCGTACGGGTACATGGGACGGACGCCGGACTACAAGGCGTCGTTCATGGCCACGCTCGGAGCAGATCCGGAGTGGTACGCGCCGTTCGGCGACAGCGCCCGCCACTGGTACCGCAAGTACGCCGAGCACGCGCTGTTCCTCAACCACGTGCTGATCAACCCGCCGATCGACCGCGACAAGGCGGTGCACGAGGTCGAGGACGTGTACGTCCACGTGATCCGGGAACGCGACGACGGGATCATCGTGTCCGGCGCCAAGATGCTCGCCACCGGGTCGGCCGTCACCCACGCCACGTTCGTCGCCCAGAACAGCGCCGTGCAACTCGAGGAGGGCAAGGCCGAGGACTACGCGCTCGTGTTCATCGCGCCGATGGACACGCCCGGCAAGAAGCTGATCTCGCGGAACTCGTACGAGTCGGCCGCGCGGTCGGCGTGGGGCAACCCTCTGTCGGCGCGGTTCGACGAGAACGACGCGGTGGTGATCTTCGACAACGCGTTCATCCCCTGGGAGAACGTGCTCGTCTACCGAGACGTCAAGAAGGCGACGGGCTTCTACGCGCAGTCGGGGTTCATGCCGCGCTACACGCTCCAGTCCGGCACCCGGCTGGCGGTCAAGCTCGACTTCCTGTGCGGACTGTTCCAGCGCGCGATCAAGGCCAACGGGACCGGAAGCTTCCGCGGCGTCCAGGCCAAGTTCGGCGAGCTCGTCGGCTGGCGGAACCTGATCTGGGCGCTCACCGACGCGCTCTGCTACGACCCGATGGACGGCCCCGGCGGCACCGTGATCCCGAAGATCGAGAACGCGGTGCTGATCCGTCTGTTCGGGACCAGCGCGTTCCCGACGGCGCGCGCGCTGTTCGCCGAGATCCTCGGGGGCGCGCCGCTGGTCGTCCCGTCGAGCAACCGCGACCTCCAGAGCGACGAGCTGCGCCCGATAATCGATCGCTTCTACCGCGGCTCGACCGGCGACGCCCACGACCGGATCAAACTGTTCAAGCTCATCTGGGACGCGGTCGGCAGCGAATTCGGCTCCCGCCACGAGTGGTACGAGATCAACTACAGCGGCAACCAGGAGCAGATGCGGCTGGACATGGCGCGGTTCTCCGGCGGGCGCGGGATCCTCGACGGGTGCGACGCGCTGGTCGAGCAATGCATGTCCGAGTACGACCTCGACGGCTGGACCGGAGACACGTGGCTGGACGTGCCGGGCGGAGGCTGAGCGCCCGCGGCCTCAGCCGCTGTAGCCGTGCGTCCGGAGGAACTTCCGGAGCTTGGCGACGAACTTGGCGCCACTCGGCTCCTCCGGGCTGAGCGCGCTGTTCAGGTGCCCGGCCCTCAATTGGTTGGCCAGGAACGTATTCACTAGCTTCGCATGCCCGAGCAGCTCCTCGTCGGCGGCCCACGCCGCCACCACGCCGACGCTGTCTGAGTAGTGCTGCTTGCCCATGCTGTTGAACGCGCTGCGCCAGCGCGCCGCGTCCCGCGCGATCAGCTTCGGGTACTGACGGGTGACGTTGACGAAGCGCCGGTCCGAGAACGTCAGGATCTGGATCGGCAGGCCCGACGCCGCGAAATCGGTGAACTCGTACGCGAACGAGTCGTCCGCCGTGAGGAACTCGTAACGGCCGTTGTGGCGCAGGTCGACGATCTGCTCGCCCGGGTCTCCGAAATCGCGCTGGGTCTTGGTGTAGGTCATCGTGCCCGGGTCGAACGAGAACACCTGCTCGACGTAGCAGCAATGCGCGCCGCCGGTGTACAGATCGAGGACCACGTCTGGCTGTCCGTCGTGCTCGAGGTCGAGCACGTGGACCGAGGATCCCTTGGCCGACGGCGATGCCGGTGCGCAGTACTTACCGCACAGCTTCGTGGTGACCGGTTCGTTGTAGTACGCCGTTCCGCCCTGCGCGATCGAGAGCCGCATTCCGGTGAAGTTCGGGTACGAGCCGCTGAAGGTGAACGTCGCCGAGACGTTCCCCGACTGCGCGGTCTGGGTGGTCGCGAGCGCCGTCGCCGGTACCGCGCTCAGGGTCAGCGCCGCCACGGCGAGCGAGGTCAGGAGCACGCGTTTCACGGAGGCGGATGCTATCCGGCGGGCGGTCAGATCCTGAACACGGTGAGCAGCCGCTTTTCGTGCTCGGCATCGATCCGAGCGATCACCTCGATGTGTTCCTCGAGGCCGGATCCGCGCAGTTTGTTGGCCAGCAGCTCGTCGACCTGGTAGATCCCGGCGGAGTTGGACATCGCGATCTCGACGCGGACGGCGCGGTCCTGACCCGGCGAGATCTTCACGTCCTCGATCGCGTACGCGGATATCGAATGGATGTCGAGCCTGCCCGCCTCGAACTCCATCCGTGATCGCCCGCGAGCCATGTCGAGCGCGTCGGCGACGCGGAGGATTCCGGCCTCGACGGTGAACGGCTCGCCGCCTCTGCTGCGATGGCCGATGATCGCGTGCATCGCCTCCGACACGATCACGGTCTGTTCGGGCTCCTCGTAGACGCCCTCGAGCAGGGATCCCAGCCGGTCCGCGGTCAGGAACAGGCTGTAGCGCTCGTGGTCGTTTCGGTGGATTGACATGCCCACGCAGTGGAACAGGCACGCCGCGGCGATCACGACCTCGGCGTCGTGGTCGCTCATGCCGTAATCCGCGGTCACGCTCGGGCTGATGCCACGGCGGAACAGGAGCCGGGCCAGGCGCAGGCCGATGTTGAGCACGATCTGGATATGAACCCACGAGTGATCGGTGAGTCCAAGCCGTCGGGATGCATTCACCGCCGAGACATGCCACAGAGCCTTGACGTGGCTGTCGGCGTTGACGGCCTCGAGGAACCGCTCGAGTCGCCGGTTGCCCCGCGTCGGTGCGCGGATCCTGACCTCCACGATCGCCTCTCGCGGTGACATCGGTGGGTCGAGGCGCGAGAACCGGGAAAGCTCTCGCGCGCTGGCCGTTGACTCGCCCGGATCGGTTGGGTCGACCGGATCGGGATTTTCGACTTCAGCCACGTGGCGCCTCCAGGAGTAGGCCTTCCCGCAACCCGCCGTTCGCTACCTCGAGCGGCGCCCCGAACATCTCCGCGGCCGCCTCCAGGATCAGCAGGCCGGCGGGAAGGAGCCGGGCTCGGTCCTGATCGAGCGCGAACCGGCGCGCCACCTCGGCCGCCGGCGCGTCGACGAGCAGCGACAGCACCCGGCGAAACGCTCCGGCGTCGAGAACCGGTCCGGCGATCCGGCGTAGCGAGGTGGCGCTGCCGCCGACCGCCACCACGCGAGCCGTGGCCGGAGGCCGGATGCCGTCGAGCGCCTCCCGAACGCGCCCGCGGGCCCGTGCCAGGTCGTCCGCGGAGGGCGGGTCAGACCGCAGGCACTCGTCCGCGACCGAGCCCGAGCCGACCTCGAACGATGCAAACCAACTGACCTGATCGGGCACTGTCCCCACCACGAGCTCGCATGATCCCCCACCGGCGTCGACGACGCCGAGCGGGCCGGCGGGATCGTAGCCGAGCGTACGCGCCGCACCGGCGAAGGCGAGCCGGGCCTCATCTTCGGCGGACAGGATCTGGACCTCGAGCCCGCACACGCGGTGGACGGCCGCCAGCAGCGCGTCGCGGTTGGCCGCCCGCCGGACGGCTGCGGTCGCGACCCCGCGCACGTCGGTGGCACCGAGGTCACGCGCCAAGCTCAGCTGGGCGGCGACCACGCTGGCCACCTCGGCGATCTTCTCCTTGGCGATCTCGCGGTCGCCTGTGAACCCCCGCCCGACGTGGGTGAACGCGCGCTCCTGGTGTACCTCGAGCAGTTGCTCGCCGTCGCAGTCCGCGACGAGCAGCCTCGTCGTGTTCGAGCCGATGTCGATACAGGCACGGCGCACGATCGGGACGCGGGCGATGGCGGGGCGCAGACGAGGGCGATCGCTCGCGGGCCGACTCTACTGATGTCGCCCGATCGACGTGGGTGCCGACCCGCCGGCCGAACCGCCGATCGCATCGCCGCCGGCCCCATTCGAATGCCCAGAACCCGTGCCGTTCGACACGGGGCCCGAGCTGCTCGCCTGCGGATCTGCCGGCGTGTGCACTCTGCGATCGGTGGTCGCTGAAGATCCGCGGTCCGGGGAAGGCGGGCGCGTAATGGTCGGCGAGTCCAGCGCAAACCGGGCCGCCGCGGTGATTGCGAGCGATCCGGCGCCCGCCACCGCGAGCGCCGCTCGTGGGCTGCCGAGCGCGGTGATCGCGCCCCCGATCAGGATCCCTACCCCGGGCACCGACTGGAACAGCGCTTCGTTGAAGCTCATCATCAGCGCCATCCACCGCTCTTCGGTTTCTTCCTGGAGCGCGGTGCGGGCGGCCACCGCCTCCACGCCATTGCCGACGCCGGCAAACGCCGCCCCGACGATCGCCACGGCCAACGTGGGCGCCACCGCCATCACGAGGAACCCGATCCCGAGCGAAGCCGCGCCGATCACGATCAGCGTCCGCGACGGAAGCCCGCGCCAGCGCGCGTAGATGGCGGCGCCCGCGACCGCGCCCGCCCCCCACGCCGACAGCAGCCCGCCATAACCGGCCGACCCGGCGTGCAGCGAATGCTCGGCGAACACGACCTCGACGGGGACCGAGATCGTGAAGAAGAGAACGCCGAAAACCTGCACCAGCACGAGGCGGCGGATCACCGTGCGCTGGCGCGCGTATTCGATCGCCGCACGCACTCGGCCCGCCGCCGGGGCCCGGGTCGGCGCCGGCTTCGGGAGGCCGGTGGCCGTCGCGAGCGTCAAGCCGATCACGGCGAACAAACAGCCGTCGGCGATCAGCGCCGTGCTCGTCCCACCGGCCGCGACCACCGCCCCGCCGATCGCCGGGCCGAGCATGAAGCAAACCGAGAATCCAGCGTTCGCGACCGCGTTCCCCTCGCGCAGGAGCCCGGCCGCCGAGGTCACGCTGACGGTGGCGGCGCGGGCCAACGCCCGAGCGGTAAGCGCCGCGAGTCCGTCGATCAACGCGAGCGCCAGCACCAGTGCCAGCGAGAAATGCATCGACACCCACGCCAGGGCGAGGAACACGAGCGCCTCGAACCAATACAGGGCAGGGAGGACGAGGCGGGGCGGGCGGCCGTCGAGGCGCGCGACGGCCAGCGGTGATATCAGCGCCGGAACGAACTGCGCCGCCAGGAAGAATCCGGCCGCCCCCAGGGCGCTGCCCGTTTTCCGGTAGACGAGCAGCGCGAGCGTCAACGACCCGACCATGAACGCGAGCTCGTTCAACGTGTAGGCAGCGAACAGCCGCCGGTATGCGCCGATCTTCAGGACCCGGTTCACCGGTTATACCTCCACGGGCGATCCTAGTACCGAGGGCCTGTTCGTGCTCACTCCAATATCAGGTGCAGGTCCCCCGCTTCATTACCCGCGCCACCGTCCTGACCAATCGTCTTTCGGGAGGGCCCCGTGGGCTCCTGCTGTCATCCTCTCTGGAGATGACGCTCCGATCGCGGTCCTGGGATCGCGCTAACACCTTTGTCCACGGCGATTTCCCGCCCGAGCGGCTCGCCGCTGAGCGCGACGGCAGCGTGTCGGTGTGCCTTCCCGCGCGCAACGAGGCGCGCACGATCGGACCGATCCTCGAGCAACTCGTCCCGTTGCGCGAGGGCGGGGTCGTCGACCAGATCGTGGTCGTCGACCGCTCGACCGACGGCACCGCCGAGATCGCCCGCAAACTCGGCGCCGAGGTCCACGATCAGGACGAGCTGATGCCCGAGCTCGGCCCGGTGCTCGGCAAGGGCGACGCGATGTGGCGCGCGCTACCCGTGCTCGACGGCGACACGATCTGCTTCCTCGACGCGGATTCGGAGCGCTTCGGCGCCCATTTCGCCTGCGGAGTGCTCGGCCCGCTGCTGTGTGAGCCGCGGATCTCGTTCGTCAAGGGCTTCTACCGCCGGCCGTTCCGTGTCGGCGAGGTCACCGTCCCCGACGGCGGCGGTCGCGTCACCGAGCTGACCGCCCGTCCCCTGCTGAACCTGTTCTATCCCGATCTGGCCACGGTCCGCCAGCCGCTCGCCGGCGAGATCGCCGCGCGGCGCGAATTGCTCGAGCAGCTCCCGTTCGCGACGGGCTACGGAGTCGATATCGGCCTGCTGATCGACGCGTACTCGCTCGTCGGGCTCGACGCGATCGCCCAGGTCGACCTCGACGTCCGCCAGAACGCGCACCAGCCATTGCGGGACCTCGGCCCGATGGCATACGCGGTCCTGCGGGCCGTGGCCGTTCGGCTCGAGCGCGAAGGCCGGCTCCGGGGACCCTTGCCGGCGGCCTTCGCACCGGCCGGCGACCCACACCCGACCGCATTCGCGCCCGCCGGCGACCCACACCCGGCCGCATTCACACCCGCCGGCGACCCGCCGCACCCGGCGATCGCAGAGCCCGCCGAGCGTCCCCCGCTCCGGAGCCTGCGCGCCGCCGCCTGACGCGGCTGGCTGGCCAGCCAGCCAGGCTCCACAGAACACACCGGAAATTAGGGCGGCAAACGGCTCACTCACCACCCTCCCGCGGGATGAATGCCCGTTCAGCCGCCTCTGGCCGCGGTCAACCGCACTCTCGCTGCGACGGGTCCGGCGAGTGTCCACTTAACCGGGCTGGCGAAGCGCCGGCCGGGCTTACCCCAGCCCGCCTATCCCGCGAACGCGCCCCGGGCCGCGCGACCGCCGGCGATTGACCGCTCGAGGTACCCGTACGTCCCCTGGTCGCGGAGCTCCTCGGCCGCCTCGGCAAGCGCGGCCAGCGCTGCGAAAGCGAATGCTCCGCCGACCGACACGCGCGCGACGCCGAGCGACGCCAACTCGGACACGCTCGGGGCGCCCGTGACGGCGAGCACGCTCACGGGCCGGTCGACCGATTCGACGACCCTGCGGATGTCGTCGGGGCTCTTGATCCCGGGCGCGAACAGGACGTCGGCGCCCACCTCCTGGTAGGCCTGAAGGCGCGCGATCGTGTCGGCCAGGTCGTCGCGCCCGCGGATGTGGTTCTCGGCGCGGGCGGTGAGCACCAGCTTGACCGGCCCCGCGTGTGCCGCCTCCACGGCCGCCGCGACTCGCTCGCGAGCCTGCTCGAGGTCGTAGAGGCGATCGCCCGAATAGTCCTCCACCGAGCAGCCCGCCAGGCCTGCCTGCACCGCGAGGCCGATTGTCTCGGCGACCCCGGCGGCGTCGTCGGCGAACGCGTTCTCGAGATCGGCCGAGATCGGTACGTCGACGCCGTCGGCGAGCACCGCGGCATGGCCCAGCGCCTCATCCCGGGTAACCGCCCCGTCGAGTCGCCCGAGCGTCGCCGCATGCCCGCTGCTCGTGGTGGCGAGCGCCTGAAAACCGAGCGACACGAGCAACGCCGCCGAGCCGAGATCCCACGCGTTGGGCATCAGCAGCGGATCTCCCGGCCGGTGCAACTCCAGGAATCGCTTCGCCTTGTCCGTCTGGGTGTTGGTCATGGCTCCAGCCTAACGCCGGATCGTCCTCAGTACAGTCGACCAGGTGACGTCGACGCGGCCCACACGCGACCCCGAGTTCGACACCGACGGATCGTTCCGCCGGCAGATGAGCCAGTTCCGGCGCTGGGTGACGGCGGATGCCGACGCCGAGTTCCCACTCGAGAACGGGCGGTATCACCTGTATGTCGCCCGTGCCTGCCCATGGGCCCACCGCACGATCATCGCGCGTCACCTAATGGGTCTCGAGGAGGCGATCGGCATCTCGTTCGTCGATCCGATCCGCGACGATCGCGGTTGGACATTCACCGGGGGTGAGTACGTCGACGATGTCAACGGCTTCGAGTACCTGAGCGAGGCCTACCTGGCGACCGATCCGCGCTATGGCGCGCGCGTCACCGTGCCGGTCCTTTGGGACAAATGGACTGGGGTGATCGTGTCCAACGAGTCCGCGGACATCCTGCGGATGCTGCACACGGTGTTCGCGCCGATCGCCCACCACCCCGTCGAGTTGCGCCCCGCGCCGTTACGTGAAGAGATCGACGCGCTCAACGATCGGATCTACGACACCGTCAACAACGCCGTCTACAAGGCCGGGTTCTCAACGAACCAGACGGTCTACGAGCACGAGGTCGCGGCGTTGTTCGCGACCTTCGATGACCTCGACGAGCGACTCGCCGCCCGGCGCTTCCTGTTCGGGCCACAGCCACTGGAGACCGACTGGCGGCTGTTCACCACGCTCGTGCGGTTCGACGCCGTCTACCAGATTCACTTCAAGTGCTCGCTCCGCAAGCTGATCGAGTATGAGCACCTGTGGCCATACACCCGCGATCTGTATCAGTGGCCTGGCATCGCTGACACCGTCGACTTCGACGAGATCCGCAGGCACTATTACCTGACCCACCCGATGATCAACCCGAGCGGGCTGGTCGCGGTGCGCCCAGCGGCGAGCTTCGACGCCCCACACGGCCGCGAGTCACTTCGCTGAGGGCAATTCGCCTCCCGCATAGGCGGGACCGGAGCAATTGGGACCGGTTCCAGTTCATGTGTCGATCGCCACGTACGCGTTAGACTCCTGACCAGACGCCGGGGGCTCGTGTCTGACGCGAATCAGGGGGAAATACTGGATTGGTGGAGGGACGCCGCACCGACATACTGCTTGAACGCGAGCCCGAGTTACGGCGAATGCAGGAAGCGATCCGTCACGCGGGCACCGGCGCGGGCGGGCTGGTGGTTATCGGTGGACCGGCGGGGATCGGTAAGACCGCGCTCCTGCAGGCGGCCGGCGACATGGCCGAGCAGGCCGGGGTCCGGGTTCTGCGCGCGCGTGGCAGCGACATCGAGCAGGAGTTCGCGTTCGGAGTCGTACGCCAGCTGTTCGAGGCACCACTGGCCCGTGCCGGGCCTGGGGAGCGTGCCGCACTGCTCCAGGGCGCCGCGGCGCTGGCCGGCCCGTTGTTCGAACCGGGTCCGGTCGAGCCCGAGGGGACCGGGGACGGACCGCGTTCCCGCCCCACCACCGGGGTAAGCGCGGGCTTCCCGGCGAACCATGGCGGCTCAGAGGCGCCCGCCGACCGGAGATTCACGCTCGTCCACAGCCTCTACCGGCTGACCTCGAACATCTCGACCACCGGTCCGGCGGCGCTCGTCGTCGACGACTGTCACTGGGCCGATCCGCCTTCGCTTCGGTTCCTCGCCTACGTGAGCGCGCGCTGTGACGAACTGGGCGTGTTGGTGATCGTGACGGTCCGCGACGGGGAACCGTCGACGGTCCAGGAACTGCTTGTCGCGCTACGCGCCGACGCCCGGGCGATCCTGATCGAGCCGGCGTCGCTCAGCCCGGCGGCGGTCACGACGCTCGTCCGCTCCGCGCTCGGGGCGCACGCCGACGCCGATTTCTGCGCGGCGTGCGCGCGCGCCAGCGCCGGGAACCCGTTCCTCGTCAGGGAGTTGATCGCCGAGCTTGAAAACGAACAGGTCGAGCCGGTGGCGGCGAGCACCGCCCGCGTCGAGAGCGTGCGTCCGGAATCGGTTTCGCGCGCGGTTGTGGCGCGGCTGAACCGGCTCGGCGCCGACTCGCGCAACCTTGCCCGCTCGGTCGCGGTGCTCGAGAGCGCCTCGCTCCGACAAGCGGCTTCGCTGGCCGGGATTCCTGGCGGTCGAGCGCGTCAAGCCGCCGATCGCCTGATCTCCGCGCAGATCCTCGCGCCGTCGTCGTTGCTGAGCTTCGTGCATCCGTTGATGCAGAGCGCGGTATACGAGCGGATCCCCGCCGCCGCGCTCGCCGACGGTCACCGGCGCGCCGGCTTGATGTTGGCCGCGGAGGGGGCACGCAGCACTCGGGTCGGCGCCCATCTGCTGCGGGGCGAGCCGGCCGGCGATCCGAAGGTGGTTGTGTTGCTGCGCGAGGCCGCCCGGGCGGCGCTGGCCGACGGCGCGCCGGGGACGGCCGTCCGGCTGCTGCGGCGGACGCTCAGCGAGCCTCCCGGGAGCGATGCGCGCGGCTTGGTGCTGGGCGAGCTGGGCGAGGCCGAGGCGCTCGCGCGCGATCCGGCGGCGGCTGGCCATCTGCGCGAGGCGCTCGAGGTCGTCGTGGCGCCGGCGATCCGAGTCAGGCTCGCGCGCATCCTCAGCGAGCTGCTCGTCTGGGACGGGCGTCCCGTCGAGGCACACGGCGTGCTCGTCGACATGCTTGCCGAGCTGGGGCCGACGGCGGCGCCGCCGCTGCGCGCCCAGCTCGAGGTGCTTCGGGCCCTCACGGCGTCGCTCGACCGGCGCCTGGTCGCCGAGGTCGAGCCTCGGCTGCCCGCGTTGCGCGCGCTCGCCGACGCGGCCGGGCCGGCCGGACGAGGCCTGCTCGTATTCGATGCGTGCTGGCGAGCGGCGCGCGAGCCACATTCGGGCGACTGGCGTGAGCAGATGGACGCCGGACTCGACCGTGGACGTCTGGTCACCGAAGAGGCGATCGGACCGCAAATGGCCAGATATGCGATCTCCACCCTCGTGTTCGCCGACGAGGTCAGGCGAGCACGCGAGCTGATCGAGTACGTCCGCGCCGACACACTGTCGCGTGGCTCGATCGACGCCCACCTGTCGAGCCTGACCTGGGGTGCGATGCTGTCGCTGCGCTGCGGCGAACTGTCGCAAGCCGAGGCCGACGCACGCGCCGCACTCGACCTGGGCAACCACCACCGGGTGTTGTGGGCGCGGATCTGGCCGGCGGCCTTTCTCGCCTTGGCGATGCTCGAGCGCGGGGCGGCTGAGGACGCCGACGCCTTGCTCGTCCAGGCGCCGATCGAGGAGGCGCTCGACACGGTTGCCGCAGTTCATGCGCTGACGGCCCGGGCGGGGGTGCGCCTCGCGCTGGGGCGCACCGCTGAGGCGATCGCGGATCTCCGCCGAGTCGGCGAGGCGACGATCCTCGACAACCCGAACAATCTCGCGTGGCGGTCTACGCTTGCTCTCGCGATCGGCGCGCGCGAACCGGCGGAGGCGCAGGCTCTCGCCCACGCCGAGCTCGAGCGAGCTGACCACTTCGCGCAACCTCGCGCGATCGGCGTCGCTCTGCGCGCCTGCGGACTGCTCGCGGGCGGTCAGGACGGCATCATGATGCTGGGGCAGGCCATCACCTGTCTGCGCCGGTCGCCCGCTCGTCTGGAGCTCGCCCGTACCCTGCATGACTTCGGCGCTGCTATGCGCCGCGCGGGCAAGCGGAGCGCCGCGCGGGAGCCCCTACGAGAAGCCCTCGGCTTGGCTCAGCAGTGCGGCGCGATCTCGCTCGCGACCCGGATCGACCATGAGCTCGAGGCGACCGGGGTGCGTCTGCGGCGGGACCGCTCCTCGGGACGGGAAGCGCTGACCCCCGCCGAGCGGCGGGTGGCGGAGCTTGCCGCGAGCGGATTGACCAACCGCGAGATCGGCCAGACCCTGTACGTGTCAGTCAAGACCGTCGGCACCCACCTCGGGCATATCTACGAGAAGCTCGACTTACAGGGGCCGCAGGCGCGTGAGCAGCTCGCCGAGCTGCTCAGCCCCAACGGGATCGCGGCCGTGGACCAAGCCGAGACGCTAGACGGGGCTCAGCGCAGCTAGCGGCGCTGAGCCCCGTCAGATTGCCCCCAAAGCCACGCCGCCGGCGTGACCAATGAACGGCGCCCCCCTTCAAATCTGATCCTGCGCAAGCGACTGGAGGAAGATGAATTGACCGATGCTCGATTGCCATGAAAGATCGGGATCGGCGCGCGCCGCATCACTGCGGCCCGGCAACCCCGGCGGCTGACCCAGCGCCACGACAGGAACCGGCAACGCCGTCACCGGCACGCCAACTGACCAAACAGACTCACGCACGAGACGATCATCTCGTGCCTCCCGGGCCCCTCGCATCGGGACCCCTCCTGATCTTTTGGCACCCGAGTCCGGGTCAGTACCGGGACCGGCGGCGCCGGCGCCGGGCCAGCAGCAGCACGACCGCGACCCCGGCCGCCGCAGCCGGAGCCGGATTGCGCTTGACCCGCCCCCACACGACGGAACCGACCAGCGACAGGCCCTGCATCGGTTCGCTCGGCATCGGCGGGTTGTCGAGCGGGGGCGGAGGCGGCGGGGGTGGCGCCACGGGTGGCGGCTCGTGACCCACGGGCGGTGGCTCGTGCGCCGCGGGTGGCGGCTCGTGCGCCGCGGCGGCGGCCATCGCCGGTTCCGGTTCGGGTTCGGCGGCAGGAACCGCGGGCTCGGGCACGTGCGGCGGCTCGGCTGGCGCCCAGGCGGGGGGCGCGAGTTCCTCTGCCGGCGCGGGTGGCTGCGTCTCCGCGACCGGCTCTTCGACGGTCGCGGGCGACTCTCCGGCGGTCGCAGGCGGCTTCTCGGCGGTCGCAGGCGGCTCTTCGACGGTTGCGGACGGCTCCTCCACCGGCGCGGCCGGCTCCTCGGTCCGGGCCCACGTCGGCGCTGCCGGCGCCTCAGCGGGCGCCGGCGCGGACGGTTCCGCCGGCACAGACGGCTCCGCCGGCACAGACGGCTCCGCCGGCACAGACGGCTCCGCCGGCTGCGCCACAACCGTCTCGACCCGCGACGAATCGACGGCCGCCGGCGCGCCGGCAGGCTGGGTGTCAAGCGAGGTCTGGAGCCGCTTGGCGAACTCCCTGAGCAGCCGCGCGGAGATGTCCTCGATCATCCCGCCACGTCCGAACCGGGCGAGCCGCCCGGTGATGTGGTAGTCGGTCACGACGTCGACGCGAGTCCCGTGTCCGTCGGCCGGCGCCAGCCTCGAGAGGATCGTCGCCTTGGCGCCACCCTGGCCGCGCTTGTCGGTGCCCTGTGCCTGCATGGTCGCGGTGTGCGACGCCTCGTCGATGTTCTCCATCTCGAGCCTGCCCGTGTACGAGGCGGTGGTCGGTCCGATCTTCACCGTGAACGTGCCGTTGTAGCTGCCATCGTCGTTCCGGCCGGTGACGGCGGCGCCGGGCAGGCAGGGGGCGACGTGCTCGACGTCGATCAGCGTGTGCCACACCTGCTCGAGCGGTGCGGCTACCTCAAACGACTGCTCTAGCCTCATGACGTATCGCCTCCAGGTCTTCGGGGGTGTCGACATCGCGCGCCGCACTCAGCCGGCCGCATTCGATACTGGCGCCGCCGCGGAGCAACTCCCGGGCGCCGCGGTCGCCGTGCAACCGCGCGATCGCGCGCATTTGAACCGGGCCGAGCACGACGGGATGTCCGGGACGGCCGTCGTAGGTGGCGCGGGTGCCGGGCGGCTCCTCGATGAATCGCGCGATCAACTCGGGCCGGATCCGGGGCTGGTCGCCCAGCGTGACGATCACCTTGTTCACGTGGGCCCCGTCGGTCAGATGCTCGATCCCGCGGCGAAGCGAGGCGGCCTGACCATCCTCCCAGCGCTCGCAGATCACGGGATCCGCCCGCATGAACTCGACGCGACTGAGGATCTGCTCCGCGTGCGCGCCGAGCACTACGACGATCCGCTCTAGTTCGACGACCGCGCACTGCGCGGCGATCGCGTGATCCAGCAGCGGACGGCCGTCGAGCTCAGCCAGCTGCTTCGGCTTGTTTCCGAACCGGGTGCCGGCGCCCGCGGCGAGGATCAGGCCGCAGATCAAGCGGGGACCTCGTGGATCCGGCCCTTGCTGTCCGCGAGCCGCCCTCCGTCACGGCCGTGGCGGGCCGCGACGATCTCGGCCAAGATCGACAGCGCGGTCTCCTCGCGGCTGATGGCCCCGAGGTCGAGTCCGACCGGCGCCGAGATGCGCTCGAGCTCGTCCTCGCCGAGTCCTAGCTCGAGCAGGCGCTCGCGGCGCTTGGCCTGCGCGCGACGCGATCCCATCGCGCCGATGAACCGGGCCGGCGAGCTCAGCGCCAGCAGCAGCGCGGCGTCGTCGAGCTTGGGGTCGTGTGTGAGCACCACGATCGAGGTCGCCGGGTCGACGCCGCCGATCTGTGCGACGGCCTCCTCGGGCCAGGCGGCGACGACCTGCTCGGCGTCGGGGAACCGGTCTGGGGTCGCGAACCGCGCGCGCGGGTCGACCACGTACGGACGCCATCCGGCGGCGCGAGCCAGCGTGCACAGCGAAGATGCGATGTCGACAGCGCCGAACACGATCAACCGACTCGGCGGCGCGATGACGTCGATGAACAGCCCGTCGCGGCGCTCGGACGTCTCAGCCCAAATCTGCTCGCGCGCGACGCGGGCGGCTTCGTCGTCGAGCTCGGGCGCGCCCAAAGACCCCAGGCGAGACCCGTCCGGCTCGACCAGCAGCTTGGCCCCCGGGGAAGCGCCTTCCAGGACCGTGACCTCGGCGGCCCGCCCGCCCAACCGGGCGACGTCCTCAAACCGACCCGGCTCGTACGCCTGCACCCACACGTCGATCTCACCGCCGCACGGTAGCCCCACGTCCCACGCGTCGGAGTCGGCGATCCCGAAGTGGACAAGTTGCGGCGGTTCGCCGCGCAGGATCCCGTCGGCGATCTCGGCAACCGCGCCCTCGACGCAGCCACCCGACACCGAGCCCGCGATCTCACCGTGCTCGTTGACGGCCATCTTCGCGCCCGGAGGGCGAGGCGCCGACCGCTGCACGTCGATCACGGTCGCCAGCGCGATCTTGTCGCCGCGCGCCTTCCAGACCTCGATTTCGGATAGGACCTCTTTCATCGTTCTAGATCTCCTCAAGGATGACAGCTAGCTGCTCGAGCGAGGCGAGCGAATTGCCCGCGAGCAACTCGTCGGTGTGCGGGATCGCGGCCCGCATGCCGCGGGTCAGCGGCGCGAATTCGGGGTGGGCGGCCAGCGGGTTCAGCCAGACAAGCCGGTGCGCGCTGCGGCGCAGACGCGCCATCTCGGTCTGTAGCTGGTCCGGGTCTCCGCGGTCCCAGCCGTCGGACAGGATCACCACCACGGCGCCGCGGCCGACCCGGCGACCGTGGTCGCGGTTCAGCGTCGCGAGTGCGTCGCCGATCCGGGTTCCGCCCGAGAAATCGGTTACCGCCTCGGCGGCTCGCTCCAACGCACGGTCGTGATCGCGGCCGCCCAACTCGTGGGTGATGCGGGTCAGCCGCGTGCCGAACGCGAACGCCTCGACGCGGCGGCGGGCTGCGACCGAAGCGTGCAGGTACTGGAGCAGCATCCGGGCGTAGGGGGTCATCGATCCCGACACGTCGCACACGAGCACCACCGGCCTCGGCCGGCGTGACGGCGCGCGCCAGTGCCGGTCGATCGGCTCTCCCGCGGTGCGGAGCGAAGCGCGCACGACGCGCCGCAGGTCGGGCGTGTGACCACGGCGCCGCGACGGCCGCGTACGCCGGGACAGCCGGGTCGGCCCGCGGCGGGCAAGCTGCGCGATCAGCATCCGGGCCATCGCCATCTCGGCGTCGGTGTAAGTGGCGAAGTCCTTGTGGCGCAGCAACTCGACGTCGCTCCACGCGGCCGGCACCGGGCTCAGTTCGGCGCCGTCGGCGGGCGGAGGGGGTGCGCCGCCGGTGGCGAGCCCCGCATGGGGCAGCACCTCCTGCTCGAGCCCGCCCAGCTCGTCGAACGGCGAGTTTGCAAGGGGCGCGCCGCTCCCGTACACCGCCAGGAACGCGAGATCGAACCTCGCGAGGTCGGCCCGATCCGAGCACAGCACCGCCCGCAGCGCGAGCCGCGCGTCCTCGCGCGAGGTGCAGTCGACCGCCTCGAGCGCCTGATGCGCGGTCAACAGCTCTCCCATCCCGACGCGCGAGCCCTGCGCGCGCAGACCGGCGGCGAGCTCCGCGAGCCCGGCGGTAATCCCCTCGGCCAGGAGGAGCGCCTGTCCTCCGGCCGAGTCAGACACCGTCGAGCACACCCCGCGCGATTACCCGTTCCATGTCCTCGTGCACCTTCAGCGCGACGCCGAGCGTCTCCTCGAGGTCGGCGTCCTCGCCCAGCTGGAGCAGCGCGCGCGCCCACACAATCGTCTCCCCCACGCCCGGCAGCTTGTACAGGTCGCCCTGCTCGCGCAGCCGTGACACGGCCGTCACGACCCGGCTCGCGATCGTCTCCGACACGCCCGGGATTCGCGTGCGAACGATCTCGCGCTCGAGCTCGGCGCTCGGGTAGTCGATCCATTGATACAGGCAGCGCCGCTTCAGCGCGTCGTGCAGCTCGCGCGTGCGGTTCGAGGTCAGGAACACGGTCGGTCGCCGGGCCGCGGTGATCGTTCCGAGCTCGGGGATCGTGACCGCGAAGTCGGCCAGGAACTCGAGCAGGAACGCCTCGAACTCGTCGTCGGCGCGGTCGATCTCGTCGATCAGCAGCACGACCGGCTGATCCGCGTCCGCCTCCAGCGCATCCAGCAGCGGACGGCGCAGCAGAAACCGGCGCGAGAACAGCTCGCCCTCGTCGACCCCCGCCTCGGCGGCGCGCAAGGCGAGTAGCTGCCGCGCGTAATCCCAGTCATAGACCGCGTGATGCAGGTCGATCCCCTCGTGGCATTGGAGGCGGATCAGGCGCGCCTCGGTGGCGGCGGCGAGGGCACGAGCGACCTCGGTCTTGCCGACGCCGGCCTCGCCCTCGAGCAGGAGTGGCTGCTCGAGGGCAACCGCGAGATGTACCGCCAGCGCGAGCGGACGACCGGCCAAATAACCCTGGGAGGCGAGCGCCGCGCTCGCCTCCTCTACGGACCCGACGTGCGAAAGAGTCACACAGTCATCATGGCAGCCCCGCTGCCTCTTCGAGGGCGCGGCGGGTGAGAACGCGAGCCAGGTGGCGCTTGTAATCCGCGCTCGCGTTCAGGTCGGCGGGCGGGTCGGTGCCCTCCGCCGCCTGCTCGGCGGCGCTGGCGATGCTCTCCTTGTTGAGCGGCTGTCCACGAAGCGCGTCCTCCACCGCGCTCGCCCGCAACGGAACCGACGACATGTTCGTCAGGCCGACGCGAACGTCCTCGCACACGTCGCCGGTCTGCTTGACGAGCACGCTGACCGCCACCATCGCCCAGTCCTCGCTTCGCCGGTTGAACTTCTGGTAGCTGTAGCCCCAGCCGTCGTATACCGGCATGCGCACCTCGGTGAGGACCTCGGCCGGCTCGATCGCGGTCTCGAGGTAGTTGCGGAACAGGTCGCTCGCCGCGACGCTCCGCTGGCTGCCCCCGGCGCCCTGCAACGTCACGCTGGCGTCGCAGATGAGCATCACCGCCGGCAGGTCTGACGCCGGGTCGCCGTGGGCCAGCGATCCGCCGATCGTTCCGCGATTGCGCACCTGAGGATCCGCAATCGTTCCCGCCGTGACCGAGACCACCCCCAGATCCGGGGTGTGCTCGAGCGCGGCGTGAGGGGTCAGCGCACCGATCCGCCAGGTGCCGTTCTCGCGCTGGATCCCGTGCAGCCCGGGCACCTTGCGCAGGTCCACGAGCAACGACGGCGCCGCCAACCGGAGCTTCATCAGCGGCAGCAGCGAATGCCCGCCGGCGAGCAGCTTCGCGTCCTCGCCGCCGTCGGTGACCGCCTGGATCGCGTCCTCGAGCGTCTCCGGCGCGGTGTAGTCGAACTCGGCCGGAATCATGCCGGCACACCTCCCTTGGCTTCCTGAATGGCTTGCCACACGCGCATCGGCGAAAGCGGCATGTTGATGAAGTCCACCCCGAGCGGGCGGAGCGCGTCGATCACGGCGTTGGTGACCGCGGGAGTTGCGGCGATCGTGCCGGCCTCGCCCACGCCCTTCACGCTAAGTGAATTAACCGGCGATGGCGTCTCGGTGCGGTCGGTCTCGAAGCTCGGGAGCTCCGCTGCCGTCGCGAGCGCGTAATCCACGAACGTGCCGGTCACGAGCTGGCCGGTCTCGTCGTAGTGGATCCGCTCGTACAGCGCCTGCCCGATTCCGTGGACGATCCCGCCGTGGACCTGGCCGTCGATCAGCATCGGGTTGATCGCCGGCCCGCAGTCGTCGACCGCCACCCAGCGGACGACCTTGACCTTTCCGGTCTCCGGGTCGACGTCGACGACGCACGCGTGCGCGCCGAACGGGAACACGAAGTTCTCGGGGTCGTAGAACGACTGCTCGTCGAGCCCCGGCTCCATGCCGTCGGGCATGTCCATCGTCACGTACGCGGCGCCCGCCGCCTCGGCGAGCGTCAACCCCTTGTCGGGCGAACCGCGCACCGAGAACTTGCCGTCGTTGAGCTCGATGTCCTCGGGCGCCGCCTCGAGCTGATGCGCGACGATCGCCTTGACCTTGTTCGCGACCTTGCCGGCCGCGCGCGCAGCGGCCTCGCCGCCCACGGCGAGCGAGCGTGACCCGTACGTATCGAGTCCGAACGGACCCGTGTCGGTGTCACCGTGGATCACCTCGACCTGCTGGGGATCGATTCCGAGCCGGTCCGCCACGATCTGAGCGAACCCGGTCTCGTGGCCCTGCCCGTGCGGCGAGGTGCCGGTGTACAGCGTCACCGATCCCGTGGCGTGGACGCGGACGGTGGCGGACTCCCAGCCGCCGCCCTGGAGCCCGAACCCGCCGGGACCCACGGCCCGCGACGGCGCGTTGCCGCAGATCTCCGTGTAGGTGGAGAAACCGATGCCGCGGTAGATGCCCTGCTCGCGCAGCTCCTGCGCCTCGGCACGCACCTGCGCCGGATCGATGTGCTCGAGCAGCTTGTCGAGCGCGGCCTCGTAGTTCCCCGAGTCGTACACGACGCCGATCGGGGTCTCGTGGCCGGTGGCGAACGGCGGAATGAAGTTCTTCCGCCTCAGCTCGAGCGCGTCCATCCCCAGCTCGTGCGCAAGCTGGTCCATCACGACCTCGATCAGATGGGTCGCCTCGGGGCGGCCGGCTCCGCGGATCGCGTCGGTCGGGAACTTGTTCGTGTGCACGCTGGTCACGTCGGTGACTACCGCCGGCGTGTTGTAGACGCCGCACATCACGAACCCACTGAGCGGCGGGATCAGAGGCGTCAGCAGCAACTGGTAGGCGCCGATGTCGGCGATGATCTTCGTGTGCCAGGCCGTCAGCGTGCCGTCGCGCTTGGCGCCGACCTTGACGTAATCGATCTGGTCGCGCCCGTGGTGGGTGACCATCAGGCCCTCTGACCGGGTCTCGATCCACTTCACCGGGCGCCCGAGCTTGCGCGACGCCCACGCGCAGCCGATCTCCTCGGCGTAGATGTTGAGCTTTGAGCCGAAACCGCCCCCGACCTCGGGAGCGATCACCCGCACCCTGTCCTCGGGGATGCCGACCAGCAGGGCCAGGAACAGCCGCAGGAAGTGCGGGACCTGGGTCGAGCTCCAAACGGTGAGCTTTTCGCCGCGGTACTCGGCGAGCACGCCGCGCGGCTCGATCGCGCCGCCGGCCATGCGATGGTTGACGATGCGCCGCTCGATGATCACGTCGGCCGCCGCGAAGCCGGCCTCGAGATCCCCGCCGCCGAGCGACCAGTCGCACACCTTGTTGGTCCCGAACTTCTCGTGGACGAGCGGCGATCCGTCCTCGAGCGCCTTCTCCGGATCGGTCACGACCGGTAGCGGCTCGTACTCGACGACGACGTCCTCGGCGGCATCGACCACCGCGTAGCGGTCATCGCCGATCACGAGCGCGACCGGGTCGCCCACGTGCTTGACCTCGTCCTTGGCGAGCACCCAGTGATCGGGGGTGTTGACCGTGACTCCGGGCGGAACCCACGCCATCGGCAGGCCCGCCTCCATGTCGAGGTCCTCGTTGGTGAAGACCGCGACCACACCGTCGCGCGCCTTGGCCGCGGACGTGTCGATCGAGATGATCTTGGCGTGTGCCTCGGGCGAGCGCACCCACGCAGCCCACAGCTGACCGACGAGGTTGATGTCGTCGACGTAGCTAGCGCGACCGGTGATCAGACGCGGATCCTCCTTGCGCCGAAGCGACTGCCCTACGTGGGTGTTGCCGTTCGTCGCGGGGCCTTCGGCGGTGGCGCTCATGACGACACCCCCGACTCCTGCGAGACGCTCGCCCCCTTCACCTTGGCGGCGTCAAGGACGGCCTTGACGATGTTGTGGTAGCCGGTGCAGCGGCACAGGTTGCCCTCGAGGCCGTGCCGTACTTCTTGTTCGGTCGGATTCGGGTTCTCGGCGAGCAGTCCCGCGGCGGCCATGATCATCCCGGGCGTGCAGTAGCCGCACTGCAGGCCATGGTCGTTCCAGAACGCCTCCTGTAGCGGATGCAGCCCGTCCTCGGTCGCCATCCCTTCGATCGTGGTCAGCGTCGCGCCGTCGGCCTGCACGGCGAGCACGGTGCACGACTTCACGGGCTTCCCGTCCATGTGGATCGTGCAAGCTCCGCAGTTGGACGTGTCGCAACCGACGTGCGTGCCGGTCAGCCCCAAGTGATCACGTATCGCATGGACCAGCAACAGGCGCGGCTCCACCTCGAGTTGGTGCTCTACGCCGTTGACGTTCAAGCGGACGGGAACGGTTCTACTCATGCCTCTCCCTTCCAGGTTTGCTGGGCAAACGCGACCATACTCCACCGGCTGCGTCGCTGTGAAGTGGCGCACTCGTCCGCGAGCGCTCGTCGGCAGGCGCCGGTGCGCAAACGGACAAGACGGGTGTGTCAGCGGTGCGCGAGGACCTGGTAGACCGACGCCCACCCGGTCGTGAAGCCCTGGCGGGCGGCGCGCAGGTACAGCCGCCAGATCCGGGCACGTTCGATCCCGGCGAGGCGGACGGCATCGTCCCAGTGGGCATCGAACCGCTCGATCCAGTGCGTGATCGTGCGCGCGTAGTCGGTCTGGAGCCCCTCGACGTGGGTCGTCGTGAACTCGACGCGTTCCAGCGCTTGGATGATCCGCGACAGCGGCAAGGGAACGCCGTCCGGGAACACGAACCGCTCCGAGAACGCGCCCTCGTCTGGCGTGTCGAAGTCGGCCAGCTTGGCGATCCCGTGGTTGAGCAGCCTGCCCCCCGGCCTTAGAAGACCGAACAGTCGACGAGCGTAGACGTCGATCTGCTCCGCCCCCACGTGCTCGACCATCCCGATGCTGGCGATCGCATCGAACGGCCCGTCGGACACCTCGCGGTAGTCGGCGACGCGGATCTCGACCCGGTCGGCCACGCCGGCCGCGCGAACCCGTTCGCGGGCCAGCTCAGCCTGACGCTCGGCGAGCGTGATCCCGACCGCACGCACGCCGTACCGGCTCGCCGCGTGGATCACGAAGCTCCCCCACCCGCAGCCGACGTCGAGCACGCGCTCGCCTTCGGTCAGGCGGAGCTTCTTGCAGACCAGATCGAGCTTGGCCTCCTGGGCCTCCTCGAGCGTCTCGGCGCCGCCCGCGAAGTACGCGCAGCTGTAAGTCATCGAGCGGTCGAGGAACAGCGAGAAGAAGTCGTTGCCGACGTCGTAGTGGTGGCGCACCGCCTGGCGATCGCGCGAAATCGTGTGTCGCTGCCCGCGGAGCCTCAGCTCGGCGGTCGGGACTGGGGGCGGCATGACGAGCCCGCAGGCCCGGATCACCGCGATCGCGAGGCCCGCCTGCTGTCCGAGCGAGAGGTCCGGTGGCTCGAACTCGTCCACCATCCGCAGCGCCGCCTCCAGGTCGTCGACGTCGATCATCCCCGCGACGTAGGCACGGCCGAGGCCGAGCTCGCCGGGCGCCCGCAGCGCGTGGGCGAGCGCCTGGGGCGTGCGCAGCGTCAGCGTCGGCGCCCCGGGCTCGGTGGCGGCCACCTCGGTCCCATCCCAGAAGCGCACGCCGAACGGCCGGCGTGGCAGGGTCGTGGTCAGTGCACGCCGGAGGGGAGCCGTCTGAGAGAACGCCACCCGCCGCAGGCTATTACAGGGCTGCCCCGGCCAGCGCCTTGCTGTCCTTGCGTTCGGGGCTCACTCGCACGACATCCCAGGCCAGGCCGCTCATCTCCATCAGCCTGATGATTGCGGCGGACGGGTCGATCTGCCAGCGGCGCAGGCCGTGGCGGTACGAGCATGGGAATGCATGGTGGTTGTTATGCCAGGCCTCTCCCCAGGTCGGAATCGCCAGCCACGCGAGGTTGCGCGACTCGTCGTGCGTGTCGTAGTCCTGCCGGCCGAAGAAATGGCACAGCGAGTTGATGCTAAACGTGGCGTGGTGCATGAAGAAGATCCGGGCCGCGCCGCCCCAAAGCAGCGCGGTCAGGCCGCCGGCGACGGTACCGCTCAAAGCGACGCCGAGCCCGAACGCCGCGGCGAGACCCGCGAGAACCCACAGGACGAACGTGTTGTTGACGAAGCGGAGCCAGGGGTCGGCGAGCAGGTCCTTGGCGTACTTGCGCTCGTCGGCCACCTCCATGTCGCTGAACACCCACCCGAGGTGGGCGTGAATGAGGCCTGTGATCGCGCCGCGCCAGCCGGATCCGTGCCCGACGTGCGGGCTGTGCGGATCGCCGTCGATGTCGGAGAACTGGTGGTGCTTGCGATGCGTCGCGACCCAGTCGATCACCGGGCCCTCGGCCGCGGCCGATCCAAGCGCCGCGAACCCCGCGCGCGTGAGCCGATGGCACTTGAAGCTGCCGTGGGTCAGGAGCCGGTGGAAGCCGACGGTGATCCCGGTCCCCACCCCCATGTAGAAGACCGCCAGGATCAGCAGGTCCTGCCAGTTCAGCAGGTTGCCGACCCAGCCGAACCACATCCCCACCGCCACCATGATCGGCGGAACCGCCGTGACTATCGCACTAGCGAAGCGATCAACAACCGGCATCTCAACTGGCCGCACGTGCCCTACGGGCGCGTTCACGGGAGTCGATCCCATCTCTCTCCTTCGTCTGTGAGGTTGTAGGCGTCCTAGGCGGATCCCTCGCGCGCCACCCGCACTTGCCAGCGACCTAACGTCGGGCGCTACTCGACTCCGGGCCGAGCACACGTGGCGCGGCGCGATCCTACCGACTACGGCAGATCCTTAGCTGCTACCCACCGGCCTGGTCTGGATAACCGGCATGTTCACGCCGGGGTCAGCGCATGCCGAGCCGCCTCAATCCGCGTATCCCTCGAGGATGTCTCGCAGCCCAGCCGCGTTGCGCACCGCGTAATCGCGGTAGCAGTTGTTCATCAGCAGATGCGTTTCGCGGGCCTCGCGTGCGTGCTCGGCGATCGGGGCTGCCAGCTCCTCGAGTTCCTTCTTCTTGTACAGATAACGAAAGCGCTCGGCGGCGGAGCCCGACGTGTCATTCCAGGTGCTGTCCGAGCGCCCGTGGAAGCGGACCAGAAACAGTTCGGGATTCGTCACGGCCATCACGCGCGGCAACTCGGAGACCGGGGGCGCATCGACGCACACGAAGACCAGGCCGTGCTCCTCGAGCATCTTCAGCGTCCGCTCGCGATCGCGCTCCTCGGATAACCATCGCGGCGAGCGGAACTCGACGCTGATCCGGTAGTCGGGCATCCGCTCGCGCAGGGCCTCGATCTCGGCTCTGTTGTCCTTCCGAGGCCCGAACCACGGCGGGTACTGGAACAGCACCGCGCCCAGCTTGTCCGCGTCGTGAAAGGGACGGAGCGCGGACTCGAACCGCCGCCAGGCTTCGTCCATCGCATCGGCGCCGAGGTGCTTGGCGTAGATGTTGCGTTTCTCGGCCACGTCCGGTAGCAGGTCGTCG
>Ga0335072_10003163_pt1 | contig 24914 bp, 25 predicted proteins | sample Lox_Sample_21_FD_206725 | JGI IMG/M metagenome (GOLD analysis project Ga0335072, IMG submission 206725) | Soil microbial communities from Loxahatchee National Wildlife Refuge, Florida, United States - Lox_Sample_2.1 | ecosystem: Environmental > Terrestrial > Soil > Wetlands | place: USA... | reverse complement strand
TGTCGAAGAGACTCAAGAACTACCCAGATCCGGAAATACTTATGTCCAAATATGGTTCAGACGCGCTGCGGCTATACTTAATTAATTCACCTGTCGTTCGAGCAGAACCTTTGCGATTTAAAGAGGCTGGAGTGAAGGAAGTCGTGGCTAAAGTACTCCTGCCATTATGGAACAGCTATAAGTTCTTCGAGGGCCAAGTCGCTTTGCTAAAGAAGATCGAAGGAGTTGAATTCGTATTTGATCCAGCCTCCGAGGCCACGAACACTAATGTTATGGATCGTTGGATCCTTGCAAGTTGCCAAAGTCTGCTCAAGTTTGTGAATGATGAAATGGCCGGTAAGGATCAATCAACACCTTAATTAGAAGATGAACCGCTAATAGAGATGCAGCCTACCGCTTATATACTGTTGTTCCACGATTATTAGATCTGATTGATAACACTACGAACTGGTATATCCGCTTCAATCGCAAACGACTCAAGGGAGAATTTGGTCTGGACGACACCAAGCATGCTTTGAATACTCTCTTCGAAGTTCTATTCACATTGATGAGAGGTCTGGCGCCTTTCACCCCATTCGTCACCGACAAAATTTATCTTCTACTTCTTCCCCATATTCCCAAAGACCTCCAAGGCATAGATGCACGCAGTGTGCACTTTTTACCGTTCCCAGATGTGAGGGAGGAGCTCTTCGATGTCGAAATCGAGCGTCGGGTTGGGAGAATGCAAAGGGTTATTGAGCTGGCCCGGGTTTCTCGAGAACGACGTGCAGTTGGTCTTAAAACTCCATTGAAGACACTGATTGTCATTCACGCCGATCCAGTCTATCTCGAAGATGTGCGATCATTGGAGAGTTATATTACAGAAGAGTTGAATGTTAGAGACCTCGTGTTATCATCTGATGAGGCAAAGTACAATGTTCAGTATAGTGTCTCTGCCGACTGGCCCGTACTCGGAAAGAAGCTCAAAAAGGACGTGCAGAAGGTGAAGAAGGCTCTACCAGGACTGACAAGTGATCAAGTACATCAATTTGTGTTAAAGAAGTCAATGGTTGTGGATGGCATACCCCTTGAGCAGGGAGATCTGCTAGTGAAGCGCGGTTTGAAAGATGATTCTTCAAAAAATTTGGAGACAAACACAGATGACGATGTCCTTACCATCTTAGACGCAGACCTCTATCCCGAGCTAGCGGATGAGGGTCTGGCACGAGAAATCGTTAATCGTGTGCAACGATTACGGAAAAAGGCTGGCCTACAACCCACGGACGATGTAAAGATGGAGTACAAGGTCCTTTCTGATCCGGAGAGTATAGGCCTCGAGAACATCTTCACCAAACAAGCCAAGGCGATCGAAAAAGCATTGAGGCGGCCAGTGGACCATCACAATGTTACCGAGGTGGAAGGTGAGATACCTAATGGAGTTGAAGAAGGACTCATCATGGAAGAAGAACAAGAGATACAGAAAGCAACCTTCATGCTCAGACTTGTGAGGCTCTGATGCTGCACCACATGGTATGTTTGGACTGCAGGTCCGTCCTAAAATCAGTCTAGATTCATGTAACGAGAAAAGCTCCATAGATTTTGCAAGATGCTTCTTTTGAGCAATATTTGCTTGACGCCGTTCGCCATCCTTTCTAGCAAATGGACAATTTGCAATTCAAGAATTTTTTAGACGTTCTAAGTCTTCTTTGACGCTGCCTATAGAGCGGGTGTAAGCTTACGCCCTAAACAGGTGATTCTGTAACAGCATTTTCTCACCAGAAAACATTTTTTCAACTGTAAGAACTCCTTCAAGCATTTATCCTTATGAATATGGTTGAAGTCCGCCACGATACATTTGCCGTAGACTGAGGCCTGGGAAGATGTCAATGGCTGAGTCTCTTGGGAACAAGCGCTCTTGCTATGTACCTCAGTGGAACACTGCCCAGCAGCTTTGGCAAACTTTTCAATTGGTCTTACCCTTGGGGGCATCTTGAAATCTTTGTTGAAAAGTAAAGAAGTGGTGACCTCGAGAATTGTTTTGGGAATGTCAGCTAAGCTACATCTGGACTAGTCTTCAGGTGTGCTCTTCGGCCCGAAATAACTCGAAGGCGCGTCGAGGAACCGACACGAACATCGGAGAGTTCACAACAACGCGCGGTATGTATGATGTATGAGGATGTTTATGTTGTTAATCCCCTATCGCCTGCATATCAAGACTCTTTTTGCTGTCTCAGCATAAAACATGAGACCACATTTGTATCCAGTCTGGCAACCCCGCTGATTTTATATGCATTCTCAAAGGAGTAGCCGATGCCTCCATTGTTACCCCAGGACAGTGATAATATCCTTATTAAGAGTCCAGAACCTTATTATACCAATGAAGGTAAAAGTTGCGATGCCCAACGAGTTTTCATTGAAGATCATTGACCTTTGCAGATGTTGCCATCCTACATGATATCGTCCTGCATGCGCAAGAACTCCTTCCCAGTCTACCGGAGCGGGAGAGACTTCCTACGAATGCGCTCTTTCATGCCTACTATAGCATCCTTCCAAGTATTGGGATCGACGCTGATCATGATAGTCGCTATGCCCGCGTTTTATTCAAGATTGGAGGCACGCGGAGCGATGGATCGTTGTACGAGAAGTTTGAAGCGGTGCTAGCGCGGATGGGCATCGCAATCCAATTTGACCCAGACAATAACAGTGAGGGCGAAGGCAGTACGACAGATGCGGGCTTCGACCAAGGCTCTGATCCGCAACTCCATCCCGACTCTACTCCGGCAGCCGCTGATAATGAACGCGATCGTTACAAGGCCAAATCAGATATTCAAGCACTGGATCCCAGACATCAGCATCAAGGGGGAGAGAACTGGCGACGAAGGGTCTCCTCTTCAGCATCAACAGCACATTCCGAAAATGTCGTTCACCGCCTCAACACTCCACCTAGTTTACCCCACACGACCGCCCAAAATTTTAAACAAAATCTTCTGCATACGCAATCCCATGATGGCGAACAGGAGGATGAGAAAGATTATGGCCTCAGAGCCTGGTTGAATGACAGCCTTGGCAAATATCCCCGAAGAACAAGATCAGCATCAACGCATGGTAGTATACGCGTGAGGCGAAGATCCCCACCTGTTCCAGAGCATAATCTAACGGCGACATCTACGTCATATCCAGCATTGGGCGATTTCATTACAGTAGGCGCGGATCAGCAAAAGGCTTCAGATCTTGAGCGCATAAATCAACCAAAGGCCTTCGCGCCAACATCAGAGGATTTAACAAACACCAATGTCGTCCGCATTAAGAAGTTGCATATGGAGAACATGACTCGCCAGATCTTATTTAGATGGAATCAGAAGGCTATGCAATTGCAGGAGGATAACAGCAATTTGGAAATCCTTGCTAAGCACCAGGACCGACGAGTTCTACTTCGACAAGCTTTTGACTCATGGCGTGACGAGATAAGAAAGCAACAACAAATTGCTGGGACAGAACGATTCTTCCGGCATTTAGAGAGGAGAGCCGGTCGGGCAAGAGATCTCTTCTTAATGGCAAAATCATTAACCCATTGGGCGTATAGCGCTTCCAAGGAGATCCAACGGACATCAGTAGCTCGAAGGCATATATTGAGGACGCGATATTTTAGCGCTTGGCGTGATACGACTGCTGTCAACGAGCTTAAAGTTCGCCGCCAGATTCTTCAGAAATTTTTTTCCGTTTGGCAAAAGCAGCATGCAACAGTGTCAGTAGATAAGGAGAAATCTGTCTTGCATTTTACGGACAATCTTGTTCAAAGGATCTTTTGGGCATGGTTCTGGGCGTTTTGCGAACGAAGAGCGCCTGTCTGGCGGTCTGATAGGCTACTAGGGAGGCAGATGGTATTATGGGTTAGAGTAACCAATGAACGGAAGGAAGAGGACAGCGCCGCTGTTGATTACTACTATTGCAATATCGGGCGAAAGACCTACTTTGCCTGGTCAACGAAGGCCCACAAACATGCCGCGCAAATACGTCAAGCCCACGAATACAGGACAATTTCTTTATGCCGAAAGGCCCTCAGAGTATGGCGGCATGGATCGGCTCTACTCCCCAGGCTGCAATGCCTGTGCCGAAAGGTAGGATTACGGCTTAAACGGGATTCGTTGAAGCTGTGGGTTCTGCGAGCGAGACAAGAAAGCCACGCTAGGGCGATCGATCGGTCGAAGATCATGAGGGAGGCTTGGATAACTTGGAACGACAAGCTGCGGTGTCAGGCTTTGCAATTGAAGATCAGTAATCGTCTCGTGCTTCAAGGACTCTACAAATGGGTTCTTAGCGAAAGGTTCATTCTGGCCCGACGCCTAATGGAACACCGGATGATGCACACTTCCATGCAAAAATTAGCTGAAGCTTTGCAGAGCTTGACTGCGAAGAATTCCAAAGATGTCTATTTGGCTGAGCAAACGTTTGTTCACAAGTTGAGTAGCAGTTTGATTCGAAATTGGCGGAACCGTCTGCAAAATCACCTCCAGTTTCAACATGTGGCTCTAAATTTCAACTCACCTGTAATGCTAAGTAATTCCTTAGCCAGATGGTCCAGCCAAAATCAGCGGATCCGACAGTTACATACATGGGCTCATGATGGCGAGTTTTACTTTCTAGCAAGCAAGACAATCAGGTCGTGGAAAGATGCCGCAGAAAAGGCCAAAAAGGAGAAAAGACGCCTTGCCTACACGCACTTCCGTCGCAGATATAAAATAAGTCTGGCAAGAAGAATGTTTTCAAGATGGCAACACGAAACGAATTCAATTGCCCAGTCTGATCGGTTAGCAATTGAGTTCCATCATAATAAGTCTGTGGTACTTTGCATGGAAGCTTTCGACAGCTGGAGAGCGCGCATCGAGGAGGTTACAGAACTGGATTTGTTGCGGGAACGGTCGCTGTTTGGAAAGCATTTTAACAAGTTGAAGTTGAGTTTGATTAGTCGTCGTGGCTTGGAGATGGAGGCCACGACCTTCTTCGAGGACCATGCAGTAACCTTATGCATGAAGAGATGGAGTCGAGTGTACCTACAGCTTAGAGCTAGGCAACACTTGGTTTTCGAGCTTCGCGAGAAACATCTCAAAAAGACCAGCAGAAGAATGCTTGCGCACTGGCTACAAAGAACATCACAAAGGCAACGCCTGACTGATACTCGTAACCGTGAGATGAGCAATTTTCGCTCTTTGGAAGGGGCGGAATCATGGATTGGGTCTGCTGATGATCCGAATGTTGATGGCTGGGCGGATGGAGTTGATGATGTTACATCCTCCACACCTATGCCCGGATATCTAAGTACTCCCTCGAGGAAGATGCCCAGAGCCAAAGCAACGATAAGATTTCCCTCAACCACACCGAGCGCTCCTTTGTCGACCCCCATCGAAAGGCAGCTTAGGGCGCAATATTCCGGGGGACCGTTACCGTCCTTCCGGAGGCGCATAGGAAGAAGTCTGCTTGGCAGGGAAGGAACGTCATTAGATTTAGGAGAGGAATCTAGGATAACTACTAAAGAAGAAGCTACTGAATGATAGGGGTTGTTCGCTCTTTCGGCACGCTTTGGCGCAATCGGTGAATAGGTAAGGGCGTTTCAAGATACCCGGGGGGCTGTTCTAAGGACTTTGGCGCAATGATCTTTGGGAGTTTGAAGAGTATAGAAAATTTTGGTTATTGCCGTGATATAAAGATCCATTATTGTCCATACCAATTTGCTTGAAGCTGCGTCTTGTGAAGATTAGGTTCGAGGACCGAGGCACGGCCTACAAATCCGGCAATAATGCCAGGCTCTATTTCACGGGAAGCTTGATGACTGATTCATGCTTATGTAGGATTCTCTACGTATGTTTAGATTTTATGCTCTGCTGTACTGTACATCGTTTATAGATGTGGTACATGAATGCTCGCCATAAGCAAGCTTACTATACTCAACACACCCTCACCCAATATAAGCCCGCTGGCTAAAACTATGATAGGGGTTTCTTCTTGGCCCCGAAAAGATCGCCAGTACCAACTCAAAACTCCTCCAATTGCCCTAGCCAAAGTGAATGATGGGACGTTGTACATTCCTACACTCTCTTGTTAGCATCTTCAATCGTATCCTTAACTGACTCTACCCACCAACAGCAACAGCTATACCGCCGGGAATGTAAGGATGCCACGTTTTTCCAGTTCCCGAAATCCTGAGGCCAGTGGTTGCTGAGAAGACAATTGCAGCACCAAGGGCCCATTGCCATGCCATTGGAGGCAACCCCTTGCCAGTAACCAACCTTGCCGTAAATATCCATACGTAACCAGTTGGCACTTGGAATAGATCTCCTGGCACGTCATAAACGCTAGTATAGAGCCTGTATATCAGCGCGGAGACAACTGCACCTACAGTACTGCCAATAATTTGACCCCAGAATTGAGCATTTGGGGCAGCACCTAGCAGATGTCCTGTCTTCAAATCTTGCATCAGGTCGCCTGCTTGAAGTGCGCCAGCCTCTGACACTGCACCCGCTACAAGATTGATGATCACTGAGTTCTTATTTGACTGTGGAATTATTAAGGCGAAAAAAAGCTGGGCGAGCTTGCTAATACCGGAGACTGGGTTTAGATCTGTTTCGCCGAGTGCTCGTACGCCCATGATGGACAAAACCAAGGCCATCAAGACTGCCACAACAATGGCATAGAAGGGGACGGAAGCACCGAAAGTGGCGATGATGCTTATAATGCAGAATATGACGGAGGCCAGTAGACCTATCCATACGACGCGATCACTGACAAGATGTTCTGGGGGTGCGTCGACGTCTGGCAGGTCTTTCCTCTCCCCATTCGACGATCCCTGCAATGCCAAAGGGTGAACAATGTCTGCAGTAGAGGCAGAAGTGAAATTTGTAGGCTCCCTCCCATGAATCCGCGTATAGCCACCGGCTGACCACAATATTCCAGTCTGCATCAGACCTCTCCAATCACCCTTCGTTATCCCTCGACCTGTTCTTTCGAAATACGGCCGACCGTAAACCACCAGAGATTGCCATGTTAGGTATCCAAGACTGATCACCGAGTCTGCAAGCATAATGGCTAAAGACACCCAAACAATCCACCCCTTGCTGCCAGACTCCCAGCTGCTCACTGGCCCAGGAGCCCAACCTTTGCTTTTTGCAAGCGGCGAGAGAATTCCCCATCCAACGATAGCACCAAGCAGCATGTGCAGGGTCGTTGCTGGACCCATGATGATGCCCTGGCCAACATACGCCAGAGAGGGATTCAGGGTCCATAACCAATTCTCAGCAAGGCCCATACCAAAAACGGGCAAGTTGCGAAGGATGGGAAAGAAATAACTGCTCGACGTGTACACACCCGATACTGCAAATGAGATAACCAGGAGTTGGACCTTCGCCTTCCAACTACTACTCTGCTGCGCGGCTTCAAGATCTTCCAGAGCTTGCTGCTGAAGATCCGCCTGGGCCTGTGGTAGTGAAGACTGGTTCGAGGATGGCGTTGAAGGCTCATCAGAGTTCAGTTCTTGCATGCCACCAATAGACTTTGCAGAGGGGGGTCCCTCCTTGCCATGAAGTACGCCAATCATCAACGCTGTTGCTGTACCAGATGGGAATTTCAGTTTCTCCCGAATGATAACTTGGCGTCGCAGAGGCACAGCAAAGACAACTCCAAAATAACATAATCCCAGAGACCAGAGGATCAATTTCCAGAGACTCAAGAAAAGTGGTCCTTGTTCCTCAGGCTTGAGCATATAGTTGAGCGCAGGCATAACTCCTACGAAGCCGCAACCTAACGGCATTGTGCCCATTGACCCTGCCACGGTCTGAACGAGGACATTCTCCACCTCAGTGAAGGGAAGGTCTAGATGCCTTGATAAGGTCTTGAAAAATGCGAAGCCGATGAGTGAAGCAGGCATGCTCATGCTGCTCACCCAGCCGGTTTGCAGGCCGAAATACATGTTACTAAAGCATATGATGAGACCAACACCAAGGCCAACCAAGATGCCACGGAGCGTAAAGTTCTGGCCTTCGCTCGCATACTGGGCTAGGAAATTCCGAGCCTCGCTGCGGCTTCGCTGGAGACCAGGGACGGTGTCTATGGCATCACTTGGATCGTCACCCTCGCTGTGTGCAATGGTCTGGTAAGCAGGCTCTGAACCCCTGTCGGGCGCCATCGGTATGAGGGCTATGTCGTTTAAAGAAGCAGGTTGCAGGATGTCAGCTTTACCAACACTCTACTGGGAGTTTTTGTGAAAGGAGACTGAGCGCTGCTTCGTCGAATTGAGTATGATAATGGAGAACTATTGTTGACATCGGCTCAACTGTCGGCATCAGCAATTCATGACCTCATGCGGCTACGATCGGCCGCTTCGGCTCCGCTGCAAGCAGCAAAGGTCAGCATGAGACCTGCATTTACATCTGCATTTCTGAATAGACATATTACATTCTTGTTGAAGTTGGTCCATCAGATCATTTAAACAATCAGTCATGGTCATAAGGTATTCATGAACTTGTCTCTGAAGTCCGAGATAAGCCTATTAGCTGTGTTTCAGAAGCTACAACATTGATACAAAGTTTGTAATAACGATATGATTGTACATGTGAATGGGGCCCAAAGCGCCTCGCAATGCATCAAAACACCTTTAGACTTTCAGAACCCGAAATTGTCAAGCAATGAACTAGACTCTGGCTCTTCAAATACACTCTCAGGTGCTTGCCTCTGCCCACTACTATGGAGATCTGTCGGATGGGTATGCACAGGTAGATCTGCTACCACAAGCGAGCTTCTTCGTCGAAGCATTCTTCGCGGATCCACCTCGTCTCCCAAGCCCCCAAACGTAGGGCCTTTTAACAAGAACTCCCAGTTTCGCACTGTAGCATAAAATTTCATCAACAAGCAGAACTCCAGACAGAGCTAGAAAAGGTGCTTTCTCACCGAGATCGAGAGCTAGAAGGTCACAACCCATCCTATCATATAAGCGTGCGCTATGCAAGACAAAGGCCCATTCAACCTTCGGCGTAACCTTCGAGGCACCACGAAGTGTCTGCAGTGTTTTTTGCCGAAGCTGCGAGTATAGTATCACCAACGCTGGGTCGTCCGTTAGATATAATTTGCTCTGCAAGTCCGGAGACTGTGGCGTTTCTAGTAAAGTATAAACTGGTGACTTGGACCGATTAGTTAAAAGTTCAGTAGGACTTGGGAGTAGGTGCACATACTATTAATGCTCGAACTGCCATGTCCCTTCGATGCAGCATCCAGAATGCCCAGGATGCCAACCAACGGTTACCTTCCTGGGCAGCTAGCGGGAGTACCTTCTCCTCAAGTAGTTCTCTGAGGACTGGGCCACTGTCGCCTTCGTACACACGAGTCACGGCAACAGCCAATTGAAGATCCTTCAACTGACCAAGGCAAACATTCACGGCATCTTTAAGGCGGTCCGCAAGTAAAAAGAAAGCTGCAGCATACTCTGTTGAGAGTCAGTATAGTGATAAACGACTAGGGCAAGACTCTTGACCAAATCGCCGCTTTCCAAGAAGCGCATAGGCATTTTTCAGTGCCACAGTTCTCCATTTTGGGTCCTGGAAGTTGTTTGAAAGAAGTTTGAGCGTGGCAGATTGCTCGCGGTTCCAACTTGCCATACGCCACAATCCCTGGAGAACTGCCTTTTTTTTGAGTGCCAGGTAGTATAGACTGCAGTCCGTGGGATTTTTCATGTCACTCTTTGTGTACTCATTCCGTGCAATTGCCTCGAATTGAGTTCTCTACATAACGGATCAACTAGAAATCAACAATAGAAGCTTAGAGAGTATCTTACCAAAGCAGAGAGATCAGAGATCCACATAAACATTCCACTCTCCCGGGCATTCGCCCATAACATCCTGCTCTGAAATTGATGAGACACCATGTCGGTGAGGATGTCCTGACTATTGCTGTGGTATGCCCAGTTAATTTCCCGCCACGAAATATTCACTTCGTTGACTCGGCCTTTCCTGAGAGCATATTGTCGAAAGAAGAGCATAAATCGAGCTGCATTGTCATCCATGGATCGGCGCTGCTTCTCTACCAGCGCCATGCATTCGATTATATCTGCCAAATGAATCTGATCTTGTCCGGACAATTGGGGAATAGCAAGCTTGGTAAGTTTGTCGACCATGGCAGATGCAATTGTTTCAGTTATGGTTTCCACGTCTTCATCATCCGAAAAGTCGGCAAATGCTGACTTGGATTCCTTTTTTGCTGCCGCGGTAGCCGTGACCTGTAGAGCGTTTTAGCTTATGTTGAGGTCTCATACATGCCTGTACATACATTAGAGTCTACGTAGAATTCTTCAAGTTCCATTCCTAGGAGGTTATCTAGCTGATCAGGATCTTCATACTTCATAGCTTTATGGAGCAATAATATAATACGCTGTGCAAGTGTAGCCTTGCCGGCGAGAATACATTGGCCCAAGAACTGTGGATGGAATACAGGCAAAGGTCCATTTAGTCGTGTAACAACCTCGAAGAGGTCCCACTCTGCATTTTTGCGTTGGGGCAGTCGAAGATTTGTTAGAAGAGATGCGGGGATGTGGAATTTCCTGTCATAGACAAATAATTGATTTCCGGCACCTATGACAAGATCACCCCCACCTAGCCATGTTGAGTCACCGATCGGATGAGGAGTAAGATCGCGGATGCTGATCTCTCGAATCGATGCCCAAGCTGGGCCCTTGTTTAAATAGTCAAAACGCATCTGAGACAATAGCAACACACGATATCCGAAGCCAACAGCAAGAATAGACTGGTCATCAGGGGTCGAGGTCCAGTCCAAATCTTGAATCGAGTCTTGAGTTTTGAAGGCTTTTGAATACTCAAGCTGCGCACCTCTAACATCCCAAATAGTCAATTCAGACCGATTGGAACTCACAAGGGCAGCCTTTCTGATCGAGCTTCCACTGGCTAAGGCAGGATCGACGATGCCAGTCTCCACGGAACATGTTAGTAACCACTCAACCTTCCGGCCCTCTGTATCAACTTTGGCTGTCCAGGAGCTTAAAAGTCCTGAATATGTATAGGAGATGGCCACATCTCGTGCAAAAGTGTCCAGGAATCCAGATATGACAGGGGGTGACCCAGCAGGATCGACTGGTAAAACATATGACAGATCCGCAGCCGTGCCGAGATCGAATACAGAGAACTGCTGGATGTAGCTTTCGCTATGACCGTTAACTTGATTTTTGGAATCGACATTGCTTGGGATCCGAAGTTGCCACACAATTCCTTTCATTTTGGAGCTGATTGTAGCAATGTGAGCAATAGAACCTTGCCGCTCTATCTCGGGTAGAACAAGGACACAAAGAGGCTTTCCGGCGATGGAGTACTGATGGGTTGCAAGCAGCTTACCACGCGATGATCGACAATCCCAAAGAGTCAGACTTGAATGATGAAGAAAGACAACAAAATTCCCTTTGCGTAAGACACAAATTCGATGAATATGCTCTGACGACGTGATCATGCTCTGTCGCAATAAAGAAGACCCATCCTTACTAGCCGCGTGCTTCCAAACAATACTTTCGTTATGATCTGTTCGAGAGACGACAGCCCTACCACTTATATTTCGAATGATCTTCTTTACTGAGCTAGAATGTCCAGTCCATACAGTCTTTGCTATAATGCGATCGGATCTTTGTGAAGGGTCAAACAGGTGAGACAGATTGCTCTCGAAACACTCTATCCAGCCATCAAAATGGTGCAAGAGAATACTGAGATTACCGCCAGTTTGGCTGCAGTAGATGTAGCACTGAACGAAATCGCCCTCATCTGTAGCATCCGATACTAGATTGAACTTCAATCCAGAGACATGCGCAATATTGAAGATACTTGTGGACTTTCGTTCCTTACATCCGACGTTTTCGAAACCCCATGCTGACATATAACCGCATTCGTCAAGAACAACGCATATCTCGGGGGATCTGTTTGCAACCTCAATGAGATGCTCCAGTGCGTGCTCTTGCATAGGCTGTCCGAGATTCGCTTGTTGCACAGCGTACTCGGTAGCCTTGGTAAAATCTCGACCATCAATAATGAAAGCAAAACGAAGCCTCGAATACTCCCGAGAAGCAAGAGACCTGGGTTGAATCGACTCCTTCAGATCCACTTGAGCCCATAGCTGCAGGATTTGAAGACTATGTGGATCCATAGCGGCCCAGATTCTAAGAATATTATCCGCGCAAATAGTGTAGAGTACATTGTCGATTGTCTGATCAAGATGATATGGTCGCCGCCAACGTAGACTTGTTACGGTCTGCTGATGTGGTAGGTAACTAAAATCGAAGCGGACATCATCAGAACCAAAGGAGAGCCGTCTCCACACTTTAACCAGCCGGTCATGCAACCCTGAGGACGCCACATACCCGGAATCGTATGAGATGCACGCTAATTTGACAGGATTGGCAAGTTGCTTTTTCCATATCGTCTCTGTTGAATCTTGAGTAGCGTACAAAGTTAGGTCGGAGCTTCCAACAAGTAACTCCTCGGAAACTCCCCATGATAGTGTCACAATCGTCTGCCCTGGGTTGGCAAGTATTATACTACTTTGTAGCGACCACTATCATACATCAGCCCCTCAGATTTTATCCATACGCACCACCAACACAACGCACCTTCAGAGCATCTTCGCTTTTGCCGTATGGTTTGTAGATACGGACGACGTGACTAGTACAGCTCGCTATCTTCCCATATGCCTCGTCGAACGCAATAGCGTCAAGTGGTGTATCATCGTCGTCATAAATGGTCTGTAGGATTGTATCGTATGATCTAAGTATCACAAAGGCGTTGCCTGTAATGTAAGCCTGAAGTGAACTGTTAGTCTAGTAAAAGATATAGTGCGCTGCTCCAGAACTCACAATGACCTGATTTCCGTCCCAATAACCAGTACAAACTGCTTGCAGCCTCGCCTGGGGCTTCCCTGGCAGTACCGCTCGCATGCTATTTATACGGAAGCATGGCAGACTATCGAATCAGAGACAGCAATGACAGCTAGAGTATGAAGAAGAATCCGCCGCAAATCGTCCAAGGAACAGGCAAGATACAGTCTATGTGATCTGGCAAGCGTTCCTGTACACTTCTACGCCGAGATTAGCTTCGCAGGTCGAGATTGAGGAATATATTTCAGAGTTTGTCGAGCTTGATCATTTAGCTCTACAGATAAGCGAGCTCGAAGTTGTACTCCGACAACCAGGTACCACATGGTAGGCACGTAGGGTACGATATGTCAGTTTATTTTATTTAGTAAGTCATCGATTGTCCTGAAATATACCCTCCAGTCGAAGTTTATCTTTTGGGTAACTGCATTCATTCCATTCCCCTTGAGATGATCGTCTTTTGCCAGTAAGTAACATTATCTCATTTTCCATGACTGTGACTTCAGCACCTGTTCGAGGCCAGAACTCCATGAGAGCGTGACATCTAAGGCTCGGGAATTCTCAATCGGGACAATATATTCCAAATCACCTGCTAATGCCTGTCCTTCTTTGTATGCCAAATCATCTACTGTGCTGTCCACAAAGAAAACACCTTGTCTCCAGTGTGTCTCTTTACCGTAAGGACCAGTTGTAAAAGCGACCTCCTGTCGCTCCTGTTTGGCCCAGTCTTCCGCTTTCGCATTCTCAGGGACCTTATGATCTCTTGATGGCATAAAGAATGCATCAAACCAAATAACGAATCCGTCCAGGGCGTTTATGTCCTTATTGAGTATACATCGCCACTTTCTTTTAAAGACCAAGTCCTTAACAGTTGTTGCATGAAGGTCCAATTGAAGAAAAGGGAATGGCTCCGCACAAAGTGTGTTTGCGGGCATGTAGAGAATTTGCGAGTCATCGTAAATTCCAGCTTGCATGGCCATCATGTCGAATCCATAAACGTCCCTCCAGAATGCAATGTGCTCCAAAACATAGTCGGGATCAGATAGTGGTGCAATCCACATATTCATATGACTGGGAACCATGAGGCCATCTTTTTTAAGATATTTATCCCTTGCCCAAATAACACTGTCAAGCATAGCTTCATATAACAAACAATAGCCCATCCATTCGCTCACGATAATGTCAACTTTATCAACGGGGAGGGTGACTTCCTCGATTTTTCCTCTTATGCAGATGATCTTGTCCGAGAAGCCATTATTGTAGACGTTTTCGCGAGCCTTGTCAATGATGGTCGAATTGTCAACAGCAAGCACTTGAGCTGCACCTGCTTTTGCGCAGAAGAGGCTAAGAATTCCAGTGCCACAGCCAACATCCAGAACAATCTTGCCACTAAACAGATGCTTGTTGTTGTATATAAAGTCTCGGTAGGCATCAGTGCGCACGGTATCTTTGAGCATAGTCTCATGGATATCTAAATATGTCAGAAAAGGCAACTGGATTCAAAGGCAGTCTTTGGAGACATGCCGTTATAGGAGTAGGAGCTGAAATAGTGAGAGTCATCGTCGCGCTTTCCTCCCCTTATTGCTCCATTCGATGTATTTGAATCTGCGCCAAGGGATGATTCCTTCCATTGTTCATCAAGGGTCTGTATTACCATGATTCTATAGTCTGAGAATTGGGACTGTGTTTTCCGAAGCTCTTCCTCTAATTCTGCGATACGTGTAAGAAGCTTGGTTGATCCATCGGCTCCAGCGTAATCCAACAAGTCCGCGTTTCTTTGCCCGATAACAATCTCTGGCAGATCGTCTAGATTGAAGAGCAATGCATCATCTTCTAGGACCGGCTTGAGGAACTCCTCTGCCTCGAAGTCCGTCAGCGAGATATTCGATACTGACCGCCCACTCTTTATCTCACTTCGGATGTAATTGACAAGCCTGACACAGCCATAAAAGTCCAGTGCGAAATTGTCTCTGATTTTGAGGAAGTCAAAATTATAGTTCTCTTTACAATGCGCGAGCATCGATGCAACATCCGGAAAGACTTCGTCGTCTAACAGAGAAATGATCTTTTCCTGCTCCTCTTCAGGTTCAACGTCTTCCCAACCTTCGTCATCTTTCAAATTGAGCACATCAGAAGTTTCTGACTCACTTGACACTGACATTTGTTGTTCAACTATTGTGAGAGATGATTATTGACGTAAGATGACTCTAAACATTCTACAAAAGTTTTGCAGAATGTTTATAGGAAGTCACGTGAAGATAAGAATATTTGGGTCTGAAACGTGCAGAGCAGGCTAGCAAAGTGATAGATCAGTGGTCAACTATACTGGTACGCTGGTTGGAAATAATTACACTAAGGCGTAAAAGTCTTGATACTTTAACTCTTCTCTATAGAAGTGCCTATCGCGAAAGCTTCCCCGGAGGGCGCGATAACCAGGGTGCGGTTGCCATGTGCAAGGATAATTATGAGGCGGTTTATCGCGAACCAAACAATCAGCGTCAGCTATCTGCTGGCCCCTTTTCTGGACCGTGGAAATCCATAGCCTCACGAAACTGCACTCCAAACCGGTCCATTCTCCGACGCTAATGCTGGAGATTTTGGATGCTGAGCCGTAATCGCACATGAAAAGATCAATCGACGAAGTTATCCTGTAGTCTGGCACCGCATTAAGCACACAGCTGAGCGCAATATCATTTTCTCCGGCAATGTCATCTTTTCTTCCATGGCGAGGACGGGCACGAACGAATACAGTTGATCTGCCGAAGCAGGCGAAGGAGCAGATTGCAAGGTTGGATGGCCCTGGAGGGCCTACAAAGGTTAGTTGCGATAAGGAGGAGCAGATTGGTTGTATACTAAAGAGCTAACAGGAAGAAGAGTTGGCCAAAACTCTAGGCCAGATAAAATTTGTCCTCCAAGGAAGTCAAGGTAATACAATCTGGTCGTAAAATCCCATACTTACCAAGAATGCTGCTAAGTTTCACGTCCCAGAAATCGAGGTTAATCCACAACAAGTCTACCACCTTGTTACCGGGATAATCACAGAGGATCTGCTCTACATCCTTGCGATAAACCTCCATCGACTGCCCTTTGAGTCTCGGAAAGATGCTCAGACTATTTTCTCTCATGTACTTCGCTTCACGCCGCCCGGGGCATCACCAAAGAGCGATCCTATAGCCCTAAGTTACATTATCAATAAACGTCCTGAAGTTCTTGTGGAATTATGCAATGGATATAACCATAGAGAGAGTGCCCTGCCGGCTGGAACTGTACTCAGAGAGGTCTTGAAGAGTGATGCAGCGGCCGCAATCATATTGTATGATGATCCTAGCGAGGGAAGCAGCTCTTCGAAAAGCCTGAGCGGTATTCAGCTTGAAGTTCAACAAAGCGGCAGAGGGGTCTTTTGGAAGTTCTTTGATTGGATAGACAAGGGATCGTTCGAGGTCGGGGCGGACGCATTTACTACATTTAGGGTGGGTTATTGTCCCACCGAGAGGCTACGGGTTGAGATGTCATGCTAACCATAGCGCAGGAGCTATTGACGAAGCACAAGCAGATTGTTGCCCAATACCTCTCGACAAACTTTGACTTATTCTTCGACAAGTATAACAATATACTTGTCAAGTCAGAGAGTTATGTTACGAAGCGTCAGTCAATCAAGCTATTGGGTGAGATCTTACTTGACCGGGCCAACTATACAGTTATGACAGCGTATGTTGATCGCGGTGAGCACTTGAAAATCTGTATGAACCTTCTTCGAGATGAGCGGAAAATGGTCCAATATGAAGGCTTCCACGTTTTCAAAGTTTTCGTTGCAAATCCACACAAGTCGATCGCCGTTCAGAAGATACTACTTATTAATCGGGAGCGACTGCTTAAATTCCTTCAGCACTTCCTCGAGGACCGGACGGATGATGAGCAGTTCATTGACGAAAGAGAATTCCTGATCAAGCAGATCAAGAATATGCCACCGCAACCAGTGGAACCGGCACAGAAGCCTGCCCTTATGGGTTCCCAACTGCGCTAAGCAGGTTGGTCTACTCTTCGTTGCTGGACTACGAGAGTGTATTGACGGTGGACTGGGAGAGAGCATTATTGGCGTCTCGGTATCTCCTGTGGCAGGCAGTGACTAGCATGTAAGCGGCGGAGTTCTCGAAATCATCCTATCTTGTAGTTAGTCAAATCCTACCGCGGCATCAGCATATGACATGCATGGTATCTTTACAAGGATTCCTTAATTGTAGTCCTCCCAAAGTGAGACCATGAATACGAATTTATACGCCCTTTTTTTATATATGATCATATCTGATACTTACAATAAGTGCATCTTTATTACATCTGCTATAAAGTATGAGATTAAGGTCACAACCTATAGTTCACAGCTATCTCGACTCTCTTGTTTGTTTTCAATAAAGTCAGGTGACGAGAAAATTTGAGCTAAGCCTATTTAGAAGAGGTTAGCGCATTTATTATCTGAGGTACCTTCACGACGCGAACAAATCGAAAAAGTCCGCGTACGGGGGTTCACACATTGTCGAAGACACGCTGGATTGTAACCCTCTTCCACATCGCCACAAGTCCAATCGCCATCATGCAGCCGTCATACAGATCCTTTCCGCAGCAACTTCCTCATCCTCAAAGGTCGCCTCATTCAGCAGCCGCCAGGAGGGGTATTGGTACGTGTACTCGTAATGCGACTTCCGGATTGAGCTCCATAGCAGCTAGCCAATATCGACGCTATGACTTTGCTGATTTTTGACCCACCTTAGGCCCCATGATAGCTGGTTCGCATCCTCAGAATGCCTTGACATCAGCACAAATGCAACAACAGCAGGAGAGCCAGCGTAAAGCGAGTGAGGATGCCAAGAGGCGCAGCCGCCGGCCTACAGACAAGAATATACCCGAAGGCGTTGAGGAGTGTGTCATTGGCGATGGAGTTCAACGCTATAGGGAGCTGAGAGATGTCGAGTCGAAGTTAGATGCGGCGATGATGAGAAAGAGACTAGACATTCAAGATTCACGCAATCGTAATTTCAAGGTAGACGCGACTCCTGGTACTACTGCGTTCTTGCTAACCACCTACTAGCGTTATAGGACGTTAAGGGTCTGGATCAGCAACACCGTAGAAGACCAGCCATGGCAGGGAGAAGAACTGGACGTGGATACATTCGATTTTAGTACCAACATGGACTCTTCATACCGAGTCAAGATTGAAGGGAGACTTCTTGAAGAGGAAGAAGATGATGATGATGACGAGAAACTCATTGACGCAGAGGATGTGGCTGAGTTTGGCGGCGATCCAATGGACGAGGACGGGAAGGAAAGCAAGAAGATCAAGGAAACAGAACCACGGTACAAGTTTTCACACTTCTTCAAGGCCATGACTGTCGACTTTGGACGTAATAGGACAAAGGACGGCGTAGAGCATAGCGTAGAATGGAAGAAGCCAGCTATACCGCCAAATGCTATCAATCCTCCCAACGCTGCAGACTTCGATCAGCTGGAATTCAAAAGAGGTGGTGATGAGAACCTCAATATCACAATCAATCTAGTTCGAGATGAGGCTCAAGAGCGATTTTCTCTGAGTCCCGCGCTGGCTGAGATAATGGATGCGACGGAGGCAACACGAGCAGAAGTAGTCACTGGCATATGGGAATATATAAAGACAATGGGATTACAAGAAGATGATGAGAAACGTTCGTTCCGTTGTGATGAGCTTCTGAAACAGGTAAGCCCTTCTCCTGCGGCACGATTAGAGTTCACTAAGAATATCTAGATCATTCAACGTGACACTGGCTACATTCCATTTATTCCCGATGCAATCGTCCCACACCTCTCATCCCTCCCACCCATCAAGCTCGACTACACCATTCGTGTAGACCAAGAGTTCCATAAGGATCCGCAGCCTACCATATATGACATCCGAGTCTCGCTGGACGACCCTCTTCGTGCTAAGCTCCACGCTTTCATCAATAATCCCTCATACCCTACAACGTTACGCGAAATTTCGGCCCTCAATGACCAACTTGCGACGTTGGTACAGGCAATCTCGCATTCGAAAGCGAAACACACCTTCCTCACGACGTTGAGCAAGGATCCCGGGAACTTCCTGCTGAAATGGATGAGCTCGCAGAGACGTGACCTAGAGATTCTAATGGGGGAGGCGACAAGGGGAGGAGGAGAAGATGCCAGTGGCGAGGAGTGGAGACGTGGTGGACCAACGAGTGTTTGGGGAACAGAAAATGTTCGAGAGAGCGTGAACCTTCTACTAAGCACCGCGAGACAAAGATAGTCGGACTTGAGAGGTCTTGGTGGGATATATACGGGGGGGTTCTACATGTAAGATATCCTGTTCTACTAAAATTAGGATTTTGTGAAGGCATCGTTTGATTGTCCTCCTTGGTCACACAGAGAGCACATGGAAGACGCAAAGTTCCTCCAGCCATATTTCTTGCATTTAGGATACGAAACTATCTATATCTTCATCCCTTTCATCCCCTCCTCCGCTTTCGCCTTCCACTCCTCCCGCCACCTGGTCAACGGCGGCCTCCCCTCCACGACATCCCCCACACTCCAGATCATGCGTCGCCGATCCGTCTCCTCATCAACATCATTGTCTGGACAAATCACATAGAACTTCCCCTCCTTCATCTTCCCTTCCAGGAAATCGACAACTTGCTCCGCGCTCCATGCCCCCGCCGGCTTGCCCTCCGTACTCCCCGGGGCGCCCCCGGATAAGCCCGTGTACGTCCATCCCGGCACGAGCAAGTGGACATTGATGCTCGCGTCAGGCCTGTCCTTGGTGGGGCGCAGATCCCACGAGAGATGCTCAGCGAGGATCTTGACGGCTGCTTTGGAAGCGTTGTAAGCGGGGTTGCCGGGCGGGTTGGTGATGCCTTGCTTGGAGCCCGTGATGATGATTGCAGCGGGCGAGGCGGGCGAGGCGGAGGCTTGCATGGAGGGTAAGAAGGTGGTGATGCCGTTGATGACGCCGAAGAGGTTGGTGTCTATGATCTTGTGGAAGTAGGTGGTGTCGGGCCAGGAGCCGCGGAGGCCGATGCCGGCGTTGAGCGCGAGGAGGTCGATTTTCCCTTTTTTTTTGTGATGTGATGTTAGACTTGTGTCGTCGTAGTAGAGACAACCTGTTGAAGGGGGGGAAACCAAAAAAAAAAAAAAAAAAAACCATAGGAATACAAACCAAACTCCTCATCAATCTTCTTCCTCAGACCTCCCCATTCCTCCATTTTCGAAACATCGACAGCAAACACGCTCGTCCTCTCTCCGACGCTCTTCTTCGCCAGCTCCAGATGCTCCTTGTTGATATCAACGATTGCAACGCGCATTCCATAACCGTGGCATTTCTTCGCCAGCGCGAGGCCAATACCTGAGGCGCCGCCTGTGATGAGCGCGGTGTTGCCGGCTTTGAAGACCGAGGCCATGGTTTGTGATACCTTCTGCTGGGGTTTGGGAGGACAGTTGGGGTACAATTACGGGGAAAGGCGAAGAGGGAATAGAAGGATTTTTACGAGTTGCTATTATATCCCTAGAGATTATTGGGGATTCGGAGAGTTGGAAATTAGACTGTATCAAATATATGTGCCTTCGGCGCTGTTCTGTTCATTTTTCTTCCGATTTGCTTGACGTAGTGGTGCATCCACTTGTGGGGTCGGCGATATGAATCGCCATATCTTTATCGCCGAATCAAGTCATCTTCCGCGTAAGTAAAAACTCTTTTTGAATCCACTTTTGACACAGTTTGGCCGTTCTGCCGTTAACACGCCTGCGTATCTAATCTGTTGACATATACATTTATTAGTTCTTATATCATTGGGAGCTAATATCTTTGTTTACAGCCCCTATCCATATTCTCCATACAGCCATGCAAGAGGCCGCCCCGTACCCAACCAATACCATTTATTTCGTTGCGCCAGCCAGCCATTTCCAACCCGGTACATCTGGCGGATATGTCAGCTCATATCCATTTCCATCTCAACGTCCTGTCCAGCAGGTACTGGTAAATCGAGACTTCCATTCACCATAGCCTCCAGTACAGGATGTTGAGTGTCAATCCTATCGTCCATCACAATCTCATGCTTCGCCTCGACATCCACACGTGGCGTCTCTGCTGCCGCATAAAGTATCCCTTCGCTGTCGAAGACAGGTGGCGTGGTTTTGAGATTCTCGAATGTCCTCTCCAATGAGGTCGAGACAAGACGTCCCTCCTTCAGATCTTCTACGAACAGGAACCAGCCTTCTCTCGCCTCTACGAGATAGCTTGCAAGTCCCTTGCTTTGTAGTCTGATATGGACATCGCTGATGGGGTAATGGTTCTCGATGAACTTCGCCCAGCCGCGAGCTGCCGCCTGAATATCCTCTCCGTCACTAATGCGACTCCATCCAATACCAAGATAGATTGTGAATGCGTCGATTGTCGGCTCTTCCATGCCATTTGACACCACTTTGGGAGGACTAGACGCGATCACGGTGCCATTGCTCAAGCTTATCTCCTCAGCGATGACCGGCGTAGCAGTCAAATCCAGTCGCTGCGACTTGTAACTCCTCAAAATTGGTCGGTCTTGTATCGCAGGAGGAGTCTGGGCCTGAAGTTGGGAGATTTCGGCCTTTTCCTCTGCCCATGTGCCCGTCTGACTACTCGCGTCGATGATGAAGCCATTGGGTTTGATGAGCGTCATGCCCTCTCCATATTCCCAATCCTCTTCTGACTCTTGAATTGGAGGAGAGAAGTAATCCTCTTGGAGATTATCCGCGGCTTCGTCGCGAGACCGTTTCCGGCCTGCGGTGGATGAAAGAGTTTGCGGCAGCGAGAAGGCTGAAGGATTGGACGAGGCTTGACTGAAAGGCGAGGGATTGGTAAAGGTGAGGTTGTTCGAATTCATGTTGTAAGGCTGTGATGGAAATTGCGGCGGTGGTAAGACAACGACCGGCGAGGAGGACGAGGCTTGGTTGAAATAAAATCCCATGTTTCGATTGGCTGAGCAATGCAGGTAAAAAGGAAGTCGAAGGGATCCGAAAGGTAGATTAGATTGAAGAGAGACCAAGACTACGGTCCTAGGGGCCGAGAGGATGGAAGTCCCAGATGTAGAAGTAGAGGTGAGAGAGTAGTGAAAGGAAGGCTTTTTATAAGGGTAGGGAAGGCTGCATTTTGACTAGCAGGCGAATGAGAGGGGAAGGAAGAGTTGGAAAGAAGGGGACCCAGTAAAAGAGAGAGAGGGCTGCGCTGGTTCAAGTACTGACCGCGAACATGGATACTGAGCTCGCCTGCTGACGGCCGGAGAAACAATGGCCGTGATTGGCTTGACTTTGTTTGGCTCGGCGTATTGATAGCGCAATGCCAGGCAAGGTCCTTGCCAAAGGCCCTCAAGGGTAAAGGCGGGGGGAAGCGAGGAGGCAGACTGAGGCGAGAAAATCCGAAACGGCCTGAGAGGCTGGGGCCTGACATAATATTCTAGAATCAAAGCTGGAATCACGTGCACGGGCTGCGCGATGCAGAGTCGGGTGTGTTGGAGACATGTCTCATTACTACTCCGTACCTTATCTCCCCATGCCTGTGTAGGAGGCTGAGAGTAATAAAGCTCTACAATAATTGTTATTTTGCATTGCCTTAGTTAATCTGGCGAGCAGAAAAAGAAGAGAAGGCAGACTGCAAGCCCGGAAGACAACATAGTTAGCTCATGCTCTCCCAGCCTCAACGCTGATCCGCTCCACCTCGATATGCACCCATATGCGTCCTTAACGAATGTCCTCTCGGCTATCTGCAATATCTGCAAATGATAGCTCCCTATCCGGAGTATTGCTCATGGATCGACCATGCCACCTAGCCAGCGATAAGGCCCATAATTGCTGAGATGCGCGATCAAACATGACATCGTCTTCAATGTTTTCCTGCCCACCATAGAGCCCCTGCAAACCTGGCGTCTCTACCTCCGATCGGCTTGGTCGTGAACTTTCAATTCTTATACTAGCCGGAGCCGTGTACAAGGGATGATAGCGACTCTGATGTTGCGCTTCTGGCAGGTGCTGCGGCGTCTGCGGCTGTGAGCTAGCCGGCATGCTGTCATCGTAGACCCGAAACTGGTGGTGAGCGCTGGTTGGCGGAGCATCCTCTGGGCCCTGACTCTGAGATATCTGTGACGGTGGTGATACGCGCCCCGTGACCGGACCGAACCGTGTTTGGAACGGTGACTGAGAGTGGTATACCGAGAGTAGTCGAAGTGGTAGAGCCGCTAGATTACGGAGCATACTGCTGGACTAACCTACATCAGCCTCATCTTGATTGAGTCTTGGACATATCTTACTCTAAGACCTAGATCTTCTTCGCTAGATGAAGTGGTGGAACTCGTAACATGACTAGCTTGAATTTGAGGCAGATCATACATGGATATTGGACTTCTCGATTGTCTTACATCCCCATGTGCTGAGGACAAGGAAGCCATCATGAAAGTATTACGACGCACTACCGAAAAAGGCGAAGGCAGAAGAAGCTGAGGTGGGGATGAGTGTGCCTGTTGATTCCTCTCTGCTGCTGGCGTAGCCCGAGCTATCATTGAAAGTGACGTTTCTGCAAAGTCTGGTGGAGATAGTGACACGTTGCTTTCTACGAAGGCGCTTTGCAAGGAGCCCGCCTCCAGTTCTTTGTGCAAGTTTCTCTGTGGCTTAGTCAGAAATTGACTTCCAATAGAGTCATTATCTGATCCTTGAACCTGCTCATATGCGGTACTCGCTATCTCAGACTCCTCAGAAGCGTAACTAATGGTTCGGAGTCTGTAGTTCCTTGGTCGACGGGCAGGCTGTGACAACAACAGGCCAAGTGTGCCATATGAGGCCACATGAGGAGACAGACTAGTCGTCAAACGTCTTTCTGGCGAATTGACACCCTGAGCTTGATAAAGCGGCGACCTAGGCAAAGGATATCTAGTACGCAGCCTATTGACTTCGGGCATCTCGCTGCAGTGAGGAGTGGAGGTATCTTGTGGAACTACGGAAAGACTAGTTACCCATACGATTCTCCGAATCATTGTTAGGAGCTTTGAAGGTAGTGAGAATCCCACATGCTCTCCAACGAACTTACGGAAGGACGATGATTGATCCGCATTAACCTCCACAAACCCTCCACAATCAAAAGTATTTCTAGTTGTTTGAGAAGAATCCTGCAAGGAGTCTTCGTGGTGAGTCACAGGAGGATCTTCAAGATGTTCTAAAGAATTAGCAGGATCTATTAGTTCTACATTGTCTTCAATCCCAGAATCAGTGCATGGATCTATGGTCAGCACTTCTCCAAGTTGCAGATGGTCAGGATCAAGGTCACTGAACGGACTCTCCTCGCGAGAATCCTCTTCTGCAAGCTCCCTTGGAAATAGGAAAGGGAAAGCTCCTCCCTGAAGAGCCTGTTGCTGATTTAATCTCCCATACTCGTAGACAGTGACTTCATTCTGTGCATTTTTCTTTAGCTGCTTTGCGAGTAAGTCTGTGAGCTCACATGCTGGCTGTGCTGATGGAACTCTATGATCTTGTTTTGGCTGGACTGTTTCTCGATCCTGGTTTTCCCTTCGGTCGAAATGCTCGAAATGTTCTTTGACGTCTCTGTTTGAGAGGGAGATGGACGTTGGTGCTCGGCGGAGCATGATGGCAGTGCGGTTACTGTTGGTGGATGATGGATGATGGATAGAGATGTGATGAGAGGAAACTCGCAGCAAATACGTTACGAGGTGGAAGATGTTACTCACTAGGAAAGAGCATTCTTACGGTACTTATAACGCGAGAAGTCTCGGCGTGCATAGAATGATATGTGGAAGGTACGATCGATTCTAATTTCCTTACGTTCAGCAAGAATCAGAACCAATATGCTGAAATTACATATTCCTCTATGGTGTCTCAACAAAATTTCGATTTAATTAATCTTATTTAGAAATCGACACCTTACTAGATGATCTATTTCTCTCCTTTTCCGATCGTTGGCCTTGAACCTTTAATTTTGAACGTTATATTCTCCGAAGCTTCCTGTAATAGAACTCTA